>Ga0302116_1001276_pt1 | contig 15227 bp, 10 predicted proteins | sample AG5_SCM_MG_FD_203124 | JGI IMG/M metagenome (GOLD analysis project Ga0302116, IMG submission 203124) | Marine microbial communities from Western Arctic Ocean, Canada - AG5_SCM | ecosystem: Environmental > Aquatic > Marine > Oceanic | place: Canada: Western Arctic Ocean | collected 2017-10-01 | reverse complement strand
TCTTGGCCATGCTGTATAAATATATAATTTCCATTGGCTTTATTGTAGCTGCTAGCAATAATTTTGCCGTCACCCGCCGCAAGAATTGGAGTACCTCGCGGGGCAGCATAGTCTACACCCCGATGAGCGATTATTTTTTTGTGTATGGGATGCTGGCGTTTTAAATTAAAACTAGAACTTATACGAGTAAAATCAAGCGGCGCGCGAAGGAACGTTTTTCGCATATCATAGCCTTCAGGGGTGTAGTATTTTGCGCTTCCATCGACGCTTAGGTAACGAACAGCCCTAAACGATCTACCTTGATTGACGAATTCAGCAGCTAAAATATGGCCTTCATCTATTTTTTCTCCATTTAAAAATTTTTCTTCATATAGAACAGAAAAACTATCCCCCTTTCGTATATCTAACGCAAAGTCGATATCCCAACCAAAGATATTAGCGAGCTCCATAATTACACCATAAGGCAGCCGAGCGCGCTCACCGCTGAGGAATAGCGAGCCTTCAATTATTGCATCGCGATAAGTAGAAATTATCTCAGGACTTAAAATAATATGCTTCCCAGTAAATTTAACTCCTTCTATTTGATCGGTCTTGACATAGAGATAAGATTCTAGTTTGGATTTAATGTATCTAAGTTGTATGAGCTCTCCTTCAGGAGATAGGGCAAATTGTATCTTTTGTCCAGGCTGTACTGCCAATAAAGGCTCGGATAGAGGGATAGATGTTAAGTCAAGAACGTCTTTTGCGCTCAAAGAAGATCTTTGGAAAATGATGCTGAGATTGTCGCCATGCTTAATGATCTGATCTTTCCATATTAGATGTTCGACACTACTGTCAGAAGACGACTCTAGACTGGAAGAGCTGAATGCCGAAACATCCGATGCTGCTTTTATTTTTTCTCCATTATCAAAACTGACGACTATATCTTTTTCGATACGCTTTATGGGTGTTCTTTCGGCTGAAAAATAAAAGATCATTGCTAGTATAGCAACTGCATAAGTCAATGCTGCTGCATATGCCTTGAGGTAAACCAATGCTGCTGCATATGCCTTGAAATAAATCAATGATACGGTAGCGCAGACCTTAGATGTGAATATCTTATAGGATAATATCGAATAAGCCTGCTTGGCATTGTGATATCTATTTTGGGGCATAATAGCTTATATACTACTTTATATTGATGTTAATACCAGAACTGCATATTAACAGAAATCATCTTAAGTCCACAGTTGGGATTTTTAAGTCCAGTCTCAGAAATGTTTGTTTTTGTAGAGAGATAATGTATCGTTTGCATCCTTCGTGGTTTGTTCAAGGTAGAGACTTTAAAGATGGACAAGAACAGTGAGCAGTTAATAGACGACCTTCAAGCACGAGGCTTGATTGCCCAAATGACCGCAGCTGAGAAGCTAGTTGAGCACCTGTCAACTGGTTCTCGCACTCTCTATTGTGGGTTTGACCCAACAGCAGATAGCCTTCACATTGGCAGCTTGGTGCCCTTGTTAGTTTTAAGACGCTTTCAACAGGCAGGACATAAACCCATTGCTCTACTCGGAGGTGCGACAGGATTAATTGGAGATCCAAGCTTTAAAGCTCAAGAACGAAAACTTAATACACCTGATGTAGTTGCAGACTGGGTCATTTTGATTAGAGAGCAGATATCTAAATTTGTAGATTTTAATATTGGCGACCGTTCTGCTGAGATGGTGAACAATATGGATTGGATCGAAAAAATAGATCTGTTGTCCTTCTTGCGAGATGTAGGCAAGCATTTCTCTGTCAACAACATGGTTAATAAGGAGTCTGTACAACAAAGACTCGATAGAGATGGCGAGGGTATATCTTATACCGAGTTTACTTATATGTTGCTCCAGTCCTATGATTTCGCTCAACTGAATCGACTGCATGATTGCACTGTGCAAATTGGCGGATCAGACCAGTGGGGGAATATAACCGGCGGCGTTGATCTTTCACGACGCTTAAATGGTAGTCAGGTTTTCGGTATGACGCTACCATTAGTAACAAAATCAGATGGCACTAAGTTCGGTAAAACTGAAGCTGGCACCATATGGCTTGATCCTAAAAAAACGTCGCCTTATGCATTTTATCAATTCTGGTTGAATACTGCAGATGCAGATGTGTATACCTTTTTGCGGTATTTCACTTTTTTATCACTCAGTGCTATTGATGAGATAGAAAAAGTTGATGCCCTGATTCAGGGTAGAAAGTCTGCTCAAGACGTACTTGCGAGAGAAGTAACGGAGCTTGTGCATGGACCGGTTAGTCTTGCTGCGGCACAACGGATAACTCGCGAGCTTTTCTCAGGTGAGCTGGCATCTTTGAGCGAAGACGACTTAGTTCAACTTAAGCAAGATGGCTTGCCGTCAAGTAGCCTAGAACTGTCGGAACTAGATGGGCAAACTATGACAGGGCTTTTTTCAGAGTGCGGCCTAGCCCTTTCCGGCAAAGAGGTTAAGGATGCACTTTTGCGCAATGCCCTATCTATTAATGGGGTCACTAAGTGTTACGAAGATAACATGAAGATAGCAAGATGTTTTTCCTTGGATCATGCACTTTTCGGGAGATTTTTTATAGTTAAGCTCGGGAAGAAAAAATATCATTTATTTGAGCTGACCGTTTAAGCAAAAAAATTATAAAAATAAACGCCCAAAATAACGTTTCTTTTTGTTCAGAAGCAAAGTTCTCTGCTCAGAAATAAAGCTAAAATCCCCAGTTCTTGTGAACATATTAATCAAATCGAAAAAAAGAACTACTTTTATAAAGAAATAGTTTGACAGCTAGGCGTGAAAGGCTAGAATGCGCGTCCGTTTCAAGGTTGATTGGAAACGAAAAATTAACAGCCACAAGTCGTGAATTTTTTAGTAAAAAAACCATCGATACTGTTGACTTTAAGGAGGCGATCCGTAGAATACGCAACCCGCTCCATACGTGAGCAACGTTCTTTAACAATTAATCAGATAATGAGTGTGGGTGCTTGCTGAGATGATTCATGTGACAACGAATCATCAAATACAAGTAACTCACCAAAATAAGTAATTTGGTAAGCCAAAGTGTTTGGCCAAGTTTTTGAGTAGTGTCGCAGGTTTTTGTGAAACTGCTCCCTCTTAATCTAATCTTTCTAAGATATGAAAGAGGTTAAAGAATTTTAAACTGAAGAGTTTGATCATGGCTCAGATTGAACGCTGGCGGCAGGCCTAACACATGCAAGTCGAGCGAGAAATTTCCTTCGGGAGAAAGTACAGCGGCGGACGGGTGAGTAACGCGTAGGAATCTACCTAGTAGTGGGGGACAACATGTGGAAACGCATGCTAATACCGCATACGCCCTATGGGGGAAAGCAGGGGATCTTCGGACCTTGCGCTATTAGATGAGCCTGCGTCGGATTAGTTTGTTGGTAGGGTAATGGCCTACCAAGACTACGATCCGTAGCTGGTCTGAGAGGATGATCAGCCACACTGGGACTGAGACACGGCCCAGACTCCTACGGGAGGCAGCAGTGGGGAATATTGGACAATGGGCGGAAGCCTGATCCAGCCATGCCGCGTGTGTGAAGAAGGCTCTAGGGTTGTAAAGCACTTTCAGTAGGGAGGAAAAGTTAGTAGTTAATAACTGCTAACCCTGACGTTACCTACAGAAGAAGCACCGGCAAACTCCGTGCCAGCAGCCGCGGTAATACGGAGGGTGCGAGCGTTAATCGGAATTACTGGGCGTAAAGCGCGCGTAGGCGGTTTGATAAGCTGGATGTGAAAGCCCCGGGCTCAACCTGGGAACTGCATCCAGAACTGTCTGACTAGAATACAATAGAGGTGAGTGGAATTTCCTGTGTAGCGGTGAAATGCGTAGATATAGGAAGGAACATCAGTGGCGAAGGCGACTCACTGGATTGATATTGACGCTGAGGTGCGAAAGCGTGGGGAGCGAACAGGATTAGATACCCTGGTAGTCCACGCCGTAAACGATGTCTACTAGCCGTTGGGATCCTTGAGGTCTTAGTGGCGCAGCTAACGCAATAAGTAGACCGCCTGGGGAGTACGGCCGCAAGGTTAAAACTCAAATGAATTGACGGGGGCCCGCACAAGCGGTGGAGCATGTGGTTTAATTCGATGCAACGCGAAGAACCTTACCAGGTCTTGACATCCCGAGAAGTCGCTAGAGATAGCTTCGTGCCTTCGGGAACTCGGTGACAGGTGCTGCATGGCTGTCGTCAGCTCGTGTCGTGAGATGTTGGGTTAAGTCCCGTAACGAGCGCAACCCTTGTCCTATGTTGCCAGCACGTAATGGTGGGAACTCATAGGAGACTGCCGGTGACAAACCGGAGGAAGGTGGGGACGACGTCAAGTCATCATGGCCCTTACGACCTGGGCTACACACGTGCTACAATGGCCGGTACAGAGGGCTGCTAACCCGCGAGGGGGCGCTAATCCCACAAAACCGGTCGTAGTCCGGATCGCAGTCTGCAACTCGACTGCGTGAAGTCGGAATCGCTAGTAATCGCAAATCAGAATGTTGCGGTGAATACGTTCCCGGGCCTTGTACACACCGCCCGTCACACCACGGGAGTGGGTTGCAAAAGAAGTGGGTAGTCTAACCTTCGGGGGGACGCTCACCACTTTGTGATTCATGACTGGGGTGAAGTCGTAACAAGGTAGCCCTAGGGGAACCTGGGGCTGGATCACCTCCTTAATCGATGCACTGACATTTCAGTTAAGTGCCCACTCTCATTATCTGATTATTGGCTAAAGCAGTACGCGTGTATGTTTTTATACGCACACCTATAGACAGTGGGTCTGTAGCTCAGTTGGTTAGAGCGCACCCCTGATAAGGGTGAGGTCGGTGGTTCAAATCCACCCAGACCCACCATTTCATATGCATGAAAGGTTGCATTGGGGCTATAGCTCAGCTGGGAGAGCGCCTGCCTTGCACGCAGGAGGTCAGCGGTTCGATCCCGCTTAGCTCCACCACTTTCTCTAAAAATACTGCTTATAGATGTCAGAATTAAATTATTTTTGATGATTTAATTCTGGTTTTTATGCCAGACGTTCTTTAAAAAAGTAGAAATGTTAAAGCTGTATTAATTATATATAGTAATTTTTATACAAGTGTATTCTTATGAATACACAAGTTCGGCAAAAAATTATCGAAAGATAATTGTCGTAAATGCAGTCGTTTGTCTTATATGGTCAAGCGACTAAGCGCATACGGTGGATGCCTTGGCAGTTAGAGGCGATGAAGGACGTAGGAGCCTGCGATAAGCTTCGGGGAGTTGGCAAACAAACTTTGATCCGGAGATTTCCGAATGGGGAAACCCACCTGCTATAAAGCGGGTATCATGCACTGAATACATAGGTGTATGAGGCGAACCTGGGGAACTGAAACATCTAAGTACCCAGAGGAAAAGAAATCAATTGAGATTCCCTAAGTAGCGGCGAGCGAACGGGGATTAGCCCTTAAGTTTTTAACGTTTTAGTGGAAGGTTCTGGAAAGTTCCGCGATACAGGGTGATAGCCCCGTACACGAAAAGACGTTCTAAGTGAAATCGAGTAGGTCGGGACACGAGTTATCTTGACTGAACATGGGGGGACCATCCTCCAAGGCTAAATACTACTAACTGACCGATAGTGAACCAGTACCGTGAGGGAAAGGCGAAAAGAACCCCGTAGAGGGGAGTGAAATAGATCCTGAAACCGTATGCGTACAAGCAGTAGGAGCAGACTTGTTCTGTGACTGCGTACCTTTTGTATAATGGGTCAGCGACTTACTTTTAGTAGCAAGGTTAACCATTTAGGGGAGCCGTAGAGAAATCGAGTCTTAATAGGGCGTTTAGTTGCTAGGAGTAGACCCGAAACCGGGCGATCTATCCATGGGCAGGTTGAAGGTTGAGTAACATCAACTGGAGGACCGAACTCACGTATGTTGAAAAATGCGGAGATGACTTGTGGATCGGAGTGAAAGGCTAATCAAGCCCGGAGATAGCTGGTTCTCCTCGAAAGCTATTTAGGTAGCGCCTCGTGTCTCACCACCGGGGGTAGAGCACTGTTTGGGCTAGGGCCTCATCCCGAGGTACCAACCCCATGCAAACTACGAATACCGGTGAGTGCAATCACGGGAGACACACGGCGGGTGCTAACGTCCGTCGTGAAAAGGGAAACAACCCAGACCACCAGCTAAGGTCCCAAATACCAGTTAAGTGGGAAACGAAGTGGGAAGGCTAAGACAGCTAGGAGGTTGGCTTAGAAGCAGCCATCCTTTAAAGAAAGCGTAATAGCTCACTAGTCGAGTCGGCCTGCGCGGAAGATATAACGGGGCTAAACTGGTAACCGAAGCTGTGGATGCGTGTTTACACGCATGGTAGAGGAGCGTTCTGTAAGCCGTTGAAGGTAGATTGAGAAGTCTGCTGGAGGTATCAGAAGTGCGAATGCTGACATGAGTAACGATAAAGGGGGTGAAAAACCCCCTCGCCGAAAGACCAAGGTTTCCTATCCCATGCTAATCAGGGTAGGGTTAGTCGGCCCCTAAGGCGAGGCAGAAATGCGTAGTCGATGGAAAAAAGGTTAATATTCCTTTACTTCTTATTATTGCGATGGAGGGACGGAGTAGGCTAGATCAGACGGGCGTTGGTTGTCCCGATCTAAGCGTGTAGGGGGTTCTCTTAGGTAAATCCGGGAGAACATTACTCTGAGACGTGATGGCGAGGCTCTCTTTTGAGCCGAGTGGTCGATGCCATGCTTCCAAGAAAAGCTTCTAAGCTTCAGGTAATAAGAAACCGTACTCCAAACCGACACAGGTGGTCAGGTAGAGAATACCAAGGCGCTTGAGACAACTCTGGTGAAGGAACTAGGCAAAATGGCACCGTAACTTCGGGAGAAGGTGCGCTGTTGGCGGTGATCGGACTTGCTCCGTAAGCTGTCGACAGCCGAAGTGACCAGGCCGCTGCGACTGTTTATTAAAAACACAGCACTTTGCAAACACGTAAGTGGACGTATAAGGTGTGACGCCTGCCCGGTGCCGGAAGGTTAATTGATGGGGTTAGTCTTCGGACGAAGCTCTTGATCGAAGCCCCGGTAAACGGCGGCCGTAACTATAACGGTCCTAAGGTAGCGAAATTCCTTGTCGGGTAAGTTCCGACCTGCACGAATGGCGTAACGACGGCGGCGCTGTCTCCACCAGAGGCTCAGTGAAATTGAATTTGCGGTTAAGATGCCGTATACCCGCACCTAGACGGAAAGACCCCGTGAACCTTTACTATAGCTTGGCACTGAACTTTGAACCTATCTGTGTAGGATAGGTGGGAGGCTTTGAAGCGTGATCGCTAGATTGCGTGGAGCCATCCTTGAAATACCACCCTGGTATGTTCGGGGTTCTAACCCAGGTCCGTTATCCGGATCGGGGACAGTGTCTGGTGGGTAGTTTGACTGGGGCGGTCTCCTCCCAAAGAGTAACGGAGGAGCACGAAGGTACCCTCGGCATGGTCGGAAATCATGCTATGAGTGCAATGGCATAAGGGTGCTTGACTGTGAGACTGACAAGTCGAGCAGGTACGAAAGTAGGTCATAGTGATCCGGTGGTTCTGTATGGAAGGGCCATCGCTCAACGGATAAAAGGTACTCCGGGGATAACAGGCTGATACCGCCCAAGAGTTCACATCGACGGCGGTGTTTGGCACCTCGATGTCGGCTCATCACATCCTGGGGCTGAAGCCGGTCCCAAGGGTATGGCTGTTCGCCATTTAAAGTGGTACGCGAGCTGGGTTTAGAACGTCGTGAGACAGTTCGGTCCCTATCTGGTGTGGGCGTTGGAGATTTGAGGAGAGCTGCTTCTAGTACGAGAGGACCGAAGTGGACAGACCTCTGGTGTTCGGGTTGTCATGCCAATGGCATTGCCCGGTAGCTATGTTTGGACAGGATAACCGCTGAAAGCATCTAAGCGGGAAGCCCCCTCCAAGATTAGATCTCCCTGGGACTTTAAGTCCCCTGAAGGGCCGTTCAAGACTAGGACGTTGATAGGCTGGATGTGTAAGCACTGTGAAGTGTTGAGCTAACCAGTACTAATTGCCCGTGAGGCTTGACCATATAATAGAAATGACTGCATTAAGAACCTATATAAAATAAAAATTTGTTGTTTTAACATTTCTGCACCCTATTTGAGACTAGACCAATTAATATAATTAATTGATTTTGACTCATAACAGTTTTCCTGGCGACCATAGAGCTTTGGTACCACCTGATCCCATCCCGAACTCAGAAGTGAAACGATGTATCGCCGATGGTAGTGTGGGGTTTCCCCATGTGAGAGTAGGTCATCGCCAGGTTTTTAATTCAAACGCCCTGATTCAGACGAATCAGGGCGTTTTTTTTTATTTTTGAAATGGATGCGATCTCTGGATTTAACATATTCAAAAATCGGGCATAATACTTGCTCATTATTTTTTTCATGAGCAAAATATGGATATTTTTATTCTCTATCTTTGTCTTGGTGCTGCCGCAGGGATGGTTAGCGGATTATTTGGTCTTGGCGGAGGCGTGGTGATTGTGCCAATACTAATTTTCACTTTTTCTGCCCAAAATTTTTCTTCTGAAGTATTGACACATATGGCTATAGGCACTTCTTTAGCCACCATAGCGGTGACCTCTATTAGTTCTGTTGCTTCTCACCATAAGCACGGTTTGGTAGTCTGGCCTGTAGCCTTATGGTTATCGCCAGGCATACTTGTTGGAGCTGCTTTAGGTGCCAGCTTTGCTATCAGTATTACAGGGCTTTTTTTGCAACTCACCTTTGGTATTTTTCTTTGTTGCGTGGCCCTCGCTATGGCGATACCGAGTAAGTCTTCCCTGGTGGTGGCTATGCCAGGCTATATTGGGAAGTCGTTTATTGGTTCAGTTATTGGATTTTTCTCTAGCGTATTTGGTATTGGGGGCGGTTCATTATCGGTACCCTATTTTTCTTGGACTCAAATGCCAATGAAGAATGCTGTTGCAACATCAGCAGCTTGTGGCTTACCTATAGCCTTTAGTGGGGCCATTGTATACGCAGTTCAAGGATTGGGTAGTCAAGAATTACCAGAAAAAACTATTGGTTTTGTGTATGCCCCAGCTTTTTTTGGCATCATCATTGCAAGTATATTTTTTGCAAAAGTGGGGGCGAAGTTAGCATACCAGTTACCTTCTGAAATACTAAAAAGGTATTTTTCATTGCTGCTGTTATTGATTGGGATACACTTTATATGGAAGAACACCATGCTTTTCTTGTTGAATTCAAATGGATAGATTGTTAACTATTCTCAGTGATGGAAGATATCACTCTGGTGAGAATTTAGGCAAAGAGCTAGGGATTTCTAGGTCAGCTGTCTGGAAGCAAGCACAAAAAATTAGCTTATTGGGCATACTGCTTGAATCCAAAAAAGGTTGTGGATATCGAATATCTGGTGGTCTCGAGTTGCTAGACATAAACCTAATTCATCGCCAGTTGTCTGCAGCTGTCAAGCCCCTATTGTTAAAGATACAACTTTTATCGACAGTGTCTTCTACTAACATACTTGCTAGACAGCGTGCCGAGCAAGACAATGCGTCTGGCTGGGTAGTTTTAGCTGAAGAGCAAACAAGCGGTCGCGGTCGTCGTGGTAAATCTTGGGTCAGTCCTTATGGGTGCAACCTTTATCTTTCTTTAGTCTGGGGTTTTGACGGCGGCGTGAAGGAAATAGAAGGTTTAAGTCTTGCTGTGGCTGTTGTAGTGCTTCGCGGGCTTAGATTGCTGGGTGTCGAAGGCTTAAGCCTTAAGTGGCCAAATGACCTGTTATATCAGAATAAAAAAATTGGTGGAATTTTACTGGAAGTTGTTGGCGATCCTTCTGGGTACTGCCAGGTTGTGATTGGCGTAGGGGTTAACATAAATATGTCGGGACAGTTTTCTGGATCGATTGCTCAGGCATGGGCAAATGTTAGTGAGTTATCGGACTCCAGGGTGGGAAGAAACCAACTTGCCGGGATTATTATAGATCAACTTTTGTTGCTGTTAAGTAAATATAAAAAAACAGGCTTTGTGGGCTACAAAGAAGAATGGTTGCAGCATGATGCATTTATGAATAAAAAGGTAAAATTGCTTATGATGAATAATTCTGTCGAAGGCATTGTTCGCGGTATAGATAATAGTGGAGCCTTAATACTAGAAGTGGATGGAGCGGTAAAAATATTCAGCGGTGGAGAAATTAGCTTGCGAGGATTCGAATGATTCTCGAGGTCGATGCGGGTAATACCAGAATTAAGTGGCGAGTATTTTTGGACGACATTGTTCAATCTCGAGGCGTTGTTGCTAACGAAGATATTGAATCGTGGTTACGGAAATTAGATCAAACTCCCTTGCTAGACAAAATCAGGATGTCTTCTGTCAGTGACAGGAGCATTGTAAAAAGAATAGCCCTGTATTCATCCCAGAGAAAGTGTTTATTTTTCGAAGCTAAGTCTGAAAAAGAGACTGCCGGGGTTTTTTGTGGCTATGCCGACCCATCGACTATGGGGGTCGATCGCTGGATGGCCATTGTGGCCGCCTATAATAGATTTCGATTACCATGTGTCATTGTTGATGCTGGTAGCGCAATCACTTTGGATGTTGTAGATGGTAGTGGGCAGCATCTAGGGGGCTATATAATGCCTGGCCTTGAAATGGTGCAAAAAGCCTTATTGGCTGGTACCAAGAATGTAAGTATAAAATTGCTAGACATGAGACATTCAGCGTGTTTATTGCCCGGCCAGTCAACCCAGCAGTGTGTAATTAGAGGGCAACTGCTGATGTTAAAATCGATGGTTGAATCGATTGCTGAAAGCATGCAAGATCAAAAAATGGCAACCCAGATTATATTGACTGGTGGAAATGGAGAGCAGCTGGCGACTATATTCGATGATTTGGTATATTTTGAACCAGAACTAGTTTTAGATGGGTTAAAATTTTCCGTAACCTAGATTTATTGACTAGTAATTTGATTATTATTTGTTGCGATAGAGCAACTTATTCATAAAAAACATGAAAAATTCATTTTATGCCACATCAGCTGTTGATTATAGTGTCAACATTCACTAAAATCGCGCTCCCTATTTGTGTATAGGGTTTGGGCTGGCGTAGCTCAGTTGGTAGAGCAGCTGACTTGTAATCAGCCGGTCGGGGGTTCGACTCCTCTCGCCAGCTCCAATATTTAGCATGACCGGAGTCTTGGGGTAGTTGCAATAGGGAAGCCGTACTATGGATGTGGACGATGTGCAGCCTTTTACGCAGGGGTTCCCGAGCGGTCAAAGGGATCAGACTGTAACTCTGACGCGAAAGCTTCGGTGGTTCGAATCCACCCCCCTGCACCAAATTTTTAGATTTGGTACTAATTTGGTACTATGTACGTTATGCGACTAAGTGTTTTTTTGGCTTAGAGGCTAGAGATTGTGGCGTCATTGATTGGTTATTTTCGATGATGAGTATATGGGTAGGTTATTTTTGCAACAAAAAATAGATTTGGTCCCAGCAGAAAAGTTGTTCTGTTGAGTCGCGGTTATAGGCGGGTATGGTTCAATGGTAGAACCTCAGCCTTCCAAGCTGATGGTGCGGGTTCGATTCCCGCTACCCGCTCCAGATACTACCGACAGCGAAAGTTAATGCTCATATAGCTCAGTCGGTAGAGCACTTCCTTGGTAAGGAAGAGGTCACCGGTTCAAATCCGGTTATGAGCTCCAGTGTTTAATAAGATACGGTATACCGTTAATTTTAACTATAAATGTAGTGCAAGTATTGATTGAGGAGTTTTTGTCATGGCAAAAGAAAAATTTGAGCGTAATAAGACCCACGTCAATGTGGGCACAATTGGTCACGTAGACCATGGTAAAACCACACTAACCGCAGCGCTGACTCGCGTATGTGCAGAAGTATGGGGAGGAGCGGCAGTTGCGTTTGATGGTATTGATAATGCACCAGAAGAGCGTGCTCGCGGTATCACTATTGCTACGTCTCACGTAGAGTACGATACCCCTAATCGTCACTACGCCCATGTTGATTGCCCGGGTCACGCGGATTATGTAAAAAACATGATTACAGGTGCAGCCCAAATGGATGGTGCGATCTTAGTTTGTGGTGCCACTGACGGTCCTATGCCTCAGACGCGTGAGCATATCCTTCTTGCTCGTCAAGTTGGTGTTCCTTATGTTGTGGTTTTTTTGAACAAGGCTGACTTGCTTGCCGCGGATTGTGGTGGAGTTGGCTCCGATGAATACAACGAAATGATCGAATTGGTAGAAATGGAGCTTCGTGAACTGCTTGATACTTACGAGTTCCCTGGAGATGACACCCCAATTATTGCAGGTTCTGCATTAATGGCACTTAATGGAGAAGATGATAACGAGCTGGGCACTACAGCTGTAAAAACTCTTGTTGAGACGCTAGATTCTTTCATTCCAGACCCAGTTCGAGCAGTTGATCAGCCGTTCCTGATGCCCATTGAAGACGTATTTTCTATTGCCGGCCGTGGTACTGTTGTAACTGGCCGTATTGAACGTGGGGTTGTTAAAGTTGGCGAAGAGATCGAAATTATCGGCATTAACGATACTACGAAAACTACTTGTACGGGCGTAGAAATGTTCCGCAAGTTGCTTGATGAAGGTCGCGCTGGTGAGAATTGTGGTATTTTGTTGCGCGGCACTAAGCGTGAAGAAATAGAGCGTGGCCAAGTGCTAGCTAAACCAGGTTCTGTTAATCCGCACACTAAATTTGAAGCTGAAGTGTATGTTTTGTCAAAAGATGAAGGTGGCCGTCATACACCTTTCTTTAAAGGCTATCGTCCTCAATTTTATTTCCGAACTACAGATGTTACGGGTGCTTGTGAGTTGCCGGACGGTGTTGAGATGGTGATGCCTGGTGATAATATCAAGATGGTAGTTACACTAATTAATCCAATTGCTATGGAAGAAGGTCTACGTTTTGCGATCCGTGAAGGCGGACGCACGGTAGGGGCTGGTGTTGTAGCAAAGATTATTGAGTAACAAGTAGGCTACGTTGATGCAAAGTCGAGGCTTCTTTGAGGTCTCGACTTTATTGTTGTCGTGTTTTTTAGGTTTATACGATAGGCCAGTAGTTCAATTGGTAGAGCACCGGTCTCCAAAACCGGGTGTTGGGGGTTCGAGTCCCTCCTGGCCTGCCAATAACATGCTTGAAGCTGGCCTTTATTCATTAAACAAGACAAGTAGGGGCGCAATGCAATATGAATGCGACTACGGAAGAAAAGCAGTATAGGTTGGACAGCCTGAAATGGTCGATTGTTGTTTCGTTAACCGCCGGAGCAATTTATGGTAATCACTACTTCTCCGAGGAGTCGCTGCTTTATCGTGCGGTAGCTTGGATTTTCATTGCAGTTTGTGTTGCTTTTATTGGCTCAAAGACGAAAAAAGGCGACAGCTTGATAGCGTTAATGCACGGAGCATATAACGAAGCTTGCAGAGTTGTTTGGCCTACGCGACAAGAACGCAACCAGACAACGTTGATGGTAGTAGCTGTGGTGCTAATTATGTCTTTGATTTTGTGGGGTTTAGACACATTTTTTGGCTGGATTGCTTCCATGGTTATAGGTTAAGGGGTTCACATGCGCTGGTACGTTGTACATGCCTATTCGGGCTATGAAAAGAAAGTTGCTGCAGCGATTAAAGACCGCGTTATCCTTAATGGTATGGAGGACAGTTTTGGTGATATTCTTGTGCCTACAGAAGAGGTGGTGGAAATCAAAGGCGGCCAAAGACGCAAAAGCGAACGTAAGTTTTTTCCTGGCTATGTTCTTGTGCAGATGGAACTGAATGATGATTCTTGGCATATGGTCAAGGCAACCCCCAGGGTATTAGGGTTTATTGGAGGCAAGGCAGATATGCCTGCCCCAATTACAGACAAAGAAGCAGATGCGATTTTACAACGAGTGCAAGATTCTGAAGATAAGCCTAGGCCTAAGACTATTTTTGAGGCAGGCGAAGTGGTCCGCGTCATTGACGGGCCATTTAATGATTTTAATGGTGTAGTAGAAGAAGTTAACTATGAGAAAAGCAGAGTGCGAGTGTCCGTATCAATTTTTGGGCGCAATACACCTGTCGAGCTCGAATTTGTTCAAGTAGAGAAGATCTAAATTTTTTTATTGCTAATGTCTGTGTTGGGCTATAGCTGGGAAGCCTGAGATGAGCTGTTTTTATGGAAGCTTTGAGGCGTTACACCCACTTTTGGAGAAAATAAATGGCTAAGAAAGTAGATTCGTATATAAAGCTTCAAGTACCGGCAGGAAAGGCTAATCCAAGCCCCCCTGTGGGTCCTGCCTTAGGTCAAAAAGGCGTCAATATTATGGAATTTTGCAAGGCGTTTAATGCCCAGACGCAGGATTTAGAGTCTGGCTCTCCTGTACCTGTTGTGATTAGTGTCTATGCGGATAAAAGTTTTACATTTGCTATGAAAACCTCGCCTGCATCATACTTATTAAAGAAAGCTGCGGGAGTTGAAAAAGGAAGCGCTACTCCTAATACAAGTAAAGTTGGAGCAGTTACTCGAGCGCAATTAGAGGAAATTGTAAAAATCAAAAAAGCCGACCTGACTGCTTCTGACATTGATGCAGCTGTTAGAACTATCGCTGGTTCTGCTCGGTCTATTGGTCTTGATGTGGAGGGCGTATAAATGGCTAAGCTATCTAAGCGCATACGCGCTATTCGTGAAAAAATTCAAATTGGTAAGCAATACTCAATTAGCGAAGCGGTATCTTTGCTGAAGGAAGTTTCTACTGTCAAATTTTCTGAAGTGGTTGACGTTGCAGTGAATTTGGGTATTGATCCTCGTAAATCAGACCAAGCAGTACGTGGAGCTACAACACTCCCTCATGGTACCGGTAAAAATGTTAGAGTCGCAGTCTTTGCTCAAGGTGATGCTGCAGAGGCAGCCAAAGCGGCTGGGGCCGATCTAGTTGGAATGGAAGATCTAGCAGAAGATATCAAAGCTGGAAATATGAATTTTGATGTAGTTATTGCTGAACCTGCTGCTATGCGAGTAGTTGGTCTTTTGGGTCAAGTTCTTGGGCCTCGTGGCCTGATGCCAAACCCTAAAACTGGTACTGTAACTCCGGATGTAGTCACAGCTGTTAAAAATGCTAAGGCTGGACAGGTTCGTTACCGTATAGACAAGAACGGCATAATTCATGGCGCAATTGGCAGTCTTGATTTTGA
>Ga0302116_1001275_pt1 | contig 15230 bp, 22 predicted proteins | sample AG5_SCM_MG_FD_203124 | JGI IMG/M metagenome (GOLD analysis project Ga0302116, IMG submission 203124) | Marine microbial communities from Western Arctic Ocean, Canada - AG5_SCM | ecosystem: Environmental > Aquatic > Marine > Oceanic | place: Canada: Western Arctic Ocean | collected 2017-10-01 | reverse complement strand
ATCGTGCCAATCAGAACGAGCGACAATTCTGTCATTGGTTTGGTGAGAATTTGGAAGAATAAAATTGTAAACCGCATGGACGCTTTGATAAACGGAGGGGGAGGGGGAGGGGGAGGGGGAGGGGGAAGAGGGGGCGGAGAACAACAACATTCGAAACTCGACCTCGGGAATAACTTCATGAAGGAGGACCTCGTCATGCTAGAATTCGTCACCTCCCTAATTTCTCACAAATTGGAGGTAAGCGAGCGAGCCTTTATGCACAAAGTGATAATTTTTGAGTTTTTTGAGATTTCACCTGATCTGGACCATCCCTGAACAACCCCCCTCGCACAAAAACATGCGCCTGGTTCAACCCGCCACCGTGTCCAAATATGAGCGTCTAAAACCACCATGCAGTGACGGTCAATTAAATTTTTTTGGCCTGTTTTTCCCTTTCTCAACTAACATTAAACCCACTCTTACTCTCGTGCTTTGTTAAAAATGCGCCTCGCTTCGCTCGGCACTTCACTTCGCTCGGAACTTCCCGGTATAGAACATGCGTTCGTCGAAGAGCGCGTTCGAGAACCTCACAAACAAGGCAACGGTTGCACAATTTGAAAACGACAAGCTCACAAACAAGTTGTCCTCCAAAGAACACAAAGTTGAAGCGACGACAGTCAACGCGATGAACGAGAACAAAATGATGAAGCTCGAAAACATCAGACTGAAGAAGGTGAGCGGCTCGCGGCCCTCGCGGCTCGCGGAACATCCACATCCACATCCACACACCCCCACTTCTAAACTAACCCACTCAATTTGTATTCGCACCTTCTTCGCTCGGCGGCGCAGCAACTCGAAACACTGAGGAAGTTCGCAGAGGCGGGGGAGAAAAAAAAAACGAAGATGGAGCGAATGCTGGAGAAAATTAAAATGGAGAAGAAGGATGAGCTGGAAACTATTAGGAAGATCGGACACCGCTCCGAAGTCGACATGAAGAAGGAGGTGAAAGAGTTGAGTTCGGCAAACGAAGACCTGACCAAGAAGAACCACCACCTGCTCAAGGAGAGGAACGAGCTGAACAGTCACTGCGAGCTACTAGTCAAGGAGAGAAATGCTTTGCTCGCTGAGCAAAGCAAATGGAAAATGGATAGCAAGGGGTTTGCTCTTCTGAGCAAAGCCCACCACGAAATAGAGCGGCAAGTTAAGCTGCTCGAGAGCATGAGGAAAAACGTCAGCGACATTGACTTGGCTGTGGGGAGGGGGGGGAGCAGTCCAACCAAGTCAAGATTTAGCGACTTTGAGAAATTCATGGCGGCGAAGAAGGAGCCGATGACGGCGGCGGGGAAGCGACGAACGACCACGGGGAAATCTAAACCTAATTCCAGGTGAGCGAGCGAAGCGAAATGGAGTTGCTGGCTCGCTTCGCTACACAATCCACTACTGAACTAACTGTCTCGGCGCAGAAAATCTAAGATATATATATAGCATATTTAAACGAAATTATAATTATTTAAACAGCAATCTGGGCCTCTGTATGCACTTTTGTTCAGGAGTTCAACGCCCTTTTGGAGGGTGCGGAGCTCGGCGACGTCACAATGCCAAGAATCGCTCTGACATCGTGCGAGCTGCTTCTCCTCCTCCTTGCCCCACCCTCAGCCTCTATTACATTAATGGGCAAAAACTCGTCCCCTACCGATTCGACTTTGAACCAAATTTGTTTCTCTCTCCTCCAACGAGCAATGTTTTCCATAACCCACGCTCTCACTTCGTTCTCGATGCAGTTTATGTAGCTCCTCCTGTTCCCGAAGGCCGCACCGAATTTCGATGCGTCGTCCTCACTGTTTCGAAACAATTCGACCGTGTATTGGGGCGCCGTCTTCGTGCCAAAAAAAGTCTTCACGAAGCTCCTCTCAATTGACCAGAAGAACAGCCCGTTCAACAGCACCCAGACCCCGAGGCAACACAGCAAGAATGTTCTCAGCTGCTCCGTATTACCTCCCTCGTAGTACGAAAGTGCGACGAAGGGCATAATTTGCGCCCAGATCATGCTCGCGCAGTACGCCGCCCCTCCGAGCTCGTACGAGTGGCGGAGGTGGATGCACCCCTGCGCGAATTGAAGTTATTTGTGCATTAGTGATTGACCTTTAATGCCACTCGCTTCTAGCGCTCCGCACATCCCCACTCACCGTGAAATCCGCAACCACCTTTACCAACGTTCGAAACAAAAGTGCAATAATTACACTCAACACTCCCTCTAGCCTCAGCCAGTAGTAGAAATCTCTCTTGAACAGCTTGAACAGGAGGTAAACTCCCACTTCTCCGACGAAGAACTTTAGCGCGAGGTTCAAATCAACCACAGCCAAAATTGCGTAACCCAAGCTCCGGCTCAAATTGTGCAACGTGCTGATCATCGTCATGAGGAAGAAGGTCCACCCTCGCCTGCCATCCTTTATGTACCCGTAGAACATTGGCTGCGTCTTGCGGTGAAATGGATCTATGTCAAAATCGTAAGCAATCATTGCGCTTGTCAGCCCGGTCATGAAGGCGGAGAGTCCGATTGAAATTATTGCCCCGTTACTACTCCCTAGGCTCGGGTTCAGCAGCAGCACGTAGCACTGCAGCACACACCCGGGAATGCTCTCCGTTGCCAGCTCAATTCCTTTATTCATCATCACTTCTTGTATGGATTTTAATGTGGTATCCGAATCATCGTGTTTGTTGTGGACGCGCCACGCATCGACAAACGGCCTCAGAAACAACACAGTGATGAGCCCTTCTCTCAACAAAGTCCTCCAACCCTTTTTATTGTACTGCACCAGCACACCAAGAAGCTGAAATATCGTGTTAATGGATATCAATGTGATCAATGTGTTCGCATCTCTGTGAAGGCCATTCTCATTGTACAGGTAAATCATGAAAATGTCAGTCATGGTGTCGACGGTCGTGAGCATGATGACGACCTCCTTCATTGACGATATTGACACTGGTTTCTTCCTCTCGCGCCCTTTTTTGCCTCCCATGACTGCGAGCGCGTCTAGAACATCGACGTTTCGCCCTGGGATAAAATCGTCAGAAATTTGAGCCAGCAAACCAGGGAACCAGTCAGGGGGGTCTCGCTCCCACCCGGCCCAATTAGCGTGAGTATAATCAATCACCTCCTCCCTGATGCTGGCAGTAAAGCTTTCATGGTTGTCGAACGCGGCCATCATCTTCACGTACGGGTCGTCACTCTCGTGGTAGGAGTCGATCGTGAACTGGAATTTTAAATGTAAGTAAAACTTTGAGAAATTAAACAAAAGGCTCGCTCGCTCACACTCACCTGCCAACCCGTAATAAATCCGTAAAATGTGCTGTAGTACTCGCTGTTGATTATCGAGAAGAAGAGCACAACGCACACGAACCAAAGGCTCGTCAATCCGATGAAAATGCTGTTCAGCTGACCTGCATTCATTTTGTTTTCTAATGTCTCGTCTGCGTCGTAAATCCGCAATGCGACGTGGGGCAAGCAAATGCTAACCAGCGTAGCAATGATGAACGGAGTTCCGCCAAATAGCTTGGGTCCCCTGGCGTGGACAAATCCAGTGAAATCGACAAGCACCTTCAGTATAGAGTGCACCAAAATTGCAACAAACCAGGTCATCATCCCCTCCAGACCAACAATCCACAAAACATAATCTCTCCGAAGGATTCTGTAGAGGTGGTAGACGACCATCTCCATTATCATAACATAAATTGTCAATGTGCCGCTCACAGCCATCAAAAGTGCGGTGCCAAACGTGCGGCAGAGATTGTGCAGCGAGGCTAGTAACATGAGGAGCAAAAAGGTCGCTCCTCGTTTCCAGTTAGCATCGCCTATGTACCCATAAAAGAGCGGAACTGCGCCGAGAGAAGCGAGGCAGATTTTAATGAAAGACGAGAGAAACGAGCGAGCCAAACGAATCGGGTGGGTTAGCATGTAGTGGATGTAGCCGTCTGAAGCCATTTCGCGTACTTCATCGCGAGTATGCTCGTCTTCCAAAAGGCTCGCTCGCTTCGCTCGCTCACCTTCCCTGCGGCTGTCCACCGACGTCTCCATGTCGTACGAGATGAGAGCTGAGGCGAAACCAGTTGTAAGAGTGCTGATCAAAATTGATACAAACTGGAAAGTTGTTCGTGTGGGGCTTGAAATAAAAATGTACGTTTGGAGAAGACCTCCGGGTATGCTCTCGCAAGCGAGCTCGAGACATTTGCCCCATACCATGTCAATCAGTGGCGAGATGATTTGACCTTCACTTACTTGACGCGTCGCTACCCGGTAAGCATCTACCCCAGGTTTCATCCCCAACAGCACAATGGCCAGCTCTCGTACAATGTCTCTTTTGCGCCTCTTTCTGTTGTTCCACAAAGAAACCATAAGCTGAAAAAGAATTGAAAGACAAAGCATAGCAAGGAGATGCTGTGCAGCGCTCACCTCTCCTAGCGCATGATATGAAACAACTACGAAAGAGTCACTGATCAAATCAGAAATACTCAATCCCGCTCCCAACACGGCTCTCCAACGCAGGCCAAAGTTGCTCCTCGCCAGGAGCTCTTGCGCAATTTCTCTCATCATTGTTGTAAAAAACGGGTGGTCAAACAAGGGTTTCAGCGTTGGGTTGTCCAGACGCCAAGAATCAACGGCAGCGCTCGGCTCTGTCGTCGTCACCAGAAGCGCTGCGAAACTTGAGCCAATCCTGGTCGCTTGGGCAACTTCCGCATCGTTTTCATTCTCTCCTCCCCACCCGGTAATCAGCTTATTCTTGATGACAACGCCCAGCATTGCCTCCAACCGTGGAAATTTGGAAGCGAGCTCCTTCATGGCGCGACTTTTTCGACATAGTCCGGCCACCCGCTGCTCCACGGTCTGCTTGCTCTTGCCCTTGCTCCTAGCCATCAACAACCGCCCAATTTTAACCCCGTCCTTGCCAGTCAAATCGTCTAACGCAAGCCAGTGGAGGAACGAGTCATGCAGAGCCACCAACGCTCGGTAGTCAACGAAACTGTCCAAACTTTTGATTTTTTTGAATTTCCCTCTGAAGTCAAAGAGGATTTCCACTTTGCATTTATTTCGGTTAATTCTGCGTATTCTGGTCGCACACACGCTCGTGTCCGCAATTTCAACACTCGAACTATGCCTAAACGAACCATTTGTAAACAACGAAGACGCGCGGCGGCGCTTCACCTTGATGTTATCTTTTGGCAAAGCGTCCACGGGCGACGCAAAAATCACTGCATTCTCCTCATCAAGCTCCTGCGCCGAGCAAAATTCAGCGAGATTGTGCGCATTTTCAACGAAGCACGAGAGCAAGCGTGGGTTAGGAGTGTGACTATTCAGCGAGCGAAAGAGAGCCAGCAACACCAAACTAGTTGTGACTTTGAGTTTTTCGGTGTTTTCACATTGACGTGCGCATACCCCTGATTTTCTGTCACAACGCTCGCTCGCTTCGTTCGCTCACCTTCCACACCATTTTCCTCGCAATCGCGTTGATGGCTGCTGCTCCGCTATCTGACATGACTTTCTGCTCTTTGATGTATACAATTTGACTGTGGCTATTCTCCTCCGCAATCTCCCTCTCCACCACGTCGTACGCGCTCATCAATGACCGGCTGGTGACGTCCAAAAGGAACGCCATCGCCTCTTGGACCCCACACCGCACTGTCGCACTGATCTTCAAATACTGCTTTCCGTTCACTTGCCCCCCCACCCCGCTGACAAATTCGTTCGTCGTTTTCATTTTTTGGCTGCTGTTCTCCTCAAACTGGTCAAAAAGTGTTTGCGCTTGAATTGCTACGAATATGAATACGAATTGATTTTGGAATAATGTTAGTTAATTAAGAAAGGAAGTTTTTCCGCTCGTTCGCTCGCTCACCCTCTGCGCCCTCAATTTCACCGGGAAAAGATGCTGCCAACTTCTCCATCCTCAGTCCTCTACTCTCCTTATCAATCTCAAAGTCTTTCGAGAAGTACATCCTCATTTCCTCAAATCCTTGCATCAATTTGACCGCAGTTCTGTTGACGAGTTGGTGTGGGATTACGCCACGCAAATCTGTTTGGTTTATCCACTTGAACTTTGTAGTTGCGACGCTGCTGCCTCTGACGGCGGAGGGCGTATAGAAGTAGCCAGCAACGACATGTGCCTCCTCATGGCGTGGGTCGTTGGCCTCTGCGAAAAGAGCGCTTGTTTTGACACTTTCGGTGACATGAACGAGCCGGTTGTCATGCAGCTTCTTCCAAATGTGGGACTGCAAAAACCTCCTCGGACGAAGGCCTAGAATGAATTCTCGGACCATGTACGTGTGCATGGTGTGCGGGTTCAAGTTTGCTGCTTTGCGCACTGTAATTTCCTTGGCTGATATTATTTTATTCGTTTTTTTGTTGGTCATTGTGTCCCTCACTTTCTTTCTGCTCATGAATGCAAAGCTAATCGAATGGGGGTGTTGTGTTTGTTAGTTGTGCAATGTAATGTAATTTAATGTATGTGTGACCGGATACTTACTTATACGCCGCACACTCCTCCACGCTCGCGTCAACGGTCACTTCACACTTCAAAAAAGCATTTGTTTCTCCTTTGGTGTGCGAAATGCTCATCTTCGTTTGGAAATTGTTGCTGATCAACGAAACGAAGTCATCGTCCTTGGCACTCTCCACCTTCTCCAACACTCTATTGACCATGGCATTCTCCTCGTCACTGTAGCCCCCAGGGTTCTCATCATCCTTCATGATTGCCATTAATTTGCGACGATCTTCACGGTCAATCTCGTCATCGCGATTAAAAAGTTTATTCGTCTGGAAAACTACATGCAGAGAGCGTGGTAAAGCTTTCGTCATCGCTCTGCCGGGTATGTTTCCGTTTCCGTTGGTGTGTTGAATGTACGTCAGCTCACAGCGGCGCTCACCAACGTTTTTCAAGTGTATGAAACCGCGCGATTCGCCCCTGACTAGTTTCTTGTTGCGGGTGTCAACTAAGCGGTTATCGTCGAACCGACCGTCAACCACCGGCCTGAAGGCGCACGCAAAGCTGCTATCTTCTTGTTTGACCCACACGAACTCGTTGACGAACTGTCGAGAATTCAGCGGCCATGGAAGCTCTTTTATGGAACTGTAAATTTGGCTGCGCCGAGCGAAGCGAGGCGTATATTTAATGAAGAAAAAGCGAAGCAAGCGAGCCAAACGAAGGTGAGTTGGTTAGTTTAGTAGTGGATAAAGCCGTTTGCAGCCATTTTCGCATAATCCATCTCTCGAGTCTTCTTCAAGGCTCGCTCGCTTCGCTCACTCACCGGGTCTGAGAGACGGACTTGATCAGCTCACGCGGGTTTTCCTTCAAGTTTTTAACGGCATTTTTTCTGTGGTTGCTAGTGTAATCCCAAAACCACCCCAGCGCCTCCTCTGCTGTTGTGTCGATCTGTGTGCGCCCCTGAAAATGTTGCGAATGAAGATTTTAGAAAGAGAAATTTCAATTTTCATCTGACAAAATTCTGGCTCACCTTGCCCCACGCAGCGCTCTCGCCCTTCAGGAGCTTCTTGCTCAACTCTACAAACACACTCGAATGATTTTCTAACTTCTCCCACCCATTGTCGCCCGCGTCGCAGTAGGCTTGCTGTTCTCTAACGAATTCTTCGCAATCCTCGTTTGAGGCCTCCAGCGCTTTGGGAATGTTGAAAACGAACGAATCGCGCACCTCCCTGTCAACAACTAATCCGTTGCGCTCGTAGTGATTTTTGAGGAGCGTGATTACCGCCATCGACTTGCTTATACTCGCATTGACGACCTTCGTTGGTACGTTCCCTTTGTCAACGAGATTGGTGACGAAGACGATTTCGCAAACATTCCTGGCAATGGGCTTGATGACGCAGACGCCTCGTGCCTTTATCTGGACGTATTTCTTCCTCTTCTCATCGTTTTCTTTTTCGTCGTCGTCGTCATTGCTGTTGCTGCTGTCGTTGGTGTTTAGGAGCGAGCTGGTTATGCTGCGCCGAGTGGAATAATGTTAGCTTAGTAATGAATGTGGGTGGGCTCGCTCGCTCACCTTTTCGTGATGTTTTCGCTAGTTTTTGTGTCCATCAACCCAAATGTTAATTTAGTAGCCATTTTCCTCAATGCGTGTCGTTTTTGCTTCTCGTCTTCGTCTTCGTCTTCGTCATGATAGCAGAATTCGGGTGAAGGGGGCTCAAATGCAAACACGAGGTCTGCGCCGAGCGCACCTCGATCCCTGCCGTTGTTTGCCCAGATTTGCTTCGTGCTTGTTTCCCTAGTTTTGAAAGGTGGTGGCATCGATTTCCGAACGACGATGTGCTTTGTGCGAGCACTTAGTGAGCCCTGACTTTCGGGGGGCTCGTAGTACTTGCGCACCAAGTTCCCTTCCTTCCTGTGGTGATCCTTCATCCTCTTGTTGCTGCAGTAGAACCAGAGAAACGCCAATACTTCCTCGGCGGATGCGTGGACTGTGGCAAGCACTGTGGAATGAATCGGGTGAGTAGTCGTGTTTGCAGTGGAATTTTTGGTTTGGTTATATTGTTTTGACTAATTATTCGCTCACCTTTCCCCCAAGCTGACGGGTCTCCAGCCATGATCCTGGTAAACTTCTTCACGGCAAAGTCGCCATCTTTCATACGCACCCACGATGACCGCTTGTCGCGGTCCATACCGGCAGTCGTTAGACGGCGTGTAATAACGCCCTCAATTTTGCTGAAATCTGCGCCGAGCGAAGCGAGATTGTGCGCATTTTTAATGAAGGACGAGCGAAACGAGTGAAGCAAGCCAAACGAATTGGGTGGGTTAGCTTAGTAGTGGGTGTAGTAGCCTTCTGTAGCCATTTTAGCGCACTTCATCGCAAGTATGCTCATCTTCCAAAAGGCTCGCTCGCTTCGCTCGCTCACCTGCATAGATTAGTGATTTGGTGATCACGCGGGATTCATCAGAGGTTAGTTCAGGGGCATTTTTCATGACATTGTCGATGAAGTCTAATCGCTCAATTTTGTCAATTTCATCGTCCCTAGCGAAGTACTCGTACGCTCTTCGAGTGGAGTTCAGCGCGCCAGAAATGGCGATATTGATTAACTTGGTCGGAATCAAGCCCTTCGGATTTCCTTTGAGGACGACAGTAAATTGCGTTTGATTGAACTTGAGTCGCTTAAAACTGTAAAACGCAGAGATTTCCCCTCGGACCGCGCTCTGATGCGTAGTAGGTTGGAAATTTGGCGGCATGTCGGGATCGTCGTCTTGGACAGACAACGCCACGAAAATAAAATTGTCATCATCGATCTTTTGCCACAGCCCTCGATTCAGCCAATCACGAGGAAAAATGGGGTTGGGCATTTTTCTGCACGAATAGTATAGTTGGTGGTGTTCGTTGATGGTCTTGATGCGCTTGTTGGGATACTTCCTTTCGTCTCGGCCATTGTCCTTGGCATGGCTGTCCTTTGCCTGATGAGAATCTTTTTCCCACATGAATGCGAGACAAATTTCCGGTGAGGTCTGTACGACGCATGTGGATTTACCCGTGTGGAGCTTGCTATTTGCTTCCTGCATAGCCCACTTGGGACAAAATAAATCGTTATCTATTTGGTCTGCAATCGTTTGCTGCCTATGCCCAAGTCTCTTGAGCCTCTGAATTGTGGAGGACTCGGAACTTGTGTAAGTTTGGGGATTGGCGAGGACGGTGTTCGCAAAGTGAAGGCGACTGTCGCGATCAGCCTTCAATCGCGTCTCCGAAGTGAAATGCTGAGAAACAAATGAGTGAAGTGAAGTTTGGTTTGCGATTGGGGTCGCGAGGTTTTGAGTTGAACCAGACATTGCTATTGCACGAATTATATTGATTGACCAAGGAGGAGAGTCAGAGGAGGTGGAGGTGTTGGAGGTGTTGGAAATATAACTAACAGAATTGTTTTTTTAAATTCCGACTCTCGGTTTTAATCCCGCTTATTTTCAAAGGGCCTGCTGAATTTTTTTTTTTTTTAAGCAGATGATGCAGCCTGACAACCTAGATTTTTCCACCCACAAGGAACTCAAGCAACACAAGTTGTCCATTCCCTTCCAGCCCCAGTCTATTCTATTCTTCGCCGTGCTCCCTGAAAAACGCGGCATCGTCTCCTCCCGGTATCAAGATCCTTGGGATTTTCGCAATTAGATTTTCGTTGAACCATAGCGGCTTCTCGTTGTGGAAACGATCCCAGTTTTCGGCCAGGTATTCCTTGATGTCTTTCTCCATGTGCTTCCAAATGAGCCTATTCTTCGAAAAGACGATCATCTTGGCCTCGTCGTTTCCGTGATTCCAATAATTCGAAATAAACCGCTTGCTCGTGCTGGAGCGAGCAAAAATAGTTGAGTAGGTTAGTTCCAGTAGTGGATGTGCCATGCGTGTAGCAATTTCGCAAGGGCGAACAAGTCCCAACTGTGTGGTGTTGCTGGCTCGCTTCGCTCGCAGCTCGCTTCGCTCACAGCTCGCTTCGCTCACAGCTCGCTTCGCTCACAGCTCGCTTCGCTCACAGCTCGCTTCGCTCACAGCTCGCTTCGCTCACAGCTCGCTTCGCTCACAGCTCGCTTCGCTCACAGTTGCTTCGCTCACAGTTGCTTCGCTCACAGTTGCTTCGCTCACAGTCGCTTCGCACTCTTATGTCACAAGGCTCGCTCGCTTCGCTCGCTCACCTAAGATCGTAAAACGTCTTTCTGTACCGACTCGGACAGAACCACATCAAGCCAACAAATCCAAGCAGCCAGAACCCACTCAGCCCTAACGCAATGTACCAAATATCCGTGTAAGTCAACACCCCCCCCTCCACGAACTTCCTATCTCCACTCTCTTCCCAATCTTCACCAAACCCCTTCCCCACTCTAATCTGCAGAATCACGTACAGGCTGATCTGCGTGTAGACCATGTTCAGCAACCAGTAGAACCCCCCCAGCTCGTACGGGTGCCGACAGTGAAGCATTCCGGTGAAGTCTGCTACTATCTTGCTGGAAATCCTCTGGAGCAGCGTGAAGACTATAATCAAGTGCTTCGATTTCAACGAAACCGAGTAAACCAGGTCCTTCCTCACCACCTTGTAAAGCAGGTACGCGAGCATTTCGCCTCCCAGCACCTGGAGAACCAAGACCGGCCCCCCGAGATTGTACAAGATGCTCATCCCAAAGCACTTCCCGATGAGCTGACAAAAGCTCAGCATGTACATGGAAATTCTTACCATAATCAACCGAAACCCGCTCAGCGGAACAAATCCGTAGAACAATTTCCCCAGCCGCCTCCCCTCCTCGCTAATGTCCTTGATGTACGTCATGTAGGTCACGCACTCGCTCGTCATTCCCGCACTCAGCACCACGCTCAAGAGCAAAATGTTGTCAACGTTTGTCGAAGACAGAATACTCATGATTTGGATGACGGTGCACTGCGCCAACCAATTCATAATGTTAGAATGAGGCAAAGTGGAGACTGAATGAAAAAAAACTCACCGGAATACTCTCGCAGAAAACTTCCAAAATTTTGAAGCACACCATCTCAGTAACGGGTGGCATCAGCTCGTGGCCTTCACTTTTCTGGTTGGTCAAAACGCGGAATTTGTTGAACGCCGGCTTGGTGTATGTGAGGGTGGCGAGTATTTCAAACCGCCACCTGCTTGAATTTTTGTGGTGTATCACTGTAACCAGACCCAGCTGGAGCAACAAGCTCACCCCCACGAACGTCAGCATCACAAAACCCGTGTCTCCCATTCCCTTGTCGTAGTAATAGTTGATAGTGTAGAGGTCTGTGATAACATCAAAGAGAGCGAAAGCCGCTGCGATTGCGCTGCTGGCCAACTTTTCCCACGTCACAGCATGCTTGATGTCCTTGCCAACTAAATATAACATTGGCAGAAAGAACGAATGCCTCTCGCTGAACTCCACCATCAACGGGTACTTTTTCAACCAACTTTGGACAGCCCCCTCCTCCGTCGCAGCAGCATTGAGCATCGAATTGAACTGCCTCCCCAGAATTTCTCCGTGCTGCTCGGTCAGCAATTTTAGACTCTTCCCCATTTGCCCCGGACCTCCTCTCTTTCTGTGCAAGACGATTGAATTTATCAGCGGCTTGAAGAACTTATTTTCTTCGCTCAGTTTCGCCATGCTTCTGTTGTTGGTCCAAAACTCCTCCATCCTGCTGCTCAGATTTTTCTGCGCCGATGTGCTCTTTGCCGTGAGCAAGCTTCCCATAATGACCCCGTCAAGCTTGTCCATCGTTTCCAGCGTCCTCCAATCTTGGAAAATTTGGTGTATGCAGGCAATCATACGGAACGGTTGGCTAATCATTATCGCTTCCTTCTGCTTTTTGGAGGTCATTTTCAGTAATGCCAAGGGCATCAAGAACAGAACCTCAACCTTGCATTCGTTCTCACCAATTTGCACGATGCTCAGCGTGCACCTTTTATTCTCCTGCTCCTTGTGCTTCAGCCTGACCCTGGACATTTGGCGGCCGGTTGAGCCGCGGCGTTTGGACGCAAATGCACCGTTTTCTTCTTTGCAGCCGAATTTCTGATATTCATGTTGATGTTGTTGTTGTTGTTGTTGTTGTTGTTGTTGTTGTTGTTGTTGTTGTTGTTATTATTGTTTTCCCCCCTCGTTTGTTCCCTGAGTACTGTTTTCTCCTTCTGTCTTTGATCTGCCATCCTCGCGCTCATTTTAATGCTCTGCTCCCTCCTGTACTCCTGCAGCGACTGCACCAATGAAAAATAGAATTATTGTGTTGGTGTTGGTATGGTAGGTGACGTAGGTGCATTCCGCCGTGTCCGATTGTTTTCATCTCCGCTCCGCTCCGCTTCGCCTCGCGCTCACCTCCGACCGCAGGCTCGCCTCAGACTGAAATAAAGTCGTGTGCCGGAGCGTGTTCACATCTATATTCTTCCAGCATAGCCGATTCATCGTCTCCTTCTCAAACGTAACCCCCGATTCTTTCACAGCCTCAACAACTTTGTAGACCTTGGTGAACCTCCCCCGGTGCTCTTGCTTGAGCATATCGTGGGGAATAAGTTCCTTCACCTCGTGCTCATCCATCATTGCCCTCGAATCGTAGTCCCAGAAAAATGCCAGCGCATCTTCCGCATTGCAGCGCACCGTGCCGCTAATGACAACCATTGCGGCTTCCTTCGTTCTAGCAGTCCGAGCGTGAAAATAAGGGAAGGATTCGAGCTTTATCTGCGCCGAGCGAAGTTTAAATGTGTTGGCTCGTTTTCGCTGCCGTTTGCCGTTTGCTGTTCGCCACTCGCTGACTCACCTCCTTCTTCATCTGCTCAGCAAATTGCTGCGACAAGGACAATCCGGCCTGCAACTCGTCTTTCTCGTTGATATTCCGAATATACTCCACCGCCTCCACGTCCCCATTTTTAATTGTATGAATCAAATTCAAAAACGTCGTCCTCTTTTTCTGGTCAATGAGGAAGTCCTTTGAGAAGTATTTCCTCATGTCGGAATAGTCCGACAAGAAACCAACCCAACTTTTCTCAGCAATGAGGGAGTTCACAACACCGCCGAGGTCCACTTGCACGGTGTAGGTCAACCTGGAGGTTGGGAAATCAATGTTTGAGGATTTCTCCCCCTCGCAGATTACAAAGCCTTGCGTTTTGGCCTTGACGTACTGTTTATCTTCTTTGCCGGCTTTGCCGCGAAGCGAAGGAAGACTGGCAAACGACGACTTTCGGCGGGACTTTTTTGAGTTCACCAGGTCGTTAGGTTTGTCGTCGTTGTTCGCATCATAACTGTTGCAATACAAGAACTTTTCATTGCCATTTTCGACAACTTTCTGCGCGGGGGGGAGGGGGACGATTTGAGTGGTTTGTTAGTTGTGGGGGGAAAAAAGTTGAGTTTGAAGTTACGTACGTACCTGCCAGATGTTGTGGGTGAAGATCAAGCGATTCATCAGCAAAGACCCCAAATCCTTTACGACTGAATTTGGATTGAGAGTGGTTGGGAAATTGGGTTAGTTATACTGCGCTACACTATGCTGTGCTGTACTTTGCTGCATGCGCTCACTCACGTTTGCAATCAAACGAATGTTCGTTCTTTATCCAAATCTGCCGCTCGATTGTGTCCTTCTTGTTATTGAGTCTCATTCGCTTTCTGCTCATGATTTGAAACGAGTAAGCGAGCGCCTCCTCTGGGGTGCAATCTAGAAGACAAGTTGCCCGGATTATTGCTTGTTCGCCATCGAGTTGGGCGACGGCCATTTTCACTCGAAAGTCGGGTGAGTTCAGACTCCTGAACCGGTTATCCTCAATGTTTTCGAGCTTACTGCGGACGGTCGTAATGAGTTTCATCTGCAATTAAAACGTTAGTGTGCAATTCCTCCCTTCCTCCCTCCATCCCTCCCTCTCACTCACTCACCTCTTCCTCGGTGTAATGCTGCTGATTCTGTTTTATCAGAGCCACCAATTTTTTTCTTTCCACCACGTCAATTTCGTCATCCCTGTTGTAAATGTCCTGCACCGTCCTCAAAACGCTCAGCGCCTTGTGAATGGACGCATTCATGATGTGTTGGGGAACCCGTCCGCGTAAATCAGCCTTACAAACCCAGGTTATTTCGCACCGCTTGTCGTTCTCGGCTAAGCCCGGAATGCTTTTGATCGTTGCGAAGCCCTTCGACATCCCTTTGATCAGTGCTCGTCTGTAAAGATTCTTGACTGTGTCGATCCCGTCATGGTTATCCCAGGTGTACACGAAGGACCCATCGGGGAGTTTTACCCACACGTTTCGCACGACAAACTTGCGAGGGTTCACAGGCCAGGGGTAGTCTTTCACGGACAGTACGATTTCCTGCGAAGGTTTGGTGGAGGGTTAGGTGCTCACTTGCTCACTCACTCACTCACTCACTTGCTCACTCACTCACTCACTCACTCACTCACTCACTCACTCACTCACTCACTCACTCACTCACTCACTCACTCACTCACTCACTCACTCACCTCGTTGGCCGAAATACTATCAATAATCTCCCTAGGATTCTTTCGCAAGTTCTTCACCTGCGAGATGCGGTTATAGCTGCAATAGTTCCAGATCCACGCAAGCGCTTTCTCGGCAGAGCAGTCAACCACCGCGATTGCTTTCCCTGTGGCGATAGACTCACCCTGTACGTGAGCCATCGACATCTTGACGAAGAAATCGGAGTGTTTTGTCAGCGCTACCCAAGGATTGTTAGGACTGATTTTATGAAGCACAAGCCAAACAAACGATCGAATGAGTGGGAATAATGTGTGATATAATGTTAGTTGG
>Ga0302116_1001273_pt1 | contig 15233 bp, 19 predicted proteins | sample AG5_SCM_MG_FD_203124 | JGI IMG/M metagenome (GOLD analysis project Ga0302116, IMG submission 203124) | Marine microbial communities from Western Arctic Ocean, Canada - AG5_SCM | ecosystem: Environmental > Aquatic > Marine > Oceanic | place: Canada: Western Arctic Ocean | collected 2017-10-01 | reverse complement strand
CCAAGTTCGAGCTGTTGATCGACTGGCACATGCCCGAAGCCGCTTTCAAGGCGTTCCGCGCGCATGTCAGCCGATACCCCGGATGCGACGCCAAGAACATCGTGCTGACTGACGAGGAAAAGAAACAGCGCGGCGACACGAGCAAGAACAAGTCGACTGTCACGCACGTTGTGGTCAGCGCGGAAGCTGTCGAGGCCTTTCGCGAGGGTCGCGAGAACCAGCTTTCCGTGGACGCAAAGACCGCCATTCGGTTCTAAAACGAGCGGTGCGAAACCTTCGGCATGCCCAAGGGCTTCGGCCACCCCAACGGATTCAGCCGCATCGACGCGACGATGCCTGGCTTGTGGAAAGGACCGCGTCCGAACTGGAGGAAAAACGAAGACGAAAAAAAGACTGGCAACCCCGACTTCCCCTTCACCGACGCGGAGTGGGACGAACGCCAACAAGAACGCCAGGCACAGTTCATGCGAGCTTACATGGATGGCGAGTTCGGAAGTGATGGTGGTGGATACGACTACGGTGAGGACGGTGACTACTGAACGTATCACCGACTCCGTGACGAGCGAGACGAGCGAGACGGTAAAAAAGTAATTTCTTATTGAAAAGAAGTAACGACGACGCCTCCCTACTTCAGTCCCTCAGCTTCTTCGGCTTTGTTAAATTTTACATTTTTTTCATCCCTAAACGAAGGCAAGGGCACCGCCACATACGTCACCTTCTGATACTCCGCGTCCTGCGGGTACTTCTTCGCCGTGATGCTTTCCGTGAATCGAGTCGAGCCTTGAAAAAGCATCATTATTTTCAAATTTCCACTTCGTCGTGAAGAACCTCCGTCGTTTGAACGCGACACTTCCCCCCGCGCTTGCCACCCGCCATGGCGAAGCGCAAGAAGAACGCGAACGTCGACCCCGACGCGCCTCCAGTGCCCCAGTGGGAGCCTCCGACCGAGGATGTCGAATGGCGCGACTGGATGAAGACTAGTATCTGGGGCTCCGAGGATATCGGCGCGTTCGGAGAAGCCCTCAGCAACCCGTTTATCCTTCCCCTCCCGTTCTTTTCCGCGCCGGACCGAGCGCGTCTCTCCAAGAGCGCGGCAAAGGCGCTCGACGATGCCATTCCTATTTTCGAGCAGCGCCTTGCACAGAGCCATGACGCGCCCAAGATCTCGGACTTGCTCAACGAGAAGAAGAAGAAGGAGTACCTCGCCAACACCTCGAGCGAAAAGTTTCGCCTTTACTTAAAGCACGACCTGTTCGACCCTCAGGGCGATAAAAAGCACTTCGAACCCATCCACAAGCTCATGGACCCGACCAAGTTCGAGCTGTTGATCGACTGGCACATGCCTGATGCCGCGTTCAAGGCGTTTCGCGCGCATGTCAGCCGATACCCTGGGTGCGACGCCAAGAACATCGTGCTGACTGACGCGGAAAAGAAGGAGCGCGGCGACACCAGCAAGGGCAAGTCCACGGTCACGCACGCCGTGGTCAGCGCCGAAGGCGTCCAGGCCTTCCACCAGGGTATCGAGAAGCCGCTTTCCGTGGACGCACAGACCGCGGTTCGGCTGTACAACCAGCGGTGCGAAACCTTCGGCACCCCCAAGGGCTTTGGTCACCCCAACGGATTCGAACGCGTGGACATGACCATGTTTGGCTCGTGGTCCGGCACAAGGCCCAACTGGAGGGCAAGTGGAGACGACGCAAAGACGGGCGACCCCGACTGCCCCTTCACCGAGAACGAGTGGGACGAACACCAAAACGAACGCCAAGAAAGGTTCATGCGCGCGTACATGGATGGGATGATCGGCGATTTCGGCGGTGAAGGCGGGGGTGAATCCTCCGGTGACGATGACGCCTAAACGTGGGACGACGACGTCGAGACGCGCGAGACGAGCGAGACGGGAAAAAAGGAAAATTTGAAAATAATAAAACGACGCGTCTCACCCGTGTTCAGTCCCTACGCTTCTTCGGCTTCGTCGAGTTTCCCATTTTCCCGAACGGAGGCAAAGGCACCAACACCGAGGTTACCTTCTGATACTCCGCGTACCGCGGGTACTTCTTCAGCGTGATGCTCTCGGTGAACTGAGTCGAGCCCTGAAAAAGCAGCATCAACAAAACCGCCCCTAAACCGCCGTCCACTTTTCCCCTGATTGTAAAAAAATAAATGTCAGTCTTGTATGGGCAATCAGTCGGCGGAATGTGGTAAATGGGAAATACTTACCAGTTCTTCCACCCCAACACCCCCCCCCCCAAACCCAGCACCCCGAACAACCCGAAAGAAACCCACACCCCCTGTTCCGCGAAGAAGTTCGGGTGTCTGCTGAATTTGAACAACCCAGAGGTGTTGAATCCCTGCTTGTACTCTTCGCGGCGTTTCCGATCCCTGGGGTAGCCGGGGACCAAGTGTTTCGCCTGCTCGTAAAAGTGTCAGTCTCGAGTATGGGTGTACTGTATTGGGCGATGTATTGGACAAACAGTCACCGGCTTCGGTAAAACAGTCTGCTTGTGATGTATGTAGTTGTTACTAGTAGACACTAAAATAGTCTCAGATGGGCGGTAAACAGTGTGCCTGGATTTGGGAAAGCCCCTACGGCCGTACCTGTTGAAATCGCCACTGCTGGTTGTCCGCGAAGCGTTCCAGGGTGAGGAACCCGAGGAATGCGAATGTTGCGATTGCGTCGTTGATATCGAGCGCCGTGCCTTTCCGCGCATACGCCCCCATCATGGGCCCACCCGAAATTAAAAGCAACAACAAGTTTTGGTACCCGGCGATGAATGAGACGTTGAAGAGCTGCCAGACGAATCGGTTTTGCAAAAGTGGAAGGGATTGCAGAACCGGCCACCGGTAATCTTGCTCGCCCTTGCGGTACCCGCCTTTCCGGGCGAAGTTATAGGTCAACCGGGTTCCCCAGATGGTCACCAACGCGGCCATCAACACGCACCGGGTGTCGTATTCGCCTAAATAAGCATAACTCAAGCAGTAAACCACCGGCGTTATGGACCAAAGTCGGTCGACGTGTGAATGAGTGCCGGTGACCCACGATGCCATCAAACACCAAAGCGCGAACGCGAAACAGGACGCGGCGACGACGTGGTTTGGGTTTGTCACATCGAAGGCGTCGATGGATTTGGGGAACATGTGTCGTATGGACATGAACATGTCCCTGAAGGACATGTTGGGGGTCGGTGTGATACACACGCGCGACGCGCGCGAGAGTACGCTTCACGAAGACACTCGCTGTAGACTTTCTAAACGGCGCTGACGTCGGTGAACGGAAGATTATAAAAGTGGAATCAGATGCCTCTCAACTGTCGTCAAGGTCTGTCGTCAACTCGTCGTCGTTCACTTAGTTGACGACACGAACGACACTCACATGTCGGTGGTTCAATCCTCGAGGCGCGCGGCGACGGACACGGCGTGGAGTTCGTGTACCGCGATGGTCAGCGTGGTGGGTTTGGCCGTGGGGGTTTTGAGCGTGTTGCTGGTGTTCCTCACCCTGGTGGGGCACTACCGGTTCGCGTATTATCGGCAGTACGCGCGACAAGTGGCGCAGCGACAACAACGTTTGTTGCGCGCGGACAAATTGTTAGACGCGCTGGCCGGGACGTTACGCGCCACGGCGAACCCCGACGCGGCACCCGCCACGAGCTTGAACCCGGCAACGGACACGATGATGCTGGTGTTCACGGACATCCAGGACAGCACCACCGCAGCCGCGGAGCACCCAAACGCCATGGCGGTGGTCCAGGAAGTCCACGACCGGCTCATGCGGCAAGGCATCCAGGTACGGAGTTGGGACTTTCCCAAATCCGCCACACGTTTTCGTGTGTACCGCCCAAACGCGAGCGCCTCACAATTGATGTGTGTAGGGGTGATCACTACCGGTAACATTTACTGGCGTACTGGCACTTGTTACGTAAGTCACAAGTACATCGTTTACTGCCCCTGGTCGACTACAGTACTAGTAACGTTTACTGGCGTACTGGTACCTGTTAAGACCTGAGGTACTCGAGGAGTTTCGTTCCCTGACCTTTTTCGTCCCCCCAACGCCTGCAGCGGTTCGCCGGGTACGAAATCCACACGCAAGGCGACGCCTTCGAAATCGCGTTCGCGAGTGCGGTTTCGGCGGTGCAGTTCTGTTTGTGGATCCAGGACGCGCTGTCGAGTTATGACTGGTCAAAAGAGGTTTTGGCGGTGACGCAATTCACCACTGTGCTCGATCCGGAAACGCACGACGTGATTTTCCGAGGACCGAGGGTTCGGTGCGGCGCGCACGCGGGTACGTGTTGCGCGTTTCCCAAATCCTGACACACGGTTTGCCCATACTCGTCATGCGAAGGGGCGTCTTACCTCTGCCCTGACTGTTTGTCCATACATCGCGATATGCAAGATTGACACTTTCTTTTATTTATCGCAGCGCTACCCGGAATGTGGCGAAAAGCCACGCACGGGTACACGCACCACACCGTGTTTGGCGGTGAGGGGGTTGATCTTTGCGCAGCGGTTTCCGACGCGGGGCACGGAGGTACGTTACGTATTTAAGATTGACACTTTAAGACTGACACTTAGTCTGACACTTAGACTGACACTGAAGACTGACACTTCGTCTTTTCAACCTTCCTCTTTTCTTGTACAATCACAAGGCCAAATCGTGTTAACCAAAGACGCGGCGGACACGCTGATTCCGCGGATACACAAAGTGGACGCGCTTTTGGAGAGTATTGGTACGTTCCGCATCGAAGCCGAGGAATGTGGCGGGGACGGTTCGGGGGGGGGCATCACCGTGGAGTTGTTCGATTGCCAGGTACGTATTTCCGTTTACCACATTCCGCCGACTGATTGCCCATACGAGACTGACACTTTCTTTTTTATCTCCGAGCCCATTTCCACCCCGAAACGCCCTCGGCGGGTTTTCAGTAAAAACCTACGACGGATAACCTACGTAGCCCCTGGCCGAAGCCTGGCTGTGATTCCGCCGCCGCCCGCGTTGCTCACCTTTGGGAACGAAAACGCCGAAAGCGTGTTCATCGTGGTTGTCCTTGCGGAAGCCGGGACGGGCGAGTGCGCCGATTTGCGAAACGCGCTTTCCGACGTCGTCGCGCAGCAAGCGCAGCTCGCGGGCGGGTACCTGGCGTCGCCCGACGCCACATCTTCAGGAGGTGCCGTGGTTATATTCCGCACCGATTACGGGTACGTGTGTAAGGCTTTCCCAAATCCAGACACCGGTGCCACCCGCGTACTCGAGACGGAAGGGACTGACACTTTTCTTTGGCCCAATCACAGCGCCGCCGCGCGGTTCCTCGCCGTGCTTCCCGTGGTGCTCGCGTGGTGGGAGTGGCCTGAAACTGCCAGACTCGCCGTGGTGGTGGAGGGGGAGAAGGCGGTGCCCACGGTGCGCGTGGCGTGCGCCATGCACGTGTCGAGCGACGTGTACACGCACGTTTTGACGCCAAACGAAATTGGAAAAATGGAGATTGAAAAGATCAAGCGTTTGCGACGCGAGAAAGGTAAGGCAGTGCCGTGGAGGGCGTCGTCTTTCGTGAAACGCGGCGCCACGCGCGTGCGTGAGATGGTTGAACGGAAAGGCCAGGAAGTCGTGAAGCTGGTTGGGTTGGGAGGACACCAAAAAGGAGTCCTGGGGTCAACGGGCGAGGACGCAAGCGTCTGGGACACCAGAGACGGAAGTACCGTAGGCTTGAGTAGCGTGGACTCGAGTAACAGAGGCGGCTCAAAGCACGGAACCTATTCGGCAACAGCCTCGCCGGCCATGACGCACGACGTTGCCAACTCGGGTAGCCGAGGCTCGAGTAAACAAGGGGACAACACCCTGGACGTCCTGCGCGGCGTCTCTTCGCGTAGCGAGGTCCGAGGTTTGGGGCTAGATCAGTGCCGCGCCGTCGCCGCGAGCGCGCACCCCGGGCAGTGCATCATGACAAGAAACGCGTTCGCGGCGGTGCAGGCTGCAGCGAGGATGCCCGCGGGTGCGTTTCCCGTGTCGCTTGGTGCGCATTTAGTGACACAAGAAGACCTCGCCGCGTTTCTTCGAAACGGCACCGACCCGAACCGAGCCACGGAGCTTTACGAGCTGGTCAGCACGTTTCTTGGCATGCGTGTCTCCACGCCGCGGTTGCGCACCGCGAAAGTGCTCACCCCCGGGTTCCGGCAAAGCCCCGACCCAGGGTTTCCGGTCGCGGTGTGCTTCGTGGTGTTGAGGTGCGGCCTTTCCCACCCAACACGTTCCGCCTTTGCGATTGCGCATACTCGTCCTGACGAAGGGACGGTTATTACCTCTGCCCATACTCGTACCACAAGGGACGGTTATTACCCCTGACTGTTTACTCACACCAATCCCGGATATACACATCACGACCGACTGACACTTTCTTGTTACTCGTGCCAGCGCCCCCGACCGAACCAGCGAGGCGACGAAACACGCGTTGGAACAAGCCGCCGCGTGCCTGCGCACGTGCCTCGCCGTGTACAAAGGTACGGCCTTGGGCGTTTCCCGAATCCCAACGCTGTTTCCCGCCCCGTTCGTGACGTCCACGCCCGTCAGTAAAAGGAAGTGCACTACACACAGCACAAACGCGCTGTTTTATCTCTAACGCTGGTGACTGTTCAGACCGATTGCCACGACTGTTGTCCACACATCGTCCAATACACGTCCAATACATCGCGATATACAGTACACCCACACTCGCCGACTCCAAGACTGACACTTTTCTTTCCCACTAAAGGGTACGAGTGCAAATCCCCCGAGCCGAACAAGTTCACGTGCGCGTTTTCCGCGTTCGCGGACGCGGTGTCGTTCAGTGGGGCGTTACATTTACGTTTGCTGGACGTGGCGTGGAGCGACGAGCTGTTACAAAAAAGCGGGTGCGCGGAAAGGGTGAGTGATTTCCGAAACCCGGATGGAAACCCTTGTGCAAAACCTCAAGTCATTTGGAAGGGACTTCACGCGCGGTGCGGGGTGGCGTTCGGCAACGGGTGCACTCGGAAACCCCTGAACACGGGCCGGGCGGATTATTTCGGCGCCGTGCCGAACCTCGCCGCGCGGATCTGCGCGGCGGCGGCGTACGGGCAGACGTTAATCGAACCCACCGCGGGTTTGGCTGGTGTGGTTTGGCCCGAATTTGACACGTCGCTCGAGTCGATTTACGCTACGCCGTCCAAAAGCGAGCATCAAAGAAGCGCGTCGATGTTGCATTTGTCGAGTCACAAAAACGCAGCGTCACGTGGGCGTTTGCCGAGACAACAAAGCGCGTCACAGGTAAACGCCGGTTCCTCGAGTCGCACGAAACACAGCAAAAACGGCCCTGGGTTAGTCGACGCGTTTAGCGACGGTAACTCGCCAAGAGCCACCCCCGACCGCCGCCGCGCCAGTCTCGATTTCGACGCGATTGGACCAGCACCAGACTCGATATTGGGAACGAATTTACCAGACTCGACGTTTGGGAGTTTACCAGACTCGATTTTGATGAACTTACCAGACTCGATTCGTGACGCAAATTTCGACACGATTGAAAGTTGCGTATCAGAACCGCCCGAGGGGTTGCTCGACGGGTGCGTCAGCGCCTCGTTTACGCCGAGCGCGCCCGCGGGCGATGACGCGTCGTACGATGCGACTTCTTTCTCGGCTTCAAGTGAAACAGGGAAGAACTCCGAGTTGTTACCTTCAAATCACGCGCCCGATACCTTCCAAATGACGTTAGACTTGCTGGGCGGTTTCGATTTAAGAGGCGTTTCTCGCAGAGCCACGCTGGCGCAGGTACGGCCTTGCGCGTTTCCCAAATCAGACGGCATACTGTTTTATCTCTCAGCTGGTGACTGTTGTCCATACATCGCGATACACAACACTGACACGTTTCCTTTACCTTCGCAGGCGTTGCCCGACGTTTTGAGAAACGCGCGGTCGATGACGTTCGACCCGCCGAGCGGACGCGGGGTTTTGCCGTCGGAGTGCGACGTGGGTAAGGGCCTTTCCCATTCACCACATTCCGCCTCTGCGATTGCCCATACAAGACTGACATTTTCTTTTTGCACCCTCAGGTTTCGTATCAATCGCGTGCCGAGACGCGCGGCTTCATTACGACCGGCGCGGCGCGAGCGCGTGGGGTGGCGTGAAGTCAGGGAAGAGCTGGTCAGGGCGGAGCAGACGAGGGAGTATTTCAAGTTTCGCGAGCGCAAGGCAACCCAATTGGTTTCAATCGCTGTTCGGAAAAACGAAGGTTGATACCGCCAAAAGGAGCCTGTTCGACTCGGACCGCCCCGCTAGGGCGGCTTCTCGCGAAATCAAAAAATCCCTTCGTCCCCGGAAAAAAGCCGCCGCGTTCGAACACGACGGGGACGTACACGCGGCGGCGATGCGCGCGATGGAACTTGGAGAGGCTGGCGGAGGTACTAGTACGGCTGATACGTTAAGTACTACTGCGAGTAGTGATACTACGTTAGGTACGGGTCGTAGTGGTACTACCGTGCTCCCTGAAACCCCGAAACTGTTGCTCAAAACAACCGGGGGCAAACACCTAACCCGGTTCAGACACGTGGGCAACAAGGTCGTGGCGACGAACCGCTTGGCGGGCACGGCGCTCGCGAGAAACCGACGGCACGGCGCGATTGATGACTGGGGGTGTTCCCTTGACTTGGACGACATGCCCACCGCGGAGAGCGAGCGGAGCAAAGACGAGTTGAAGTTTTCGGCGATCGGGTCGGGGCGCGGGGCGGAGCGGCTTTTGGGGTTCGCGGAGGAACGAGGGGGGGCGGTGTAACAGTCTATTTTTTAAACCCTTTCAAAAAACTAATTATACTTCACTAAACCGTCATCCAAACCTTCCCCCGCCCTCGCCGCGTCCACGGCGACGAACATTTCGTTCACTCTCCTCGCCGTGGTTCGTAACGAACCCAACGCGTCCCACGAAACCCGCATGCCGTCGAACGCGATCACGGGAGGGTGTGTTTGAGGGATAGTGTCCGTCAATGCAGCGCGCATACCCTTTGCGTCAATACCCTTTCCGTCACTCATTTCATCAACCCCCTCCTTACTCTCCACGACAACCGCTTTGGGGTACCTCTGCGAGAAGTGCGTTAGAATCGTGACCCCCGCATTCGCGTCGGCGCACACCCCGAGCGCTTGCGATGGGTAAAACAAAGTGTCAGTCTTGAGTGTACAAGTAGAATGTATGAGCAAACAGTCTACGTGTGGTGTATGTAGTATACTTCCTTTCAATGAGTGTAGTCAAAGAGGGGCTTGAAACAGTCGTGTCTGATTTGGGAAACGCCCAAAGCCGTACCTTCGGAAACCGTGCTGTGTTTTTTCCGCACCGCGTGCGAACCGAGCCCGTCGCCTGATTGAAATAAAATAAATGTCAGTCATGTATGGGCAATCAGTCGGCGGAATGTGTTACATGGGAAATAATTACCGAACGTCGCTTCGTGAATGAAAACATGCACGCCCCTTGCCGATTGCGCCAACCGCGGCGACGGGCGGCAATCGCCAGAGTAGCACAAGCTGAAGTCGGCGCCAAACCCGGAACCGCCTGGAGCGCCGGCGGCCGCGTTACTCGCCACGATAATCGCCGACGCTTCGGGGCAGTGCTCCACGGGAACGGTCTCCAGCTTGGACAGCCCGAGGGACGCGACCAGACGCTGCGTTTGCGTCGGGGGCGGCGGCGGCGGCGTGGGAGACGCGCCCCCTGGGGGTCTTGAATAAGGCGGATAAAAACCGTGCGTCGTATACAACGGCGGAGGCGGCGGATGCGCTCCAGGAGGCGTCACGTACATCGGCGGCGGCGGAGGCGGCGGTTGATGCGCACCAAACGGCAACGCGTTCCCCGCGTACATCGGCGGCGGCGGCTGTCGCGGTTGTTGTCGCGGCGGTATCCAGAACGGGCCGGTGTTCTTGTGCGCGTGCAACGTTTTCGATAACACAAACGAAAGCGTCGCGGCAAGTAACGCGTCGTCGTCGTTTTCTTTTTTGTGTTGCGGTGAGTGACGCGCCCAGCCCCCCGGTGCGTGTCCGCCAATCACGCCGACTTTAACCGCGACTCGCAGCCATCGCTGCAGTGAAGACGGGCCTATCACGACCAGTGGCGGTTTTTTGCGATTAACCGACCGCATCGCCAACACCCCGCAAATCCCACCCATGTGATCGGCGTGCTGGTGCGAAACGAAAATAAACTGGCACGAGTAACAAGAAAGTGTCAGTCTCTCGGCCATGTGTATGAGGGATTGGTATGAGTAAACAGTCAGGGTACTGGGCTGAGGGAATGCGCCCTTCTGGTCGTAATAGTCCCTTCTGGTACGAGTATGGGCAATCAGGGAGGCGGAACGTGGTTAGTGGGAAATACGTACCTTCAACTCGTCCACGACTCTTTTTGATTCGTTGCCGCCCAGAAACCGAATCAACGCCCCGGCGGTGCCTTCCCCGCAATCAAGCAGGGCGTACCCTTTCACCGCGCCGGGTAGTTTAACCAAAATCCCGGACGAGCCCCGGTACTTACTCGGCTCCGCGCTTCCCGTGCCTAGGAACAGAATGGAGGGACACGTGGATGACGAGTTTCTTCCGCTTTCAATTCTTGCGTTTTTTTCACCAGACTCCTCCTCGAGTCTCGAAGGTTCGTCGCCGCGCTCCATCGCGGCCAACTGTGTTGTGACTTGCGTGATGACCGCATCCACGTCGAGCTCGTCTTGCCGAAACGAGTGCTGGTCCACCACCCCTGGGAGAAATTCGTTTTTCTCCGAACCCGAAGAAAACAGCGTCACCACCGCGCACAAACTGCCGTCCGCGGAGCCAACGCCGGCGCCGGCGCCGTACGAAGACGCCTTTTCTTTTTCTTGACCCTGTTTGCCCACGCCGGTCCCTGCCGCGACGGCGACGCGATACGGCGCCATGAGCGCGGGGGATATGGGAAACGCGTTGGTATCCACGGCGTGCAGCCGCGCCAGTGTTCGCGCGCCAGCGCGGAACCCAACCTCACCACGGACGACGCAATCCACGTGGGTGGGTTGTTTTTCGAAACAAGGTTCGTTTTCGTTTTTTCGTAAAGGAGAAACTCGCCGCGCAGAATCGTACGCCGGGCGGGCGGCGACGTTTCGCGGCGTGAGGTGGAACACCGCGGCGGCGCGCGGGTGTTGTGTGGGGTGTTTACCCGCGTAACCCCCGCCATTAAGTGTTACGGGCGACACACACCCACCGTCCGCCAGGCAACACCGCACCGTGGGGTGTTTCGCCAACGCGGTCGCGTCTTTGTCGTCCCGGCAGTCAAACACCAGAAACAGCGAACTGATTTTTTTCGGATTGCGAACGTCGCGAACGCCGACGGCGTACCCGAGCGCGGCTCGCGCGGTTTTGGGGTTTACCCTAGGGTTTTGTGTGTCCTGGTTTAGGGTTTGAGCTTCAGGATTTGTGCAAGTGTGTTTCATTCGCGGCGCTTGTTTCGTTCGCTTCGCGGGAGGCGTGCCGTGCGTTGAAACGTTTGCGTCGTCGGCGGCGGCAGCGGAATCCGTGTCTTGCGAATCGCACTCCGAATCCGACTCCATCGCGGCGGTTTCCTCATTCACGGCGTCGCACACCTGACAGGTTTCGTTGTTGCCAGTTTCGTTTTTGGTAGTGTCAAGACTTTCGCTGAATAAGGGAAACACCAACACGCTGTCGTCCCGGTAGCTCTCCGCGGCGGCGTCGCACGCGGCGGTGTCGTCTTGGCAAAAGTCGGAAGACGCGACATTCTGCGGTACCAGCCGCAGCGTCGTCACCGTGGGGTGTCGAAACCGATTGAAATCGCGCACTCCCGCGACGTACGTCCCCACCCCGGGCGGCCCCGCGATTGTTACCTCTTGGTGCCCGTCCGCGCACAGCCGCAGTAACAACCCGCCTAAACCGCCCGCCGCCCTCGGAACGAAGCTCACAAGGAACACCACCCGCAGTCGCGACGAAGGGCGCTGTCTGCACTCCAGCGCGAGACGCGAAAATCCCTCGGCTGCGCCGAACAGGTACTGCCTTCCCGACCCCGAGGCGCCGCACGTGAACAGCACGGACGGACCGACCCCGTCCGCCTCCGCGCCGAGCACCAAACACGACCCGGTCGTTTCCGGCGGGGTCTCAGGTGGGGTAGACCCCGACGACGTCATCCCGCCGACGCCAGCCGCCGACGCGGGCGCCTCCCAAAATGACATCCAACTCGTGGCAACCGAAACGGAAAGCAAACTTTTCTAAAATAACTTGTTCTCGAATCGGGCTCGTCGCTCACTTCGCCGCGCCCCGGCAGCGCCGCGGTCGCCATGGGGGACGACTTCTACGTCCGGTACTACGTGGTAAGTGGAGTTTCGTTTTGTTCCGAAAATCTCACCGCGTTTAACGGAGCGGGTAGGCACCGCCACAACCGCGCACCCCCACACACACGCACCGGAAACCTAACGCGATCGATCTCGAAAAATCCAACTCTCGTTCCCTCCATCCCACCCCTCCCAAAACCCAGGGCCACAAAGGAAAGTTCGGGCATGAGTTTCTGGAGTTCGAGCTGCGGCCTGACGGGAAGTTGAGGTACGCGAACAACAGCCAGTACAAGCACGACACGCTGATTAAAAAGGAGATGTTCGTCACGAAAGCGGTGCTCGCGGAGGCGAAACGGATCGTGATGACGAGCGAGATTTCAAAGGAGAGCGACTCTACGTGGCCGGAGGGCGACCGCGTGGGAACCCAGGAACTGGAAATCGTGCTAGGGGACGACCACATCACCCTGAGCACCACGAAAATAGGCTCGCTTCTTGACGTGCAGTCCAGCAAAGACCCAGAGGGAATGCGGGTGTTTTACTACGTGGTGCAGGATTTAAAGGCGCTGGTGTTTTCCCTGATCAACCTGCACGTCAAACTGAGGCCGATTGGGTGATATTGTTTTTGACTATGGGTATTCTAGTCAGGACTTTTTAGTAAAGGACCTGGTAACACACCGTGCGGTACTTAGTGCAGCTATGGACACGTCCTACCACTCCGGTCGCCGGTTCGATCCCGGCGCTGTCCCGGCGCTACGCCGCGCCGTTATTTTTCCTCCGCCGCAACTCCGTGGTCCACACCAGGGGCGCGTCGGTGGTCACGCGCACGACTGGCCTTAATTTTTTTCGATTTGTTTTCGCCTCGTAGTCATCACCCGTCACGGTATCGCCTTCCCCTACAGCGCCTACAACACCCTTTCCTGTCCCGCTAGTACCCGTCGCTTCCAAACCACGTACCCCTGGTTCGATTTCGTTCGAGGTTGATATTAGGCTTCCCAAAGCCAGGGTCTGCGACTCGAGGTTCCACCGCAACCCGGACGTGGTGACAACCGCGGGGCCCGCCTGATTGAAACGAAATAAATGTCAGCCGTGTACATCGCGATGTATGGACAAACAGTCAGAGGTACGACGTCCCTTCTGGTACGAGTATATCGCGTGTATTGGACGATGTATGGACAGCAGTCACCATAATCGGTCTGAACAGTCAGAGGGAATAGTCCCTTCTGGTACAAGTATGGGCAATCAGTCAGTGGAATGTGGTAAACGGGAAATACTAATACTTACCAGCGGCACCAACCCGCACGTCGGGCCTTCGGTCTCCCAATTCGGAAAAATCTCGCTCACCCCGGGCGGTACCAGCTGCGCCGTGGAGTGGTTACCAACAAGCACGATGTTCGTTTCGGAATACCGGTGCAGCAGGGATAAATGAGCCATCTCGTGGTCCAGTCTTCCGCCCAAACCGCCCGCCACTAACACGCGCGGCGTCGTGTTTTTTTTGGCCTCGTCTTTGGTTTCGCTTCTTTTTTGAGACGACGATGATAAATTTGTCTCCGCAGAATCACCACCCGCCTCCGCCTTCCGTAACAACCAATCAATCGCTTTGTGCATGTCACTCGTTTCCTGGTCCGCTGACAAGTCGACACAAAGGCACCCTCTTTGGCTGTAAAACGTGAGCACCTCGGGTCGCACGGAGTCCAAGTCGCCCACGATGGCGCGCGGGATGTATTTCGCGCGAACGGCTTCGACCCACCCTAAACTAGTCTTCTTTTTCTCACCCTCAACCGACGACGAATCCAACGAAGCAGCAGCGACCAAGCCCGGCATCTCGTCGAACAGCCGGTTCGCCCCGCCGTCCGCGCACACGATTGTTCGGTTGTCGCAAATTTGCCACAAGTGCGGCGTCGACGGAGGTAGGTGGTAGTTCAGTAACAGCAACGCGTTGCGGGTGGTGGAGGGTACCCTCGCCAACTCATCCACATCATCATCGGCGGCACTTGATGGGAAGAAATCGCTGACGAAGCGGCGTTGGGATGCCATGACGCGTGACGATCGGTGAGTCAGGTGTGCGTTGTTCGACTGCACCCAGCGCGGAAACACCGTGTGCGACGAGAGTCCGGGACGCGCAGTTACCCGAGCGCGCATAAACGACCCGGAGACATGGGCGCGGCGTGCGACGCGAGTGCGGGGAAGGGCGAGTGCCAAAACGTAGTGGTGCTGAAAACAAAAAAAAAGTGAAACAATATTTGTGAATCAAACAAAGCTCAGCCCGTCTCTCCCCCTTCGCTGGTGTGGACCACAAGGAACCGCCACCGGTTACTCCGACGTTTCTAATTGTAACTCCTCAAAATTGGATTCCGCATCCTTCGCCACCAAGGCAAAGGTGGCACGGCAGTCTCATATTATTTACAAACTTCTTTCTCAATCGTTATTTAGTACATCACTTCCCTTCTTTCCGTGTCCTCACGCGTGCGCACAAACGTCCCGCAGCGCTTCGTAGGTTACCCCCCCGATCTGCAAAATCGTCCCCGGCCGCAACGCCGCTTTGCCAAACAAGGGCTCGCCGTCGATCGTCAAAACGGATTCGGCTTCGGGCGACTCGTTTGCGGTTTCACCAGCGCCGCCCGCGTTTGGAACGCGTTCGTTTGATGAGTCGTTAACTCCCGAGAATTCAAATCCATTTGATTCCCCAACAAGTCTTTCCGCGACCTTTCGGAACCTAGGCACCCCCCCCACGAACCTCATTTCCACCTTGTCCACCACCCCGACATGTTGCTTCACGAAGTTTTCGTCGTTGGTCCTCGTTTTTTTTCGCCGCGCGCGCGTCACCCCGAAGTGGTTCATCAAAACGTTGAAACGTTTCACCGATTCGGAAACGCTGCGAAACATACTTTTCGCCACCACCAACAGCGCGAAGAACTTGACAATCAAAGGAACATCTTTACCTGTTTGGGAAGTCGCCCACGCCTGGG
>Ga0302116_1001272_pt1 | contig 15245 bp, 18 predicted proteins | sample AG5_SCM_MG_FD_203124 | JGI IMG/M metagenome (GOLD analysis project Ga0302116, IMG submission 203124) | Marine microbial communities from Western Arctic Ocean, Canada - AG5_SCM | ecosystem: Environmental > Aquatic > Marine > Oceanic | place: Canada: Western Arctic Ocean | collected 2017-10-01 | reverse complement strand
TTGCACAAACTTACAGGCGGAAATGGCTGTTGCTTGGAGTCATTCATGGCTTTTGTGGGGCTCTGCATGAATGTTTCGTTGTCGCCGGCGGAAAGCATCTCAGAGTAAACGCCGCGCTCCTTGGTTTGCTGGTGAGTGACGGGGGGTGGAAGGGAAGTAATCGATTGGTCGTCATATCCATGGGTCAACGTCTTCGATGGCGAGAGAGCTGTAGGGGGCATTATATTAATTTTCTCGGGGGTCTTCGAGATGGGTGGGCTTAGAACCTCTAGTGATTTATTTGGCTAATGGGCGTGTGTACCAAGTTTTTTAGAAGTTAACGTTTTGATTTTTTTTCTTTTTTTCTTTTTTTTTTTCCTTTTTTGCTTGCGTTCAGTTATCAGGTTTATGTGACACAGCTGATTCGACTAGATCAGCATCTTCTGTCACTTAAGAACGAATTTCTGACCGCTCTTCTAATGGTGCTGAAAGAAGATATAATAACGAACAAACCTATTTTTGTGCATCCATATAAACTTGGCAGAACTCAAGCTCCGTCTCTGAAAAAGATGCTCTACTCAGGCAGTAGTTCTTCGAGGCCATCGACTGCACCACTAAAGAGAACAAAAACGCAAACGAATAAAACTACCACACCAATTGATCCGGATCGAGAGTCTATCCTCCCTGAATGGGTGACCTCCAGGGAAGAATACAAACCGATCTCCAACGATACAATGCTCGGGCTGGCTCGCAAGAATGTTGCGACTTCTAAATATTTGGTGCGCACGCAGAACTTCTACGCGCCTTCCTTAGAATTCAACACGAACGAAACGAACACCTTCAACACATATAAGTTCGTCAACCCGCCACACATTGTTGAGCAATTTGAGGCTGATAAAAAGAAGCAGATCGAGTCGAAGAAGCATCAGCAACACTCACAAATTAATCCCGCATCGTCGCTAACCAGGCGGCAAAGCATCAACGTAATACTCACCGCTGACCTGAACACATCGAAGCACAAATCAAATATGATTTTGGATAACGACCAATCCATTCCGGCCCAAGCAAGTCGGAAGCAATCTATGATTTACGATTTGCCGAACTCGTTTAGCTCTCCCGATAAACGGCACAACGAAAGTTCGACTCACGCTGACCCACAGCAAGCCGCGAGACACGACACGATCGACTTTCTCTCGGCCGAGATTGAAATCATGCGAGCGTTGATTTGCCTGTGCATCGCGAGGGAAACGGACGACGACAAAATAAAAAGTTGCAAGAAGAAGCTCGCCGGCGTGTATAAGATTCAGCTGGCGCACCGAGCTGAGATGGCGCACGAGCTAGAGACCGATTTTGAGCTGCACATGGTCAAGATCAGGGAGCTCGTCAAGAAGGCGGACGCGGACAAGCAGCACGAGGCGAACAAGGAGTTGGGCGAGTCGCATCTAAACCACGCAATGTACATGCGTAGAACGGCGAGCACGCTGACCAATCGGGCAAGAGGTCAAATTGATATGCGGAGAAACATTATGCACATGCACGACTTGGAAGAAAAACTGGAGAAGGTGAGTCAGTGAGTGAGTGAGTGGCTCGGGCTCCTCGAGCCCGAGCTCGGAATCATTTCATTTTTCTGACAAAATCAATTCCCAGGTCAGCGAATTCTCCAACAGTCTGAGCCGAGGTGGCGTGGACGAGTACATTAGCTTGAAAGGAATCGACATGCGCAAGGTTGGATTAATGACAGCAGGTGAGTGAGCGAAGCGAGCTAGCCTTGAGGAAGACTCGAGCGATAGATCTTGCGAAAATATGCTGCAGACGGCTACATCCACTCCTTAACTAACATTATTCCACTCAATTCGTTTGGCTCGTTTGGTTCGCTTTGTGCTTGATTAAAAATGCGCCTCGCTTCGCTCGGCGCAGAGGAAAAAGATGACAAAGCGGCCCACGAGAAGGGCGAATCGTTTGTAAACATCGTCGGGAGTCGGCAGCGAAAATCGGGGCTGAAGACGTCGTTCTCGGTAACCAACTCTCACTTAACAGGCTCGAGGAAGTCGATGCTGTTGAAGAACAAGAGCTACAGAAAGAGCTTGCTAAACGAAGAGAAGCACGGTTTGTTGGTCGAGTGGTTCGTCAGCAATCGAACGGATGTGTTTTTCGGGAAACCAGTCGTGCACAACGAAACCGCGTTGGACAGCTTGGCCAGGGCGAGCCGCGGGGAGGTGAGCGGAGATCGAAAGCGAAGCAAACAATAACATAAATGAGAACTATCAACTAACAACTAACAACTAACAACAAACAAAAATAATATAATATTCGCTCGCTCGGCGCAGTTCGGGCTAGTGGCTAAGGGCACGGCTGCGAGAATAGCTTCGGGACAGGGGGATTTGACCGATGGACATCTATTCCGAGCGGCTCTAGGGCAGTTGAAGACCCATCCAAGGCTAAATGATTTTTTAGCAACTGTGCAATTGCACGTGGAGGAGAAGTTCGTTATTAGCGAGTCGTTTGAACTTGAGTACTGCTACAGGCACAAGAAGGACGAAGAGCGCCCTCACTCTCCGCAAGACTGGATTGGAATTTTTAAATTGGGGGAACGGAACGGTATTGAGGAGGAGGAGTTGGTTAAAAACGAGGATGTTTGCAAGGTGAGTGAGTGAGTGAGTTGGAGAGAAGCGAGCCACTACTAAAAACTAACTTGCTTGACGCAGCGGGGGAAACTGATCTGCTGGTGCGAGACCCCAGACAACAAGAACCACTGCAGCGTTATCGTCAACGCGGCAATGATTACGACCGACGGGGTATACAGAGCGCTGTACTTCGTTAAAGGCAGCGAAAATCCGTTGGGAGGGAGCAATAACTTTTTCCCCGAGTACCTCGAGGCCGAGATAAATCTACTGCGCAGCACGAGGGTCAAAGACGCCAAACTCGTCGAGATCACCCCCCACCAGGGGCAAGATGAAGTCAGAGAGGACACTTGCGGGGTGTGCCTGAAGTGCGGTGTTGACGTGGTGCTGGAGTATAACGTCAAGCACAGTGAAGGCCATATCCACGGCGACGGCGACTGCATAGCGCTGCTGAAGGACGACGGCGAGATGCCAAATGTTAACAACGCCCTCCAAATTATTAAGCTCGTTCCAGGAGAGAACAGTGGCGAGATCGAGGTGGACAACTTGTGCTCACTTCCGGGCGTGTACAGGCTGTACTACTTCTGCAAGGTGTACGGAAACAGAGTTTGTGGCAAGAGCGGTGACATTTTGGCCTCCTTGGACTTCGGGGGTACATTGGCAAACAGCTTAATGCTGAAGAGGAAAAACAGAGGTGAGCGAGCGAGCCTTGAGGAAGACTCGAGCGATTAAAGTGCGCGATTTGGCTACAGACGGCTTCATCCACTACTAAACTAACATTATTCCACTCAATTCTTTTGACTCGCTTCATTCGTTTTGCTCTTGCTTCATTAACAATGCGCACAATCTCGCTTCGCTTCGCTCGGCGCAGAGTACAAAATTTACTTTAGTACGCGGTGGGACATGGACATGGAGCGGGAGACGTGGGAAGCTGAGATCGTCCCGGCGTTGAAGCAGTTTTGCGAGGATAGGTGAGCGAGCGAAGCGAGCGAGCCTTTTGGAAGACGAGCATACATACTCGCGATGAAGTGCGCGAAATGGCTACAGACATAATGGCTACATCCACTACTGAGCTAACCCACGCAATTCATTGGCTCTCTCGTTTCGCTCGTCCAACTTTAAAAATGCGCCTCGTCTCGCTCGGCGCAGGTTCATCGACTTCAGCTACGTTGACGTGCACCAAGAGAAGAACGAGCTCGGGTACGAGAACGGCAAGACGTTGGAGAAAATTCTTTGGGGAATTAAGACCTGCTTTCCGTGCAGCTTGATGTGCGCCGGTGAGATGGCCGGGAGCAAGCTGAGCACGAAGGTTCTGGGGACGCCGCTCGGGGCCGAGCTGATCGAGAACTTTCCGTGGTTGGCCGATTTAGACAGGGTCAAGAAGTGAGCGAGCGAAGCGAGCGAGCCTTTTGGAAGACGAGCATACATACTCGCGACGAAGTGCGCGAAATGGCTACAGACGGCTAAATCTACTACTAAGCTAACCCACCCAATTCGTTTGGCTCGCTTGTTGCTCTCGTGCTCCGTTAAAAATGCGCACAATCTCGCTTCGCTCGGCGCAGGCTCGAGAAGGGGGAGGGGGGGAGGAGCACAAACATCACAGAGGTGGAACTGAACGAGGCGCTGTTTATCCCGAATCTCGAGAAGAGCTGCGCGATGAATGACACCAGCGATGACGTCGATGTGGTGAAAGACACGTTCATGTTTAGCCGGCATCCGAGCCTCGGAAGTCAGAACTTTACGAATGAGGAGAAAAAGAGTAAAATTAACACAATCACCAACATCAAGAAGAAGAGAGAGGAGATGAGGGGTTGGGTTGAAAAGTGAGTTTACAAGCGAGTGTGCGAGAGCGCAAGTGTGCAAGTGTAAGTGCAACAACAAACAACTCAACTAACCCCTCCTGCACCAGATTCGCCAAGCTCAAAAACCAAAAATCAATAAAAAAATACGCCTCTGTCCCTGACTTCCTAGCCCTAACAATCCCCTCCATAACCACCTCAATCACCTCCTCCTTCCCCCCCTCAACCCTCCCCTCCGCCCTCGACCTCCTCTCCCTCTACTCCGCACATTCTACCGAGGCTAGGAGCAGCTGCTATGTTCGGCATCTTGATAAGCCCGTGTATAAGTGTCAGAGCGAGGAGGGGGAGATGACGAAGGTTTATAAGCCTGTTAACGAAAACTTTGGAGAGTTTCATGTGGGGGCGAGGACGAGGGCTATTCTGGAGGGGAGGGAGGTGAGTGTGTGTGGTGAACGAGCGAGCGGCGATCCCCAACTTTTTTACCCTAACCCTAATTTTCCCTTCTGCCCCCCTGTAGGCTCCGTTAACTTTCTACGGAATCCTGGAACGTCACTGCGACGCAATAAACAACTCATACCTCCTCGTAATCGACACCCCCTCCTCCGGCCTCTCCGTAAAACTCTCAAACTTCCTCCGCGGGTACATGAAGATGAACTCCGCCTCCGGTGTAAAAACTCCAATCATGCCACAGTGGGGGAATTGCTGGACGAGGGGGGTTATTACCCGACACTTTAAGGTTGTTAACGTTGATTTTGGGGTTGTTAAGCATACGTTGCTTGTTAAAAGCAAGGCGAATGCGAGGAGTGATGTTAATAGGAAGTGTTTGGTTTTGTATCGTAAGTAAAAAATGAAGAAGCGAAGCGAAGCGAAGCGAAGCGAGACCAAAGCATTTACTAACATATCAACTTGTCTCAACTCTCAAACTCCTGTCAGTCGACCTCCGCCTCCCCTCAATCCCCTGGACCCTCACCTCAATGTTAAAATACCTCCTTCGGGAAATGTCCCGAGTATTCTCCCTACCCTTCCCAGTCCCCTCGTCTATATCTCCTGGGGAGATAAGAAGCACGTTCCACGAATGGATACATTTGGTCGGTCGAAAGGGGGATATGATTCTGATGCTGGATGGGGTGGATGTTTTTGATGGGAGCTTTTATGGCAATGCCAAGGATGATAATGAGAATGAGAATGGCAACAACAAAGACAACAACAAAGACAACAACATTAACAGCAACAGCAAGAGCAACAGCAACAGCAACAACAACAACAACAACAACATCAACATCAAGACCGATGACACACCATCATCATCATCATCATCATCATCCACCGAAACAAGCGACCCCCTAGGCTGGCTCCCCTCCCCCCTCCCCCCCTCCGTCCGGCTAATCCTAACCTCCCGCCCCACCTCCCTAACCTCAATCGCCTCCCTCTCCCCTCACAACTCCCGCCCCTGCCTCGCCGTAAAGCGCCGCGTAATCCTCGACCAAAGAGGAAAGGAACGCCTGGCGGACGGAGTCGCTAAATTCAGGGGGTTTGCCACTAGTCATGAGGCCCTACAAGGGTACTACGCGAGCGATTTGACGAGTAGCATTGGCTTTGCGAAGTTCGTCCTCGAGGAGGTGTTTTTTAGGGGGGTCTTTGAGGGGCCGAAAGGGGGGAAGTTTAATGTTGAGATGAGGTGGGGGGTATGGGAGTCGGATCCGAGAACGGATACGGGGGGGGAGGAGATGGATGGGAGGGTTAGGGACATTATCGGGGAGCTGCTGCAATTTGACAGCGTTCGAGGTTTGTGGGGGGTGAGGGCCAGGCGGCTCTGCGCCGAGGTGCCGTTTTTTGCTGCCGCGGTCAGCGCGATCCGCCTCAGCCACAAAGGGCTGGGGGAGCTCGATCTTAGAGCGGTACTTGGTGGGCGGAAGGTCGTTAAGAGGGAGAATCGACGGCTGGTGGTAGAGAAAAAGAAGAGGAAGAAAAATGTCAGGGAAGAGAGGAAAAAAGCTGAGATGAAAGCTGGGAAAAAACCTACTACTGCAGACGAAACGGAAACGAAGGAGGAAGTGGAGGAAGAAGTCACCCTCGACGAAGCCGAGACTGTAACAAGCTTCACAAACGACCACTGGATCCTCCTCAACGGAACCCTTCGACAACTCTGCCTCCAGCCGTTCGGAAAATTCACCCTAATCGACCCGGACGTTGTTCGAGCTGTTGACGCCACGGTGAACGAGCTCTCGGCAGAGCTGGGTAACGAGAAATGGCAGCCGGTCTTCCTGACTGCGTTGATCGAGACATTTACCTCCTCGCTGGTCTCCCTCCGACGGTGCGAGGAGCTTCCCCACTTTCTCCGCCTCCTAGGCAAGCACACCACTGCCAACGGCAACGGCGATAAATCGGACAAGACCAAGCTCCAAAACATCAAGGATCGAATTGTAAAAGAGTGCATGAACACCGAGATGCTCTTCAGGATGAACGCCGCGGATGGTCAACGGGACGATCTCCTCTCCTACCTGCACTATTCGGGGGCGTCGAAGGGGAAGATCCTCCAGGTTTGTAAGGACGAGTTTGACGGTTTCTTTGGCATAAATGGCAAGGTGTTGGACAAGCTACCTGGGGGTGGGTATGGTTATCACCTGCTTGAGATTGGGGACCTGGGGAAGTGCGAGACGATGGAGGAGTTTGAGAGGTGAGTGAGCGTGAGCGAGCCTTCGTGCGGGACGGAAGAGGCAAGAAACTAACCCCTCCTTCCGCGGTCCGCCTCTCACTCGTCTTAGCCTGGGAACAGTGTACATAAGCGAGGTAGCCTCCTTCGTCCACACCTCCCTCTTCTTCCGCCGCGAGGCTCAGCACCTTGCCCAGGCCGGATTGATGCTCCTGTTCGGGGAGAGGCAGGCGAACTTCAAGAAGCTACACGCGAACTTCGAGGAGAAGCCTAGGAACATGGCGCTGGCGATAAGCCTGTTGGTATTGCTTGGGCAAGTTATTGAGGCTAGGGCGGTGGGGTTCTCGAAACGGAAAAAGGATAGGAGGAAGTCAAGGAAGAGTTTTGTGCAGGCGGTGCCAGTGAAGCAAGTACTAGGGCAAGAAGGAGGAAAGGACAAGGATAAGGACAAGGATAAGGATAAGGATAAGGACAAGGATAAGGAAAAGGACAAGGATAAGGACAAGGACAAGGACAAGGTGAAAGCGAAAAAGATGACGAAAAACAATAACGAAACTTTCAGCGGATTGGTTGAGAACAAGTACAAGGCGGAGTTCAAGGAGGAGAAAATTGACTGGGAGGAGCTACGGGACTCGTTCGTTCTATGCCAGGACTTGACCGTCAAACTTGAAAAGATAGGAATCAGCGAGGAGGACTGCGTTGAGCTAGAAAAGTTCGACAAATGCTTAGATGTTTTTTGCGAGGTTTATTTGGAGGTTACGGGGTTGGATTATTACAGAGTTACAAGGGGTGTGTGAAGATGTGGAGCGGAAGAGGAGGAGAGAATGTATAAAAGTTATTGAAGGAATTTGTTTAAATTTCTTAATCCTGAGCTATCTTCCCAAATCAAAAAAATCCAAGAAATCATCAATCGTTAGTTCGCATCGTCATCGGCTGCATCCTGACTGCAGACGTAGGAATTCTGGGAGAGGATCAAGGCCACAATGAGGCCGTAGAGGCCGAGCGCCTCGGCGAAAATTAGAATGAGAATCATGCCAACGAAAAGCTATGGGAAAAATGTATCATGTTAGTGGTTCGTTGGGTTGGGTTGGGTTACGTTGCGTTGGGTTGGCGGGGGGGACAGGCTGCTCACCTTCTCCTGCTGGCCAACCGCCCGAACTCCCGCATCACCGACAATACCAATAGCCATTCCAGCGGCCATGCCAGAGAGGCCGCAACACATCCCAGCTGACAAATGGGCAAACCCGGTGTACAAACTATACCCAGATATGCCGTTCTGAGGAGCAACGATAGAACCCTGAATAATCACTGCTACGATAAGACCATATATTCCAAGGACACCAGCCATGACAACTGGGATTATGTTACGCATCACCAGGCCGGGATTCATCACTCCCATTGAGGAGATGCCAACACCAGACTTTGCTGTTCCGTAGGCAGCACCGATGTTGGCAAACACAAGAGCCGATGTGACTCCCATGAAACCGAAGAACTGGGGGGTGAGAGGAGTGAAGGGTAGGGTTTGTCGTGTGAGAAGGGAAATTAAACCTGCAATGCAATGAATGCAATGACTGTTTCTTTACCGGTGCAACGTAATGACTGTTTCCTTACCGGTGCACTCGCAGGACAGGTTTCGTAATTCGTCATTTATGATGATATGATATTTGAGCAGAATGAGCACGTACGTAGCTCCTAAAATTTTGGTTTCTGAGAAAAATCAAGAAATTTTCAAAGAAATTTACTAATTTCGTGATTGAAAGTTCCCAAGTCATGCACCGATCTGGCTGGTCGTCATCGCCTCTAATGTCGGAGCCAGCGGTGTCTTCGAGCTCTAAAAAGAACACAGATAGTCTCGCCCAATTGACTACTCCAAATAGCACTATCAGCAAGGGGAAAAGTCTGTTTAATGCTGCTCATCTTCAGTGCATAACCCCCCAGGAATCGATCAAAGCCCTTTCGAGGCCTCTTCACTTCTCCTCCGTGCTCGGTTCATCGGTAACAATTTCCCCGGAGACACCCAGGGGGTTGCAACGTCCTGGTGCTCCTCCAAGTCCTCCTCCAAGTCCTTCTCCATCCCCCGCCCAGTTTTGCGTTCTTGTTGGAGAAGGCGGTGTGAGGGTTGACGACGTGGTGAAGTTCTTTGTCAAAGACAACGACAATGACAACGACAACGACAACGCAAATCCAGTGCAAGTGCGGATGTCAACCCGAATCCCAGCTCTCGCAGATCTAGGAGAGTTGGTTGTCTCTGCCCGTAACAGCTTGGGGTTGTTGGACTCGCCCTCATCAGGCAGCATCCACAGATATTGCTCCAAGCACCTGTCGGCGACGACGAATGCCCCGGAGAACAACACGAAGAACTTGGTTTCTTTGCTGGTGACCGTTCTGAGCGCCGTGTCGAGGGCGAGCGAGTCTGCGTCGCGCGATGCAGCCACCGAGCTGCGCGCCACGAAGCTCCGAGCGGAGGACGACGTGCGCGCGCGAATGGAGGCTGTGAAGACCGACAAGGTGAGCCTCGCAACAAATCATTTCATTTCCTACTCAAAATATTTACACTCAACAACACATTTTCTCACAGTTTCGATCTCACGAAAAGGCAAAGGCGCTACTGAGTCAAATTGCTACAATGAAGAAGGAAGAAAGCGCTCTAATCGACCACCTGAAAAACCAAATGGAGAAAAACGTCAACGAAGCAATTTCAACTGAAGCAAGAGAAAGCAAAGAAGTTGTTGCAACTCTGACCACCGAGCTGCGCGCCACGAAGCTCCGAGCGGAGGACGACGTGCGCGCGCGAATGGAGGCTGTGAAGACCGACAAGGTGAGCTTCGCAACAATTCATTTCATTTCCTACTCAAATTATTTACACACAACAACACATTTTCTCACAGTTTCGATCTCACGAAAAGGCAAAGGCGCTACTGAGTCAAATTGCTACAATGAAGAAGGAAGAAAGAACTCACGACGCTCTAATCGACCACCTGAAAAACCAAATTGCGAGCTTGGAGGACAAAGCAAAGCTGGAGAAAAACGTCAACGAAGCAATTTCAACTGAAGCAAGAGAAAGCAAAGAAGTTGTTGCAACTCTGATTGAGGAGCAGCGGAAGGACAGCGAGGCAAGGTCGAAGGAGGCCGGCAGGGCGATGGAACAGCTTGCTGAGGAGAACAGAGGAGTGGTAACGGCGCTGAAGGAGGCGACAAGCGACGCACTGAGGGAAAACAAGGTGTTGGAGGAGAAGCTAAAATTGGAGGATACAATGCTGGGTGATTGCAAGATGGCGCTTGAGCAGATGACGAAAAAATACAATGAATTGCGTTCTAGCAATAGCAATGGAAATGGCAACAACACCCCAACGACGGTGCGGCGGAAATTGAGAGTGAGCACGACCACGCCCCTGCTCGCGGCAATTAGCCCTTGCCCTAATAAATACAGGGAGGCTGGATATGCCGACTGGGTTGCTGGCTGGTTCGAGGTTATCACCGAGCTGAGTATGAATGAGCGGTTTTTGGCTCTTGGCGACTGTGGCGGGTTTGCCAAAGTTATGGAAGCGGAGGATGGTTTTGAGTTACATTGTTAAAACCAAATTTTGTATATTTTGAAAAAAAGAAGAAAAACATTGAAAAAAAGAAGAAATATTCAAAAATTAAGATGGCACGCCAAGCAAGCCAACCAGGACAACGAAGCCGTGTTGCAACTAGATCAAAAACCCCAACCAAGCCTCATGCCCCTGCTCATGTGCATTCTCCAACTTCTTCTTCTAACAATTCAAAGCAAATGACCCCTGACATCATGCCAAACATGGATCTCTTAAACAAAGCTTGGGGCTTCAGAGCAATGATAAGCATTTTTGGGAACGTTCCAATGCTTTTCCTTCTGACTGTTACGCCGTACAAGGCCTACTTGGATGGCTTAATCCAATTTCCAAATATTCTAATTTCTGATGCTATAGGCTGCTGCTCCCAGTGGCACCGGAGCGTTTACACTTGTGGCATTTCCATGACGTGCATTAGTACGATTGTGATTTACTCGGAAATGATCCGCGAAATCAAATTGCGCATCAACAATTTGAAACCTGCTGTCAAGAAGAACCTCGATCCGCTGTTTTTGGTTGCCCTTGACCAATTCTTGTTCATTATCTTCTTGGTCGTTCTGCCGAACCTTCTCCTCCTCGTTTCTTTCATGTTCATAGAGGACACCGATGAGGACTTGAAAGCTGGCTGGAGCGCACCCACGGAAGGACCAGGTGAGCGAAGAGAGCGAAAGCCCTGAGAAAAGAAGATGCAATTAACTAACCAGAATTATAACAGAGTTCTTGCACTGGCTGATCCACGTCGTGTCGGCGACGTTTTGTTTCATCGGCATGGGCATTGCTGCGTTCTTGTACATTTGGCACATTGCCGGACCCACCGTTGCGCTGAAAATCGAGGACCCCCAGGCAGTCTTTTACAGGACTAAATTCGCTCTGGGCGTTGTTGTTAGCGCCGGGTGTGGGGCACCCGTGCGGCTTTTGCACATATACCACAACCGGCACGTTTGGGCCTTCCCACTTCTGATGGTGGAGGTGTTTGCGCTCGGCTTCGGCGTGAGTACCAACGTTTTTGGTAGTTTGTCCATGATGCGTCACTTGGACGCTCGGGAGCCAAAGCTTTTATTCTCAAGCTTGTATTTGTCCCAGTGGTGGGCAACAAGCATCCGCCCTTTGATCAGCTTGAGGCCACTCCGCAGGAAGCACTGGATCCCCCACATGAAGTGGATTCCAGTTGCAGCAATGGACAAATACAGAAGTGTCAGGGGGGGGGGAGCTGGGCGTGGACGGTCAAAGTCAAAGTCAAAGAAATAGTAATAATTTGCGACGCTGCCTAAAAATTTATCTCCAATTTTAATTTAATAATATCCGTACTTTATTGTGATTCCCCGCTCCGGCCCTCCATGGCCTTCTCCCTGCCTCCTCTTACTAACTTCCCGGCAGATTTTGTGGTTTCGGTATAGTTTTTTGAGTTCTTGGTATTTCATTTCGTTGAGAAACAAAGGTTTGCCGCGACGCAACCCGATATCCTCCTCTCCGTGGGAGTCCAAGTACGGGCTCGGGAAGTACGCCGACTTGTCATCGTGCGCTAGCAGCACTCTGGACTTCTTAACAAGAAAGTAAATCCCCACTCCGCTGAAGTTGACTCGCGCGTGGAACGTACATTCTGCGCAGAGCGAAGCGAGACGCATTTTTAATGAAGCAGGGGGGGAGTGAGTGAGCAAAACGAATTGAGTGGGTTTGTTTAGTTGTGGATGTAGCCGACTGTGGTAATTTTGCACACTTCATCGCTTGAGTTTTCCACAACGCTCGCTTCGCTCGCTCACCTCCTACATCGCCGTTCTCCCCTCCGCTCCCCTCGACTTTCCTCCCTCCCATCAACACGGCACCGGTCACCAAGCAGAGAGCAACTTCGCCCTTCTTCCGACCGGAATAATTTTCTTCCGCCGCAGCTCGACGGTGCGTGAGGGTGAAGAGCTCGATGAAGGAAGAGGGGAGGGTGATGAGATGTTGGGCGTCGTGATGGGCGTCGTGAATTTGCGACAGGTTGCTGAAATCTCTTTTTGATATCTTTGCATTCAGATTCTTCTTGACTCTGCTGAACATATCAGCTTGGTGAACGCATTTGCTCAACCAGACCACTGTTGGTTTGTGGGCGACAATTTTCTCAATAGTGATGTTGAAAGATTTCAGAACGTCGAGCCCGTCTAGGCTAAACAGCTGGTCGCCGAGGAAGTCCGTTGTTAGGGGGGCGCAGGAAGCTCGCGCGAGTAAAATTAGTGAGCGAAGCTGAGGGAGGATCGCATTGGAGAGCTGCGCCGAGCCGATGCTGTTTCTGAGTTTTTTGCCCAGGTCTCCGTCTCCAAATTCTTCTTCTCGCAGAACTTGCGCAATTCGAAGAATAGCCACGTACTGAACGACCTTCCCAACCCCAGTCTCAAGCTCAGCCTTGTGGCCGCCTGCATGGGCGATTAATTGGACCATGAGACTTACAGCCACAAGGCTCAAATCAAGAACAAGCACAGGAAGATTAAAAACGGACAGTGGTGTGTCAGGAGCGAGCGTCGACAGGTCGAACCGATCACCACTGTCGTCGACCTCGTCGTCAACAACAAGGTCTCGCACCGTTGAATATTCCAGCCAGGCCAAATATTGCCTTTTTGTTGAAGTTTTCTCGTCACACTCTAAATCATCTAAATCCCAAATTGCCGCCCCCCCCATTGCCAAAAGACCGCCCAGATCGTCGCCAAGGCGCCCCAATTGCTTGTGCTCAACGAGCTTGAACAGGGCAACTCCCGCCTGTGTTTTTATGTTATGTTAGTTTTAGAATTGGCTCTTATTTTCGTCTTCGCTCGCTGACCTGCATGAGCACCTCCAGGTCATCCTTAACGCTCCCGTCCCCCTCATCAGCATCGTCCACATACACCCTCCCTCCACTCTCCGTACAGTCCGCCGTATACGCAATTCCGCTCCACAGAAGGTGTAAAGCGTTTTTTTGGGAGGACCTCATCGAGGAGGAGAACGAGGATGACCACGAGGGTCGGACGCGGTTGTAGAGCTCAGAGTAGAAGGCTCCGACCTCGAGCTGAGACTCGAGCGGGAGGAGGAGCCGGGTCGAATCGTCGTCGGTGCTTCGTTTGTGGAAGTTTTCGAGCCACTGCGGGAGGGATTCTACAGGCTGGAACTGGAACGACCCCCCCCCCGCCGTGGCCGTGGCCGTGGCCGTTCCCCCGCCGCCTTCTCGAACCTCCTGTTTCGGAAGCTCCTGTCGCCCAGGAACAACTGCGTTGCTAATCTGCTTGCACAGAGGACACAAGAACTCCCCCTCGGAAATATTCGCCGCGTACTTCTCCTCGAACATGTGCCCTCTCGCTAGCTTCTGCTGGCTCGTGAGTCTAAGCGTGTCGACGCAGGATACGTGAGCAGAGTGGCCGCACGTTTTTAATAGGGGGCGAGTGGGGGGACCGAAGGTCTGGGGGGAGGATGACGACGAAGATGACGACACTGCACCCGAAGATGGAAATGAGAGGATTTTGTACCCGATGAGAGAATTTGACGAGCTTGTGCTGTTCGCCCAGCCTGTGCTCACAACCTCGTTGGTCGTCGTCTGAATGGAGCGGATCTGCATCCTCCTACTCTTGATCTCAGTATTGCTGTTGCTGTTGTTGTTGTTGTTGTTGTTGTTGTTGTTGTTGGTGGTGGTGGTGGTGTTGTTGTTGTTGTTGTTGGCGGTGTTGCTGTTGCTGTTGATGTTGCTGTTGCTACTACCCCCCTCATCGTCGTCCCCAGCATACTTCATAACCTCAAACTCAGTCCCCCTCTCAAGCAAAGCCATCTTCGCACTACCACCTTCGCAACTCTCCCTGAGCTGGCACCCCTTCTCCCCCACGACGACCCCAAAAAATCGGTTTTTGTTTTGGTGCTGCCGCTGGAAGCAGTTCCTCCACCCCAACACCCTCGACCTTTGAACGTGCGCGATCCTTCCGAGCGGCGGAGAACCGGTGCCCGTCCCCCCGGAGCTCGAGCAAATTATGCAAGTTTCCTCCTCCCCCCCCTCCTTCCCCTTCTCCTCCTCGTCCTTCGCCTCCCCGCTCTCGGCAAAGAGTGCCTGCTGCGATGCTATTTTTGCCAACATCTTTTCCCTCGCGATCCGGCCCCGCTCGCGGGCGGACAGTGCGGCACCAGCGCTGGAGGTGGAGGTGGATGTGGATGTGGAGGAGGCTGCCGCGTCTTCTTCTTCCTTCGAATCTCCTCGTCGTTCTTTCTGTTTCTGTTTCTGTTTCTGTGACAGTGGCCAAATCTCCCCCCTCGCCCCTTCCAGGCATCTCCTCAAATTTCCAATTCCCTTCGTCTCCTCTACAAACTTGCCCTTCTCCAACGGCTCCTCCAGCGGCTTCCCCCCCCTCGCCCTTTCGCCCGCAGCCTCAGCGCTCTCCGCCCCACGGAGAAGACAGTCCAACGACCTGAGTAACCACAAAAGGCCTGAGCGGGTCAGGGAGCGGGTACCGTCGTCTTCCTCCTTCATGATGTTGTTAGGTTCCCCCCCCCCCCCTTTCCCCAGTGTTTGTGAAGAGCTACGAACAGCTCAACGATGCTCCTCGGCTGGGGCTGGGGCTGGTCTTCTTCTCCGTATCCGCCGTCCCCCCTCTCCCCCAGCTCCTCCAACAAC
>Ga0302116_1001270_pt1 | contig 15260 bp, 16 predicted proteins | sample AG5_SCM_MG_FD_203124 | JGI IMG/M metagenome (GOLD analysis project Ga0302116, IMG submission 203124) | Marine microbial communities from Western Arctic Ocean, Canada - AG5_SCM | ecosystem: Environmental > Aquatic > Marine > Oceanic | place: Canada: Western Arctic Ocean | collected 2017-10-01 | reverse complement strand
GATATATGAATTGACATTTTGAGGTTTTCATACACTTTTGAGTAAAATAAGTTTTAAGAATTTAGATCAATCATACTAAGCGAATTAGACAAATTTAAAAATGATCTTAAGATTAATTTAAATTCTTAAAACTTATTTTACTCAAAAGTGTATGAAAACCTCAAAATGTCAATTCATATATCGTAATGTAAGCAAAACATTTGACCGCGACAATGAAAAAACTCTAAAGGTGGACAAAATTGAGTTTTTTGGAAATTTCCCCCGAAATGTTTTTTGCGCTTTTGCCGTTACCCTGCTTGCGCGTCCCAAAGATTGTCATGTCGACACCCACATTTTCATTGCACCCCTTTACTGCGGTGACCAATCTATTGTTGGTCGGACAGTGGTTTTAATCGGATTTTTTGGCAATCTTCATTGCCGATTTCTCATCAAGTCACCTTGCCGTGCTCCACCCCCCTGTGCCCCTCACCCAAACAACTGCAACGGCTGGGTTTTTACATGCGCCGGGTGCACCCCCCACCAACAAGATCTCAATTAAAAACGAGATTGCTACACCCCTGGCTTCTTTCCAAATTACCCTCAATCATCACCGGTTTCCCACATAAAAAAAATTCTCCGCAGCAGTGTCCCCCCCCGCTGCACACCTGCCCCCAATGCTCACCCCCCTAGTGATCACACCCCCCCGAGCCCCCTGAGAGTCAGCCGCAGAACGGTAACCCCCCTTTCCAACATCAACACCAGTTGAACCAGCTAATTTAAAAAAAATGGCAAAATTTCAATCCACCACCTCACTTTATTGGTTATTTAGTAGTCTGGCTCCACGCTATCTGCGTTAATGTTCATGTCCAATGTGGTTCCAGTGACTCTCTCGTACAGGCTTAACATGTCGTCCACATCTGAAGGTGCGAAGTAAATTGAGTGGAAAATTGAACAGTTTGTTTAAGTTAGTGAATGTAGACGCTCGCTTCGCTTCGCTTCGCTCGCTCACCCTTCTCGAAGTGACTCAGGCTGTCGAAACTCTCGCTGATGAAGCACCTGTCACTCAGACCGTCGTCGTTGGGCTTATATGTCTCAACGACACTATCGAACCTCTTAAGAATCGGGCCCAGCAGCTGCAACCCCGGAATGATCTCATTTCCCGGGTTGCTCGTCTCCACCTTGGTGCTGACGATTGCAGTGAAGATTCCCTTAGCCGCAACGTTGTGCGCGCTGCTGACCATGCAGACGAAGATGTCGTTCTTCCTCCCGACGTTCACCCCGGGGATGATTATCTGGCAGCTCTCGCTGTTGTTGGTATTGGGGATGGGGTGGTTGAGAAAGCAAATGCTCCTGACGATCTTTCCGGTCGACGTGCTCTTCTCTTTCGGGAAATAGCTCGGATCACCAATGACCATGGTCGCCTTGGCGCACTCCGTGCCGCACTTGATGCCCCACGCAGCTCCCTCCTCGTCGAAAAGCACCTCGTCAACGTCCCTGTTCAGCATAAAGGTGCCGCCGTGGATTGCACACAGCCGGCTGAACCCCTCGGGCAGCCCCCCGAGCCCGTACATCGGGTAGATGTACGGGCTCTTGCCGTACCGCTCGAGCGAATAGCAGTAGCACTGCAGATTCATGACCGTCTCAAGGGCAGGCTGGTTCAGGTGGTCGTCAGTGACCTCCAAGCACATTGCATGGGAGATGAATTTGTGGGTGTCCTCCACAAGTCCCCAGTGGACGTACAGCTGTAAAGTGGGTGAGTGTGAGTGGGGGGGTTTAGTGTGGCGTTGGCGTTGGTGTTGGTGTTCGTTGGTGTTGGTGTGAGACTCCAACTCACCTCCTTCATTGTCATTTTCTTCAAATCCAAATCTTTCCAAGTGGCAGGATTCTTCTCGTCGTACTTGCTAATGTAAATGAGGAAGTTCCGGAACCTCCTCTTCTCGAACATGCCCATGAGAGAGGATCGGACAGCCTCGTCCGGGGTCGCCGGAACTTTGAGGACCTTGCCTTCCTTGGTCGTGACAAAGCTGCCGTCCACAGACTTGAACTCCAAGTACTTTGTTACCTTGGTGTGGAGAAGCACTTTAGTGAGATTCCCACAAGCCATGATGAACTTCGGGATGAGGTCAACATTAAAGTCACGGTTCGCTCCAAGGTATTTATCAGGCTCGCCTGCCTGGAATTTCTCATACAAATTAGTCAGGTTGAGGGAAGCGCACTCTGCTCCGTAGTAATTGTAACGGTCTAGGTGCAGCACCTTGAGCCCGTTGGTGGACAGAAGACCAGACATAACACACTCCTTAAGACCCGTGCCAAGGACAATTGCATCATATTCCCCATCGGCGAGTTTTGTGCAACCGGCCGGCATCCAGTCGGGCTGGATTTCGGGTTCAGCGGCGTCGCTCTTTGATTCATCGAAGTCAGCCATACGTGACAGTTGAACGAAAGAAAATGGGAATGAACTCAGGTGTAAACAGTAGGAAAACCAGAATTATGATTAAATTTTAACAAAAATGAGAGTCTTAGCTAGAAACCAGTAGTCTACCCCACGTATTTCTCAAGCAAAAGTGTGTGTTCAACCAAACTAATTTATAACCGAGACGACGCTCACATTTAAAAAAAAACTACCACCACCAAATCCACATGAATGAGGAACGTGCCTCACTCGAGTTCCAGCAGGGTGCTCAACAGCAGGAGCTAATGAACCTCTCAACAGACATCGAATCGTACGAGCGCGAAGCCGTCGAGCTGGAAGAGAAGATCCGCATTCTGCTGGCCAAACAGGAGTCGGTGAATATGAATTTGAAATCGAAACGATCTCAGCTCGAGATTTGTGAGCATTCCCTCGATGAAATCGAAGCTAATATTCAGTATATCATCAACAAGCGAGACGGCATACAGTTTCAGACCCAGACCCAGACCAGCTCGCCAATTCAAACCTTAACCCAAGAAACCGTGCAAATTGTATCCTACAACAACAACAATTTTCCTCCTCAGCCTCCTCAGCCTCAGTCATTTTTTCCCCAGGAGCAGCATCAGCATCAGGATCAGCATCAGCATCAGCATCAGCATCAGCATCAGCAACAGCAACAGCAACAGCAACAGCAGTTTTATTCCGATTACGAGAACGAAGACAAGATCCAGAGCCAGACCCAGAGCGACGTCAACTACAACAGCAATAGCAACTACAACAACAGCAGCAACAACAGCAGCAACAATAGCAAATTGAAACTCAACAAATCCAATAACAACAACAACAACAACAACAATAATAAATACGCTCAACTGGACCTAGTTCCTGAGTCCCAAATCCCTTTGAGGAGGAAAAATTCCACCGGCATATCCACCACGACAACCATACAAAAATTTTTCCAGTCAGTATCCCCCCCCCCCGCAAATCCCAACCCCAACCCCTCCAACCCCTCCGACCCCATCCAAAGTTGCCTTCGCAACACTTTCAAACTTCAAAACTTCCGTCCTAACCAGCTCGAAATAATCAAGGACACTCTCAACCAAAAAGACCTCTTCGTGGTTATGCGGACCGGCGGTGGCAAATCACTGTGCTACCAGATTCCCGCGGTACTCGAGAGAGGGAAGAAGGTCACGATTGTGATCTCGCCCCTCATTTCCCTCATTGAGGATCAGGTGACGCAAATGAACTCCTTCGTTCGCAACAGCGCAGCGGCCCTGAGCTCCGGCATGGGAGCTTCGGCCATGAATGACGTGTGGAAGCGCGTCAGCGACCCGAGCAGCGGTTTGTGCATGCTCTTTGCAACGCCCGAGCGGGTTTCAGGTGAGCGAGCGAAGCGATTGAGCCTTGATGAAGACGAGAATTGACGTGCAGATGCCCCTGATTTGGACCGTCCCTGAACAATACCCTCGCACGAAAAGATGCGCCTGGCCGAACCAGCCACCGTGTCCAATTTTGAGCGTCCAGAACCTTCATACGTTGGAGTTACGGCCGATTCAGTGATTTCGTTTTTTTTGCCTTTTTTTTTGCCCGTTTAAGGAGTTTTCACATTGAGAAAGACGAGCATACTCGCGATGAATCCCGCGAAATGACTACATACATAATGGCTACATCCACTACCAAACCAAACCAAACCAACCCACTCAATTCTGTTGACTCGCTTCAATCGACTCACCCCTGCTCCATTAAAAATACACACAATCTCACTTCACTCACCACACAACACAGCCTCGAACAAGATGATCTCCGAGTTTGAGAAGCTCTACAGGAACAAACGAATCGGGCGGTTTGTGATTGACGAGTGCCACTGCTGCACCGATTGGGGGCACGATTTTCGGCCCGATTACGCAAAACTTGGCAACCTGAAGGCGAACTTTCCCAGCGTTCCGATAATCGCTGTGACGGCAACGGCCAGCGAGAACGTCCGAAAAGACTGCGAGAAAATACTGAGAATCAGCAAGCCGAACATGTACAGATCGCCAGCGAACAGGCCGAATTTGCACTACAAGGTGCTGCCCAAGGAATCCGCCCAAAAAACCCTAGATTCGATGGTCACCTACATCCAAACCCAAATGGCGAACAAGTCCGGAATTATATACACTTTCAGGTGAGCGATGCGATGCGTCGCGTCGCGATAAAGTGTGCAAAAACTAAACTAAACTAACACAACGCGCAGCAAAAAAAACGCAGACGAGGTTGCCAAAGCTCTGCGGGGCGAGGGAATCAGCGCGCGCTCTTACCACAGCGACGTCTCCCCCAACGACAAATCCACAATTCTCCGGCAGTGGATGGGTAACACGCTGCAGGTTGTCGTGGCGACGATTGCGTTCGGGATGGGCATCAACAAGTCCGATGTGCGATTCGTCCTCCACCACACGTTGAGCAAGAGCATGGAGGTGAGCGAGTCACAAAATATATAAAGCGCGCACTGTGTTCTTCTAACTCAACCCAAACTCAGTCGTACTACCAGGAGTCCGGGCGAGCCGGAAGGGACGGGAAGGAGGCCGACTGCATCCTCTACTACTCCCCCGGTGACGTGTCGAAGGTTTCCGGCATGATAAGCGGCTCCAAAAATGCATCCAAAGGTGAGTCTCACTCAGTCTTCGCTTGCCTTGATGAAGACGAGCACACGAGCCACTACTAAACTAACCCACTCAATGCGCCTCGCACCTTCTTCGCTCGGCGCCGGCGCAGCCATGAAGATGTTTTGGCCAATGGTCAAGTTCGGCGAATCGTTTGCAGACGAGGAGGGCTGCCGCCTTCAGATCATGTACAACCTGGAAGAAATGACCAGAGAGCAATACAAACAGCGGATGGACAGCCATAGGGAGACCTCCGAGGATGCTGCTTTGGGCGTCAAGCGCACGGATTTGCACGGCGAGGGAGAAAAAATCGCCAAATTGGTTCATTCGCTGACGATGAAGGAGCGAAATTCCAACAGCAGGAAGATCGAGCTGTGCACGATAAGTGGCGTGGTGAAATTGTGGCGGAGCACGACGGGGGAGTGCAAGCCGGACGCAGCCCTGAAACTGTCGGTCGCGGACGGTGAGCACTTGGTAGTTCAAATGATACTCAAAACAATTTTGAAGATTGCACCGGTATCAAACAAGTATTGCACGAACTCTTACGTCGAGAGCGGCCCGAAAATGAATGACTTGTTGGACCAGTCCAAGACCGGCAAGATGGAGTTCACGTTGCTGCGGAAGGCGAAGAGGAAGGTTACAAAAAAAACGAGTCCGAGTCAGAGCTCGATTCCGGCGACTCCGCGACCAAAACCAAAAGCAAAACCCAAGACAACCACGAAGAAAAAGAAGAGAACCGACGACGAGGTTATCGATCTGATGAGCAGCGACGAGTGCGACGAGAGCGACGATAGAGAGAGCGAGCAGGTTGATAGCGACAGCAGTAGCGGCGACTTCGTCAAGAAGAAGTCGAGTCCCAAAAAATTGAAGAAGAAGAAGAGGAAGGCTGTTGTCGAGAGCAGCGAGGAGGAGGAGGAGGAGTATGACGAGGAGGAGTATGACGACGACGAGGAGGAGGAGGAGGAGGAGGAGGAAGAGTTCGACTGCAATTTGGAAGCCCCACCACCACCCAAGAATCAGCCGGCGAGGAAATGCATAACCAAGAACGGAACGACGGCTCAAGCTGCCGCGAGGAAGAGGGCAACCGAGGAGGAAAACAAGGAGAACAATGACAAGAGGGCAAAAACCAGCAAGAATGGTGGTCAAGGGTGGATTAAAAAAATTCCATCCACTGAACAGGAAGATAATTGGGATGATTTTTGAGATTGAAAAAAGGGAAAATGAACTTAGTTTCGAAAGATTGAGAAGATTGAATATAGAGCTACACCATCATTATTTATTATCTACGGATTTACAGAATCACACTTGTATTCAGTCCATTAATCATATCTCACCAACTCCAACCAAAATCTCGAACAAAGTCCGCACTGGGGAGCTCGGGGTACTGGGCTCCTTGCCATTTACGCCGTTCTTCGAGAGGATCGCGTAGGTTATTACGCCGGCAAGCAACAGAACGTTGATGCAGGCGAAGCACTGGATGAATTTGTCAGTGGCCATCCGCCGCCCAAATGTTCGAATTAGCTTATCTGCCCGTGCCAAATTGTCCTCAATTTGGATGACCTCCTCGGTAATGTCTTTGATTTGCTCCCTCTGCCGATGCAACTCCTCAATTGTAGCTTGTCCAACCTCCTTCGTCGCCTCAACCATCTTCTGTGTGTGCAAAAGGGAATCGGCAGTTTTGTCTTGCAATTTCGATGCTCCAGCCAACATCGCATCCCCCTCCCCTTCCGGATTCTGCCCCCTACTAGCCCCCCCGAACAGCTCAGACTTGGCTCCGTCGGACTTGGCCCACTTGAGCTCCCCTAACAGCTTCCCAATCGCCACGTCGTGCTTCTTCAGCTTCTCCTCAAAACCACGACGGTCAATCCCGTTTTTAATCAGCCGCATCTCCATCTTGTAGGATTTCTTAATGTTCTTTGCTCTAGTTACCTTGCTCTCGCACTCAAGCAGTTTGTTTGTTTTTTGAGCCCCTTTGAGACTTGATGTTGAAATGAATAGCGCATTTGCCTCTTGGAGCTCTTGGGACAGAGCATCTTCCCAGTACGAGATGTCGGCCTGTGGGGGGGGGGGTGTTGGGGGTTGGGGGGCGCGGGAGTGTTAGACGAGGGCGCGTACAAGGCCAAACAATTGAGAGGATTGGAATGCCCATTGAACTTTAACCATTATCAGGAATTACGAAGATTCTGGAATGAAGGGAAGAGATGCAAGAACATTCTCAGGAGGGAAACGGTATTTTAGTGTGGCGATAAGGCGAACGCTCTGAAACACATACCATGGCTTCAGCCTTTACACAAATGCCTTCAAAACTTACAAAAAAAAAATCCCAAATTTTTAAATTTAGTTCCACGCAACGCCACTGACACATATCCACAACCCATATAACCATCCGCACTTTGTTGACACACCCAAAAAGCAGAACCAAAAATTAAATTCTTCTGCTACTCACTATAAAGATCCCTCCACTTTTGGCCCTTCTTGAAACAAATGCCATCCTCATCGTCTGAATCCTCTGATTCGGACATTGAAACCCCGACCACCCCCGAGCTATGCACCCTCCCACTCGCCACGTTCTCAATCGAGTGCCGTAACTCCCTCATCCTAGCGTTCCGGAACAAGCCGAAATTTCACAATTCGTATCGAAACCTTGTTCTCTGCATGAAAGCAGTGCAGTCCAACAGCTTCACCGACCCACTCTCCCAAACCCACTTCCTCGACAAGGTCCTCCCCATGTGTATAAAATTCATGCTGAACCGAAACTCAAGCGAGAATCACAGCACGAGACTCCACTCTTCCAATGATCACACAATAATTTCTGGTGAGCGCTACATTGGTGCCGCGCTTACTGACTATGTCGAGTTCGTTACAACGTACGTCATCGGCGGGGGCAGGGCCAACCTAAACGAGAACCTCCTGCTTGGCCTTTCCCACGTCTTCGACGGGCTTCAGGATAACAGCTACTCGCCCAGGTTTTACACCGACTACGGTCACGACCAGGAATTTGATGTCCCGGGATTCTCTGCTAGACATTCTTATCGATACATTATGTTGAATTACAGCTCCGATGCTCTCGCTGAATTGAAACAAGGATACCGCGACTGTGTCGATCCTGAAATCCTCACCCAAGACAGCAGCAACTACAGCATGTACAACACCAGCAACTTAAAGTCCCACAACACCAGGAGCGGAAATTCGAACAATTCGTGGAACAGCAACAGCAGCGTTGCGAGCATGCACACGCTGCAATGCGTCAACGTGTTCATGCAATTCCGCGGGCTTCAGAAGTTGTTGGATTTGTTTACTGATTCTCCCGTGGCGAGCGCGGTGGATGCGAGCTCTGGCTCTGGCTCTGGCTCTGGCTCTGGCAATGACTCGGAAGTCGAGGTGGTGGCCGACCCCCCCTCCCCCCCCCCTCCCAAAACCCTCCACCCCAACCACCCTCCTCCCACTCCACGTAAAACTAATCATACAGCTCGTCATGAACGTGTACCACTACCTAAACAAAGACGCCTACACCTCCGAAATTCCTGGCATCTTTTACAAGAAAACCGCCCATTACCTGAAACAATTTCAAATTCCCGAGCAGCTCAAAACCCCCAGTTGCCAACACGAGATCTTCGAGATTTTCAAAATATGGGACGTCTTCAATTCGGAATCGTACACCGCCCTCGACGATGACGATGATCCCGAAACCGATGGCAAGGACGGCCAGTACAGCGGGGAGAACAGCCTCCTCCACGTTCGCCTAGAAATCGCGAAAAAGATGATTCAAAGTAGCAAGATGCAGCTGCAGATTTTTGGCTTGGGCGAGATTAAAAATGCACTGAGCTGCGTCGACGAGGCCAAGAAGGAGGCGAATAAAAACTTGTGGCAGGAGAAGCGCCAGAGCCAAAATAGCAGTAACAGCAACTACAACACCAGCAGTAACAGTAGCTTCTACAATTACAACAACCCCTGGGATACTGATACCGATCTCGACAATGAGAGCAACAACAGCGTCACTACGCCAAACCAAAACTACATGAGCGACAACAGCAACACCCTAATCATCACCTCAAAGTCCTCAAACGAAGTACAGTTCGAGCTGACGTTGGCAGACGCCGAGAAGGACATTAAGCTAACCTTGAACTGGCTGATCAAAAACGAAATGCTGAAATTGCTAACGTGCCCGGAGTACTTGCACGCGGAGCTGTTGAAGAGGCTTGCGCCGATTCCAACATTCTTGATGGGGAACAATGCGCTGAAGGACGAGCAGGTGAGTTGAGACCAAAAATAATAAAAAAACGACATCAAACGCGCTTCTTTCTCACTCCGCACGCCGCCACACCGCCACACCGCCACGCCGCCACGCAGATCGAGTTGATGTGGAACTCCTCGCTGGTTTCCCACGAGAGCATCAAGCACTGCATCTGGAGCGTTTTCTACGAGATTTGCCACAACTTCGACAGCAACCAGTTCGAGCTAGTTGTTGGGCTTATCGAGAAGGTGAAGAAGGAGGTGAGGGAGCAAGCGAGCTACAACAAAGCAGAACACAAAAAAAACAAACAAAACTAATTCACCCAAATGTAATTTACGCTCGGCGTAGGAGTGGGACTGGAATTTGTGCAATTTAATTACTAGCATGTCCAGGAACGGGGTGGGGAAGACGAGGCTTAGCAGTGCGAACATACTGGGGGACAGCTACAAGCTGTTCAGGGTGGATGCGGCCAAGAAGGACGGGAGAGATGCAAAGAAACACATCGAGGGGCTGCAGACGAATCCTGGGTCGCATTTTGGTGGTTGGAACGAAGTTGATCTGATTACGGAGAGTGCAATCGGGGACAGGGGGGATCCAGACGACGTCGAGGACTGCCTGCTTCACGTCCCGATTGCGCACAATTTGATGTGGAAGCTGATTTCGAGGGGGGGGCTTGAACTTAAATATCACACCTTCCTGAGCTACCATTTTGCTGATATTTGCAAAAACAACTTTCTGGATAAGTCGCTCGGAGACGGGCAGAACTTAACAAGATTTAGGAGGTGGTTCATGTTCACCATGGCCGAGACGATTAGGAAGAATGAGAGGTGAGTTACGTAGTGCAGCGGTGGCGGCACAACTCGAAAGCAAACTAATTCGAATATTTCCAATCCAATCCAATCCAATCCAATCCAAATGAATCCATTTCAGCTGCTCCGCAACCTTCTCGGCTGTCTATTCCCTGAACGGGCTCATATCTCAAATGCTGAATCGAAGTTCCACCCACCACATGAACGAGGTCCTAACGCTAACATCCTTGAACAAGCCTTCCACGTGGTACCGCCTCATAGAGTTTTGCCAGCGCGAAAATTTCATCGACATGCTCGTTTCCGACCTGGCTCAAAAACGGCAAACTCCCATCGACCTGACAACCACCCCCCCCATTGACAGAAAAAGTGACTTCGACCAGCGCTTCAATCTGCTGTCGAGGCTGATGGAGCTCAACGAGAAGCGCGCGTCGTCCATAGTGAACTGGCACCGTTTCTTTATTCACGATACCGAAGCTTCCACCGTCTTGGCGAGATCAGAAGAGGTGAGCGAGCGAAGCGAGCGAACCTTGATGAAGACTCGAACTATGAATCCCGCGAGATGGCTACAGACGGCTACATCCACTAAACTCTCTAACATATTCCACTCAATTCTTTTGACTCGCTTCACTCGTTTTGCTCTTGCTTCATTAAAAATGCGCCTCGCTTCGCTCGGCGCAGATGGAGGCCAGCACGACCTCGAACTTGAACGTCGACCACGTTGAGACTTTATGGAAAGCCTTCGTGGAGGGTAACTCCAACAACGACGACGAGGCATCAATCGGTGCAGAGCAGTGCTGCAAAATGTTCATGTGTAACATTTCTATGCTTGATAAATTCAAGAAGAAAGCAATAACGCACCAAGTGAGCGAGCGAAGCGAAGCGAGCTAGTCACAACTAGTGTACAGACGAGAATACGAGCCACTACTAACTCCTTCGCACCTTCTTCGCTCGGCGCAGTTCTTCTCCCTGTTCGAGAGCAACAGGCTGAACTTGGAAGAGATTGGCACCACGTGTGCCGCTCTGTTCATCGAGGTGCTGAAGATTGAGAACTTGATGAACGACTGCTTCGTTAGCGTCATCGACGAAAGCAACAGCAACAGCAACAGCAACAAAAACAAAAACTTCATCCTCCCACCAATTCTCACCCTCCGAAACTTCAGCATCAAAGGGCTGAACACTTGCTGGGACATTATCCTCACGTGCAAGAACGAGAAGGTCGAGGTCATGATGATCGGCTCGTTGGTGGACAAAATCTTCATGCCCACAGGTGAGCGAGCGCGCGAAATGAAAATGCCTCCATCCATACTAACTCGCCCGGCGCAGAAAAAACTATCTCCAGCAAGGACGCCAGCACCTTCAAGAAGGAGTTCGTTCAGTTCAGCATGAACAAGCTCCAGGACTGCTTGAGCAGGAGCGGGAGCAGCGGGGAGGAGAAGGTGCTGGTTCAGCGAGGAATCCGGAGGTGCCTGGAAGTAATTTTCAAATTCACGCAGCTGACCATGACCAAGGCCAAGGTGGGAGGGGTCATCAAGGGGCACGCTGTGCCGATGGGCCTGCACAGCCTGGGAAACAAGATCAAGGTGGTGATCGATATTGTGCCCTCGGCCACGATACGGAAAGATTTCGTCGAGGTGGACTTGAACGATACGGTCGGCATGCTAAGGAAGAAAGTTTTGGACAAAATTGCAAGCGTCAAGAGGATCGAGAAGGAGAAGGAGGAGAAGGAGAAGGAGAAGGAGGGGAAGGAGAAGGAGAAGGGGGACAAGGAAGAGGCGGAGGAGGAGGAGAACGACGACGATGAGGAGGAAAACGACGACGAGGTTCAGGTGATCGAAAAAAAGCGTCCGCGGGAAAGTAGCAGCAGCGAAGATGATTTCGACTCCAACAAGCTCAAGAAGGCTGAGAAAAAGGCGAAGGCGATCACCGGCTACGTGCTCAAGTTCGGCAACAAGGAAATGAGCGAGAATTATGACGACGTCATGCTGAGCGTTTTCGGCTTTTGTGCTCAGCTCGAGGGGGGGGGGGGGAGGAGGAAGCCCCAAACCGTCATTTGCGTTGCGAGGTTTCAGTCTCACAGTAAGAATTTGATTGGACCAGAGCCGCCTCCTGCGGCAGTTGTGGAGGGTTCTCCCGAGATGGACGACGAAGATCTGTACGAGACGGCTGAAGATGAGGTCGCCATCGTCGCCGCCCCCGTGGCCGCCCCCGTCCCCGTCCCAGTCCCAGTCCCTCCCCCGGTTCCTATCAACACCCCAAAAACCACCTTCGACGATAAAAGAGACGATTTGCTCGCCCCCATCGAGGAGCTAATCAAGGAGGAGAACATGCAGCATTTGTTCGCTCTGTTGGACACACACACTGATCTGGTGTGGAAGTTGCTGATGGAGCTTCCGATGGAAAAGACGCTTCGGGAGAAAATCCAGACCATCTCGCTCGAAAAGTCGAGGGGAGGCGGGTACTGGGACTCCCTAATTTTGGTGGATGTAGACGAGGTCGGAAAGAGCAAGAGCGAGGTGCGCAAATTGCTGTACAGCTTGAAATTTGTCGAGGCCAGCGTTAGCAAGGCGGTGCGTAACCGGAACCGTTCCAAACAATTGGAGGGGGAGGAACCACCAAAACCACCACCATCATCCAAAAAAAGCAAACCCAACACAGACGAGGACAACAAGCTGATTGAGGACAAGCTCCAAAAGGTGAGTGAGCGAAGCGAGCGAGCCTTGATGAAGACTCGAGCGATGAATCCCGCACTACTAAACTAACCCACTCAATTCTTTTGACTCGCTTCATTCGTTTTGCTCTGGCTTCATTCAAAATGCGCCTCGCTTCGCTCGGCACAGGTTATTCCCGACTTCGCGGACCTGTTCATCACAACGGGAGGGCTCAACCATATAATTAGTATTTTCAACAAGCTGGCAGAGTCGGAGGAGAGCATTGAATGCGCCGATAGCGCCATCTTTTCGCTGGAGAAGATCATCTCGTTTTGCGTGGAAGAGAACAGCGAGCGAAACTTGAAGGTGAGCGAGGCGGAGCGGGGGGGGGGGGGGGTCGAGGAATACGAGCATACGAGCCACTACTAAACTAACATTATTCTCAAATTCGTTGTCACCTTCTTCGCTCGGCGCAGCACCTACCTAGCAGCATCACGCTGAAGAAGTTGATCAGCTCAGGCTGGGGGGTGCTGAACGTGGGAGGAGCGGATGGAATGAAGTGCGAGACGCTTGAAATGATTGGTGTTTGCTTGAAATTTCAGCCCAGTTTGGTGTTGGGGCTGATGGGGGAGGACGGTGATGGGGTGATGCAAACGGCAGTTTTCAATTGCTTGGTCAAGTGCGAGGCGACTTCAGTGAGGGCCAAGGCGCAGGCGGTGTTCAAGAAAAGCTTTGACATCGTGGAGGAAAAGTTCCCGGAGAGCGATTCCAACGTGAGGTTCTTCGACCTGTTGGTGGGCATGATACCGGAAGAGGTGGAGGTTGTGCCGCTGTGCGAGGAGATCTTCAGCTTGTTGATCAACTTGATCGGCCTTGTTTGGGCGTTCTTGGAGAAGGGCAAGGAGGAGGAGGAGGAGGAGGAGGAGGAAGATGGGGGAAACAAAAACACCACCGGCCGCATTCGACAGGTCGGAGCCGGCGCACCCCCGAAAATCACAAACAAGAGCAATCTGATCCTGCTGCTCGCGTGGATCACGGAGAAAATCAAGAAGAACGATATGTTCGAAACCGATGGCAGGCCGGGGAGCGAAGACAACCGGCTTATTGGCTTCATGGGGCTGGCAGACACAATCTTCAAACTGTTTGGAAGCGAGCTGAAGGAGAAGGAGGGGCTCGAAAACGAGCTGTTGATGCATCTGTGCGAGGTGAGCGAGCGAAGCGAGCGAGCTTTGAGGAAGACGAGAAATATATCGAGCCACTACGAAACTAAAATTATTTTCAATTCTTTGGCTCGCTCGCCTCCCCCCATGTTCCATTGAAAATGCACCTCGCTTCGCGCCCTGTGCAGAAGTGCTTATTCGAAATTCCAACGAGTTCGAATCATTGCAACAACCCCCCGCCACTGTGCAAAACAGTCAAGGCGAAGAATGCAGCGTTCAGGCTGATTAGCACGCTGTGCAAGGGGTGCGGGAAGAATGAGGAAGTTTTGTTGGACTTTTTGTACAAGCAGTTTTTGGAAATCGATGACGGAGGAGAGGAGGAGGAGACGAAAACGGAAATGGAGACGGAGAAGGGGACGGAGGCGAAGGCGGAAGACATCGTTAGGAGAGATCTAGAAGGCTCTTACTGGTATGACCCGAGCGGACAGACCAAGAGCAGCACAGGGTACGTGGGGTTGAAGAACTTATCGTGCACGTGTTACATGAACTCGTTGCTGCAGCAATTCTTCATGATCCCAAAGCTGCGAGCCGGGATTTTGGAGTGCAGGGACATCTTGGAGGCGGGGGAGGAGAAGAAGGAAGTGGAGATGGAGGTGGAGGGGGAGGGGGAGGAGAAAAAAGTGGAGGTGGAGGAGGAAGACGTCGATGCCGACGACATCGACAATTTGTTGTTTCAGTTCCAAAATTTGTTCGCCAACTTGAGCGAGAGCGAAAAGAGAAGCGCCGACACTGCTCCCTTCGTAAACAGCTACAAGGACTTTGACGGAAACGCCACCAACCCCAGCGAGCAACAGGACGTGGATGAGTTCTTTTCTGTTTTGATGGACCGGTTGGAGAATCAGCTCAAACCGCTGAAGCAGAAGGACTTGCTGAAGGAGAACTTTGGCGGCCAGATTTTGAACCAGATCATTTGCCAAGAGTGCAAGAACGTCAGCGAGAGGGGGGAGGACAGCTTGGTCGTGCCACTGGACGTCAAGGGGAAAGGCAGCGTAGAGGACGCGTTGAAGCTGTACGTGGAAGGCGAAATGTTGGACGGCGACAACAAGTACAATTGCGAGACTTGCGCGAGGAAGTGCGACAGTTTGAAACGATGTTGCATCGGTGTGTTGCCAGAGACGTTGATTTTGCATTTGAAGAGGTGAGTGAGAGGGGAGGGGAGAAAAGAGGGGAGAGAAAAACTAACCCAACATTTTCCAACATTTTTAGATTTGAGTTCGACCTGGAGACCATGCGCAAAATCAAGGTCAACGACCACATCTCGTTCCCCCAAGAGCTGAACATGTTCCCTTTCACGAAGGAGGGGCTGGGGCTGGGGGGGCTA
>Ga0302116_1001267_pt1 | contig 15298 bp, 8 predicted proteins | sample AG5_SCM_MG_FD_203124 | JGI IMG/M metagenome (GOLD analysis project Ga0302116, IMG submission 203124) | Marine microbial communities from Western Arctic Ocean, Canada - AG5_SCM | ecosystem: Environmental > Aquatic > Marine > Oceanic | place: Canada: Western Arctic Ocean | collected 2017-10-01 | reverse complement strand
CCCCTGACTGCGGCGCATCGCGAATCCGCTTTTCAGCAGGTCTGGAATAGAAGCTCTGGTCTCGGCTTGCAGTGCCCGCGCACTCCGCAGTGCGAGGATCAATTTGCGGACCGGACCAGCTTTTTCCAGATTGGCGAGGAGTTCGTTGGCCACCATGCGCTGGGGCATACCGTCGAGCGCGGTACTCACGACGACGTCGCTCAGGCCCGCTTTTTCGTAGCGTTCAAAGCTGGCGGGCGGGAGCGGGCTCTCGGCGGTCATCAGGAAGCGCGTCCCCATTGCGACACCCTCGGCACCGAAGGCGAGCGCTGCGATCAAGCCGCGTCCGTCGCGAAATCCGCCCGCGGCAACGATCGGAACATCGACGAGGTCGGCGCTTGCTGAGGAGAGCAGGGTGGAGGGCGTCGTGCCTGTATGGCCGCCACCTTCTCCGCCTTGGACGATGATGATGTCGGCGCCAAGTTTTTGGGCTTTTGTTGTGTGCTTAACGGCGCCACAAGTAGGCACGCAAACCACGCCGCCGTCTTTCAGGGATTGGATGAGCTCGGCGCTCGGAGCGCGGTTGTAGCCAGCTGCACGGACGCCTTGGCGAATAATTGCCTGCGAGATGACGTCGGCCCCGGGTGCGTCCATCAGGAAGTTCACGCCGAAGGGACGGTCCGTGAGCTCTTTGATCTCAAGGATCGCAGCTTCCACTTCTGAAGGCGGAATCGTGGCAGCGGCCAAGAAACCAAAGGCGCCGGCATTGCACGCAGCGGCGACGAGCTTCGGCGTTGCGACCCATCCCATTCCCGTTTGGAGAATCGGATAATCACAACCGAGCAACTCGGTAACGCGCGTCTGCAGGGGGTTAGCCACGATCGGTGGGTCTCCTTGCGGATGCAACTCGCAGGGATGAATTCCCGCCGAGCCGAACCGCACAGTGTTATTCGGGATTCTTCACTTCGCGTCCGAGGAAACCCTTGGGATCAAGGGTGTCACGGATCAGCGTGAGCTCTTCCGCCGTTGGGATCCGCGTCTCAGGGATCACTTCATCGATGACGAGTTCGAAGCCCGTGTTCTCGACAACCTGATCAACGGTTACGCCGGGATGAACCGACTTGAGTCGCATGCGCTTCTCGGGTGTCGCGAAGTCATAGACCGCGAGGTTCGAGATCACGAGACGAATGTCGTGGGCTTTGGTGGACGCGGGGTTCAACTTGGCTGCACGGTCATTGCCAACGCCCGAAACAACATCGACTTCGGGCACGAAGACCTTGGGCGTTTGGTTTGCGACCCAGTAGCTCGTGATATGCGAGATCGTGTTGCCCGGCGCGCCTCGCATGCCGAGGAGCTGAGCCTTCGGCTTGGCGTGTTCGCCGATGCATGCGAAGTTTTGGTTGCCAAACTGATCGATCTGGCTGGCAGCCATGATGACGTGTCGGTTGCCATTCCAGAGGTGGTCAAAGATCGCGCGGAAGGGCAGCCAAGCTTCGACAACTAGGTCATGTCCGGGGCCGGAGACCGGGTTGGGATTGTCGACGACGGTGCAGACGCCATCGGTCATGAGCAGGTCGGGTTCGAAGGTCGATTTCGCTAAGCGTGCGCCGATGGCTGGGGCCGTGCCGAAGCAACTGGCCAGGATTTCGCCGTTGCCACGAAAGGCGTCAGCGCAAGCGACAGCACAAACTTCGCCTCGTGTTGCGGATTGGTTTGCATCACTCATTGGTTGCGTACCGCCTCCTGGTACTCGGCTTCGGTGTCGACGTCGAGGTAGGTCTTCTTGAACTCAAGCCAGGCTTCTTCGTCCTTGGCCGTGGCTGCGTAGGCCTTCTGAAAGGCTTCGTCGCGTCCGTAGTCGGGCATGCACTCTGTGAAGTGCGCCCCGTTAGGCGCTTCGATCACGCCGTCGACCATGGTGCGATTGATGATGCGCGATTGCAGCGGGCCTTCATTCGCCATCTCGCTCGTTTCCATAATCTTCTCGACCGTCATGAAGCGCTTCTTGGCCGCGCGGCAATACATGTCATCGAAGTAGGGATCCGGGCCTAGGTACTGGCCATTGCCCCGAACGTCGCCGCGGTTCATATGGATGAACGCCACGTCGAGATTAATCGCCGGCATAGCAACGAGTTCTTCGCCGTCGTCGTAGGGCGACTTCACGAGCTTGAAATCGGGATTGATGTCGAGGACATCCGAGCCGAGACCCGAGCGCGTCGGAAGGAAGGGCAGCTTGTGGGAGGCTGCGAGCAGTCCCCATTGCAACATGCCTTCGTCGAGCTCGGCAGCCTGAATTGATCCAGCCTGTCGCGCCTTTCGGAAATGCGGTTCGAGAGCGATCGAGTCGAGAGAGACAAAGCCGTAGATGAGCTTCTTGACCTTGCCCGCGTTGCAAAGGAGTCCCACATCGGGGCCGCCATACGTCACGACCGTCAGGTCCTTCACGCTCGAGCGAAGGATCTCGCGCACGATGGACATCGGCTTGCGCCGGGAGCCCCAGCCTCCGATGCCGATCGTCATTCCGTCTCGGAGTTCGGCAACTGCCTCTTTCTCCGTAGTCCGCTTATCCATGAATGGCATTTCCTTTTGGTTCGCTGGTCATCACGCGGGGGCCTCATCGGCGCCGCGGCTGCAGCGATCGCCCGGGCGCAGAGGCGCTGGGCATTCGAAATCATGCGTCCTTATATTCCCAAGCCGGGATCGGGCCCGCGTAGTTGTGGGCGATCCGAGTTCGCGAAAAAGAACCGGTTTGTCGTGGAATCCCGCGGGCTGAAGTCCGCTCGGGGCGGGACCGGGAGTACCGCTCAGGACGAGCTGGGGGCAGGCCCGGCCGGCCATACAATAACGAGACGGTCCGTATCTTTCGACCCCTGAATCGATGCTCTCCTCGAAGTGAGTGGGTTGAGAGGGGGCGAAACCTGGATTCGGGCGAGGACGCTTTTGAAGCATGCTTTCTGACGCAGACTCAATGTCACCTTTAACTAGATCGAAGACTCCCTGTGAGAATCATACCCGCCAGAATCGCGGAAGTGTGAGCGCCACGACTGCGAAAAACTCGAGCCGGCCTAGCCACATCAGAATGACCATCAGGAGCTTCTGCCAGGCAGCGAAGAACGCGAAGTTCTCGGTCGGGCCCACTCCAGCGAGGCCAGGGCCGATATTCGAAACCGTGGCCAAGCACGAATGCAACATCGAGCGCTTCGTCGACGAGAATCTGTTTCTCGGGATTGCTATCGATCAAAGCGACCCTCTGTCCATTGGCAGAGAGGCTTCTGGCTAGATGGCGTCCGACTTCTCCTGCACCCATAACGACATAAGTCTTTTCAGTCATCGCTCAGCGCGCTCAATGCGACCATCGGTTTTATCCCTTCGCGAAGCGGTCGGCCAATTCAGCGGCGATTCCGACATAACTTCCTGGGGTGAGTTCGGCGAGGCTCTGCTTGGCATCCTCGGGCATGTCGAGCGTTGCAACGAAAGCCGCGAGGGTCTCCGCATTGATTTCTTGGCCGCGGGTGAGCGCCTTCAGTTTCTCATAAGGCTCTTCGATCCCGTGTCGCCGCATGACGGTCTGAATTGCCTCAGCCAGGACTGCCTGATTCGAGTCGAGATCGGAGGCTAGTTTCGCCGGGTCGACTGCAAGTTTACTGAGCCCCCGCATTGTGGACCGAATGGCGAGAACGCCGTGTCCAACCCCGAGCCCGACGTTGCGCAGAGCCGTCGAATCCGACAAGTCGCGCTGCCAGCGTGAAACTGGAAGCTTCTCCGCGAGGTGGCCTAATACGGCATTTGCCAGACCAAGGTTGCCCTCGGCATTTTCGAAGTCAATCGGATTGACCTTATGCGGCATTGTCGAGGAACCAACTTCGCCATCGATGAGGTGCTGCTTGAAATACCCGATCGAGATATAGCTCCAGAGGTCGCGAGAGAAGTCGAGCAGAATTGTGTTGAAGCGGATCAGCGCGTGGAAGTATTCCGCGATCCAGTCGTGGGGCTCGATCTGTGTCGTCATCGGATTCCAAGTCAGGCCGAGGGCCTCGACGAAGGCCTTAGTGTGGGCTTCCCAGTCGACTTCGGGGTAGGTCACGGCATGGGCTGCGTAGCTACCGACCGCACCATTGGCCTTGCCCAATATCTGGAGCGCTGCCAGCTGGTCACGCTGGCGAACGAGTCTTGCGCCGACATTCGCGATTTCTTTACCGAGGGTCGTAGGAGTGGCGGGATGGCCATGGGTTCGGGCGAGCATTGGCAATGCGGCGTGCTCGCCGGAAAGGCCGCGTAGGGTAGTGATCAGGCGATCCATCTCGGGAAGGACCACGGCATCGCGTGCCTGCTTAAGCATCATGGCATACGAGAGGTTGTTGATGTCCTCGGAGGTGCAAGCGAAATGGACGAACTCGAGCGTTGCCGCCAGTTCTTCGTCGGCGCCCAGCTTATCCTTAATCCAATACTCGACGGCTTTGACATCATGATTCGTAGTGGCTTCGATCTGCCTAATCGCCGCGGCGTCCTTCGGAGAAAAATCTGCAAGAAGCGCATTGAGGTGGGCGCTCGCCTTTGCGGAAAAGGGAGCGACTTCGGCGATCGCCGGCGCCGCCGCGAGCGCTTCGAGCCAACGAATCTCGACGTGAACACGCGACTTGATTAGGCCGAACTCGCTGACGATCGGACGAAGATCGTCGAGCTTGTTTTTGTATCGGCCATCGAGAGGCGAGATGGCGAGGAGGGAATCGTGGTCGTCGGAAAGCGTTGCGGGCATAGTCTCGTTTCTCAATCGGGGTGGGAGCGAGGAGTGCTCCGGCTATTAGAGTCAGGACTCAGGAATGGGACGCGTTTGGGACTAGGCGAGCCACGCTCGCGCGTTGCGGAACATGCGGAGCCACGGTGCCTCTTCGCCCCAAGTGCTAGGCGCCCAGGAATACTGGATGGTTCGAAAGACGCGTTCCGGGTGTGGCATCATGATCGTGACTCGTCCGTCGGCCGTGGTGAGCGCAGTGACGCCGTCGGGAGAGCCGTTAGGATTCGCGGGATAGCGTGCGGCGACTTGGCCGTGACCATCGACGAATCGTGCGGCAATGAGCCCACCTTCTTCCGCGCGGCTGCGTGAAGAGTCGCCGGACCACTCAACCCTTCCTTCACCATGGGCAACGGCGATCGGCAATCGGGCGCCTTCCATGTCGCGGAGCAGGATCGACGGATTTTCTTCGATCTGGACCATGGCGAGCCGCGCTTCGAACTGCTCCGAACGGTTTTGAACGAAGCGAGGCCAGTCCTCCGCGCCGGGAATCAGATCCGACATTACGGAGAGCATTTGGCAGCCGTTGCAGACTCCGAGTGCGAATCGTTCGGGGTCGGCGAAGAATGTTGCGAACTCTTCTCGGAGCCTTTCGTGGAAGAGCACCGACTTCGCCCAGCCGCCCCCCGCGCCTAATACGTCCCCGTAGGAGAAACCTCCGCAGGCCACGAGGCCCTGGAAGTCGGCAAGGGATCTCCGTCCGTGCATAAGGTCACTCATGTGAACATCGACCGTATCAAATCCCGCGCGGTCGAAGGCTGCAGCCATTTCGATCTGCCCGTTGACGCCTTGCTCTCGCAGGATCGCCATCTGCGGGCGCGCCACGCCGGTGATCGAGAAGCCCGTGTCCAAGGGGAAGGGTACGTGCGCAGTAAGCCCCGGATCGTCTAGGTCACATCGCGCCGCCTGCTCCTCATCCGCGCAAGCCGGATCATCACGGAGCTTTTGCATGCGCCAGGTCGTTTCGGACCAATCACGTCGCAGGGCTGCGCGAGAGGAATCGAAGACAAGATGGCCACCTTCGACAATCGTGACCCGATCGTCGTCTCGCAGCCCACCGATCTCGTGAAGGGCGTCCTCGAGGCCGAACTCAATGAACGTCGAAAACACGGTATCGCGGTCCTCCGCTCGAATCTGCACGACGGCGCCAAGTTCTTCGTTGAAGAGCTTGCCGAGAGTGCTGCCTGAAAGACTTTCAAGTTCGAGGTTCACGCCGGTTCCGCCAGCGAAGGCCATTTCCGCGATCGTCGCCGCGAGCCCGCCGTCGGATCGATCGTGATAGGCGAGAAGGCGTTGTTCGCGGAGGAGGCGCTGGATCGCATCGAAGAAGCCGCGCAGCTTGGCAGGGTCCTCGAGGTCCGGCGCTTCGTTGCCGATTGCTCCGTAGACCTGGGCGAGGGCGGATGCGCCGAGTCGGTTTTGGCCGAATCCGAGATCGATTAAGAGGAGAATCGAATCCGCTTCGTGCTGGAGCTCGGGTGTTAGGGAGAGGCGAGCGTCATCGACCGGGGCGAAGGCAGTCACGATAAGCGAAAGCGGGGAAGTGACCGACTTCTCTTCGCCGTCCTCCTCCCAGACCGTACGCATCGACATGGAGTCTTTGCCGACGGGGACTGCTATGCCGAGGGCCGGACAAAGTTCCATGCCCACTGTCTCGACTGCGTCATAAAGCTTGGCGTCTTCGCCGACATGGCCGGCCGGCGCCATCCAATTCGCGGAGAGCTTGATCTGATTCGTGGACGGAACCGGAGCGCTCGCGAGATTGGTGAGTGCTTCGCCGACGGTCATTCGGGCGGCAGCCCGTGCATCGATCAATGCGATAGGGGTGCGCTCGCCGATCGCCATGGCCTCGCCGGTGAAGGTCGAGAATCCGGAGGTCGTGACTGCCGCGTCCGCGACCGGAACCTGCCAAGGGCCAACCATCTGATCGCGGGCGACCATGCCCGTGACCGTTCGATCACCGATAGAGATTAGGAACGTCTTGTCGCCGACGGTCGGTAGGCGGAGAACGCGGCGAATCGCTTCTTCCGGGTCGATTACGTCGGATTCGAAGGATTCCTTCGGCTTTTCCGCGCGCTTTGCATCACGGTGCATCTTCGGAGGCTTGTCGAGAATCACGGCGAGAGGGACGTCGATCGGCTGCCGCTCAACCGAGTCGAAGTGAGGATCTTCGACTAGCAAGTCGCGCTCGGTAGTTGCCTCTCCCACAACGGCGTAGGGGCATCGTTCCCGCTCGCAGAGTGCTTCAAATTCCGCGAGACGCGCAGGCGAGATCGTGACGACATAGCGCTCTTGCGCTTCGCAGCACCAGATCTCCAACGGTGACATGCCGGGCTCGAGATTCGGAACGCTACGAAGATCAATTCGCCCACCGAGATGACTGTGGTCGAGGATCTCTGGAATCGCATTGGATAAGCCGCCGGCGCCGACGTCGTGAATACAGAGGATCGGGTTGTCGTCGCCGAGTGCTACGCAGCGGTCGATGACTTCCTGGCAGCGTCGCTCGATTTCGGGATTGCCTCGTTGAACCGAAGCGAAATCGAGGTTCTCGGCGCTCGTGCCGGTGGCCATGGAAGAGGCCGCGCCGCCGCCGAGTCCAATCAGCATGGCGGGTCCGCCTAAGACGACGACCTTGGAACCGGCAGGCGTGTCGAGCTTGTCGACGTGCATGGGGCGAACATTGCCGAGTCCGCCCGCGAGCATGATGGGCTTGTGATAGCCGCGGACTTCGGGGCCCTCAGGGCCCTGGATTTCTTGGCAGTAGGTTCGGAAATAGCCAGCCAGATTGGGGCGGCCGAATTCGTTGTTGAAGGCCGCGCCACCGATCGGCGCCTCGAGCATGATGTCGAGGGCCGATGCGATCCTCGAAGGCTTTCCGGGGTCGATTTCCCAGGGCTGCTCGCCGTCGGGGATCAGGAGATTGGATACGCTGAAGCCTGTGAGGCCCGCTTTGGGCTTGCCGCCTCGTCCGGTCGCGCCTTCGTCTCGGATTTCACCGCCGGAGCCGGTGGCCGCGCCGGGGAAGGGAGAGATCGCCGTCGGGTGATTATGCGTCTCCACCTTCATCAAAATCTGCGCGGGCTCATCGATCTGTCCATAGACGCCCGTCTTCGGATCCGGCTGGAAGCGACCGCCGTCGCTGCCCGCCATGACCGCGGCGTTGTCCGAGTAGGCGGAGAGCACGCCGTCGGGGGATTGTTTCGTCGTGTTGCGAATCATCGAGAAGAGCGAAATGTCCTTCTCTTCGCCGTCGATCGTCCAGTCCGCATTGAAGATCTTGTGCCGGCAATGTTCGGAATTGGCCTGGGCGAACATCATCAGCTCGACGTCGGTCGGGTCGCGCTGTAGCTCGCGGAAGCTGTCGACGAGGTAATCGACCTCATCGGGCGCCAAAGCGAGGCCGAGCTTTTGGTCGGCTTCGCGAATCGCGTCGGCTCCGCGCCCGAGCACATCGACGGTTTGGAACGGGGCCGGCTCCGCGCGGGCGAAGAGCGCTTCGGCTTCCTTCTCCGCCAGGATCACGGTTTCCGTCATGCGATCATGGATCTGGGAGGAGAGGGCACGGCCGGCATCCGACACGTCCGCTCCTGTGAGTCTGTAGATCGTGCCGCGCTCGACGCGCTTAACGGCATCGAGCCCGCAGTTGAGAACAATCTCTGTGGCCTTAGAAGACCAGGGCGAAATCGTCCCGAAGCGGGGGACGACGATCAGCTCGAGCACATCGGTTTCCGGAGTTGAATTGGACTCCGCCCGCGTTCCGCAGTCGACGCCGTCGCGAAGAAGCGCATCGAGAATGATCTGTTCTTCGGCGGAAAGCGGTCGCTCAACTTCGATAAAGAAAATCGAAGTCGTTTCGAGATCGCGAAGGCCGGGATCAGAAGCGCGTAAATTGGAGAGCAGGCGTCGTCGCCGCGCATCCGAGTGGGCGGGAGCACCACGCAAGGAGAACATCGGGGCCTCGAGCGGCCAGAGCACTCAACTGAGGCGCAAGGCCACAGCCGGCTACAGCCATCGGTTCGGGCCGCGCGCGCCGGAAGGCATGGGGGGATCCGGAGGACCGGGTCGGAGCTGCGCGGACGATTGGGAACCGCCCAACTCTACGGCGTGTCGACGCTTACGGCCAGACAACAAACGCTCGAAAGCGACGTCCCGGCGAGGATTTTTGTGATTGCCCGAGCAGGCGGAGCACGATCGACATATTCGCGTTGGCTTGGCCTATGCCAGAGCAATTTGGAGGGTGTCGTCGCTCAGGGGATTGAAGGAGCCGAAGCCGATTGTGGCCGCGATGGCGTCGATGTCTGAGAGGGTTGCCTGGAATTGGCTGTCGAGTGGGCTTCTCGTCGGTCCAACGAGGCTGCCAGGGGAGGATTGAACGGAGAGGATCCTCGCTTCAGACAGCAGGTTTGAGATTTCGCTAAGGCCGCCTGGGCGGATTCAGCAGACCCTATTCCGTGAGCGGTCTTCAGCTGGCCCCGGCCGAGGCTCGCGGTGTCCCCACGGAATCTCTCGGAGACTGCCAGCCCCCCAGCATCGTCGGCGGCGGAATTGATGCGAAGTCCCGAGGCGAGACGGGTACTCGATTGGGCGATCGCGCTTTGGGCGCCTCGGAGTGAGCGGATCGAGCCGAATGCAGTGCAGTTTCTAGTTCGGCTTTCAGTCTGAAACGGTGAAGCGAAAAGGAGGCTTTCGAATTGAAATAGTGATTTCTATTGGGAATCGAGTGTCCAACTTTGCGAGCGCGGGCAGCAGGCTCCTTGAAAAACGAAAGCGCCGTAGGGGTTCCTGCGACGCCTTCTTTTTACGCTGACCGATTTTTTCGGCTCGGTGTCGATGCCGCTCGAGGATTAGGCGCCGAGTGTGGCTTCCGTCACTTGCTTGCGGCGAGCTGCGATATCCGAGTCGGATTCGACGACTAACATCTCGTCGGGCTCGATCTCAAAGATCGCCTGGCCGGCCTTGACTACAGCGCCGTCCACGTCCTGCATCAGGTTCTTTGTGATCGTCCCAGAGAAGGGCGCGAGGACCTTATTGAACATCTTCATCACTTCGATGATGAAGAGCGGTTGCCCTTTTTCGAAGTGATCTCCTTCGTCGATCATGGTCGGCATATGCGGCGCTTCGCGTGCGAAGAAGCTGCCGCCCATGGGCGTCACGATCTCGTTAGCGGAGGCGATCGGCGGCGGCGCTAGGGCGCGCCGCAGGGTTTCTTGGTTGTCCTCGTCGAGGAAGCGCGCCGGGAAGATCGGCTCGAGATTGTCGTCGATTGTGATGTCGAGCAGTTCGGACTGGACGCCGATCCGGGGCACCATCATCAGTAGCTGTGTGCCGACTTGGTAGCCTCTGTGCGCTGCTTGGCAGGCTTCCCAAAGAGCTGTGTCGCTGCCGACCAACTCCTCTGCGGGCTTCCCGCCGAAGCGCGCATCGATTTTACGCCAGTCGGTGGTGCCGAAGGCCGTCGCCGCACGTTCGTAGAAGCGAATTGCATCTTGGAGCAATGCGTCGTCGTGCTCCCAAATCATCTCGCTCGCAGGCTTGCCCGGTGTCGTCTCCATGTTGAGGTAGTGATAGAGCTCGCGTAGGAAGAAAATCGGATTCTCGGAGAATTCGACCTTGTCGCCGCTTCGCTGCCAGAGCCGCCCGTCGTAGAGGCCCAAGAAGCCGGTGAGGGCATGGGCGTCGGAGAACAGCCGTCCAAGCGGCCGGAGCAACAGCGTTTCCTGCGCACCAAGGGCTTGCTTGGCGGACTTGTTAGGCTGCTTGGCTAGCAGGATTTGAGCAGCCATCGCGAGGTCGATGTCTCGGGCGATAATTTCTGCGGCACCGACTGCCGCGAGGTAGGGACCCATGAAGCGCGTATTCGGCTTCATCATGGGCTCCACGCCGAGGGTCCAGTTCACGAGGCCATAGTGGAGCGGCACGCTGGTTTCTAGGTCGTCACCGCGAAGTTCCATGCGCCGCAGAATCTCGGCGAGACGCTCAAGGTTATCCGCGCGGCTTTTGCCGTCGCATAGCACCAAGGCGATATTCGAATCATAGGCGCCAGCTAGATTGTAGTAGGGGAAGGAGCCGGTATCTGGGTTGCGGGTGCCGATGCCTTGATCGTCGCGGTGTTCAAAAGGCAGGGCCTTCGACCAGCCGCGGATTACGCCACCAGCATGGGGCTGGAGGGCAGCGTTCACAGCATTGACGCGAACTTCTGCGCCCGAAATGGCCCGCAAGATGCGCTTAGGCTTGGGCATCTTCGAGCCGTGCTTTGCGAGCAAGACCATGGCTTCAATGAGTCGCTCGACTTCGAAGAACTCGGTCGGGTCGTCGGGATTCGTGAAGCGCATCTTGTAGGCGAGCTCGGAGCAGCCGTGCTCGACCTGGATTCGAGTGTTCATTTCCATGAAGAAGTGATCGAAGCCTTCGACAATGCACTCGAACGTGGAGACGTTGTCGAGTCCGACGCCTTGTCCGAAGCGCGCGCCGTCTCTTTCCATCGCTTTGAGCGTGTCGCGTTCCTTGGTCAGGTTCGCAGCGTGCTTCTTGTTCTTCGTCGCTTTAGCAGCGACTTCGAGGAGTTCATCCGTCAGTGAGAACTCGAGCTGTTTCTGCTCGCGCATCTGAATCGAGCAGTCGCGGCCGCCAAGGCTGATCGCCCATTCGCCGTTGCCCACCACTTGGATCTCGTTATGTCGTGTCGTTTCGAGATTCAGTTCGATCAGGAAGTTTCGATTCGAGCCGGCTTCTAAGACTTTCTGCTCAGCGAGGATGTCCATCACGGCCGCTGCAGTCTCACTTGGTTGCGTGACGACGCGCTGGCCCTTGCCGCCGCCGCCACCGATGCACTTGTAGCGGATGCGCTTGCCGGGGTATTGCTCCCAGATCGTGTGGGACTCACGCTCGGCGGTCTTCTGGAGTTCTTCGATCGTTACGAGCTCGATCGACTGGGAATAGCCGAGCTGAAGCAGGGCTTCTGCGTTTTCAACGAGTTCTAGGTCGCCGTCCCACTTGAATCCGAGCGAGTGCTTCTTCGCGAGGGCTTCGAGCGCCTTGCGGTCGCTTTCGCGATCGATCAGCGCGAGGGAGGAGACATTGTCGATTCCGGGAACGACGGCATTACCTAGGCCACGAGCGAGTTTCTTCGCCTCGTCCTTGGCACCCGCGCGACGGATGACGCCCGAAGAAGGGCCCATGAAATGAACGTTCGGCGCAGCCTCGATGGCTTCGACGAAGTCCGCATCTTCGGCCATGAATCCGTAGCCGGCGAAGATATGCGTGTAGTCGTTGGACTCTGCAATTTCGACGATCTCGGCGATTCGCTCGAGCTTCTCTTCCTGGCCGACGCCCATGTAGTCGGCGACGCGGTGGACGTTTCCGGGAAAGCGCAGGTCGCGCAGTTCCGGCGCCAAGCAGCGCGGGTAGACGACGGAGTCCTTCTCCGAGAGCAGCATTCCGTATTCGCGGATGCCGATCGCATCGAAGATGTCGAAGGCCTCTTTACGGACGGGGCCACGACAGACCACTAGGCATTTGATGTCGGAGACATCGAAGGATTGGATCCACTCCGAGTCGACTTCGTGGGCTCGGATATTTTCGCCATTGCGATTCAACATGAGTTTATTTTCTCGTTCTTCAGGTTGTTCGGATTCGAGACTCGGGGGAACTCGTGATAGATGCAGCGCCTAACGAGAATTTGTCTATTCGTGCTCGCGTTGGGGGCCGCCCATTGGACCGGGTGTGTACTTCCTCATGAGGAAGTCCAGGTTTCGAGCGAGAATGCGTCGGCTTTCGCCAGGCATCACAAGACGGCTCACCGAACCGAGGGAAAGCGCTTCCTTCGGATTCATGAGCTGCTCTTCGTAACGGGTGGTCAGTACCGCGAGCGAAGCATCCCGATCGCGATTCGCATCTGCCTCGCTGGCTCCACCCTTAAGCGCCTTTTTATGGGCGGCGGTGATGGCGCGCATTTCGTCCTTGAAGACGAAGTCCTTACCGGCCGCACCCATCACGGCGACGCGCGCCATGGGCATTGCGAAGACCAGATCGGCACCCGTGTAGTGCGAGTTGTAGGCCGCGTAGGCACCGCCGAAGGCATTTCGAATGATCATGGTCATGCGCGGCGTGCGGATGTCGATGATCGAGTCGAGTAGCTTTCGACCCGCTTGGATAATGCCGCGGGATTCCTGTTCCGTGCCGGGGAGGAAGCCCGTCGTGTCCTCCACGAAGAGCAGGGGGATGTTGTAGAGGTTGCAGAAGCGAATGAATCGCGTGGCCTTGAGGGCCGCGTCTATGTCGATCTGTCCACTCGAGACTGCCGAGTTATTGGCGACGAAGCCCGTCACCCAGCCGCCGAGGCGACCGAAGGCGGTCACCATGTTGCGCGCGCGCTGGGGCTGAATTTCAAAGAACTCGCCGTGGTCGCAGATCTGCTGCAGGTAAAGGCCGATATCCATCGGCGCGTTCATGCCAGCCGGAGAGTCAAAGGTTCGGCGGAAGAGCCGGTCCTCTTCTTCGGTGTAGCGATCGACTGGATCCGACGTTTCGTGGAAGGGCGCGAGGCTCTTGTTGTTGTCGGGCAGATAGTTGAGCAGGCGGAGCGCGGTTCGTAGCGAGCCGAGCTCGTCGTGAGTGACGAGGTCAACGACGCCGCTTTGGCCATGTACGCCGGGACCACCGAGTTCGTCTGCCGTTACGTCTTCGCCTAGCACGCTCTTGACGACGCCTGGGCCTGTTAGGCCGATAAACGTCTCGTCACACTGAATCATGAACGAGCCCTGGCGAGGCAAATACGCGCCGCCGCCAGCGTTGTAACCGAACATCAAGCTGATCGCGGGCACTACGCCGCTGATCTTGCGCAGAGCCGTGAAGGCTTCGGAGTAGCCGTCGAGGCCGCCGACGCCGGCGGGGACGAAGGCGCCCGCGGAGTCGTTCATGCCGATGACAGGAATGCCTTTTTCGCCGGCCATACAAATGAGGCGGGCGAGCTTGGCGCCGTTCGTCGCGTCTATCGAGCCGGCGCGCACCGTGAAGTCGTGACCGTAGACGGCGACGTCGCGGCCGTTAATGTCGAGGATGCCCGTCACGATCGAGGCGCCATCGAGTTCCGGCCCCCAGTTGCGGTAGAGGATCATCGGCTCGCGGTCGGTCAACACCTTGATGCGCTCCCAGACCGTCATGCGGTCCTTGGAGTGCTGGACGCGGACGCGGGCGGGGCCGCCGCCAGCGATCGGACGCTGGATCAAGTCTTCGCCGAGGGCGAGGGCAGCGTCATAACTGCCAGCGGGTGCGGCGTCGTCTGTCGCCGGGCTAGGCGTGGCGACTTCGGCGGGTTCGGGAAGCGGGTTTGAGAGCGAATACTGTGGTTCGGCCATGATTCTCGGGCGAGGTGCTCGCGGCCATCTAAAAGACGACGGCGGACCTTCTGCATGCGTACCCACACGGCTGACTGCGACGCGGAGGGGGCGCTGGTTTGACTTGGATTGATTTAAACGTCGGTCCGCCAAGCGGAGCGATCACGCCCGCATTTGCGAGCGCGCGCATTGTAACGACTTGGGACCGCGTGAGCGAGGCGTAGGGGCCATGTCACGAACCTGCGGGGCAATTCATTTGCTCAGAGGGGCAATCCGAAGGCCCCGAGCCAGAAAGCGCTGAGGCCCAAAAAGATGGTCTCCGCCAGGTAGAGGCTCGCTGCTCGACTCCCCAGGTGATTGGCGAGGCGAATCGCATCACTACAGAGCGTCGAGAAGGTGGTCAGTCCACCGCAGAAGCCGATCGTGACCCCCACCTCCAGGTCTACGGCATCCGCGAACTCTGCTGCCCAGCTGCTGCCAAAGCCGAGCCAGAGCCCGAAAAGTAGGCATCCGAGGGTATTGGAGATCAACGTGGCGGCGGCAGGCCCCCTCGGCCACCAGCCGAAACCATCTTGGTTGCCGGCCATTCGGACCAGCGTTCCGCGCAGGAGAGCGCCGAGGGTGCCGCCGACGGCGATGGCTGCAAGGGCGGCAATCACGAGGAAGCCCCCCGGTCTTGGCTGAGTCTCTGCCCCGCGACGAACGCGAGAAGCCCAAGCACGAGCGAGAGCCCTAGCTTGGAAAACGCTGCTTCAGTGCGGCCGGCTGCGTCGAGAAGAGTGATTTCGGCGACCAATGTTGACCAGGTTGTGAAGGTGCCAAGCACGCCGACGGCTAGGAAGGGCCGCAGGAGTGGGTGGGGTGTCACGCGTTCGATTCGGCTGAGGAGGACGCCCAGGAAAAACGCGCCGCCGACGTTGATTACGAGCACGGGTTCGAGGATCGAGAAGTGCTTCGCGTCGAGGTCCGCTGACCATGGCCAGAGCCATTGCGCGGCCCATCTAGCGCTTGCGCCGACGGCACCTCCGATGCCGATCGCGACCGCCTCCGAGAGGGGCGAGGGGGTCGGTATTACATTCGACGAGGGACTCTCCATCGGGCCGGAGCATATGGATTCGAGAGGCCATTTGCTCCCACGTATACCTATATACATCGCGTATCTGTCCCGGGAATAATCGCCTGCTGACAGCTG
>Ga0302116_1001264_pt1 | contig 15313 bp, 16 predicted proteins | sample AG5_SCM_MG_FD_203124 | JGI IMG/M metagenome (GOLD analysis project Ga0302116, IMG submission 203124) | Marine microbial communities from Western Arctic Ocean, Canada - AG5_SCM | ecosystem: Environmental > Aquatic > Marine > Oceanic | place: Canada: Western Arctic Ocean | collected 2017-10-01 | reverse complement strand
ATTGGTGCGGTCCAAGCTGGAGCCGATCGGATTATTGGAATCGACCTCAACCCTGCGAAGTTCGCTATCGCCAAACAACTGGGAGCCACGGAATGTATCAATCCCCGCGACCATGCGGCTCCCATCCAAGAAGTACTGATTGACCTCACCGATGGTGGAGTCGACTACTCCTTTGAGTGCATCGGCAATGTGGATGTCATGCGTGCCGCTCTTGAGTCATGTCATAAGGGCTGGGGTGAGTCCACCATCATTGGTGTAGCGGGAGCTGGACAGGAGATCAGTACCCGGCCCTTTCAACTGGTCACCGGCAGGGTGTGGCGAGGGTCTGCCTTTGGAGGGGTTCGCGGTCGCAGCCAATTGCCAGGCTATGTAGAGCGCTATCAAGCCGGGGAGATTCCACTTGATAGCTTTATTACGCACACGATGGAATTAAAGGACATCAACCGGGCCTTCGAGTTGATGCATTCCGGCGAAAGTATTCGCACGGTTGTGCACTTTTAACAGAGGTTATTGAAGGAATGGAATTGATCAGTAGTCATTGTTGTTTTAACGGTGAACAACGTCGCTACCGCATCGAGTCTGATCAGCTGAAAGGCAGCAGCACCGTTGGCGTGTTTTTGCCCCCGAGTGCTCTCGCTATTGATGCGGAACCTGTTCCTGCATTGTTTTGGCTGTCTGGCCTTACCTGTAGTGATGAGAATTTTGTTCAGAAAGCGGGAGCCCAACGGCGAGCTGCTGAACTAGGCCTTGCTCTGATCACTCCGGATACCAGTCCACGGGGACACGACGTTCCCACAGATCCCGCAGGTAAATGGGACTTTGGTTGCGGCGCAGGCTTTTACGTGGATGCTGAGCAAGCACCCTGGTCTAAGCACTACCGGATGCACAGCTTTGTATTGGATGAACTGCCATCACAGCTTTGCTCTGAATTGCCTCTTGATGCTCAGCGTTTTGGATTATCTGGCCATTCGATGGGCGGTCATGGCGCCTTAGTTCTCGGTTTGCGTTATCCAGATCGTTATCAATCGGTGTCGGCCGTGTCACCGATTTCTCATCCCAGTCAATGCCCTTGGGGCCAAAAAGCCTTTGCTTATTTCTTTGGCACCAGCCCTGAAGCTCAACTGCGGTGGCGGCAGTGGGATGCTGTGGCCTTGTTAGAAGACGGTTGTCACCGCAAGGATCAGTTGTTGGTGGATCTGGGCTCAGCCGATCCTTTTCTGCAAGAGCAGTTGCGTCCAGACGATTTGAGTGTTGCCGCTGCAAACAACCATCAACCACTGGCGTTATTCATTCATGAGGGCTACGACCACAGCTATTTTTTTGTAGCCAGCGTGATTAATCGCCACCTGGAGCATCATGCGCAAGCTCTTGGGTTATTGAACTAAGTGATGGCGTTGGTCATCAAAGCTATGTTTGGTGGATTTGTTTCTAATTATTGTGCTACAGATGATTCCATGATGATGAGATGCTTTGAATCATTACGTGTAGAAGTCTGAATGAATATAGTGAGTCCTAAGTAATACTGTTTTCGCTAAGGTAATGTCTCTGCCTGAAGCCTCACTCAGGTCTGATCTGATCAAAGACAGTAGTCGTGCCGTCGTGTGCAATGGCAAGCACATCAAAGGATTCAGCTTTCACACCTACTGTTTCCATTCCAGGAGATCCCATAGGCATTCCAGGTGCTGTGAGCCCTCTAATGTCTGGGCGTTCGTGCAACATTTTTTTGATGGTTGCCGCAGGAACATGCCCCTCTACTACATAGCCATCAACAACCGCAGTGTGGCAAGACGACAACTCCGGAGTGATGCCATTGGTTTGTTTGAAAGCTTCCATATTTTCAATCACCTTGTCCTGGATCGTGAACCCTGCTGTTTCCACGTGCTCTCCCCATTTCGTGCAGCATCCACAACTCTCAGAGCGATAAATAGCAATTTCAGAGAGGGTCTCGGAATTGAGTAATGGCACTACAGCAACTGCTGTTGGCTGTGCATCCACTGAAAGAGGCAGGACGGCAAAACATAGCGCCATCAAAATACCAGCGTAAAACCGTTTCATCTCTATCTGCCCAACAACATGCCAATGATAATAAGCGGAAGCCTTCCATTGCAATCGTACTCATTAGAAGGTGCGACTAAGCAAAGGCTTGGAATGCTTTTATAGCGTAATCAATGCAACTTCAGCACACAGGCCTGGCCCGAACGCAAGAGCGATACAGGGTCCGTGGCAATTGTGTTGTCGCATTTGGTTAATAACAAATAATATTGTTGCTGACGACATATTTCCATAGTGAGTAAGAATATTCCTTGAATGATCGAGTTGATCTTCTCTGAGTGACAATGAATCAGCACATGCTTGAAGAATTCTTGGGCCTCCAGGGTGAATGGCCCAATGTTGAATGCTGTTGAGATCTGTGCCTCGGGCATGAAGCCATTCGCTCAGCCATGGTTGCAAGGTAGTAGCAATCGCTTCGGGCACTTTGGGGGATAAACCCATGGAGAATCCTTGATCTCCAATTTGCCAATGCATTAAATCGTGGGTCTTTGGAATCACTGTGGATCCAGAGGCCTCCAGAGCTACTCCTGAAGGTGTTGGTTTTTGATTGGATGTCTCAGAATGAGTTGCAATCAAAGCAGCAGCACCATCTGCAAATAAAGTGTTGGCCACTACATGTTCAGGATTCCAGCCATATTGCAAATGAATGCTGCACAATTCCACAGCACATAGGAGTACAACAGCTTCGGGATCAGCTTTTACAAAGGCATGGGCAACACGCAAACCATTTAATGCCGCATGACAACCCATAAACCCCACATGTGTGCGCTGGACATTGGGAGACAGCTGTAGTTGATCCATGAGATCACAATCAACGCCAGGAGCATGAAATCCCGTACAGCTGATCGTGATTAGATGTGTGATCTTACTGGTTGAGATTTGTGATTCTTCGAGTGCACGTTTGCATGCTTTGAGTGCCAACAAGGAAGCATTTAGGCGATACGCCTCCATCCGTTCTGCCGTGCTTGGACTATCAACCCCGTAAAAAGGCAAGCGTTGATGGATATCTTGCTCTGCGTCGCCAGTTAATAAAACACTTCCCCTAGTTTGGACTTGCGAGCGTCTCTGAATGCGGCGAACGAGCGAGGCGCGTTCGGGACGATCTGCACTCACCCATTCAGACAGTGTTGTGGACTCTGTTTGATTGACGCTCTGGTCGGGTACTGCCGTCCCTAGACCGCGAAAGATTAGAGGCATAGCTCACCTTTGGGCGATGGCAGCTTTTCCTTGTTCAGGCCCGAAACGATGGATTCAGCAATAGAGGGCCAGCGTTTCACTACTTCAAATAAAACTGTTGTTGGGGCGGGGCGTTTTAATACTGAAGACAAGGCTCTGCAAACCGTTTGCCGCCTGCCGATATGCACCTGAAGGGTTGTTTTCCAGCGCGTTTCTAAGTCCCCAGACCACTGTTCCTGTCCTTCAAGAACAAATGGTGCAGCAGCAGCACCTGCTGTTAAGGCCCAGGCCATCCCTTCACCGGTGAAAGGCTCGACATATCCCGCGGCATCGCCCATCACAAGAAAGCGTTCTCCTGCAACAACATTGGAATTGCGGCTGAGAGCAGGAGTGAGTTGCCAGCGTTGGCCTTGTTGAAGTGCCGGTGGCACTGGAAATCCTGCCTGATTCAAAACCTTTTGAGCCGCATCGACGGCTCCTTGACCTTGGGATAGGGCCTCACGATCAAAGGCTCCCGCAAGATTGAGCAATCCGTCTTCCCTGCGCACCAACCCCACATAACCCTGATCTCCAATGGCCATGTGAATGGCTCCACTTGGGTAGTGATCGGTGTCATCGTCCACGACGCAACCGGCACCATGTCTGGATTGGTTTCGAACCCTGCTTTGACCGGCTTCGTTTTTGGGCAGACAATGCTGGGAAAGGCCGGCGGCCACCAGCACAACGCGTGCGTTGACATGGCTGGTGTCCCCACTGTGATGATCTTTGAGGCGCACACGTCTGTAGCCAGGGCTCGCTGCTTCAACTTGGGCTGTCATCCGAAAACGTGCTGACGCGCCAGCTTTGATTGCTGCGTCGATCAGGGCTTGATCGAATCGTTCCCGCGAAAGTACAAAGCCATTGGGTAATGCCAATGTTGCCTCACGTCCACGCAGTCCAAGGCGCAAGCTGTCCAGTGTTTGTCCGCCACAATCCTCAATCAAATTGTTCTCACCTCGAGAACTCAGAATCGCTTGAGCCTGGTTGTTAAAACAGCATCCACAGACTTTCCAGCGGGGAAACGACCGTTGCTCAACGAGCATGACCCGCAATCCTTTCTTTGCACAATCCAGAGCAGCAAGACCTCCAGCAGGTCCAGCTCCAATGATTAGGACATCCCACAACGTTTGCATCTCAAGAATGGGCCCAGCTCATCAGGTAACGCTCTGGCCATGAGCGTTTGATCTGCGCATTCTTCATGCCTGCTTGCTTGGCGATGCTCATCATTTCATCGGGTTGCAAGGCACCGCGTACAGAGAGAGGACCATCGGTATGAACTACCCAGGAACGGCTCAAGAGACGGGTGCCGATCCAAGCCAATGCAAAGCCAAGCCGACTTCGAATTAAGTCGTCCACGAGGACTAGTTTCCGAGATCGCAGCGCCATCGCTTCTAAAAGACGAACTACATCTACCTCATCCAAGTGATGCGCAAATAGTGTGCAGTACACCACGTCAAAGGTGTTGTGGTCTGTTGGTTTTGCCAGTGCATCGGCAGTAAAAACAGTGATTGCTACTTCTCTCCTCATTGCATTGGACCGAGAAATCTCGACGGCTTCAGGGTTCAGATCACAGGCATGAATCTCAAGTGCCAAACCCCTTTGTTTGGCCATCAGGGCAAGGTCGATAGCTGTATCACCACCTCCACAGGCCAGCTCTAAAACCCGAAGCGGATTTGCTGGCTGGGTGATCGATAGGGCCTCGATGGCGCGAAACAGGCCAGCAGAGCAGCGGCTGATCGTATTGATGCGCCGCAGGCCTTTCAATGCTTTTGCATGCTCTGTGGGATCGAGGCCAGGCTGATCCATCACCTCCGGTTGACGATCGCGGTTATTGAGAGCTGCACCCCAGATCATCGATCGCCCCTTTTTGTTCCAATAAGCTAGGAACAATGTGGGGTGGTGATGCTGCGCACAGCAGGTCTCTTAGCTCCTCAGGAATGACGCATTTATTGGCTGAGACAACCATCTATATACTGACGCGAGCTCCTTTTTGAAGATCTTGGAATCAGCCCTGGACGGATGGGATTCTTGATGAGTCACTAGAAGACGCCTCGCGAATCATCGATACGGTGTCGACCGACTCACGGTTGATGGGTAAAGAGTTGTAAAAAGGTGTTGACTCGTTGTTGTCCTGATGTCCTCCTTCTCCGTCATTGGCTGTGGCTACGTCGGTAGCTTCGTGGCGGCAAACATGAAAAGCCAAGGGCATTTCGTCATTGGCACAACCCGAACCTCTCAACGGTTTGCTGAGTTGCGCAACGTTGTCAATGAACCAATCAGCCTTGACCTTGCTGAACAAGACTGCGATTTTTCATTCCTTGAGGACCAGCAGGGTTTGCTGATTAGCGTGGCCCCCACGCAAAACAGTGATGAATATCAGTCTGTTTTTTCGAGCGGGATTCGAAATCTTGCCCGTGCTCTGCGTTGTCGTCAGTCTACCCAACCTCTACATGTGACCTACATCAGCTCTGCTGGTGTGTATGGAGATCATCGTGGTGAGACGGTGACTGAAGATTCGTCTGTTGATTGTTTAAATCCTGTCAATGCAATGTTGGTGGAAGCAGAAAATGTTTTGCTCACCATTGATCGTCCCGATACAAAAATCTGCGTGTTGCGTTTGGGTGGTATCTATGGCCCAGGAAGGGATATGGTGTCGATGATTAGACAGGCTGCTGGTGAACAGATACCCAAGAATGGTAGTGATGTCCCTGCTTGGAGCGGTATTTTTGACATCACGAACGGTGTGAGTTTTTCTTTCAGTAACCAGCTTGTTGGAATTTACAATCTTGTAGATGATATGCAGCTAAGTAGACGTGAATTGTCAAACGAAATTTGTGATATTGATGGTTTGCCTCCCGTAATTTGGGCCAATGAAAACATTCCAGGTGCCCGTTCGATGAATGCCAAAGTGAGTAATCAAAAATTTAAATCTGAGGGATTCCGCTTGAGTTCACCTTCCATGCTCCTGCCTACACCTGTCTAGGTATTTCTCTAGGTATTTCTCTAGGTAGTTGATCAACTATGTCGTAGAGCTTGCTGGAAACTCTTCTTGGCTAGCTCTACATACAATTGAGTGTTTGACATTGGATCTTCCCCTAAATGATATGTTGCTTATCTGTAGATCTCGCGCGTAAATGTTTGGCTGCTTTCTTTCAGGTTCTTGTTTACTCTTTTGCGGTACGACAAAAAAAGAATCCCTCACGACATTGAAGAGCTCAACAGATTTCACCAAGGAAGCTGCTCTCCATTGGAATGCCAAAAGGTACCGCTGGTCTCGAGTTGCAGCTCATCAATCCTCGCCAGGAGCCCTAGCACCGCTTTTTCTGGGCTGATTCCACGTGGGTTGAAGTTGATCATGCGCGTACTGACGAGTCCTGGGTGGAGGATGGCTACTGAGATACCGCTTGGCTTGAGATCTATCGATAGTGATAGACCAGCCATATTCAGAGCTACTTTTGACATCCGGTAGCCGTAAGAGCCACCCGACGTGTTGTCGTCAATCGACCCCATTCGACTGGTGATCAGGGCCAGCTTTGCGCCTCGGGGCATCTGTCCCATCAGCGATCTCGCCAATAACAATGGCGCTAAGGCATTCACCTCAAATTGATGTTTGATTCCTTCAATATCCAGATTCTCGAGACCCATGGATTGCAAAATCCCAGCATTGAGGATCACGCCATCCAATGGCCGGTTGTTGAGGTTCTGAACTAACGCGGTGATGGAGGCTTCACTGGTGAGTTCGATACCGGACTGAATTTCCACACCGATGGCCTCAAGCTTAGGAGAAGCCTGGCGACATACAGCAATGACCTGGTCATGACGAGCATGTAATTGTCTGCAGAATTCCAGACCGATGCCTCTGTTTGCTCCTGTAACAAGAAAGGTGGCCAAAGAGAACTCTGAATCAGGCACCAGTTTGAATCAGAATCATGAAGGCGCTATCACCGGCAAATATTTCCAGTTGTGCCAGTCAAAATGCCACCATTCCGTTGCAAATGAACGAAACCCTCTGCGTTCCTTTGATTTGCGCAGTTTTTGAGCATTTGCAGCGCGGTCAGCGAGAACGCCATCAGCATCCACATGGGCGGACTTCGAAAAATAGTCGTAGTCCGTTGGCATTTGCAACGGATTCCCCTGCTGATTAATAAGTGTTACGTCCACTGAAGCCCCTCGCGTATGACGGCCAGCATTGACTGAAGGATTTCAAACGTAGCGAGGGTCTTGTATTGCATCCCAAACCTTTAATCTAAGTCCTTCCTAGGCAAGATCTTGTTGGACGTTCTCTAATGCCAAGGCCACTGGACAACGAAATTGTGGATAAACCTTGGGATAAAGGGTTCGGCCTAAAAAATTATGAGAACTGGCGCAGCGAATTTTAAACAGAGGCCTTGGTGAAACTCTGTTTAATGACACAAGGTCAAGTCCGCTGCACGATAAGGGCGTCTCAGCCCGGTTAGGTAATGCAGTGAGGGGAATACAAAAAATGAGTCAAGCAATGAATTTGAATAGGTCCGTATCCGCTTTGAAGTTTTAGTTGTTCTATCAAAAATTGAAATAGAATTAGATATCATTGATTAAATGATTAAAGTTGATTGAAAATTCCATATTTCACCTGCCTCTTGCCATAATTCCCATGAGTGCCGAGATCCGCCAATCACAATGAGTTGTCCAGCAAAACCGGCTGGTGAAGGTTGATAGAGATCGGTCAAATCCTGAACAGCTTCGCCATCCCTTGTCAAAATTTTGGTGACCCGCTTACCAATCCGGCTGGACAGGTCTTGCTGGAATTCGTCAAGGCTCATGTGTATTTCCCATCATGATGAGCGAAGTGTTTAGAGGTTCACTGTTGAAACTGATCAAGGTTACCGCTTGCCATTGGTTGCGACCTGACGATTCTTCAAAAGGTGTGCCTGTTCATTTAGCTAATGCTGCTTTCGTGTTTGGAGAATGGTTCAAGCTTGTTTGACTAAATGGTTTGGTTGAAAAAATTTCATAAAATATATCGTATATTGGGATAAAGATTGATTAAATCTTAATCGATTAGTCTTTCAATATTAAAATAGATATTGAGCTGGCAAGAGGTGGCGAGACCATCTTGATTCATTCATCTAAAATTTTTTCGTTTGCAAGTCATTATTAGATTTTAATTTCTAATACCTGGCAAGGCCTGAGCCAAAACTGTGGTCACTGCTGTATCGACACTAAGAATTCTAGTACCTAGATGTATAGGCCGTGCAATCGTTGAGGTTGCAAGTTCAACCTCAAAGGGTACGAACCCACCTTCAGGGCCAACCATAATAACAGCGGGTTTTGAAGCAATGTTAAGTTCAATAGCTGATTTGTCTGCATTCATGTCTGTAATCCAGCAAGCACGAGATCCGCAAAGATGGGGTAACTGATCTTCTACAAAAGGTCGGTACCGTGGATGAAATTGTACGTTCGTTATCAGTGTATCTTTGGAGCGTTCCATGCCTATAATTAATGACTCATGTATTTTTTCAGGCTGCAAAACAGGGCTTTGCCAGTAACTCTTTTCAACTCTTGCGCTGTTTACTAAGTGTAAGTTTTTCACCCCATATTCTGCGATTGTACGCAAAATTCGCCGTAACATCTTGGGACGTGGCAATGCAAGAACGATATCGAATTGATGCCTAGGTGGGGCAAATTCGTTTAGGATGACCTTAAGTTTGATGAATTGTGCATCAATAGATTCGACAATGCCATATCCGCAATCACCTCCTAAGAGGCCAACTTTTAGCGATTGACCAATGCTTGGATTTAGTACCTTTAAGATATGCGTCAAGCGATAGTCACGAATTAGGACTGTATTCGAATTACTTAAAAAGTCTTGGTTTTTTAAAAGAATGATATTCATGGGGAAAGGCAAGTCTCTTCAACGGTGAACAACTCAGCTATTTGTATTCATATTACGGATTGCTCTCAAGCAAGCTTAATCGGCGGTCTTACAAAGAAGGTTGCTGCAAGAATGATCATTTGCAGACACTCCGGTCTAAATGTTGGACGTGCAAACAGCGTCTCTGAGAGCTTGCTCGTACACCCTATGGTGATCAGAGCAAGATGGTTGAGCATGCCTTGGGTTTTGTTGACTGCTAATGGGGTTTGATCCTCGGCGTTGGTCGTCAGCGCCTGAACCGCAACGTCGTCAGACCGTTACAAGTAACGTTGATGCCCTCTTGGTCGAAAATGACAGTCTGCGTAGACAGGTTCTGCAACTGAAAAGGCAGCTTGAAGTTCTCCGTCATCGTCACTGGTCTCAACCTCATTCAAGACAACAACACTCCTCAGATGCGCGTCGACAAGAACATAAAGAGGCGCCCCCATCTGTCTCAACTGATCAGGTTGAACGTTGGGGAGAAGCTCTCGCGCATCAGCAAGGTTGGAATGCCCTTCGCCTCAATGAACTTCAACAATTAATCGAGGCGTTGAATCATGCCAGTTTTCACCCCCATCTGAATCTTCAACAACGATTGAATCGGTTGATGCCTGGTCTGGGTGATGATTTACTTGCTGCCACTCTTAAGCCCATAACAAAAAAACGGTGTGCAGTGCTTGCAGCTTTTGCAATGTATGGCATTAGGTCTCGTGAATGGCTTGACGAAGATCCACAACGGGTTGTCTTTGAATTAAAAAACAGACAACAGAGCTCGCGAAAAAGTCGCAGAACTAGGTCTGATCAGCGAGCTTCGGATCGCAACTCCCAGTCCTACAGTAGAGGCAAAAAGTCCTCAGAGTTTTCTATTGGTGAGGCGCTTCATATTTTAGGTCTCAAGCATGGTGCATCTAAAGACTCTATTAAACAGTCATACAGACGCTTAGTTAAACTTCATCATCCAGATCTCGGCGGATCTGCTGATGAATTTCATAAACTTAATGATGCCTATCAGTGCCTTATAATGAATACTTGAATCAACAAAATTTGAGCTTCTATTTATCGTGATAAATGCTGAAGCCGTACATCAACCAATTCTGAATTGACTCCATAGGATGCCCTTATAGTTTTCAGTTGATTTTTAGATTCAAGCCAAATACCATCAATTGTAAATTGTTTGTTGAGAGTGAGCTTTGTGGGGCAACGTAAAATAATGTTATCAGGGAAGAAGTATTCTTTTTCATCCGGTTGCCTTCTCATATTGAAAGTATCTTGTATCATCGACCGACCCAAATCAGCATCGATGATCTGAGTGATCCCCTGCCACTGGTTTCCGATGTACCAAGCAGGAACGAGCTGAATTGCATTCGACCAAGATGAATGATCAAGACCATTACGAATCTCTCGTATACAAGCTATTCTTTGAAGTTCGCCATTCAATCCATAAAGCATGCCAACGCTGAAGCGGATGTCATTGTTAGCAAGAAAAAGTTCCATGGGAAAATATTGCTCTGGTGTGGCCTTAGGGACGAGCCATGCAGCAGATCCATCCTCAAAAGCTAAGCCCCTCATGTAGTCGCTTGCGGGATGCATGAACCCATTCTCTTTGCAGTGATCTTCAAGGCTGTAGCTCCAACGCTTTTCGCCATATTGTTCATCAGTATAAAAATACTGATTAAATTGTTTGATATATGTTTTTCCGGGATCTGATTGGAATGATCGACGACTTAAGAAGGTTTCTGATAATTTACCATTTGGCTGATATCGCGTCCATCGTCCATCCCAATCTCCAAGATGGAAGTTCCAGAATGCTTTCCAATTTTGAACCGCAGCTGATTCTTTTAACATCATTTGATTACTTTGATAAAAAGCCTACGTTATGAATCTTGAGCTTGATCAATTCATAGATTGATATTTAAGCATTCATTATAGGTTCAACATAGTGGTTAGCGTGTCCGTATAAACGTACCAAAAAGTTCCAACAATTGGCGGTAGACGTGATCGAGTAACTGGGCCAAAATCGTCAAGACCTCCATTATGAATACTCAGAGGCTGAATATCGATGATCTGGACCTATTGCTTTTGCCTTGTTGCAGGAGCTGTTTTGATTGCTCTTTCTCTTGATAACGATGGCGATGGTTTTGATGGCGATGGTGTGGGCGGAAGCCTAAGTCTGTTGTTCAGTACCCCGTTTTGGTCGTTTGGCCTCTGTGGGTTTGGGTTGTGCGGACTGCTTATGTCGTTGCTTAGTCCTAAGGACAGTGGATTTCTTTCTTTGCTTATTGCTAGTTCAATGGGTTTAGGCATGGGATGGGCTGCATCGCATGTGTTGCGCTTAATGAGGCGCCGCGATGCAGACACACTCATCCGTAATGACGACCTAATCGGTCAGGAAGGCATGGTGACCTTGCGTCTTACGCAAGACGAGCGTGGTTTTATTGAATTGTGTGTTCGTGGCAGTTTGATCCGTAGGCCAGCCTTGAGCAACGCGGGAATGCTTGAAGAAGGTACGGCCGTGGTGGTTCTAGCCAGTGATCAATACACCCTGAAGGTTGATCGATTGTGATGTTGGTGGCCAATTCCCTTAAACGTAGCTAAGCCATGATTAGATACCTTTAGCCAATGTCTTCACGACTGCTCAGTGAGCAGCCCGCACCATCGGTTGGTTTCCTGTCTAGGGATCAAAACAACACAATCGCTGGTGGGGTTGGCATTGTTGTGGTCAGTCTTGTTGGACTGACGATTCTGGGCCGATGGATGATCCGCATTTGTCGACCAAATGAAATGTTGGTGGTAACGGGATCACGTTCTAACCAAGGAAGTCAGGGCTTCAAGGGATACCGCGTTATTGCTAATGGGGGTTGGACATTTGTCAAACCAGTGCTTGAGACAGCACGGCGCATGGATGTAACGCTGCTGCCAGTCTTAGTTGAAGTAAAAAATGCTTACTCCAATGGAGGAACACCGCTGAATATTCAGGCCATTGCGAATGTTAAGGTGAGTTCTGACCCAGAGGTTAGAAATAATGCAATTGAACGTTTCCTAGGTCGCGATTCTCGTGAAATTGTTCAAGTTGCCCAAGAAAACCTGGAAGGTAATCTGCGTAGTGTTCTCGCCCAGCTCACGCCTGAAGAGGTCAATGAGGATCGGCTTCGCTTTGCTGAACAAATTGCCAAGGATGTGGGTGATGACCTCAGACGTCTTGGACTTCAACTGGACACGTTGAAGATCCAGAGCGTGTCAGATGATGTTGATTATCTGAACTCAATCAGCCGTCGGAGAGTGGCTCAGATCGTTCGTGATGCTGAGATTGCTGAGGCGGAAGCGATCGGTCAAGCCGAGCGCGTTGAAGCAGAAATGGAGGAAACAGCCGAGGTGGTTCGGACTGATGCTCAAACCGTCGTGCTTGAAAAGGACAATGGTGTGAGGACCAAAGTTGCCTTAATGGAAAAAAAGGCACGATCTGAAGAGCAGCGAACTGAAGCAGCTGAACTGGAAGCTAGAGCGATAGCGGAGCAAAAACTGCAAAAGGTCAGGGCGGAGCTTGAGCGATTACGGCTGCAAGCTGAACAAGTGCTTCCAGCTCAAGCCAATCAAAAAGCAAAGGAACTTAGAGCTCGTGGAATGGCTGCTGCAACGGCAGAGGATGTCAAGGCAAGTGCATTAGTAAACGATATGCTCACAGAGGTGTGGGAAGAGGCTGGTAGCACTGCAGAGCTTGTATTTCTTCTTCAACAAATTGAAATGGTGCTAGATCACGCCACACGTCTTCCTGGACGTCTTCATTTGAAGAGGATTACAACTTTGGATGGAAACGATGCTTCCAGCCTTGCCAGTCTTGTAGCCCTGAATCACGTAATTGTCCGTCAGTTTCTTGATCAAGTCAAAGAAATCTTCGGTATCGATCTAATCGACACACTTTCAAATAGAGGTACTTAGTTATGTTAGTAGCAATTGGTTTAACAGGTGCAGCAGGCGTATGGGCTTTTGTAGCGCTGCTTAGTAAGTTGTATTACATCTGTCAACCGAGCGAGGCTTTAATTTTCGCGGGTCTAAGACGTACAACTGGATCAGGTAAAAAAGTAGGTTACCGAACTATTCGTGGTGGAAGTGCCTTACGCATTCCATTGCTCGAAGAGGTGATGCGTTTGGACCTAAGCAATATGATCATTGATCTGCAAGTTGCAAGTGCATATTCACGTGGAGGGATTCCATTGAATGTGTCTGGTGTTGCAAATATAAAGATTTCGGGCGATGAACCTGGCATTCATAATGCTATTGAGCGTTTAATTGGAAAAACTCAAGATGAAATTAGACATATTGCTAAAGAAACACTTGAAGGCAATCTTAGAGGTGTGATGGCAAGTTTAACTCCTGAACAGTTGAATGAGGATAAAGTTACATTCGCTCGGACACTGTTAGAAGAAGCAGAAGATGATCTTCAGAAACTAGGCTTGGTTTTGGATACTCTTCAGATTCAGAATATTTCCGATGATGTTTTATATCTCGATTCAATTGGCAGGAAACAACTTGTTGAATTAAAAAGAGATTCACGTATTGCAGAAGCAGAAGCCAAATCTCAATCTGCTGTTAAGCGTGCAGAAAATGAACGTATTACATCCCTGCGCCGGCTGGATAAAGATCTGGCTATTGCCAAAGCTAATGCCAACAAAAGGGTTCAGGATGCGTTGACAAGACGAGATGCTCTAGTCGCTGAGGAGGAGGCTCGCATTGGTGCTGAGCTGGCTAGAGCAGAAGCGGAGCTTCCAGTACAAGAGCAACGTATAAAACAAGTAATACAACAATTAGAAGCTGATGTGATTGCCCCCGCTGAATCTGAGTGTCAAACGATGATGGCAGAGGCAAAAGGTGAGGCCGCATCCATTATTGAACAGGGAAGGTCTCAAGCCGAGGGATTACGTGATCTTGTTGAGTCATTAAAGCGTTCAGGTAGCGATGCTAAGCGATTGTTCTTATTGCAGAAACTCGAACCACTTCTAACGATGCTAAGTGATACTGTTCAGCCTATCGAAGTTGATGAAGTAAATCTCATTGGAGAACATGAGGGTCAGACCAATCTCTCAATTGCCACGTTATTGAAACAATTACAGTCAAGTACAGGCCTTCGGTTTCCAGAGGAAATGACTCAAAAGGATACTGGTAACTAAAGGAATTGCAATATGTATCAAACAAATAAATATATGATTTAGTAGTAGATCAATCCAACCAAAATAAGATTATTTTTGGTTTGGTAGATCTATTGATGTAGATTGAGGAACGGTGGTTCCTTCATTTTCTACTCATGTTGGCGTTAATAGGTAACCTATATAGGCTGTGTGGTACTTACTTTTTACTATTCAGCTTTTCCCAAGCATCACTATGCCGAAATGCTGGCCATGCCACAAAGTAATAAATGAATAATGGAAATAATGAATATTCAGGATTTACATATGAGCCATATAACAACCAATAACCTCCCAATGCTATAGGAAGAGCAATAAGTCGAGGCCCATTCCCATAATCGTCTTCAGCCCAGCGTGCACTTAGAGCTTTTCCCACAATCCAAGGTGATAATACAACTAAAAATAACCAATGAATCAACAGCCGATAAACATTCCAAAACGGCTTAAAAAATAATGAAGCAATTATGAATGCGATAAAGTACGGAAAGATCACAGATTGAATGAAGCTGCTTGTCTATAGTAGACCCACGAATGCCCATCATGACAGGCGCTTATGCAACTTATACTATAATCTGCGAAAGCACTTAAGATTACAGCCTTTCAATAAATTAATTGCTACTATCTGAATCTAACTAGGTATTAATAATGGAAAAGTTGGATAAGATACAACAATCAATCATTTATGTGTCGGGAATGAAATATTGAGAATCGATGGGTAATCAATAAGCTATAATGGAATATATTATTTAAACGTTATGCTTGATCGAGTAACTCAATTGGTGGACATTTTGAAGATTGTATTTGATGATCATGATGTCGGTAGAAAGTAAATAGTATCCTAAGTTCATTTTTCATTTACTTTTTATTCACCACTGCCCACACTTTAATGTCTTTGAGTATTAATTCTGATGCCTAATAGCTGGAGTAACATTGAAAATCATTGGATTCATCTGAGAGATCAATCATTATTTAC
>Ga0302116_1001263_pt1 | contig 15315 bp, 18 predicted proteins | sample AG5_SCM_MG_FD_203124 | JGI IMG/M metagenome (GOLD analysis project Ga0302116, IMG submission 203124) | Marine microbial communities from Western Arctic Ocean, Canada - AG5_SCM | ecosystem: Environmental > Aquatic > Marine > Oceanic | place: Canada: Western Arctic Ocean | collected 2017-10-01 | reverse complement strand
AGGTCAACAACACAAACCGACTGTTCCGGGCAAAAAAGAAGATTGCCAGCCAGCTCTTGAACAGCTCAACAGGGCGCAAGCAGACAACGAAGTTGATAGGGAAAGCCGGGGATTCGATCCTCACTGCACTATTTGCGTGCGTTGAGATGATTGAGGGGAAGAAATTTGCCAAACAATTCTCTATTGATTTACTAAAGTTCGTGACCAAGGTTGCTCTGCTTTACCAGAATAGAAATTTGAACAACCAGATGATGGTTCCGCTGTCGCCGTTCATAAGTGAGGTTCTGTACACGGTGGTGAGCACGATCGGACTTGACGTACGACATGGTAGCGCAGCAGCTTCTCACTCGGGAGAGCACAGATCTCACATCCTTCACAATACTTCCCACATTTCGGCCAACATAATGCTTGTACACGATGGATTTCTCCCCCTTTTGAAAACTGGTATGCAAGAGAAGAACCGCGAGCGTTTTACTCGCACGTGCAACTACCTCACCAGCGAAAAGTTCATCAACGAGTTTTTTCTAAATGTTGGTGGTTTGGGCGATGGCAAGTTGAAAGAGCACAAGATGACGATCCTCACGAACACGCAGCAGATGATGAATTCCTCAACCAGCAACCGGCGAGAGACTGACCAATTTTTGCACAACGAGTTGCAAAAGCGGCGGGACTTGTTGGAGCGACTTGTGAAACACCCGAACTACATGATGTTCAAGCGGTACGAAAAAACGAGAAAGAGCATGGTCGATTGGGCCCACAGCAAAAACAACAGCGAGCTGGTGCACTGCCTGGAGTTTCTGTTCGCCGTGGACGAATTTAAGAAAATTAACTCCCGGAGCTTGGTGAAGATCAGAGCGAAGGCACTGGTGAAGAAGTTCTTGGCGGGGGGCGCCAAGAAATTGACTTGCGTCGTGAGGGAAAAGGTGGTTGCGCTGGAGGATAAAGTCGAGTACGACGATAACTTGAAGAAAATTTGTTTCGATGATTGCTGTGTGGAAGTGAACGCGTTCGTGGAGGACGAGTTTGTGGCGAGTTTTGAGAGTAGCAAGCAGTTCGTGGAGATGGAGCGCGAGCTGAGGACGCATGAGGTGGAGCTTCAAGTGGAAACTGAGCGAATCCGCCACATGGTGAGCGACGAAGATGACGCGTATTTAGGAGGAGGGGGGGGGAGGGGAGAGGGGGAAGAAGAAGAAGAGGAAGAGAAATTAGATTGAATTCATCATTTTTTAATTTTTTTTGGCTATCCCTACTCCCCTCATTCTCATTCATATTCACATTCATCTTTCCATACTCTTCGCATCAATGGCCATCCCCATAATGTTCAAGCCATTGTCAACATAGCAGGTAATGCCTGTGATCGCTCTGCTCATATCACTGCACAAGAACAAGCCGGTATTTCCAACATCCTCGCTGTACAGATCTTGCGCCATTGGCGCGTTTGCCTTGCTATAGTCAATAGCGTACTCAATGAAGGTCTTGGTTCCTGGCTCCTTCCCTATTGCACTCGCAGCCCTGCTCTTGAGCGGCCCGGCCGAGATCGTGTTGACCCTAATTCCGTGCTTCCTCCCAGCCTCGAACGCGAGCACCCTCGTGTCGCTCTCGAGCTGCGCCTTCGCGCTGCTCATGCCTCCACCGTAACCGGGGATCACCTTCTCGCTCGCAATGTACGTCAGGCTCAAGCACGTGCCTCCCTCGTTCATTATCGGTCCAAAGTTCTGAATTAAGCTGACCGCCGAGAACGCGCTGAGGAGTGGGTTAGTCGCGAGCCAGCAACACCATATACTCATACTTTGCTCGCTGCTCACTCACCTAGCGCTGCTAGCCGCAAGGTAACCCTTCCTGCTCGTCTCCAACAGGGGCTTCGTCACCTCCGGGCCGTTGGCAAGAGAGTGGACCAAAATGTCAATCTTCCCATAGTCTTTCTCCACAGCCTTGGCAACCTCGCTTATAGTGTAGCCGTCCAACCCGGCATAGCGCTTGTTGCTCAAGATTTCTTCCGGAACGTCCTCGGGAGTGTCGAAGACCGCATCGAGCGGGTACACTTTGGCAATCTCCATCTTGGAGCCATCGGAGAGAATGCTATCAGCATCGAATTGCCCCTTCTTCAAACCCATCTGGAAGATCTTGAGCACGGGCGGCCAAGTGCCAACCACAATGGTGGCTCCGGCATCTGCCAAACTCTTAGCAATGGCCCATCCATACCCAGTTGAATCAGCCACACCAGCAATGAATGCCGTCTTCCCACTGAGATCTATTTGCTTAGCATTGAGCCGGGAGGAGGTGGTGAGCTGTGTGGGAGGGGTCAGGAAGAAGCCTGATGCTAGCTTAATCCCCATCAAGCATAAAAAAAGTTTCATGATGGTTTTTTACCTGCCAGCCAGTGGATTGATTCCTTGCCTTCAAAATCTTCACATTGGTTCAACAAATCAAGAGATTTTCCATCAATTTCTTTGGAAATTTAAAGCTCCTCCAGATAACCAAGGGCACCTCCACCACCCCCACATTTACGTACAATACAATGGTAGGCGACGACGATGATGTTTCGATCAACACTTCGCACGTTCTTGACGATACCCCTTCTTCTGTTCCAACAGAGCACTATTCATCGAAGCGGAAGGCCAACGTTACTGAACAGTTGGATGAAGCAATGAATTATAAGAACGACACTGGCACGGGCGACAGCAATTCGAATCCTCGTCGCAACCCCAACAACCCCAATCCCAAAACAGCGGATCAAAGGAAGATGGCCCCCTCATCTGCAACTCCAAAGAAGATTACCCAGATCCAGTTTGGCATCCTCTCCCCGGCTGAAATGTCCCGCCTATCCGAGTTCCGCGTAACTTCTCGTGAGCTCTTCACCATGCCCTCCCGAAAACCCTCGCCCCTGGGTTGCCTCGATCCTCGTTTGGGTGTTTCTGACAAGCTCTCCTTCTGCGAGACTTGCGGTAGGAAGATAATCGATTGTGCCGGTCACTTTGGATACATAAAGCTGGCTCTTCCAGTCTTCCACATTGGGTTCTTCAAGCACACGCTAACAATCTTGCAGTGCATCTGCAAGTCGTGCTCGAGGATTTTGCTAACCGAGGAGGAGGTGAGTCAAAAAAGAAACGACGAGAATACGAGAGCCACTGCTAAACTAACTTTATTCACCTCAATTATACATGCTCGGCGGCGCAGCATGTCAAGTTTTTGCGCAACATGAAGAAGCACAGTGATGTGCTGTTCAAGAGCAGCCAGCTGAAGAAGGTCATCGAGGCATGCAAGAAGCGGTCCGAGTGTGTCTATTGTCGCAAGGTGAGCGATTGAGCAATTTCTACACGGAACATAACCCCTCCCTCACCCCCTCCCCCCCCCCCCCCTTGTGCAGCTCAACGGCGTCGTCAAGAAGATCACGGGCCTCCCTACCCTAAAAATCGTGCACGACCTGTACAACCACAAGCAGTGCTCCGAGGTCAAGGAGCAGTTCATCGACGACCTCGAGTACGCCAAGCTCAAGAATCCGGATCTCAAAAATCTCATTCTTGACGACGACAAGAGCAAACAATTTTTGAACGAGGACTTGCTCCCCTTGAAGGTGAGCGAGCGAAGCGAGCGAGCCTTGATTAAGACACGAGCATGCGAGCCAGCGAGCGAAGCGAGCAGCAAGCGAAGCGAGCAGCAAGCGAAGCGAGCAGCAAGCGAAGCGAGCTAGTCGCAACTAGTGTAAGTGTTGCTGGCTCGCTTCGCTCGCGAGCTAGTCGCAACTAGTGTAAGTGTTGTGTTGCTGGCTCGCTTCGCTTGCGAGCTAGTCGCAACTAGTGTAAGTGTTGCTGGCTCGCTTCGCTCGCGAGCTAGTCGCAATTTCTAGTGTAAGTGTTGCTGGCTCGCTTCGCTCGCGAGCTAGTCGCAATTTCTAGTGTAAGTGTTGCTGGCTCGCTTCGCTCGCGTCGCAACTAGTGAAAGTGTTGCTGGCTCGCTAGCCTTGATGAAGACGAGAATACTCGCGATGAATCCCGCGAAATGGCTGCATCAAATAACTAACCCACTCATTTTTTTTGACTCGGCGCAGGTGTTGCGGCTCTTCAGCCACATCACAGACAATGACTGCCGCTTGCTCTGGCTGAACCCACTAATTGGGCGCCCGGAGAACCTGCTGCTTAAGAACTTGCTAGTTCCGCCGGTGCCGATTCGGCCTTCGGTGGCGATGGAGGTCGGCGGTGGGAGTAACGAGGACGATTTAACGGTCAAGCTCCAGGAGATTCAGGACATCAACATTGCCCTGGAGATCGCCCTGAAGCGCGGTGCGGCCCACAAAACAATCCTCGAGGAGTGGGATTTCTTGCAGCTGCAAGTCGCGCAGTACATAAACGGCGAGATGCCCGGAATCCAGCGCCCCATCGGCCAGTCCAAACAAATCCGAGGCCTTTGCCAGCGCCTCAAAGGCAAGAGGTGAGCGAGCGGAGCGGGAGGGGGGTTGGTGAAGACGAGATATATATCCGAGCCACTACTAAACAAAACATTATATTATCCACTCAAACTCGTTTTCGCACCTTCTTCGCTCGGCGCAGCGGCCGCTTCCGCGGAAATCTGTCCGGGAAGCGTGTCGACTACTCGGCCCGAACCGTCATCTCCCCCGATCCGAACCTCCGCATCGACCAGGTTGGCGTGCCGGAGCACGTTGCCAAGACCATGACCTACCCCGAAAAAGTCAACAAGTACAATAGGGAGAAGGTGAGCGAGCGAACGAGCGGAAATGGCTACAGCCACCCACATCCACTACTAAACAACTATGTCTTACCACCCAACAACAATATTTTGTTTTCAAACAACAATATTCTGTTTTTCAACAACAACATCTCTAACCCACCCAATTCGTTTTGCATCTTCTTCGCTCGGCGCAGCTCCAAGCGTGCGTCCGGAACGGCCCCGACGTCCACCCCGGGGCGAACATTGCTTACTGCGCCGATGAAAACAAACCCGAAAAGTTCAAGCACTCCTTGGGTTACTGTGACCGGGAGCGAATCGCCGGCAATCTAAAGATCGGCGACATCATCGATCGCCACATGGAGGACGGCGACATTGTGCTGTTCAACCGGCAGCCGTCGTTGCACAAGCTGTCCATAATGGCCCACAGGTGAGCGAGCGAAGCGAGCGAGCCTTGAGGAAGACGAAAAACATATACGAGCCACAGCTAAACTAACATTATTCTCAATTTTTTGGCTCGCTCGCCTCCCTCCTGCTCCATTAAAAATGCGCCTCGCTTCTCTCGGCGCAGGGTCAAGGTCATGCCGTGGCGAACGTTCCGGTTCAACATTTGTGTTTGCGCACCGTACAATGCCGATTTTGACGGCGACGAGATGAACATGCACCTGCCCCAAACGGAAGAGGCGAGGACCGAGGCTGCGCTGCTGATGAGTGTCAACAACAACTTGATTACTCCGCGCAACGGAGAGCCCATGGTTGCCGCGAGTCAGGATTTTCTGACGGCCAGCTACTTCTTAACCCAGCGCGACGTCTTCTTCGACAAGGAGCACTTCTGCCAGCTGGTCAGCTACTTGGGGGACGCCGCCGAGCACATCGATTTGCCTCCCCCGAGCATCATAAAGCCGGTGGAGCTGTGGACTGGGAAGCAGATTTACAGCATCATGGTGAAGCCCAACAAGGAGACCAAGGTCTTCGTCAACCTAGAAATGAAAGAGAAGAACTACGACAACAAGGGCGACGCCAAATTCTTCTGCAAGAACGATGGATACGTGTGCTTCCGGCAATCCGAGCTCATCTCCGGAAACATTGCCAAGAAAACGATCGGAACCGGCAGCAAGACTGGACTCCTCTACGTCCTCCTCCGAGACTATGGCACCGACGAGTCCGCTCGAGTGATGAACAGGTTGGCCAAGTTCTGCTCTCGCTACTTTGGGGGCTACAAGGGTTTCTCAATCGGCATCAATGATGTCACCCCCGACACCAATCTCTCCAATTTGAAGCAGCAGATCATCTCGGACGGGTACAAGGATGCCGACAGCAAGATTGAGAAGTACAAGAACAACACTTTGGAGTTGAGCGCGGGTTGCGACGAAATTCAGTCGCTCGAGGAAGTTTTGAACGGGCTGCTGGGAAAATTGCGCGAGGAAATGGGCAACAAGGCGATGGACACGCTACCCTGGTCCAACGCCCCTCGCATCATGGCGGAGTGTGGGAGTAAGGGCAGCAGTCTCAACATTAGTCAGATGATCGCTTGCGTCGGTCAGCAGGACGTCGGCGGAAAGCGAATTCAGAACGGTTTCGTCAATCGCACTCTCCCCCACTTCACCCCCAACGAGCTCACGCCCCAGGCCAAGGGCTTCGTCAGCAACAGTTTCTTCAGCGGCTTGACGGCCACGGAGTTCTTCTTCCACACCATGGGAGGCCGAGAGGGTTTGGTCGACACCGCCGTTAAGACGGCCGAAACCGGGTACATGGCGAGGAGGTTGATGAAGGTGAGCGAGCGAAGCGAGCGAGCCTTGAGGAAGACGAGAATACGAGCCACTACTTAACTAACATTATTCTCATTTTTTTGGCTCGCTCGCCTCCCCCCTGCTTCATTAAAAATGCGCCTCGCTTCGCTCGGCTCAGGCGTTGGAGGACTTGTCGTTGCAGTACGACAACACGGTCAGGAACTCCGAGCGCACAATCGTCCAGTTCTCGTACGGAGACGACGGCCTGAATCCCGAGTACATGGAGAACAACAGCCGCCCGGTGGATTTCCACCGGTTGCGGAAAAATATCTGCTCGGATTTCCAAGATTTGGGCTCTGAAAACTTGACCAAGGACAAGCTGAGCGAGTTGGTCGAGAAGGAGCTGAGCAACTCGAGCTGGCAAGCGCTGGTGCCGGACTGGGTTCAGGATCTGCCCAAGACAAACGCGGAGGTGAGCGAGCGAAGCGAGCGAGCCTTGATGAAGACGAGAATACGAGCCACTACTAAACTAACATTATTCTCAATTTTTTGGCTCGCTCGCCTCCCCCTGCTCCATTAAAAATGCGCCTCGCCTCGCTTCGCTCGGCGCAGGAGTACAAAATGCTCCAAGAAGTCAGGAGCTACTTCGCCGAGTGCGGCGAGAAGTTGAATACGAGCTCGGACGAGTTCGAGCGGAGAATGACCAAGAGCCAGTACGAGAGGATCATCAAGAAGGCGTTGTTGAAATACGGGAGCAGTAGAATCGAACCGGGAGAGGCAGTCGGTGCTACCGGCGCCCAGTCAATTTCCGAGGTGAGCGAGCGAAGCGAGCGAGCCTTGACGAGGACGAGAGTACTCGCGATGAATCCCGCGAAATGGCTACAGACATAATGGCTACGTCCACTACTAAACTAAACTAACCTAACCTAACCAAATCTAACCTAACCTAACCTAACCTAACCAAACCTAACCTAACCTAACCTAACCTAACCTAACCTAACCTAACCTAACCTAACCTAACCTAACCTAACCTAACCTAACCTAACCTAACCCACTCACTCAATTCTTTGCTCGGCGCAGCCCGGAACCCAAATGACCCTCAAAACCTTTCACTTCGCCGGAGTGTCGTCGATGAACGTTACTCTCGGAGTGCCGAGGCTCAAGGAGATCATCAACGCGTCTAAGCAAATTTCCACCCCGATCATCACCGCCGCTTTGACCGACGGGAGCAACCTCCAGCTAGCGCGAGCGGCTCAGGCGAAAATCGAAAAGACGACGTTGGGGCAGGTCAGCTGCCACATCAAGGAGGTCTACGCCGAGGAGACTAAGTGCTACATTAGCATCAAGCTGGACATGAAGGCGCTGAAAAAGAACAAGTTAACAAATATCGATAACGTCAGTGTAAGGGACAACATCTTGAAGGGAATGAGGGGAATCACGAGGCCCGCAATTCTGCGATCTCTAAAGAACGACAACATCAGTTTGAGCATTAGCGACAGTTCCAAGCTCCGGGTTTACGTTCCTGCGGACAAGAAGCAGCCGAGGGGGGGGAATAGCAGTAGTAAAGCAGAAGAAGACTCGACAAACAGGGGGGGCAAGGGCAAGGACCCGAATGTGCAAAGCGCCGTCTACTCGCTGATGCAGCAGCTAAAGATCGAGCTGCCGAAGGTTGTCGTGTCCGGCTACGACGAGATTGTCAGGGCGGTCATTCACGACACCAAGACGGGAGTTGAGGGCGTGGAAAATACCCCCACAACTCCGGCCAGCGAGGAGGCGAACAAGAACAGATTTCACTTGTTAGTGGAAGGCTACGGGTTACTGGACGTCATGGGGAGCGAGGGAGTGAGCGCAAACGAAACCACAAGCAACCACATAATTGAGGTGGAGAAGGTGCTCGGCGTGGAAGCCGCAAGGGCCAAGATTCAGCACGAAATCAGCTACATCATGAGCATGTACGGCATTGGAATTGACAGCCGGCACTTGCTGCTGCTGAGCGACGTCATGACCTTCAAGGGGGAGGTGCTAGGAATTACGAGGTTTGGAGTGAGCAAGATGAGAGAGAGCGTGCTGATGTTGGCGAGGTGAGAGAGGAAGGAGCTGCTTGAAACCAAAATTATTACTAACCCAACTCGACGCAGCTTCGAGAGAACGACCGACCACTTGTTCGACGCGGCAGTTCACGGGCGCTGCGACGACATCGTTGGCGTGAGCGAGTGCATCATCATGGGAACGCCTATTCCGTTGGGAACCGGTTGCTTCAAGTTGCTGAAGGCGAATAATAATGTCGGGGAGAAGGAGAAGGGGGGGGAGGGGAAGGGGGGCAGTAAGGGGGGCAGTAAGGGAGGAGGAGGGGGGGCGGTGGAGAAAATTAAAAAGAAGATGAGCGTGATGCTCCCGTTGATGGAGAATTACTAAAATTTTGTTTCATAAAAAATGAATGTCTTCTCTTTTGGACTTTAAAGTTTGATCTTTTTTCCAGAAGAAGAAGGGTCAGCAGCAACGGCACGGGCCATGACCGCCTTGAGGTCAATCCCAGTGAGGCCCTCGACGGCCTCGGGCATAGTGGCGATCATCTTCATGATGTCGTTGGTTACTTTGCTGCCAGTCGCCGAGTCCTGAGAAATGAAAATCATCTTCTCTGTCTTCTCGAGGGGCTTGGCAATCGCTGCGGCGATCGCGGGAAGCTTTTCGACAATTGTTGACGCGAGTCCGGCTTCTCCCATGTACTGAAAGGTCTGGTTCTTCTCCTTCAAGACCTTTGCCTCGGCCATACCCTTGGCCTCAATCGCCCCGGCCTCGGCATCTCCGATGGAAGTGATTTTGGCAGCCTCGGACTGGGAAAGGGACATGATTTTCTTTGCCTCGGCTTCGGCAAACATGGTAATCTTGGCGGCTTGAGCCTCGGTCTCGACCAGCAAGGCCGCGGCTTGATTCTTCTTCTCTACCAAGTCCGCCAGAGACGTACCCTTGGACTCCTCCTGAATCTGCAGGGCAAGCTGCTCAGTTACCTTCAGCTTAATCGTGGCTTCTTCGACCTCCTGCTGGGCCTGCTCCCTCTTGACCTCCTGCATCTGCTTCGCCTTCTCGATGGAGCCGGCTGCGGAAGCAGTCTCTCGCTCACGGTTCACAATCGCCTGGTTCTGCGCCACCTTGATCTGGAGCTTCTTGTCGGAATCGGCCTGCGCCGAGCGAAGAGAAGCACATTTTTAATGAGGCAAGAGCAAAACGAGCAAATCAAAAGAATACGAATTGGGTGGGTTCGTTTAGTGGATGTAGCCATTATATTATGTCTGTAGCCATTTCGCGGGTGTTGATTCATCGCGAGGATGCTCGTCTTCATCAAGGCGAGCGGAAACTGAGCGAGACTCACCTCATCCTCCTTCTTGAGATTCACCGCAATTGACGCCTGGGCCCTTCGCTCGTTAACCTCTATCTGGCTCATGGACTGCTGCTGGGATTCTACGATTTGGGCCTGCGCAGTGTACTCCGCAACCTTCTTCCTCTGCTCTGATTCGTTGCGGGCAACTCCTTCGGCAGCCTCTCTCTTGACCAGGGCAGTCTGGGTAGCTCCCAACGCGTCCATGTAGCCATTGTGGTCGCTCACATCCTTGACGACGTAAGAGACGACGGCGTATCCCATATTTTTCATGTCAGTGTCAACGCCCTCGCGCACCTTGGAGGCGAAAGCCTCCCTGTCCTTGTAAATCTCCTCCACCGAAAGCGTGCCGAGCACTTGACGCTGGTGTCCCTCCATGGTGAGTTGCAGAGCCTCAGCGATCTCGTTGGATGACTGGCCAAGGAAATGCTGGGCGGCACGCTTGATGTTGGAATCATCCGTGGCATCGTCACCCGAAGGCACTTTGACCTGGCAAATACCCACCACGGATAGCTTTACTCCGTGAGAAGTTTCCACGTCGAGAGACTTGACCTCCAGGGTGATGAGGTTTAGTCCAATTGATTGGTAGTGGCAGAAGAACCAGGGAACACACTGAGACTTGCCAATCAGGTAGTTGGTTCCTGAGCACATCCCGAAGCAACCCCCGGAAACCACCTTGCATTCATTTGGTGAAGCTGCCAAGAAATTGGAGATAATGGTTAGAGGAGAGTCAAGAAATGTGATGAGAACCCAGAAGATCCAAGATCAAGATTTCGGTTTGGTAAAGATGATACAAATATGAGTATAAATTTTAGATTTGTGGGTGAGATGCTTACCAATTACAATATTTCCCATGATTGATTTTGTGAAGTGTGATGTGCTGAAAAGTGGTTGGATAAGTTTGATCTTATTTATTTTTGTGGTTTTCGTAGCTCCGAACTCCATTCGCAAAGTCGCATCAAAACGCTGGGGACAAAACCGGGGGACAGGGGATCTTGGGAGAATTTTTAGGCACACTTCACAACAGCAACAAAAACATGGCAGAAATGAAAGGGATCGCGACCAACTTGCTCGAGTGGCAAAAGATGGGAACAAAACACTTAGCCCATGCGGAACAAATTATAATGGGCCATGGAGTCCTCCACATAAAGTTTGAGGATGCCACCCATGCGTATCAGAAGGCTGCTGAAGCGTATCGGATAGGCGAGAAGTGGCAGGAAGCCTGCGATGCGTACAGCAAGGCGGCAGATATCCAACTTAGGATGGGTTGTCCTGAGGAGGCTGCAACATATTCGGCGGAAGCCGCTGATATCATTGAGCGAGTCAACCCTGCCGACGCCATTGTATTCTACCGCAATTCCATCTCGCTTCTTTGCGAGGTTGGTCGGTTCGGGACGGCGGGAAGAATCCAAAAAAAGTTAGCCGAAATGTACGAGACAGATAGAAATTTCGACGATGCCATTGATCAGTACCGGCAGGCCAGCGACTACTTCTTGGGGGATAACGAGGTTGCGCAGAGCGATTTGTGTCTGTTAAAGGTGGCCTACTACCAGGGTTTGATGGAGGAGTTTGAGGTGAGTGAGTGAGTGAGTGAGTGAGTGAGTGAGAAATCCCTATTTTTGACGCGACTAATAAACTTTTTGTTGCAGGACGCTGCCGCCATCTATGCGAATGTTGGCCTGCGCTGCTTGGACAACAATTTGATGAAATTCAACGCCAGGGAGCACTTCTTTCGCAGCGGACTCTTGTTGATTGCAGCCGGGCCAATCTACTTCAACCGGCTGAAGAAGAAAATGATGGACTTCAAAACCGCCGATGCGTCGTTCGCCTACAGCAGGGAATGCCTCTTCATAGAAAATATCCTTGTCTTGTATAACTCGAGTGACATTCACGCCTTCGCCGACCACGTCTACAACTATGATAACGTGTCGCACTTGGACAGTTGGTGTTTAGAAATGCTCTACGAGATTAGAACGTTGGTGCAGGACCAGTACGAGGCGGCTGAAATTGCCGCGAAGGAGGAGCAAGAGAGGATGCGCCAGGAGCAAGAGAAGATTGAGGAAGAGAAGCGGGAGAAGAAGAGGCGGTTGAAGGAGCAGATTATGAGCGGAGAGAAGAAGGGTTGAAAAAGGTTTTGTGGAGTAGTTTTGGATTCATTTATTTGTGATTTTTCTTTGACTCTTCTTCATAGGAAGAGTCGAGCGTCGTGTTGTGAAATGCTTGAGCTTCCCGCACTGTCTTTTCCAGCGGAGTCCCGGTCTCGATGAACATGCTGTACTGGGTGGTTGTGTTTCCGCCCTTCTTGGTTCTCTCCCCTCCTCTCTGCTCCTCCTCGAAGGCCTCGTCGTGCGCGTCCTTGGCAATGTCCAGCAGCTCCTCCAGCGTGTCTCCAAGCAGATCGAGATCGGAGAGATCGTGGAAGCAGGAAGTGAACTTGTGGGAACTTGCTCCGCCGCAGCTAAGCGAGCCAAACGAATTGAGTGGAATATTGTTAGTCAAGTAGTGGATGTAGCCGTTTGCAGCCATTTCGCGAGATTCATCGCTCGATTCTTTCTCACGGCTCGCTCGCTTCGCTCACTCACCTGTACGCAAGGTTGGAGAAGACCTTGCAGATCACGCTGGATAGAGTCATCTCCTTCAACCCACTCTTTCGCAACAGCTTGATCAGCCTACACACAACCCGGTACTCCATTATAATGGCCTCCTGGCTCACGAAAATTCTATTCCACTTGACGTCCGCCGCTATGTTGACGAAGCAACCGATAACGCTGTACACAATCCCATTCTCTAAATTATCACTGTCGGTGTCCAGCAGCATCGCCATGGCCTCGTCTGCCCGTGCGTGAACCATCATTCCTCTAACAATATCGTCCCTGCTGAAGTTCCCGAAGGCCCGACTTGCCTCGACAACAGCCTGCTTGTTGTCGTGGAGTAAAACGCCCACTAGGCAGCCGCAGATTTCCTCTCGCCTGTCGAAAATCTTATTCTTGCACCGGAATCCCTCGCCATCGTCGCCACTGTCCGCCAATCGTCCGTAAAAACTCAAATTCGTAATGCAGCTCACAACGTTGACCAGCAGCTCCTCCTGCGCCGAGCGAGTGAGCGTGTTAGTCTAATGTACGGCTGGCTCACGCTTCACTCACTCCCACTCTCACCTCCTTCTCGTTCTCAATCACTATCATGAGCAAACTCCCCAAACTGTCGATTCCAGTACTGACCGCCAGCCCAATTGCAGCTTCGCGGTTAATGCAAATGTTCGCAATCAGCCGCGTCAACTTCACGAGCGTGTCCGCGAGAAGGGGCTTTTCGGGAGAATCGTCATTTTCCCTCATGTACGAAGCGGTCAATCCGGACAATATGCCGCCCATGCTGTTGTCTCCTCCGAACCGAAGAACCACGAACTTCCTGTTGGAGTCGTTGCTGGAGGTGAGGTTTCCAAGGCAAAAGGCACATCGGAGGATGATGTTGAGCAAGATTTGAGGATTGTCGTTGTTGCTATTCTTATTGTTGTTGTGGTGAGAGGAGGAGGAGGAGGAGGCGTCATCGTCTTGTCTGGTATACTGCATCATGACGAACTTGTCGCTCCAGTACACGAGTAGGCGGAACAGGTCCCGAACGTTGTGGGGGTCCTCGTTGATTAGCTGCCGCATGGGCTCGGAGAGGGAGAGACGGCCAATTGCACGGGCGGAGGAAAGGGCTGAATTTGCGTCAGTCGCAAATGACCTCTCCATTCCGCTGCGCCGAGCGAAGCGAGGCGCATTTTCAACGAAACACGAGTGCAGCGAGCGAGCAAATAGTTGAGTAGTTGGTTAGTTCACTAGTGGACATAGCAGTCTGTAGCCATTTCGCGGGATTCATACCTGCACGCATTGTTCGTGTCCGGAAGGCCTTGGAGAGACTTGCAGAGGATTACTGGGAGCTTGTTCTTGAGCATAGCAGCCTTGATCTGCTTGTCGGAAATGCCGGTCAGAATCCGAAAGGCATTCAAAAGAGAAGAGACGAGCACCTCCAGCATGTCGGAGATTGTGTCGTCGACGTTCTGTTGAATGTTGAAAGAATCGATGGACTCGTCTAAAAGCTTGGCCAAGACGGCAGCAAGGGATTTGTATTTTGCTGCGCCGAGCAAAATGAAGCGAGATTGTGCGCATTTTTAATGGAGCAGGGGGGAGGCGAGCGAGCCGAACGAATTGAGTGGGTTAGCTTAGTAGAGGATGTAGCCATTATTATTGTAGCCATTTCGATCTTTGCCGTCTGTAGCCATTGAAGCGAAAAAAACAAAAAAGGGCGAATCACTGGATCGACCCGTAAACTCAAACGTATGGAGTTTTTAGACGCTCAGATTTGAACACGGCGGCAAGTTTGGCAAAACATCTCAAGTGCAAAACCAATTGAAAACAAACGTCTGCAGCCATTTCGTCAACGATTCATCGTTGCTCGTCTTTTTTAAGGCTCGCTCGCTCACGTTTGGGGTAGAGAATAGTTGGGCTGCAGTTCGACAGGGGTGAGTCGGATAGTTTGGAGGAAATTGGGTTGATAATAATGTGATGGGAGTTGGAGGAGATGGAAATGTGCTTTATGTTCTCGACGAGAAGTACGGTTGACTCGATCGCGGTTATTGCCGAGAACGAAGTTGAAGAGGGGGAAGAGGTTGAAGACACCATCGTTAGGACGTTGGAGAAGAATGCCAGGTAGGGCTCAGAGAGGATTTCGAAGAAGAGGGAGGAGACGGGTGGGGTTAGGGGGGTCGAGGAGAGGAATCGGGTGGCGGTAGATATGTAGGAGATCAGGTAGTCAGCATTGTGGGACATTGTGGGGGAGCTATCATTGCCGAGAGAAGAAAGGGAGATTGTTAGTTTTATTGAGTAATTGTTGAGAAAGAACTGGTTGACGGTGGATTTACCTGGTGTTGCACGGATTGTTGAAATACGTGATCCCCAGGTAAAGGATGCTAGCTGTGCTACCGAAACAAAGCTTGTAAATGAGCAAGCTATCCTTGTCCTTGTCCTTATCCTTGTCCTTTTCATTTTCATTTTCGTTGCCCCTAAAAAACCCACACTCCTCTATAACCCTCTGCGCGCACCGCATCGTCCTGTCCATCTGCTGCTCCATGGACGTTATAAGGTTCTTCCTGTTGCCCTGGGCGACGGACGCCCCTCTGTCTCTGCCTAGGCCTATGTCTCTGCTGGACTTATCCTGGAGAGAAGAATACTCCTCAGCGAGGGAAATCGACCTGGAGATGAGGACGGAGACCTGGTCGATTGCGGCAGAGGTGGAGATTTGGGGGGAGGAGCCTGCGGAGAGAGAAGAGGAGGAGGGGGGAGAAGGCGGGGAGGAGAGATTACAGCAAAAATCGTTCAGAACGCTCAGCGAGTTCTCCAGCCTCGTGCACCACACGTCCACGACGAGAGATGCGTCCATCAGTGATGATGTGTCCATTGAGTCCAATGTGTCCATCGTTGCGTTGTTTGGGGTTTCGGGGGTTTGGGGGGAGGAAAGGAGGGTTGACATTCTAGTTTTGTGGGGGGA
>Ga0302116_1001262_pt1 | contig 15322 bp, 19 predicted proteins | sample AG5_SCM_MG_FD_203124 | JGI IMG/M metagenome (GOLD analysis project Ga0302116, IMG submission 203124) | Marine microbial communities from Western Arctic Ocean, Canada - AG5_SCM | ecosystem: Environmental > Aquatic > Marine > Oceanic | place: Canada: Western Arctic Ocean | collected 2017-10-01 | reverse complement strand
TGAAAAAGCCTTCCAACTCTATTACAAGCAGCAAACGTCTTTTGGCCTGCCAGAAAAGTTCACCAAGCCAAGCAGCCAGCATTCAAACTCCAAGCCGTGGGAGCCTCGCCACACACTAGACGCTCACGATTACCTTTCGAAGCAGCTCGGCACTTCTCCCAAGCACGCCTCCTCCACCACATCGGACCTCTCGTTCGGGACCTCGAAAACCCGCGAGCTTGCAATTGGCCTCGTCAAGGGTGGTGTTGGCAATGAGCAGATCCTGACCCTAGATGACATTTTCGTTCCACCCCCACAACAATCCCACAGCAACACCAACTTCTCAAACTCCTCGACCAACTCACCGGACAAGTCCAACCACCCCCATGGTAGCTCCCCCCATGCCAATCTTTTCACGATTGATCTCCACGATTTGCAAGAGCAAAGATTTGAGCGTGAGCAGGTGAGTTTCATTCCGTCTCCGCTCGCCTTGTGGAAGACAAGAGAGAATATATAAAAATGCGGAGCCATATACTAACTTCGCTCGGCGCAGCAAGAGCGCCTCCAGCAAATTGCCGAAGGTCGCCACAACCACAACCACAGCCACAACCACAACCACAACCACACTACCACCCACGCTTACCAACAGCCCATACACCAGCACAACAAGTACGATGAGTTCCACGACGACCAAAACTCCCACTTCCACCACCACAAAAATCACCACCACCATCACACCAAACTACACCAAGTCTCTGACCGCTGGTACTCCCTTTCCCGCTCGCTGTGGATGGAGATCGTCGTCGAGTCTCGTCAGGAGCATTTAGAATCAGTTAGGAACTACCTGCAGGTGTTATCGTGGCGGGTCGAAGGCAAGGTAAACGAATACGAGATATCTCACCTTTCTAGCGAGTACGCAAAACGAGGGGGGCGTAAAACGCAAAAGCAGCAAAGCCCACAGCAGCCCAATCAAGAGTACAGAATAATTCCCCTTACCTACCTGCGAGAAATTCTCTGGGAAAACCACACCAATGAACAGCAGCTCGATCTGTTTCTCTCAATTGTCATTAATGAAAGGTGAGCGAGCGAAGCGAGCGAGCCTTGATGAAGACGAGAATACGAGCCAATACTAAACCAACCCACTCAATTCGCTTCGCACCTTCTTCGCTCGGCGCAGGAACAAAATCTTCCTGACCGGTTCCACGATCCGCATCTCACCCGAGTGGCTGATAGCGTGCGAAAAACTCTTCTTCCAGATCGACACGGCTGGAAACGGCTTCTTCAGCCACGACGGCGCTCGGCTGTTGGCCGCAACGCTGCTGCTGAACTTTCCTAAAATCAAACTGCTGAAGGACGAGGAGCTGCAGGCGAGCTTGGCCAGGTGAGCAAGCGAAGCGAGCGAGCCTTTTAACAATACTACAAATTAATCTAAACAACCCACTAAATTTACTTCGCATCTTCTTCGCTCGGCGCAGCGCCACGAACTTCTTGCTGACGAATGCTAGCATGAAAACTAGTACAACCATGAGGGTGAAGAATTCAGTCACTCTGGCGAGTTTCAAGGACTTCATTTATAAAAATGCAGTTGGAGAAAAGCAACTGGCCGACATTTCCAAGTCCATCAACAATTTGGTCAGCATTTCCGACTCCAACCCCTCTCTCCTCTCCCCCTGGGCCTCCTCCGTGGATGAAGTGATGGAGAATTTGGACGGTGTTGGCGACACAACCTCAACAACAACACAGAAGAATAGCAGCCACTTCCCATCGCTATCCACATTTCTCCTCGTTGATGCTGTTGGATTCGTGGTGAACCAAGACGACGCGAGGAGCATTGTTGACGACAGCGAAACACGGAACGTGATTGCAACTGACTTGACTGACTTGTTTAGGCGTCAGAACAGCAAGCTGGTCAAAAACGAGGCGCTCTTAGACAACGTTGCGATGACTGCTTACCACGTCATTTTCAGGTGCTTAGACAGTTACGTAGAGAAGCTGCGGGAGGGAATGGAGGAGTTGTCGAGTCTAGTCACTGCGGGAGAGGGAGAGGGGAGGGTCAACGTTGCAAAGTACTTCCGCAACGTGTCGACAATATTCAACGTTAGACTGGAAGTGTACGAGGATGGTGAGCCATCCGACAACACTGAACCCTCCTCCCCGGCGAACTCCAACATTAATTATAGTAATAATTCCAGCACTAGTCCGCCTGCAAGTGCTGGTGCTGGTGTTGGTGTTGGTGTTGGTGTTGGTGCTGGTGCTGGTTCTGGTGCTGGTGTTGGTGTTGGTGTTGGTGTTGGTGCTGGTGTTGGTGCTGGTGTTGGTGCTGGTGCTGGTAGTGCTAGTGCTGGTGTTGCTGCTAGTGCAAATACAAATATAAAAATAAGCACGCCTCACGTAGGCAGCATTCTGAAAGCTGCCTCGCTTTGGAAGAAGAAACTCTCTCCTGTTCGCGCAGCTCAGGGGGGGTGGCAGTCGCCACACTCACTGAACTACAGCACGTTCAACGTGAATGCGAGTGTAGACGAGGGTACCCAGACTGCAAATGGTGTGGGCGAGGAACACGAATACAGCAGTAACAACGGCAACAACAACAGCACCTGCAACAGCAACAGCAACAGCAACAGCAATAGTAAGTTCGTCAACATTTTGCCGAACATGCAGCGCTGCTTGATTTACAGTAGCTCTGGCGTCGGAGGAGCGGGGGGGGACGAACTGAGCGAAGACGAAAACGAAAGCGAAGACGAGGACAATGTCAATTACAAGGAGGTGGGTTTAGGGAGCATTCAATGGGAGTCAATCTTCAAAGTAGAGAAAAACAACCCCGTTAACTTTGTCATGGCAACGACAGGGACCGCGGCAGCGAGGATAGATGAAAAGGCAGGGGAAGACGACCACGAGAAGGAGAAGCTACACGAAATCATAAACAAAATTCTCGGTGACAAGGATATTTCCAAGCTGCTCGGAGATAAGGACATGCTGAGCTTGCTGAAGGCGAACTCAGGTGTGAAGGAGGTGGAGGTAGAGGTGGAGGTCAAGGGAATGGAAGACGAGAAAGTGAAATTGAAGGTAATTTCTGTCGCGGAACGAAAGATGGAGCGGGGGAGCGAATTGAGCAAAAAACTGAGTGAACTCTCGCCTACAACGTCGCTGTCAAAGAGCGGAAGAAAGAATTCGAGACTCATGAGGCTCGAAGAGATTAAGGGGGAAGGGGAGGAGGGAGAGGCTGCGAATGCGAGAACCCACTCAGCGGACGGCGAGGAAATGGAAAGAAGTGTTGGCAATTTGTAAAATAAAATGTACAACTAATGGAGCTACCTTAACTTCTAACTTCTCTGCTACTGCTGCTTTTTTATATTGTCCAACACGTTGGGTGTGTAGAAGTAGAACGGCACCTGCTGCAAAAAACTCTTTTGAGTGTTTTTTGTCTCAATATGTTGAAAGGCAAATATTATTCCTCCGAAGGCACCAATCAGGTGACTGAGCTGAGAAATGTTGTCGGACTTTGATGCGGCATCGTACATTTCTTGGAGGATGAAGAGGCTAACCACCAGCACCAAGGTAGCGGGAACTTGGAAATCTTTGTTATCCCGCATGACCAAACCTTGTCGTGTTGACAGGGCCACGAAGGCGAAAACGACCGAGGAGCTTCCGCATAACGTTGCGCTATAAGCGGAGACGGTGTGGACAGTCCCACTGATAAGAGATACCAGAAGAAGCAGTAACGTCAATTTTTGAGCCCCATACATATGCTCGACATTTGGTCCAAGCAGCAAGATGAATTTGTAGTTGTTAAGTAGGTGAGAAATGGAGGAGTGACCGAAAGTGTGCGAAAAGAGTCTGAAGAGGAAGAGGGGAATTTTCGAAGTGGGGTTTTGTGTAAAATACCGCAGGTCGAAGGGCCAGGTTGCAAAGTAGTATTGAATAATGGAGAACTTGGGGAGAAGCTGGTCGACGATGAAGAGGATTGTAGATATTATCGTCAAGGATAGTATCACTGGTGCATTGTTGACAAACTTGACCGTTGGGCCCATAACTATAACTGTAGTATAACTGTAGATTCCGTAAGGTCGGACCTATGCCAATTTTGTGGTGATAAATTTGCATTTTTATTTTTGTAAATTTTATAACCTGAAATATACAAGATCACACATTCACGTATTATTAAGCAGCCATGTCAGACTCAGAAGAATCTGAAATTGCACCTCCTTCTTCTCTTAATCGATCCGGTTCAGGCTCAGACACCGACAACGAATCTTTATCTCTTGCCCAAATTCCTCCTCCAACCAAGCCTCCCTCCAAAGAAAAGCTTCTCTACGACTCGATATACGATCGGTTTCCCGATAACTACGGCAAAAAGCTCTCCCGAGATGAGCGGAAGCGCGAAGGTTACATCTCTTCGACATTAGCTTATGGCGAAATCATGTTTGAATCTTTTGAAGAGTTATTCGACATCATCCTTGCCTACAGTGGCAACGAGGGCAACTCAAATTCCACCGACAAATCCCAAACGAATATATTAACCCAACCTGATCTAACGTTTGTGGATGTTGGCTGTGGCACCGGCAAACCCGTATTTGCTGCTGTAAGTTTTTGCCAGTGTAAGCAGAGCGAACAGCCACGGCGCCAAATATTAACTCATTTTTAATGAATGCTCGCTTCGCTTTCCGCAGGCTCTTCTCCACCCTTTCAAAAAAGTCATTGGGATCGAAATCCTCGAAGACTTGTACAAGAATTGCGTCGACAATCTCCAGTTCTGGTTGAAAAATGTCAAGCCCCAACTTGGCGAGGATCGTGCCCAGTCACTTCAGTTCTCCTTCTTGCATCACGATGCGAATCTTGTTGACTGGGCCGACGCTGATGTGGTTTTCATGAACTCCACGTGTTTCACTGCTGCCCTCATGCTCAACCTGAGCGTAAAGTGCCGCGCGCTAAAAGAGGGCACAATCATAATAAGCATAACCCGCCGAGTCATCGGCAAGCAGTACAAACTTATTGAGGAGAGAAAGATGATGGAGTCGTGGGGCGAGGCAACTGTTTACATCCAGAAGCGTGTGGAGAGTGAGTGAGTGAGTAATTTATTAGAAGAGGAAATATTTAAGTAGAAATGGATTTTTATATTTTTGTGTGTGTTCAACTTCTATTATTCTTCATGAAATCATGAGCTCGTCGAATTGGTTCTTGGTTTCGCAAAATGGGCATTCAGACCTTTTTTAGCCATATTTGTTGCGAGAGTTCCCCCTGTGTGCTCGTGGGCAGTCTTATAAACGTTCTTGCTTTTGAGATCATCAATTGCCGGTCGGTTAACACCATTCAACCCTTTGCTCAAGAGGTGAGCTTTCGTGTTCCTCTCCAGCTGAAACGCGTTGGGTGACTTATCAACATACACGCCTTGTGCCTGCAGGACATCTTTTGATGGTCTTTGGTTGAGTTCCTTTGACAACTTGAGCGAGACGATATTCTTTTCAAGAGCTGCTTCATTTGGCGTCTTGGACGATATAAATCCCTGTGCCTGCAAATAATCTCTTGATGGTCGTTCATTGAGTTCTCTAGTGAGCTTATGTGAAACGAGGTTCTTCTCAAGAGCTGCCTGTTTGGGAGTCTTTTCCTGAAAGATCCCTTGGGATTTCAACGAAGAATGTGTTTGCCTCTTCTCTAGGTTGGCTTGCAGCGCTTCAGCATTGGAACTCATATGTTTCGCGTGTACCACGGAGTAAACAAGTATTAATCTTGTCAAGACACTGTCAGTCGTAAGCGTGCCAGATTTAGATTTTTTTTACAAAGTAGTTGCGAGATTCGGAGATTGTCAAGCTCAATTTTCCTACAAAAGCGAAACGTTAAACTCAATAACATCACTCAACCCCTAAAATCACAACCCACTACAATCACACTCATATTATATAGATTACTTAAAAAGACACCCCCCCAAGAAAGACAATATATTAACATTGACAACATCGACAACTCCAACTCCAATCCAACTCAAAATCCAAACTCCAAACTCCAACCAAACTCCACCAACAGCAAATAAATAAAATTAAACCTGAAACCCAAACCATGCCGGATTCTAAGTACTACCTCAACCCCCAGTCCGTGCCGTACAAAATGGGCCTGGAAGAAAAGTGGGCCTGGCAGCCGAAGAAGCTAGCCTGCAAGGTGAAGATCGAGAGTGGCAACCCGGCAGCCGACGAGCTTCGAGCTCGGCTGCGCGAAATGGCCCAGCGAATGGCCACCGAGAACTCCTCCGACGACCTCACGTCCCAGAACAACAACAGCAAGAAAGCCGAGCTCATCCGAAAGAAGAAGACATCCCGGCTGGACTCTGACGAAGCCGTGGCCGCGACATTGGCTGCCTCCGGGCGGGCCGGAATTTTCAACGCTCCCGTTCTCATCGCCCACGTTCTGGCCGCCCCCCTCGACACCACAACGATGAACCTGAACAAGAGGTTCCTAAGGGTGCCCAAGAGCCCCCCGAGGAAGGTCATGATGGACCTGCAGAAGGAGCGGCTCATCAGGACCGGAACGATGCATGGTGCCCGCGACGGCGACCATGGGGGGGCGGGGGGGAGCGGCAGCGGGGGGGACATCGGCCAGCAGCTCGACCTCAAGCTGGCGGAGAAGCAGGCGAGCAGGCGCAGGTCAATCAAGGAGAAGGAGCAGAATTTTCAGCAGACGAGCAACAGCCCGAACGGCCACAGCAGCCGCAGCCCGGAGGGAAACCACGAGGTGGGGAATGCGGCCAACGTCTTAAAGCCCTACCAGGGCGATTTGTTCGGGAGCGGCTCAAACAACATGGGCGGGATGGTGTACCTTTCCAGGATGCCCAACCACAAGGAGCCGCAGTTTCTGCAGAGGCAGATGACCGAGAAGATGGATGTCGACGACAATGATGGGGAGGAGGACTTTGACGACATGGCCACCACCGAGAGTTGGGAGGTGTTGAGTAAGGAGAGGGAGGCCCAGTTGAATTGCGCCAAGACGTTGTGTGGTTGGTGAGTACGAAAGAGTACGAAAGTTTACGAAAGAGAAGAGAGGTGAAATCAAAAAAAAAGAAAAAACAACAGCAACTCACACAAGTTAAACAATAACAATACACAATACACAATCAATAATATACACACACAATCCCCCACACCACATCCACAGGTCCAAACACGACGCCAACGTCGAGCGACTGGTGGAAGAAGGAGCCCTCGAGGCAATAACTCGAATGAGCAAATGTGACGACCCCAAGATCCGGCGCTACTGCGCCTCAACCTTCCGCTCAATGAGCTCCAAGACGGCCCTGTGCACCCAGATGATCGACATGGGTTCCCTCCCCGTGCTCGCTGAGTTGACGTCAACTTCTGCGTCCATTGCAAAGGAAAATGGAAATGGAAATGGAGACACTTCATCCAACACAAACAACACAAACAACACACTCATCGCGAAGCTCATCGCTCGGGACTGCGCTGTGGCAATGCTGAACTTGACCCGCATGCAGGGCCGGGAGGGGAACCTGGTCGAGGACGGCGCCGTACTGGCGTTTATCGGTCTGATGAACGACAACGAGGACCTTGCGGGCTTGTGCGCGCGGGCCCTGTTCAACCTAACTTGCGTCGACCAGCCGTACATGTTCATCGAGCGGGTCATCAAGTCCTTCCTTGGCCTGGCCAGCGCCGCGACGCTCGAGGTCAAGCACATCTGCGCCAGCGCGCTCTGCAACCTCAGCGACCTCAAGGCCATGAGGCAGAAGCTCGTCGAGGAGGGGGTCGTGCAGGTCCTCGGGCTGCTGGCGAGGGGAGCGGAGGCGAAGACCCGCAGGATCTGCGCGATCGTGCTGCAGTCCCTCGCGTCGACCAAGTCCTGCCGGCAGGAAATGGTCAACAAGGGAGCGGTCGAGGTCATGTACCGCCTGTCCTCCGACTCGGACTCGAACACCCTCCACTACATCGCCTCGGCGATGATGCGCCTGGCGATGGATCCGGCAAACACGACGAGGATCGTAAACGAGTCGGGCGTGAGTGCGCTGTGCAAGATCTGCATGAGGTGCTCCGACGTGCCTCGCACGACGCAGCCTTGCGCCGCTGCGTTCCAGATTTTGTCAAGGCAGGAGGTGAGTGAACATAGAGTTTAGGTTGACATAAATTAATAAATCCTTAAATCCTTGCCTAACCCTTGTCGCTCGGCTCGGCGCAGGAAACCAAAACCATGATGGTCGCGGAACAAGCCGTTCCGGCTATAGTCACACTGCTAAGGGGTTCAAGCGACGTAAACACGCTGCAGTTCTGCCTGCTCGCGCTGTGCAACCTCCTCACGCTGGAAGAGAACCACCTTCCGGTGCTGCAGCAGGGTGGGCTCAAGGCGATCATCTCGCAGGCGATGGCCGAGCCCGAGCCCGAGGGTCAGGGGCAGGAGGGGATCAAGGAATCTTGCGCTCTGGCGTTCTTCAATTTGAGCTGCGGGGAGGTGAGCGAGCGAAGCGAGCGAGCTTTGATGAAGACGAGCATACTCGCGATGAATCAACACCCGCGAAATGGCTACAGACATAATGGCTACATCCACTACTGAACTAACATTATCCCACTCAATTCGTTTGGCTCGCTCCGTTCGTTTCGCTCGTCCTTCATTAAAAATGCGCCTCGCACCTTCTTCGCTCGGCGCAGGTTGCTCGAAAGCCCGTGGTTTTCTCAGGGGCCGTTCCGGCAATCATTGAGATTTCAAAGCTCGCCAACGTCCAGGCGCAAACCCGCTGCGCCGCAACTCTGTGCAACTTGGCATCGGAGCCGGCGAACGTGCACAAGATCGTCGAGGACGGGGTGATCCCTACGTTCATCGAGCTCCTCAAAACCGAGGTACCCGACACGGTGAAGCACTGCTGCGCGGCGCTGTGCCAGCTCGCACAGGACTCAACGAGCTGCGAGAAGATCGTGGACCTGGGGGCGGTGCCGCACATTGTTGCGGGGGTTGTGAACGGCGATTACCCGACGAAGCAGTCCTGCTGCAGCGTCCTATCCGCCCTCTCATTCCAGTCCAGGTGCCGGGAAAATCTCTGTAGCATGGGAGCACTGACGGCGCTCATCAGCTTGGCCGAGATGGAGGATACCGACACTTCACTTCGTTGCGCACTGGCTTTTGCGAACCTGTCGTTAGAGCCCACAGTACAAGGGTCAATGATAAAGCAGGGCGTGTTGCCAATTTTGAAGAAGCTAAGCAACAGCTATTCCGAGGAGAACCAGATGTTTGTGGCCAAGGCCTTTGCGAATTTGAGCTGCCACGTTGGCAGCGAGAAGCTCATGATTGAACAAGACTGCGTTTCGGCTCTGATGATGATTGGGATGGTCCGTTCCGTCCACAGCTCCACCAAACAAGTTTGCATCAAGGCGCTCCAGAACCTCTTGACCGAGGATAGCGTCGAAAATCTCTGCAACGAGGGCCTGGTCTCAATTATTTCCAACTTTTCGAAACTTGACGACGAGCCCACAATGCGAGTTTGCGCGAACATCTACAATTTCCTCTCTTGCTCCTCCTACGGCCGGGAGAAGCTGATCGAGAAGACCGGAGCGCTGCACGGTCTCTTGAACTTGCTGCGAAACGTCGGCGTGCAGCCCGATCGCTCCACCCAGGCGATTGTGGGCAAGACAATTTGCAACTTGCTCTGCCACCCGGATTCCCAGCAGTCGATCATTGAGGTTGGCGCAATTTTCAAAATGGCCCAGATCGCCACTCTCGGCGACAACGAGTCCGAGCTGAACTGCGCCCACGCCTTCTTCCTAATCTGCGGCGAGGAGGTCAACCGGCGAATAATCGTAGAGGCCTTAGCAATTCCAACAATAATACTGCTGTGCAGGAGCGCAAACGACGAGACTCGGTGGAACGCAATTCGCGTGATTGCGAACTTGGCCCAGTACCCGGACACCCGGGAATCCTTGCTGAGCAGCAACGCAGTGAACTGCCTGGTGAAACTAGTGGACGACGACGCGACTTCGTCAAGCGGAACTCGCATGCTCGAAGTCGCATGCAGGTCGCTGTGCAGCCTCGCAATGAGCGAGAAGTACGCTGCGGTAATGGTCGAGGAAGGCGTGGTGAAGGCTCTCGTGAAAATCCAAAGCAACCTCAAGGACGGCAAGCTCAACGCGATCATCAGCAACACCCTGCGGTGCATGAGTGTTGGGGGGGACGACGTGCTGGAGATGATGCTCGAGGACGGGGCGATTGAGCTGCTCGTGAGCTTGGGCGGGAACGCCGGGGCGGTTGAGGAGGAGCTCGAGGGCGTGAGCTATGACGGGTGCTTGATGCTGTTCGGGATCACCGGCAACGTTGGGCTGCGCAGCAGCGTCATCGAAAGGGGAGGGTTGGAGATTTTGGGAGGCGTCGAAAAATTCACCAGCTGCCACGACTTGACAGTCGCAACGCTTTTTTTGCTGAGCTTGAAGAGCGACGACAGGAAGGCGCTCGCAACGGCGGCCACCGGCGGTTTGCTGGTCAACTTGGCAATGCTCGACTCGAACTCAACACCGATGACCAAGAACGTGAGCCAGGCGCTGTTCATGCTGAGCAAGAGCGAAAAGAGCAGGGACGCGCTGCTGGAGAGAGGGTTGCCTGCAGCGTTGGTAAAATTGACCAAGAGTGAAGATAGGTGAGTGAGTTGAGTGATGGGATAGGATATATATTGGCAAAAAACAAACTAACCCAAAGTAAATTTTACAGCGAGGTGAGAGCCAGCGCATCCCAAGCACTCAAGAACTTGAACAGCGAGGGAGGTGACGGCCTCGAGGAAGGGACCGTGGCCGCGCTCATTGCTATGAGCAGGGGAGCAACCGACAACAGCGTCAGCAACTTCGACAGCAGCAGCATGGTGCTCCCGGCCGTCGAGAAGGTGGACTCTCGGCCCGAGGGAAAGTTCGGGCTGGCGATGAGCGGGAACGACGAGCTGCAGCCGTTCAACTTCCTGTACGACTTCAAGGCGCTCAGCGTTGTTTTTCTGAAGGAGACGGGGGGAGAGGCGCCGACCAGGGGGAGTAGGGGGCCGGCGGCACCGCAGCCGCCTACGATGGTTGCTGAGGAGCTGCCCACCGTACCGGTCGTGGAGGAAGAGTTGGAGCAGAAGAGCGAGGAGGACGGAGGTGGGGGGGGGGGGGAGGAGAAAGTCATGATGTTCACCAAGATGAGCGTGCCGCCGGAGCTGGAGGTCGAGGAGCCCATAACGTTTGCGGACGAGGAGGAGGCCAAGAAGGCGTTGGAGGAGGAGGGGAACGTGGGGGAGGAGGCGGGAGAGGAGAAGAAGGAGGAAGGGGATAAGAATAAAAATGGCTTGGGCGTAGAAGGGCTCAGCTTGGAGAGCTTGCCGCTTCCTGACAAGGTTGTCGAGCCGGATGTTACCGGGCCAAAGGAAAGGCAGGCGAAGGTCAGGAGGAGGAGGAAGAGTATTCAAGCCAAGAAGAAAAAGGAGGAGAACGGGGAGATTGACGAGCCTTTTGATATACAGGCGAGCAACATGGGCTTATACTGATTTGATCTGATGATGGATTGGAATGGAATAGAAATGGAGATTGAATGGATTTTTGAGTTTGAATGATTTCTCTGTTGAGCATACATGCATAGAGATGGCATATTTGGTTTAAAGCTGAAAGTTTTTCAAGAAGAGCTGCAAAAAAGTCTTTTTCACCCCTATTATTCAAATAGCTTCTCGACGAACAGTAAGAACCTCTCGCCGTACAAGTCGGGATGCACGCAAGAAATTTCTTTGGAATTGTGCATGAGACCCTTGAAAAATGTCTCGCTCTGTTTCCTTGTATTGTATTGCTGCAAAATATCAATAATTCCCATGAAATAAATTTCCTCGCACACCTCTTTCTCGTCTCCCCTATCCCCCCCCCCCCCAAATTATAAATACCTACATCCAACTTTATTTTGCTCTCGACGCCCAAGTCCCTTCTCTTCGTCCATGGGTTTGGGAGCTGGTGCTCTCCTTCGACCAAGCTCATCACCTTGATGTGATCGTCCGTGTTTCGCCTCAGCGTGTCGTGAGCTGTTTCGCCTGAATCCGCCGTTCGGAGGCTACTCAGACGTGCGCTGCTAGTGTTGCTGTTTCTACTGTTAGCAATTTTGTTGTCGCTGTCATTTTCATCCTCATTTTCGTTTTCGTCGTTCACAAGCGTCACCGCCTCGCTGCTGACGATGCTGTCGCTCTCCCCATCACAATTTTCTTCGTCGTCGTACTCTGATTCGTCGCTCTCGCCGTAATAGCTTTCATCAGTGCTATTTGAGCTGAGCTCCTTCTCGTTGAACGAACCTCCATTACTGTTGGAGGAAATTTCCTCCAATTCGCTGTTCACAGTGATAGCCGCAGCCGCAATTGCGGCTATATCATTGTCCGTCGCCCTCCTAGCTCTGTCGTTGTTGAAGTCCTTGTTGACTGCGAGTATGTCGCTGTTCTCAATATATGACGCCCTCCTTGTTCGCCGCATTGGCGTGTCGCTCCTCTTGACGTTGCCATCGTTGTTATTGCGATCAGACTCCTCGGCTTTCTTCATTTTCATTTTCATTTTCAGCACCTTACTCTGCCTGTACTCCTCCTCTGCAATTAGCCGCTCCTCAACCAGTTTCTTCCTGTCGTGCCTTCCAAGCAGCAAGCTGTAGTCCATGATGTCCAACTTGGCCAGAAACTTGACATCGGACCGCAGCTGATTCATCAGCATCTCTTTCTTGTCCTTGCCGATCTTAATCTTGGTACAGTCGTTAACAATGTTAAGGTCCTTCATCACGGATTCTTCAGGCGACGAAAGCCGCCCAACCGTGCTGCCCTTGAGATCCCACATGCTGTGGATCCGCTTGTCGGTATTGAAGACTGACTTCATGATAACAAAGTGAACGTTGCGCCGGAGGTGGGCCATTCTTACTCGATACATTCCGTAGAAGTGGGTGATTGTTGTGTGTGGGTTTCTGATTAAATATTGGTAGTAGTGAGGCATGATTCTGGAATGGAATGGAATATAATGATTGGGTGGGTGGATGGGTTAGTTTTGCAAAATCGGGTCTTCTTCTCTCAACTCCAACTCCAACTCCAACTCCAACTCACCTCCGCAAAAATCTACTTTCAGCATCAGTCTGCGTCTTGATCATATACCGGCCATCGTGGCTATAAAAGAAGAACTGCCCACTCTTGGCGTTGCTTATGAACTCAATGAAGTTGTAGTTCCCACAAATTGATAGCATGAAATGCGCCGCCCCGACTCCGAACATCGTCCTGATCTTCTCGAACACCAAAGGGCTGTACGCCTTGAATTTAAACGTGTGGCTGAGCCGGTGGGGCGGAGTGATATGGGGGCCTGAAGAGTTCCCGCCCGGGGGGAAGGAGTATTTGGCGACCTGTTGGTGTTGTGTGAGGATTTTAATTTTCATTTTGCTTTTTTGATTTTTTCATTTTTGTATTACAAAAACTGCACACACCTGCATAAAGTCAGCCAGTTCCATCTTATGTTTGTTCTGGTCGCCAACCTTGCTCCCTTGCTCCGTGTTCCCGACACTGACCCTTATTCCAAGCATCATCCCCATTGACAGCGCGTACTGCTCGTGCTTCCCATCAATCTTCTTACCCTTGATGTGGCTTCTACGCTTCCTCCTAGCTGCTTTTACGTCCCTGGTAAGGTTCTTCATCCTAGGCCGCTTCCTCGCAAGCGTGTTCAGCTTGGTACCGCCGAGCTTGTACTTGTCGAGCCGGGAGGGCTTCAGCTCGGACACTGCTTTGAGGGCGGCTGAGGCGGGAGTGTCGGGCTGAAGGTCACCGAACATGAAGGAGGGATCCACCTTCCGGGGGGAAACCGGAAGGGCTTGATCGACATCAAACATTATCAGCGAATCGTGGTGGGGGTGTTTGGATTTTCGCCCTGTTGGGGAGGTTGGCGTTGTGGAGGTTGGGGTAGTAATCGTTAAAGGTTCAGGATCAGAAGCGGGATCAGGAAGAGAACTGCTGGTTGGGGTCTCAAGTGCGGAGTCATTCAACGCAGACTCAGAAGAACTTCGGGTAACCAAGAGAGACAAACGTCGAGCAATATCGTTCATGATGCAAAATAAAAAGCCTCTAAAATATAGGCCGACTTTACAACAACTTGTGTGCGTGTGTCTGTGGTTGCTGGTTGTAAACTTCAAGTGACTTTAGAATAATTTTTTTTTTTGGTGCTTCATATTTGACAGATTTTTCCGACTGTTATATATTTAAGGAACGCAACAACTCTTTGAGAGAATATATACACATTGTAAGTCACAAGAACTATATCTTAGGCATGGCGAATTCACTAGGCTCACACTCCAAATCGTTGCTTTCTGCTCAACCCTGCCTTCACTCCTCACTCCCCAACCAACACCTACCTCTCTCTTTCGTTTCGTTCGTTTCGTGCCTCCTCTTCCAGATGGATGAAACTGATATCCTTGCGAAACTTTCTCGTGTTTTAGAAACACAATCTTTGGGAGGTGAAACAAATGATGGAAATTCCACGCAGGAAATGATTGCAAAGATCAGCGCTCAGATCGACGATGTTTCCATTGCCAACACCTCCCAGGTGAATTTTCACGAGATGGCCATCAATAGGTCGTCCGCAAAGGTTCAGCTGCCCAACAGGAAGCTCCCTTACGAAGTTTGGGCCGAGCAGAATCCTGTGAACCAGTTCATCAAAACTCCGGTGAAGATGGCCAACCGCGAGAAAGACAAGCTGTGCGAGCGTCTCCACTCCACGAACAAGGACAAGGAAGCTCACAACAATGCTAAGTCCAACGCGAATCTCGCTGACGAGCTTCGCCATTTGAATTTTCGCCCTGAGATGAACAGAATGAGCCAGCAATATAACAAGGGGCGAGAGAACGACCTGCAGACGAGGCAGACGGGCGACTTGGAGAAGAAGAAGATCGAGCTTGAGAAGCAGAGGAATGCGTTGGTGGAGGAGGAGATGAAGGAGTGCAGCTTCACGCCGACTCTGGGCTTCGCCTTGATAAGCAATTTAAAGAGCAATGACAAAAAGATTAAGGAGTTGCTGGAGAAAAGAAAGAAAACTGCCGTCAGCGATGATCCAAACAAGAAGGTCAACCCTGCAGCTGTTGCAAACAGGCAGATGCTCTGGGAGAAGGAGAAAGAGACGAGACGGGCGCAAAGGAAGCAGGTGAGTGAATTGAAACAAATGAAAAAAAGATAAAAAAAAACTAACTAGACTCAACTCTCAACGAACTCTCCAGCTCCACTCCACTCAACCCAAACCAGATTGTGGAAGAAATGGAGGAGCGCGAGCTGTCTTTCGCCCCCCACTTAAACCGCAGGTCGATGCTCCTTACAGAAAAGATGAAAAAGAGCGGAAAGTATTCGGTGGACAATTCAACC
>Ga0302116_1001260_pt1 | contig 15333 bp, 8 predicted proteins | sample AG5_SCM_MG_FD_203124 | JGI IMG/M metagenome (GOLD analysis project Ga0302116, IMG submission 203124) | Marine microbial communities from Western Arctic Ocean, Canada - AG5_SCM | ecosystem: Environmental > Aquatic > Marine > Oceanic | place: Canada: Western Arctic Ocean | collected 2017-10-01 | reverse complement strand
TCCATTTTCCCAACCAGAACCAGACGTGGGCATCGATCCAAAGGAGGCACCAGAGGACTGCGTAGACTGCGGTCAGCAGGATGGGGCGTTTCGATTGATTGGGCATCCGGGTGGTGAATTCCGCTTACTCCAGATCCTTCAGAAAATTCCCGCCCTTATCCTCGAGGGGATTCGTATTCGGAGGGGCGGTGAGCTTGTCGTTGACGCCGAGAGGTGCCAGGTTTACCGGTTTTTCGGGGTTGGTGGGTTTTGGACCAGTGACGGGAGGGGCCGGGGCAGCGGGGATTACCTCGGCAACGGGCTCGGAGTCAGGGGTGGGTTCTTCCCCGAAAAAGTAGGGGAAGGCGGTGAGGGCGAAGATGGTTCCGGTGACGAGAATGATGGAGAGAATGGTAGCGCGGAAGAGTTGGCTGGAGGCGACGACGCCGAGCATTTCCTGGGGGCTTTTGCCTCGCAGCTGGCTTAGGAATTCCTGCAGTTCCTGGACGGTGGCGCTGGAGTTGGTTTTGAGCTCGCGAAGGTCGGCCTTGGTGCTGGCCATGGACTCACGTGATGCGTCGGTGTTATTTGATTGGCCTTTCATCGGGTGGGAGAAGTTTCTTCGGGTTCGAGAATGTGGACGAGGTCGCCACCGGCTTCACTGATGGCGGCGATGACGGGTTCGAAGTGGGAGGCTTTGGCCTCTTTGTGAACTTTGAGGAAGACGTTGCGTTGGCCGGCGGGCGTGTCGCCGAGGACGCTGGAGAGGGAGCTGGCGAGTTCGTCGGGGGAGATTTCCTTACCGTCGAGGTAGACCTTGAAACCGGAGTCGATGGCGACAGAGGCGAGGGGTGCGGCGGCCATTTTAATATCGGCGAGCTTGGCGGGTTGCCACTGGATGTGGCTGTCGTCCTGGGCCCGGGCGAGGATGACGAAGAAGATGAGCAGGAGGAAGCCGATGTCGCCCATTGCGAAGGCCGGGACCGAGGCCGTCAATTTTTTGCGGGGGAGTTTCATTCGACGGTGATGGTGCGTTTGGATTCCAACTCAAGAGTGAGGATGCCTCCGGCCTGTTCGATGACCTGGGAGACGCGGATCCAGATCGGGTAGGGTGTATTGGGGGCGCTCTTCACGACGACGACGCGGTCGGTATCGCGGGTCTTTTTTTGGAGGGCGGCGTTGAGGCGTAGGGTAAACTCGGGGAGTTGGAGCGGGCTGCCGTTAAGGACGATGCTGGTTGGGGTGATGGAGACCTCGATGTTTTTGCTCTGTTCTTGCTGTTCCTTTTTCTCCTCGGTTTTCGGAAGAACCTGGGCGAGGCCGGTTTCCGGCTGCACGGCGGCGCAGACGAGGAAGAAAATGATGAGGATGAAAGCGATGTCCGAGCTGGCGCTAGCCGGCGGATCGATGAGCATCTTGCCGCGTTTCAGTTTCATGAGGAACCCTTGTCGAGAGTGAGGCGGAGGGTGACGACTTCGATGAGTTCGGCAGCGGAGGATTCCACCTGGAGGACGAAGTCGTTGATGACGCCGGTGAAGTAGTTGAAGGCCATGTAAGCGGGAATGCCAACGATGAGGCCAAAGGCGGTGGTGAGGAGGGCGACGCGGATGCCGGAGGCGGCGGCTTGTACGATGTTTTGCGTACCAATGTTGGCTTCGATGTCTCCGAAGGCCACGATCATTCCTTGCACGGTGCCGAGGAAGCCGAGCATGGGGGCGACCGAGGCGATGGTGGCGAGGATGGGAAGGTGCTTTTCGAGAGCGGCGACGATGTTGACTCCGTAGTTTTCCATGCTCTTGATGACCTGCTGTTCCATCTGGGCCTGATCGTAGTTGAGGCGGCGGAGGACGAGGTATTTACGGAGGCCGCTGGAGAGGACGGCGGGGACGGGGCCTCTGGCGGCGTCGCAGAGTTCGAGCGATTCTTCGACCTTGTCTTCGGAAAGAAGCGTGGTGACTTTCTCACGGAGTTCGTCGGCGTTGGTTTCGAGAAGCTTGAGGCTGCGATAACGCTCAATGATGACCGCGATGGCGAGGATGAGGAGCGCGAGGAGGGGCCACATGAAGAGGCCGCCTTCGAGGAGAAGTTTGAGCGCGCCGGTCTCGAAGAAGCTGGCGGCGAGAGTGGAGTTGGACTGGTTCATCGGTTATTCGTCGAGATTTGCTTCTTTTTCAAATTGGGCCAAGAGCTCGGGAAGAGCAAGGCGGCCACGGGAGTATTTGGCGGCATCGCTTTCGGGGAAGTCCCAGCGGCAGCGGTTGTAGCGGCGGAAGGCGTTGGGAATGTCCTTGCCCATGCGGTAGCTTTCGCCGGCCCAGAATAGGGCTTGGGCGGTGAGTTCCTGCTCCGGGAAGCGCTTGGCAAAGGCGTCGAATGATTTCCCCCCTTTCGCGAAGTCCTCGAGCTTGTAGTGGCACTGACCGATGCGGAAGGCCATCTTTGGGGTCCATTCGTGGTTCGGGAAACGCTCGAGGAATTTTGAGCCGACCGAGGCGGCCACTGCGTGGTCTTCCTTCACGTAGAAGTGCTCATTGATGCGGAGCATGACGTTGGCGATGAGGGGGCTTTTGGGGTATGTGCCGGCGAGCGTGACGTAGGCTTCGAGGGCTTCGTCGAGTTCGCCTGCTTCCTCGTGGCATTGGCCGAGCTTGTATTGGGAATCCGGGGCGAGGTTGTGGCCGGGGTGGTTTCGGACGATGGATCCGTAGGCGGCGATTGCCTCGTCCCAAGCTTCCATTTCTTGGGCGAACTGACCGAGGAGGTAGGAGACGCGCGGAGCGTATTTGGGATTTGGGTAATCGTCTTTGAGTTCACGGAGGATCCGACGGCCGGAGGCTAGGTCGGCGGCGGCTTCTTCGTCGTGCTTGAGCCTGCGGTGACTCTTGAAGAGCTCGAAGTAGCTTTCGGCAATGTGGAACTGGGTCTGGATGGCGAGTTCCTCGTCCTTGTAAACTTTGCTGAAGGCAGCCATGACGCCATTGGTGCCGATCGCGACCGGGATCATCCGTTCGATGAGGGGTCGGCCGTCCGGGGTTTGCGGGACATTGTCGAGATATCCAACGGTGATTTCATCCCCGAAGAAGGCTTCAATGCGTCCCTTGAAGTTTCCGGCGGTGGGTTTTGCTTGGGCGAGCAGCGGAAAGGAGGCGCTGAAGACGCCGCTATGGGTGAGGGTTTCCTCAAGCTCGATGGTCTCGTCCTCGCCGCTGGCGGTGACGATGCGGATGAGGGCTTTGTCCCGATCGCTGGAAATGTCGAGGTCGGGGTCTTCGAGGCGGAGGAAGATTTTTTTACCGACGTGGGCGATCTCGGCTGGTTCCAAATACTCCTGATCGGTGATCTGGAGGGTGGCGGCTGAGAAGAGGGCGGCAGATGCTTTGAGTGAGGTCTGCGCGCCATCCGGTCGGGAGTCATCAGTGTATCGGGCAGTGAAGGTGTCGCTACCGATGACGCTGAGCACGGTAAGCGGGGCCGTTGTTTTGTCGGAGCCATCGTCGAGGGCTGCTTCAGGATCGTTATCGACCGGAAGGATGATTTTTCCGAGTCCTCCTCTGGGTAAGGATCCGTCGGCGGGGACAATCGTGGCGCTTTCCAGACCACCGAGGAGGAGAGGAATTTGTCCCACGAAGCGTCCTTCCAGGAGGGCCGGGTTACGGGCTTCCGCGAGCGCTTCATCATCGACCGCAAAGGCGCGGGAGAGGACGCATTGCACTTGGATTTTGGCGCCCTGGCTGGTGACGACATCGACGAGAACGGTGCTGCGAGAATCTTGGGCTTGGTCGGGATCGATGACTTCCACGGTGAGCGGAAGCCGGTATTCGACCTTGCTGACGAAGTCGTCGGGACGAGGGCTCTCGATGGGGATGATTCGCGGGACTCCTTCCACCGGCGTTTCGCTGTCCACAATTTGAATGCTTGCTTCCGTCGGTTCGTTGAGGAGGACGGTGGTCTCTCGATAGAAGGCGTGACCGGGGAAGATGTTCTGAGTGTCCTTGTAGCGAAGGTAGACCTTGTCGCCTTTTTTGACGACGACTTTGCCGTCTGCGTCTGCGGCTTCGGCGGCGGTGTCGATTTCGGCGAGGAAGACTCCGGTCGAGGCCCCAGTTTCGGTGGCGGTGAGCTTGAAGGGCGGATCAGCATTGATCTGAACCTCGACTTCGACTTGGTCCCGTTCGAGCCCGATATCAAAATCGAAATCGACGACCTCGGCGACGATCCGTTCACCGGGCTCGATGCGGAGGAGTTCCTTGCGGGATCCTTTTACCGATCCGTCACCATTGCGGGCAAAGTCATAACTGATCGGGGTGATTTCGCCGTTGTAGTAGGTGGCGGTGAGCGATTGTTTGAGGAGCCGGTTGCGTTGTTCGGCTCCTGCGGTGAGTTCATCAAGGTAGGAAACAGTGACGGTATCGCCCGGGGCCAATTCCAGGATCGTATTGCGGGCGAGTTCCATGACGTCGGCTGCTGGCGGCATATGTTTATTGCCGCCTCCATTGATTTCGACATTGTTGATCGCGATGGCCTCGCCACGGTATTCGAGGAATTCGAAATCGAGGTAGCGGAGCTCGCGTAACGGCATCGAGAGTGTCCAGCGGTTTTCCTCTTGTTTGATTTTGGCAGGTGGAGTGGGGATGAATTTTTGAATATCGGCGGCGGGGTTGAAGTCGGCGGCGCCGAAGGAACGGATTGTGATGGCGGATGACTGTCGGTTTTCGCGGGCGCGGCGAGCTTCGACGGACTTCACCTCGGGGCTAGCGATGGTGAGGATGGTTAGGTCATGCACGCCACGGGGAGCGAAGATGTCGATGCTTTGTTCTCCGGCGCCGACGGGAAGTTCGAGGTGTCCGTTGAACATGACGGCGGTGTTGCGGCCGGAGACTTTGATTCGGATGGCACCCGCGCGTTCTTGCACGAAGGGGCCGGACCACAAAAGAAAGTAAGCGTCTGTCCCTTCTTCGGGCGCTTGCCACGAAAGGGTGTCGACCTTCTTGATTTCGCTGGGCTCGACCTTTTGGACCAGATCGACAATCTCTTTCCAGGAATACTTCTCTCGCAAGTTCTTGGAGGGCGTTTTATAAACGCGGAGGTGCATCCCGGTCTCCGGAAATTTGAGTGGGGGCGCAGGGTCTGCAGGAGGAAAGGCGGCGAGGTTGAACCAAAACCGTCCGTCGTGGCTACCGCGAACTTGCATACGAACTGGAGCTTCTTGTTCGGCCTGCGGGGAGCTTAGGATGATCGACTCAGTCGGGCGGAGTTCCTTCATGTCGACCGAGAGCGATTTCGGGGCCGCGCCATCCGGTTCGCTGCGCCAGGCGGTGTCGAGGGAATGGTCGATTGCCATGAGCGGGCTGTGGTCGAGCGCGGAGTCGGAGGCTTTGGCCCCTGCTGGAAGCTCACCGGTGCGGGCCATGCCGAGAAAGACTCCTCCGTGAAGGCTCTCTTCCTCAATCATGAGCTGGACCTCGTCACCACTGGAGGAGGCGAGCTTGATGCTGACCTTGTCCTGGGCGGCGGTGAGGTCGCGGTCGCCGTCCTTGACCTGGAGGTAGATCAAGTTACCGGGTTTGACCTGATTCTTTGGTCGGGATGCGGAGCGTGATTGCTCTTCTTGGTTGCCGGCAATTTCCTTTTTTAGGGCGTCGGTGAAGGACGCGTCATCTTCGTTGATGATCTCGCTACTGGCGATTTCAAGCGATCCGTCCGAGGCGATGCGCAGGCGGGTGTTGCTGAGGAATTCGAATTGGAACTGCTTTTTGAACTCCTCGGGGTAGTCTACCGTGATGACGTCGCCACCGGTGACCTGAAGGAGGCCATCACCGGTATTTGCTTGGCCGAGGATGGTTGGGAATTCGGTGAGGAAAATTCCTTTGCCAGCGCCTCCGCTGGTGAGGAAGGATTCCTCGCGGTCATTTCCAGGGTTGGTGCGGACGACGACCGGGATGCGGGTGTCACCGCGGCTGATGCCGAGGTCGGGGTCTTGTACCACGACCGAGAGGGCCTTGCCGGGAGTGTGCCAGAGCTTTGATTCCTGACCGAGGCGTCCGACGGTGCGGAGCGTTTCGAGTTGGGTCAGGAAGCGTTGTTCGATCCCATAGACTTCGGCGAGGTTGTAGAGTGTTTCGTTGGCAAGTTCGGCATCGGGGGCTTGCTCCAGGATGGTGAGGAAGATCCTGCGGGCTTCTTGGTTATCGTCCTGACGGATCGCGAGGACTCCCTGGAGGAAGTTGGCGCGGATTGCGATTGCCGGATTGAGGTTTTGCGAGAGGTCGGTGAATATTTCCCCAGCTTGGTCATAGACTCGTTGCGCCATATAGGTTTCACCGATGCCAAAGCGGGCTTCGATGGCTTCGGGTTGATCTTTGTAGATGTTCATGACGGTCGTGAATTCGGCACGGGCGATATCGAACTGTCTTGCCCTTTGGTAGTTGCGGGCGAGGAGGAGTTGGACGCGGGACTTGTCGCGAATGTCGACCTTTTCAGACTCGCCGAATTTGATCATCCAGCCTCGGAGGATGTCCTCGGCTCGTGCGTGGTCTTCTGGAGTTCCTTGGGCGATGTGAATCTTCGCTCCGAAAAGGAGGAGTTCGACCGGCAGTTCATCACGGTGTTTGTCGAAGAGTTCCTTGTTCGCGTAGTAAGCTTGCTCGGAAAGTTCGGCTTCCCCAAGGCGGCGGTGGAGGATGATTTGCAAGAGGGGGGCGATGGGGCTGTCGGCAGGAATGTCCGCACTCAGGCTTCCCATTTTTCCGTAGGCCTTGCGGAGGAGGTTGCGGGCTGCTGTTGTTTCGGCATTGCCGACCGAGCGGATTGTGTTGAGGAGGCCGTTGAGAATGGTGGCACCGAGCTCCAGGTCCTCCCGGGCGAGGGCCGCCTGGGCATAGGGATAGATGCGTTTCCATGATTCGTGGTGCTGGTCGGCTTGTTGAATGAGATTTTGGGCGTGGAGGAGGCGGTCGATTGACTTTGGTTTGTTGGCGAGGAGTTCCATTCCGGCTTCGGTGCTGACTCGGCCGAGGCGGAGATCGCGGACCATACCAAAAACGCGGTTTTTCTTATCCGTCGGCCAGTCTTCGGGCTTGGCATTGCGGGCGGTTTCCAACCAAGTGCGGGCCGGCCATTCGCCCATTCCCCACGGGCGGAAGGGATCCTGGTCGGCGCGGTTACGGGATTTCTTGAGGAGCGATGCCATTGCGTCGAGATTATCGGCGAGGAAGAGTAAATTAGCGAAGTCAGCAGCATAGGTTCCGTGGTGGTCGGTGTCGGCAGCGGCGCGGGACTTGAGAAATGTTTGGGCAGCCGCTGGCCCGAGGATTGAGGCGAGGCGACGTGCGCAAGACACGTATTCCGGATCGTTGGGGTCCAGATCCATGTGCGACTTCCACCATGCGGCCGCTTCGGTTTTCATGCCGAGTTCGTTCATGATATCGCCAATGCGGGTGCAGTGGGCGGAGTTGTTTTTGCTTTGCTTTGCCGATTGCGTGATCCAAGGGATCGCCCTCCGGATGATTTCCTCGTCCTTCGTCTCGACGAGGCGATACCAGGTGTCGTAGTGGGACGGAGCAGCGGAAATGGAGAGGAGGTGTTTTGCAGCGGTGAGCTTAGTGGTCGCGACTTCTTCTTTCTGAGTGTAGGCGGCGGCTTCGAGCCATTGCTCGGCAGCGTTGAGGTCCTTGGGGAATTCTTTGCAAAGATTCTCGTAGTGCATCGCGGAGCTGGCCTTCGATTTACCGCCGAGGTGATGCCGGTAGACATACGCCAGGCGTGCCAAGACGAGGTGCCGTTGCTCCTTGTTGAGTTTTTGTTGGAGGAGCTGTTGGCACGCTTGTCCGGATTTACCCCCGTTTTCGCGGGTGCTCTTCCAGAGCTTTGTCGCGGAATCGTTCTGGTGGGTCTTCTTTGCGGCCTGCCAAGTGCGATTACGTTGTTTGTCCTTTGGCGCACGTTTCCAGACACGGTCCTGGAATCCCTCGAGGTGTGGGAAGGCTTTCGCGCTGGCACTCACGGCGGCGAGATTTTTTCGGAAAGTTTCCTCACCGGTCGCGGATTTATAAAGGAAGCTCGTGATTTCCTCGGACCAGCCATCGGAGCTGGGAGATTTTGCGAGATATTCGAGCGCCATGCGTCTGGCTTTGGCGGTGTCCTTCAGGCCGTCGCGATAGACATCGAGGGCAAGGACGGCACGCATCGGACCTGCTCCGTTAGGGTTCTGGCCGACCAGCTTAAGGAGACCCTGCTCTGCGCGTTTGAGGTTCTCACCACACCAGCGAACGTAGGTCCGGGGCAGGTCGCTGATGATGATATTTTGGAGGAGAATATCTTCCGCGATGGCGAGTGCGCGAGTGGTGTCCTTTGCAGTGGCTGCGGCCTCGGCAGCGCGGGTAAGGGGGGCGTAGCGATCCTCGTGGTGCGGATAGGCGGCGAGGTAGCGGCGGGCTTCGGCCTCGATTTCCGAGGGGGCTTTGGCCGCACTAATCATGGCCTCGACGAGACTCCGGTGAATGTCATCGTGACCGGGAGTGAGCGCTTTTCGGAAGGATTGGATGGCATTTTCAAACTGTCCAAGGCTGGACTGAAAGCGTCCTGTTTTGAACCAAAGTTCACGTTTCGTGATCGCGTTGAGCGGAGCGTTACGACGCACAAGAGCTTTGGCGATTTGCAAGCCCTCGGCCCACTGCTCGGACCTCTCGGCGGCATACATGCCTTGAAAACCCACGCCGGTAAGGAGAGGTTCAGCGGGGAGCTTGGCGAGCATCGCGACCGCGAGGGAAGAGGCTTTTTTGTAGGTGGTTCCGTTGTTGGCTTGGATGAATAAGCGCAGGGCGTTGACACCTTGATCGGTTGCGCCGCCGTTTTGCCAGATCACAAGACGTTCGGCGGCGGCGAGGTTGTCACGACCGGTATGTTCATAGGCGGTGGCGATTCGATCGCGGACTTTGTTGATTAGGGAATGTTTCGGAAAAATTTCGAGGAATTGCCGTCCGGTCACGATGACGTCTTCGTGGCGGGCGGTGACGGCGTAGCCGGTGATGAGCTTCAGCATCATGGGGGCCCGTTCTGGATTTTCGGTCTGGGTGCGCGCGAACTTTCCGGTGGTCCGGATGAGTCCGAAGACTTGTTCGTTTTTCCAATAGAGATCGATGAGTTCGCTCATTAGCTTCGCTCCGGTGGGTGAGGACTCGGCGGTCTCTTTGAGCTTGGCTTCCAGGTCAGCAGCTTGGTCGGCCTGGACCGGAAACATAAGTGCGAAAACTAGAACGAGGGCGAGATGGGGAATGAGTGTTTTCAAAATCCTGCTTTTTTGAGCGCTTCGACGATTTTATTGGCCTCCGAGGCGATCTCGCTTTCGGGGTAGTTGTTGATGAGTTGTTCAAACTTGCGGCGAGCCTCCGGCTTGCGTTTGAGTTTGTAGAGACAGCGACCGTAGTTGAAGAGGATGACGTCGAGGAAGTTCGCGTCGGGGTGGTCTGAAAGGACGTTTTCGAAGACATCGATGGCCCGGGCGTAGTCTTCTTTCTTGTAATAAAAGGCAGCCATTTTGGCGACTGAGTCTCCGACCCGGCCGGAGTCGGGGAATTGTTCGTAAACTTTCTGGTAGGCGAGGAAGGCCTTCTCGAAGAGCTGCGCGGATTGGCCGGCGGTGGCCTTCAGCGCCATTTCTTCGTAACATTCGCCGGTGAAAAATTGGCCTTCGCCCCGCAATGGGCTGGTAGGGAGCTTGGCAATACTGGAGTAGAGGCTGATGGCACGCGGGAAGTTCTCACGCATTCGTTCGACGTGGGCTTGTTGCAACATCGCTTCATCCACGAAGGAGCTGGCGGGGAATTCGTTGAGGAGGCGTCGGCTCATGCCGAGGGCCAGATCGAGTTTATCCATCGCAAAGTAGATTCGCCAAAGTTGCACGTAGGTTTCCTCGAGGAGCTTGCCGCCGACCTCGCGGGCTTGTGCGTGAATCTCTTCACAGACATCGAGGGCCTCGGTGTATTTCAGGTCGGCTTTGTCGTTGAGCCCGAATTCCTTGTAGTAGTTGCCGACCTCGGTGAGGGCCGAGGCTGTTCGGAGTTGGGTTTTCAGGCGGAGTTCCTCGTCGGAAATATCGGTGCGGGTGACCCGGACTTCGCCGAGGTTGCCTTCAATAATCCTAGTTTCAGCAGTACGAACGATTGCGCCCTCGCTGAGATTTTGGTCGTCGCGATAGATCAGGCGGATTGTCTGGCCGGGTTCGCCGGTGAGGGTATCTTTGGCAGTGCCGAGGCGGAGTGGGATGGCGAGGCGGAAGGTGCCTTTTTGTTCTTGTTCCCGCAGAGTCACGGGGACTGCGCGGACCATGAGGAGCGGATCGATTTGCGATTTGATATCTTCGCCTTCCGGTCCTTCGGTGAGCTCGCCGCTGGCGACGCGCTTGGCGAGTTCATCGTCGATTTCTTCAGCCTTTTTGGGTCGAAAGATTTGGATCGTGGCCTCGATCATGTCCGCTCCTTCGGTGGTATCGTGATCGGCGTCGGTGACCTGGAGGTGGAGTGATTTTCCGAGGACGGCGGCGGGGAGGTCGCGGAAATAGGAACCATCGGTGATGCTGGCGACTCCGTTGCCTACGACGACAACTTCTTTAAGGCGTTTTTCGTCGAAGCTTTTCTCGGCGGTGTGGGCGTCGATGTATGTGACGGTAATTTTGTCACCTCCGCGGACTTCGAGAGTTCCGTTGTTCGGCACTGCTTTGTCGAGGCGAGTGGGGATGCGGCCCAAGGCGATGCCCGCATTTCGTCCGACTGGATCACAGAAGAGGGTTTCTTCGTCACCGCCTTTGGTGCGGCAACGGACCTCGATCCGGGTGCCTGGTTCAAGGATGGCGAAGTCCTGATCATCGATCTTCACATAGAGGCGTTTGCCCGCCTCGACTTTTTCGACAAGCGAGTCTTTGGATGAGAGGGCGGTGCCCACTTTTTCGAGGGCTTCGATTGCCCGGCTGTAGTGGTCCAGTTTGAAATGACCGAGGCCTATATAGTAATAGGCTTCATTAACTTCGGGAGAGGTTGGGAACTTTTCAATGACGTCACGCATGATGCTGAAGCACTTACCGTAGTTACCGGCTTCGTAGAAACAGGTGCCGGTATTCAGGAAGGCGTAGGCACGTTTTTCATCATTTTCGTTGCTTTCGATTGCGGCGGCTTCGTAGTGGAGGCGGGCTTTGTCGAAGTCCTTGATTTCCTTGAGGAGATGATCACCGAGGCGCAGGTGGGCTTCGAAGCGGATCTTGCTGCGGGGGTAGCGTTCGACCACTGATTTCCAGATTTCGAGGGCCTTTTCGTTTTCGCCAAGTTCAAGGCGGGTATCGCCAGCTTGCAAGAGCTTGCGGGCCGCGCGGTCCTCGATGATGGAGCCGCGCTCAAGGGGTTTCCGCGATTGGGCGAGGAGTGGTAGGGCGAGGAGAAAAGGGAGAAGGAGGCGAGCGATGAAGTGACTCATATTTTTCAAGCGAACAGTTCGTGGATGGGAGTCGCTCCCTTCGGGACGACGCGCATCGGGCGGCCTTGGGGAGTGAAGAGTTCCTTATCTTGTTTAATTCCAAGGGCATGGCACATGGTGGCGTGGAGGTCAGAAACTTTGACCGGGCGTTCGGCGGGAGCCATGCCGTCTTCGTCCGAGGCACCGACGATGGAACCTCCCTTGATACCGCCACCGGCCATCATGGCGCTAAAGCAGCGAGCCCAGTGATCGCGTCCGCCGCCGTCGTTGATACGGGGGGTGCGGCCGAATTCGCTGAGGACTACCACGAGCGTTTTACTGAGCATGCCGTTCGCCTTGAGGTCGGAAAGGAGGGAGGCGATGGCGGGGTCCATGGCGGCGCCGTGGTTGCGCATGGCGTCGAAAATGTTACCGTGATTGTCGAAGCCGCCGCGGTTGACTTGTACGAAGCGGACTCCTTTTTCGACGAGGCGTCGGGCCAATAAGGCTCCGCGTCCGAACTCGGTGTCACCGTATTTAGCGACTGTTTTAGGATCTTCGTCTTCGAGTTCGAAGGCTTTGAGGGCGGGGCTCTCCATGAGATTAACGGCGTCTTTTAAGGCGGTCTGGGAAGCTTTTAGTTCCTTTGATCCTTTCTCGCCGGAGGTGCGAGCGTTCATTTTTTCGAGGATCTGGAGACGTTGCATTCCACGGGCGTGGCTGATGCCTTCGGGAAAGGCGAGGTAGGGGTCTTTTTGGCCGGGACGGCCGACAAAGTAGGCCTCACACTGTTGCCCGAGATAACCGGCACGGGCCGGTTGACCGCTGATGCTGACCAGAGCTGGAAGGTCACCGAGTGGTTCGCGTTCGTGCACGACCAATGAGCCTAGGCCGGGGTGCATGATGTTGGGCGATTGGTTGAATCCGGTTTGGAGTTCATACTGCGCCCGGCCGTGGTCGCCATTGGTTCCGGCAATGGAACGAATGAGCGCGCCGTGATGCATTTGCTTTGCAAGCTGCGGAAAAATTTCCGAGATCTCCATGCCATCCACAGAGGTCTTGATGGGATTAAACTCGCCCTGAACCTTGCGGCCGGGCTTAGGATCCCACGTGTCGAGGTGACTCATGCCACCGCTGTTCCAAAAGAGAATGACATGCTCGGCCTGAGCTCTGTTGGGAGTGGTTTGGGCTAAAAGTTGGCTGATGGGCATGCCGAGGAGGCTCGCACTGAAGGTTTTCAGTATGCGACGGCGGTTGATTTGGTAATCGTTGCAGGACATTTTTTGAGGCGAGATGAAACTAGGGGAGAAAGCGGAATTCGTTGGAGTTGATAAGGGCCCATCGGAGGTCGGCCATGCCTTGGGAATGGTCATCGACGATGGTGCGGGCGTCGGATTTTTCGTCAGGAGTTGGGAGGCGAGTCAAAATTTCTTGGTATGCCCAATCGATGGCGAGGTCTTGGTCTTTTTTCAGGAGGTGATGAAGGGGTTCCAAGGTGCCGACGCGGGAGGCTTCGTGAGTCATGCGACCGTTGAGCATCATGAGTTGTTGGCGCAGTGAGGATGCTTCATCGCGGAATTCACCGAGTCCAGTGCGGGCCGGTTGGCCAAAGACGCGGAGGAAATGTGCGGGCGGAGCGGGGGTGGCCATGCGCATGGCGCTGTCAAAGCGTGGATTGTCATCTACGGTCTCGGTGATCGTCTCGGTTTTGTATTTCATCACCTTACGCTGCTCGTCCTTTTGTATCGCTGCCATTTCCTCGGCCTTGATTTGCTCGTTGGACTTTTCTCGCATCGACGCGAGTTCGGTTTGCTCCTTACTGCTGAGGATAGAGCTGAAGTCGATCTTCAGTGATGATTCGAGGTCGTATCCGTCACCGCGCATTGCGGGTGACCCGGCCATCGTCGTTACTTTCTCTGCGTCTCCTGCTTCGACCATCGTAAATTCTCCGGTTGCGATCTGGATCTCACGGGAGACTTGTTTGTTGTTCGCACCTTTTGGCCATTTGAAATCCTCGAGGTGTCCGGCGACGACGATGCTGTCGTAGAGAACTTCTCCGAGCATCCGGCGCGACGGGGCGGCAGCGAAATTCAATTCGCTTTTTTCGCGTAATTCGAAGGGAGTATCGGCGGGTAGGGCGGAGCGGCGGTAGACGTCGGAGAGGGTGATGATCCGTATCAGAGTCCGGAAATCATAGCCGCTGGCGATGAACTCTTGCGCGAGGAAGTCGAGCGTGGTGGGATGATGGAGTCCGTTGTAGTCGGAAAAGTTGTCGAGCGGTTCAACGAAACCGTGACCGATCAATTCGGCCCAGACGCGGTTGACGAAGGCCCTGGCAAAGTAGTCGTTGCGGGGATCGGTGATGAGTTGCGCCAGTTGATCGCGTAGTTCGCTGGAGCGGTAGAGGTCGCCATGGACGTTGAGCTTTTGGCTTTCCTTTTTAGCCTCCTCCAGCACCGGATCACTGGGCCGTCCGATATTCGGTTCGACGGAATCGAGGAGGGCGTCGAGGGAGGCGGTATTATCATCGGTGGAGTTCTCCTGCTCTTGCGAGAGACGAACTGCTTCAAAGCGTTGGATGTGGTGGGGAGTTTTTTCGAAGTGGCCTAACTGGAAGGGGAATCGTGGCTTGACTGGTTTGCGGTCACGAGTTTCGGCCTTATCCTCGGGCGGCCAGAGGACCGTCATTTCGTTTCCTTCCGTGGTGTAGACTGACCCGCCACGGCGTCGGCTCTCCATCTTTTTGGTTTTTCCAAAGAAGGCGGCGAGGTCGTAGAAATCCTTCTGGGCCCAGTCATCGAAGGGATGGTCGTGGCACATCGCGCAGCCGATCTGAACTCCAAGGAAAATCTGTGCGGTGGCAGCTGCGAGTTCCATGGGTTGGGCATCATCGCCCAAAATATATCCGACTGCCGGATTCGAATTGGCCCGTCCTGAGGCGCTGATGAGTTCCCGAACCAAGACATCGTAGGGTTTTTTCTGTTCGATAGATCCGTGGAGATAGGCGAGTAATTGATTGCCTCCGGTAACGTTGGAGCGGACTCGTAACATGTCGGCCATGAAGACCGTCCAGCGGTCCGCGAAGCGTGGCTGGGAGGAGAGTTTTGAAATGAGCTTCGTCTGGCGATTTTCGCCCCAGCCTTCATACTCCCTAACTTCGTTCATCGTCGGAATCCGGCCGATGAGGTCGATGGTGGATCGTCGGAGAAAGGCCGCGTTATTGAGAGTTTGCGTGGTGACGACTCCGGTGCCGGCATTTTCTCGCCGCAGGATATCGTCGAGCATCGCCGCAGCCTCGATGTTCGAGCGAGGGGCCTTCTGTGGCAGGGCCACCCGTTTGGGCGCTTCCGGCTTCCGCTCGGTGAGAGTCACGCCTTTAGGCCATTTTGCACCACCTTCGACCCAAGCATCCAGAAGGGCGACTTCCTCGGGTTTTAAAGCCCGTCCTTCATCCGGCATCACTCCTTCGTCGATCGGGCGTAAATGGATTCGGACCAAAAGCTCGCTCTTTGCGGAATTGCCCGGCACGACAGCTTCGGCAGTATCTCCGCCTTCCAAGAATTTCTCATGCGTATCCATTCGCAGCCCACCTTTGATTTTCGATGCTGTATGACAGCGCACGCAATTACTTTCTAGGATAGGCTGGATCTGCTGTCGAAAGTCCGGGACAGCGGCTAAAACGGGCGAAGCCGCGGCCAGAGTGCTCAGAAAGCGAATAATGGAATGCAGTTGGCTCAAGGTGTGGGGAATTACGAAGGAAATCCCGAATAGGTTAACAACCACGAAAGGAAAAGAAATCTTTCGTTTACCCTGAGCTTAATCGGAAGGTTTAAATCTCCACGAAGATCGTCTCATAGCAGTGCTGCTCTTCTCTTTGTGAAATGTCACCAATCATTCCCGCTGCAGCGTCCA
>Ga0302116_1001257_pt1 | contig 15343 bp, 11 predicted proteins | sample AG5_SCM_MG_FD_203124 | JGI IMG/M metagenome (GOLD analysis project Ga0302116, IMG submission 203124) | Marine microbial communities from Western Arctic Ocean, Canada - AG5_SCM | ecosystem: Environmental > Aquatic > Marine > Oceanic | place: Canada: Western Arctic Ocean | collected 2017-10-01 | reverse complement strand
CCTGCCCTCACGGCAAGCGCAAACACAGTTGCGCGGCGTGCAACCCTTGCCCGCACGGCAAACTGAAACACAGTTGCACGATGTGCAACGGCTGCCCTCATGGCAAGCGAAAAACCAGGTGCGCGGCGTGCAAAGCGGCACGAGCGGCTCCGCCGAGGTCGAAGCGGGTCAAGCGCGAGCCGGAGACTTCACCCGAGATCAAGCAAGAGCCCGAGATCAAACAAGAGCCCGAGATCGAACAAGAGCCCCAGATCAAGCAAGAGCCGTTCACCATCCGCGGCTACTTCGGGTTTGACGACGGCGAGTAAAACAACCAACACGACAACTGGAAACGTTCAACGCGTCGAGTAGGTGTCACGGGTGATTTGCTGCTCGGTAGATGTCATGGTTCGGCATGCATGAGCACATCCTCCACGTCTATACACATCCATAAAGGGAACACGTATTCCGCAAGTAGTCTAACCCAGGTCTGTTATAAACCACTCCAAGCTAGTACCGGCCTCCGAAAACCGACGCCCAGGCTCTTTCCACGGCGCCTTTCACGCCGTGTTTTTCCCCGCGTTCGCGATCCAGCAACCGGAACCCTGTGGTGAAAACGGCGGCGGCGGGGGGAAGGGGAACGGGAGGTACTTTTTTTTCTTCTCGGTTCGTATCTTTCCCGCCTTTGAAGAATTTCTTCGCAGCCGTGATATCATCCGCGACTTCTTGGAAAGCGTCTCTTGTTTTAAAGAGTTCGTTGGCGTCTGTTTCGATTTTTGGAAGCGCCCCTTGTCTTTTATCGTTGACATCCAACCTCCCGAGTTCGAAGTACCACCCGCCGTGTGCGTGTTCCGTCGATCGGGGCGGAAGCGCCCAGAACCCGGGGGGGGGTAGCCACGCCCGTGTGGCTTTGCCCACTACTTTTTTTGTGTTTTCGCAAAACCAGTGTAAGTGAGTCACGCCGGGCGTCGCGGCGGCGGTTACCCAGTGCGTGGTGGTTCCGTTTGAATTTTTTATTGTAGCGCTATCAAAGCTCCCGCTCAAGCCGCTGATTTGCATGATCTCGCCGTGCTGGCCTCGGTGCTTGAAAGGGTCGATGATACGTGTGGAGGGGTCGTCGTCGTATCCGCAACCAGTCTCGTGAAAAGAAACGCGTTTGGCGTCCGTGAGCATCCCCCCGAATCCGGCGAAGTTGTTCTGGTTCGCCGCGCGCAACGACGCTTCGGTTTTTTGGGCGTTTCCGTTTCGCGCGTATCCCGCGTCGTACACCACCACGTCTCCGTTTCGTGTCTGCCTCACCGCGGTCGCTACGACCCTGCCACGTATCACGAGCTCAAGCACGGCATCGAACGGGGGGTGGGTGTTGTTCGACGAATTTACGGTTTTTGTGTAACGCGGCGCGGTACTTGGAGTTTGGCTGACGTTTGTGTATGGCGCCAAACCGGTCGCCGCGCCTTCGCTCGTTTCCGCGACCGGAAAGAACGTTTCAAAGTTTTCCGGACGTTCCTGAGATGGCAACGCGGCGTCCATTCGTTCCCGCACCGCACCCAAAAGCGTCCGCCCCGAAACGATGTGCATCAAGTCGATCCCGGCTGTCCGTAAACCTGCTCGCGATTTATCGTTCGCGACGTTCGCGCTCGACGAGCGTTCTTCGGCTTCAAAGAATTTCGGAAACGCGTCCCCGTTTGCCACCGCTTCCGTGTCCAACTCGGGTCCGAACAAAACCTCCCCGAGCGCGGCGTAAAGCTCGCGTCGCAACACGTTTTTGGGAACAAGCGCGTCTATGGAGCTAGTGTACTCTTTGAGGACTTCGGAGTGGCGAAGCACGAACTCCCACGGCGACGCGTTCGACGAGTCGGCGGTGTTTGTTTTCCCACGAGACGTCTTCCCGTTCGTCCACTTTCCCCATCGGTCGTTCGCGGACCTTTCCGCGTCGTAAAGCGCCCGTGTCTTTGCGCATCCAAGAATCTCGTACGCCGCGACTGCTTTGACGAACAAATCGGTGTTGCTGTCTTTTTTCGTCGCCGGGGCCGCGTCCGGGTGCAGCGAACGCGCGGTTCGCCGAAACGCGGTTTTAATCTCCGCACCCGTCGCGGAAGGAGGGACAGAAAGCACGTCGTACGCGCATTTGGTGTCAGAGAATGACCCGCTGAAGGTTTTCGAGCTGAACCCCCGGCCGGAATCAACCAAACTCCACTGTAAGAGATGTGGACGCACGACACCACGCGCACCGGGTGAGGCGCCCCAAGCCCACGCCGCGGCGCGCGCGAGCATCTGAAGATGTTTGTTGGCACGAACTAAAATATTTCGGGACAAAAGAAGCAGAAAAAAGAAGGCACTCGACTCGTTACAACCGCGCAAACTTCCCTCACTAGCACAAGCACACTGCACTACCACGGGCAAAGTTTTATTCCCTCGCCGTAGTTGCCGTGCATGAAACTCCCGGTTGTTTTCATTGTCAAAGCATCCATCGCGTGCACCACTCCTCGCGCGCCGCCCTCCACGGGCTTGAAGAACTTCTTCATCTTCGCCGGCGGTTCGCCGCCACCGAAGCTCGTGCGTAGCATCCCCGGATGCACCATCCCCACGGCTATTTTTTTACCTCGCAGTTCCTGCGCCATCGTCACACCCACCGAGTTCACCGCGGTTTTGGAACACCGGTACGCCATCAGGCCGCCGGACGTGTTGTCACTTATCGATCCCATCAAGGATGAGATGATCACTATTTTTCCCGTCCCCGGAGTCATCAAACCAACAAGCGCCCGGCTCACCCGCACCACCCCAACTACGTTCACCTCGAACGCGATGGAAAGGGTGTCGATGTCAAGTGTGGCGAATTTCTGCGATTCGCTTTGTTGCTCCCAGGTTAAACCTGGTTTGCTTCCCATACCGCCCGCGTTGTTAATCAGGACGTCAATGGAAACGCCGCGCATCGCTTTTTGAAGCAATTCGGTGGCGCTTGTTTTGGTCACGTCGATTCCGGTGACGATTCCTCCGGTCACCCCAACCGCCTGGAGCTCAGCACTGGGGGTACGGCACGTCGCGTAAACAACGTCGCCCCTCGCGGTGAGCTGTTTACAAAGCTCGAGGCCGATTCCGGAGTTCGCGCCGGTGATCACGATCACGGGCATGGTGAGGGTTTGCAGGGGGCGCCGTCGAAAGTGCATCGCGATGAGATCGCGAAAGCGTTATTGCGCGTTCCGGAAATTTATTGGAGTCGCGCAAGAGGAGCCTCACGCGTTATCCTGAAAAAAACACGTCACCACCACCTCCTCCCCGACCCCTCCCTTGCCCCCACTCGTACGCGCGCCATGCACGCCGTCATGAGCCACTCGCTTCTGGCCCGGGTACGTCCCTCAAGTCTGGTCGCCCCCGCCCCCACCCCCGCCTCCGCGCATACGCGTCCCCGGCGGCACCCCGGTATCTTCATCTCGCAAAAGTCTTGGACCGCGTGTGGATGTTTGACGTCGTCGGCGTCCCGGTGACGTGCGCCGTCGCGTCTCCCTGCCTCAGACGACCTCCCCCCCCCACCTTCTGACCATCGCCCCCCCCTTCTTTTCCGAAACAGGCGTCGCCTGCGGTGCCGCGGCTCGCGCGCGGCACCCGTCGGTCCGCCCTGCGCACCACCCGGTGCGCCGCCTCGGCACCCTGCGAGCTGATGGAGTGCTACAACGATTCCGTCGCGGGCGCTGGCGCTTTCGTGAACGGCAAAACCGTCGCGGCTGGGGCGTTGCGGGCTGTTTCCGTGACCTCCCCGAGTGGCGCCGTGGTCAACCTTGGCGAAGCCATGGGCGCTGGGAAAGGCGTTTTGATCATCCTAAGGCACCTCGGGTGACCGTACTGCTGGACCTACGCGAACGCGTGGTCCAAACGAGAAAACTTGAACACTTTAAAAGAAAACGGCGTCACCCTGACCTTCGTGAGCATCGGGGACGACGAAAAGCTGACGAAATTTCTGACCCTGAACCCGGCCATACCGACCGACCGGAGCTTCGTGGACATCAGCGCTACCTTCGACCTGTACGAAGCCGCCGGGTTCCGTAAAATAGGTGACCAAACCCCGGACAATTTGACGGTGAACCTGAAACCGCCGAACTTGGGAGCCAAGCAGGTACGAAACTTTCCCACCCGCCGCGCGCCGCCGGTACCCGATTGCGCGCACTCGTCCTTTCCGAAGGGACGGTGTTTCCCTACGACTGTTTACGTAACACACAGCACGACCGACTGACACTTTCGGGGTTACTCGTATCAGTGGTGGTCCTACCTAACAAACGTCGCCGCCCTGGCCCCCGTTCGCAAAGGCGAACCGGTGACCGGCGTGCCGGAAGGCGTGCTGCGCTTGGGCGGCACGTTCGTGCTGAACGGCAACGACGTGCTGTACGCGCAAGCCGAGGAACTCCCGGGGATGTCGCCGGAAATCAAAGACGTCTTGGCCTTGGTGATGTAGCGGGGTGGGTAAAAACCGCTTGGCTTTGATTTACCCAACCGCGACCCCGCGCTCCCCGCAAAGTGAACCCCGAACCGTTCGAAACATGACGCGCCGGCGAGAAGGACACGTCCGTGTCTTTGCCGAGCGCTGAACGACGACAAGTCGCCGAACGAAGGAATCTTCACTCACGGGCAGTACGACATATCTGTGTGTGTATTCGTATTAATATGACATATCTACCGTACGACACCGGTATCACCGGCTACTTCTATCGCGGCGCGTCGACCGACGCGCCTCACGCTTCGTTCGACGCGTCGCTTCACTCTTCGCGCGGCACAAACGATTCGTGCGCTCGAAGCGCGGCGCCCAGCGCGGCGGCGTCCCGCTCCGCGACCGCGGCGCCCGCTTCCAAAACCCCCAAAGCGAAAGCGGAGGATGCTTTGCTTTTAATTCCTCCTTCTTCTTCTGTCAGCTCTGTCTGCGCTTCAGTTGACAGAATCGTCGCCACCACCGCCGCGAGCGTCACTCGGTTCCGTTTCATCGCGCGCTCCGCGTCGACAAGCGTCCACGACGACGACACCGTGGGGACGCCCGCGTCGCACGCGTCCAGCGCCGTGGCGCTTCCACCTCTTCCCTCCGCCAACACAGCGGCTAAACTCCGCGCAGTCGCGACGCCGCGCAGCGTCCCGTCGTTGTCCACCACCACGGCGCACCGCTGCGCCGAGCCTTCCCGAACGGACTCGACCGCCGCGCGCGCGCAGTCAAGCGCGGAAGCCGTCGCCTTGACCCGCGGGACGTCACTTCTTGTCGCGTCAGCAACCGTGGCGCCCGCGGCCGCCGCGCGCGCCGCGGCGAACGCTTGAGCGTTTCGCGTTCGGGCACCGTCGGTACCGACACTGTTCACCATGACATTACCACTCCTGTTCTCCACGTCGTCGTCGTCGTCGTCGAAGGATAACAGCCCACTCGCACCAACCACGCCCTCTTGTTTCCCAGCCGGGACCTCGGCGGCGACGTAGGATTTGAGGTTTGTTTTCGTGTCGGTACCGCCAAGCGTCTTTCGCTCCGCCGCGCCTGAGACCCAGGACGCCACACCAACCGTGCCCATCAGGGGGACGATGATTCGGTAGTCGTGCGTTAACTCGAACAGCAGCAAAATCGCAGTTAACGGGACTCTGCAAATCCCCGCGAGCACACCAGCCATGCCCACCAGCGCGTACGCCTGGGGAGGCGCCACTGGCGCGCCCGCCAGCGCCAGCGGCACAAGCGCCGCGCCGTATGCGGAACCGAGCGCCGCGCCCATGAACAGCGACGGGGCGTACACCCCGCCCACCAACCCGCTCTGCCGGCAAAGCGACGTCGCTGTGAGTTTCACGAACACGAGCTGGAACAGTAACTCCGGGGAGTACGGGGTTCGGTACGGGGACCCGGACGCGCCTAGCATGCTATTCACGTTGTCGAAACCCTGGTACGTCACTTCAGGGAACGCGGTCGCGACGCACCCGAACACGAAACCGCCCAAGGGGGCGTGCCACTCGCGGGGGATCCTCAGGGTAATTGCGCGCTCAGGTGTTGTTGGGCTGCTTTTATCGACGTCGCCAGTAGTATCGTCAGTCCTTTTGGTATCAGTATCGGTCCCTTCCTCCCTGCCCTGCGCAAACGCCCCGCGCTCGAGCGCGGCGAATCCAACGCCCAGCACGGACGAGCTCGCCCGGAACGCCACGGCAACGCCTTGCGATGGGTTCAAAAAAGTGTCAGTCCCGTGTTGGGCGTGTATTGGACGTGTATTGGACGATGTGTGGACAACAGTCAGGGTAATCGGTATGTGTATTGGACGTGTATTGGACGATGTATGGACAACAGTCAGAGTAATCGGTCGGAACAGTCACTAGCGAAAGGTCCAAACAGTCACAGGCGCGTTAGAGGTAAAACGGGCGGTGTCCCCGGATTTGGGAAAGCCGGCATACACGTACCTCCGCACAGAAGCCCTAACGGGAGGTACAACGGCAGTTCCGCTAGGTTCTTCAGCTCAAACGCGGGAACCACAAACGCGGGTTGTTCGCCAAGCAGCGCGTTTGACACCACCGCGGCTAACACGCTGGCCAGAATGACGCTCTCGGTGGTGGACGCGCCGAAACCGGTGCTGCCGCCCCCGCCGTCCGTGTCTAAATCGTCGTCATCCGTACCGCCCCCCCCGGAACCACCCACGCCCCTCAAAGCCAAAGCCGCGTTCCGTCTCATCTGCGCCGGCTGTAACACCGCTTCGAACGCGAAGAACAACCCCGCGATTGGCGCGCCGAAACCCGCGCTGATCCCGGCCGCGCTCCCGGCGGCGACCAAACCGAGCCGCCTGCTTTGGTTAATTTTTTTTCGTATCGCCTTTTGGCGGTTTGTTTCGTGCGTTGAACCGCCCCTCCCTCCGGCAACACCCCCGGTACCGGTAGACGCTTCATTTAATGAACCAGCAATCGCGGCCCCGATCTCCACGGAAGGCCCTTCCGGTCCCAAACTCGCCCCGGCGCCGAGGGTGACCACCGCCGCCGCCGCTTTCAGCGCCGGGCGCAAGGCGGCGCGCGCGCCGGTGAACCAACTCGAGGTACCGGTACCATCACCGGTAGTATCAGTACCAGTATCCGAACCAGTATCGGTACCAGTATTACTGGTACCATCATCGTCCTTTGTCACGGAACCTCCAACAGGCGACCCACCAACCCACCCTGCCGGCCACCGCGGTTTCGTCTCGCCGTCGAACCCCCCCGCCAGGAACCGCAAACCGGTGACTAAGCACCCCGCCAACGTGGGCGCCGCGATTGTCGCGACGGCCTTGATACGATTAACAAGAAAGTGTTAGTCTCTCGGACCATGTGCATGAGGGATTGGAAAGGGTATAATGTAATCCATGCAGTGCAGTAATCAGTCGGCGGAACATGGTGATTGGGAAATACTCACCTGCGCCGCGGTCGCGAGCCGCACGTCGCGCGCGCCTTCGACTTGGAACCGGTCCGGTGAGTACACCGTGGTGGTGAGAAACACCAGGTCGTGCACGCCGTGCTCGGCGATGTTGAACACGGCGACGCCAAGCCCGGTGAGCAAACCCACGCCGCACGCCACGAGCAGCGCGTCCGTCGGCGCGGGTTCGTCCGGGTCGTCGGAGGTTTGGTTGGTGGTGTTGTTGTTGGTGTTGTTCTCAACATCGTTCTCGTCATCTTCATTAACATCGTTCTCGTCGTCTTCAGGGGTACCGCGAACCACCGGTCCCGAGGCGGGGGGTGGGGCGGGGGCCGCGCCGTTACCTGACGCCGCCTTTACACGCGCACGGGAAAACCGTGTGGGGCGTACGGCTCGTGACCCGAGGACACACGACGGGAAAGCGCGCGTGTTGGACCCCGGGCTTTGTGAAACAGAAACGCGACATCCCCGAGTGGGGATGCGCGCATGATACACACACAAGACGCGCGCGGACGTGGACGCCACGGCCGACGACGCCGCCCTGTGGACCGCGGTCGGGTCACCGCCCGCGTGTCGCGCGCACGCCGAGGCGAGAGGCGAGGCGACCAGCGCCCTCATGGGAGGTCGCAACAGCGCGCAGGGAACTGGACAGGTAGTTGTCGGCACTGACACATCATTAGCAACGCGTCAATCCACCAGATTCTCGTCGTCGTGACCGAGAAGAAGAGCGTACAAGCGTATGGAAAACAAAGCGTACGCGTACGTGTCGTGAACGTCGATCTGGCACCTGGACTGTTCCCCTGGCGCGCTCACACCTATCCCCTTTCCCGCCTTTATTCCCGACAGCGCAATCAGTCGGGCGAAAGACGGAACTCGAACGAGAGGCGAAGAAAATGCTTCGAAGTTGAGTCATCCTCGTCAATCCGTCAAAGTGACAAGTGGCTTTAATCGTTCCACCCGTCTCGGCGCCGCAGACCGCGCGCGCGCGTACCGCACCCAACGCGTCCCGCGCGTCACCGCAACCGCGCGCTTTCGTTGTTTACCCCGACCGCTACAACTTTTTTTACGCCGCGCCACGATGTCCGCGCAGCTCGCGTTCGCCGCGCCCGTGCGGCCGCACGCCGCAATCGCGGCGAGACACTCGCAATTCAGGCGCGTCCCCGGGCAATTGTGCGCCGCGCCTACGTCCTCGACGCGCCGCCCCGTGCGTTCCGTGTTGACGCGCGCGGGGGATGACAAGGGTGGTGTTGACAAGGACAAGGTAAAGGTGAACTTCGCAATCAAGATGACGGGCAACTACGGCGACCAGGTGTGCGTTGTGGGGAACACGGAGAAACTGGGCAAGTGGAACGCGCAAAACGGGGTGTGGCTTACGTGGTCGGACGGCGACGTGTGGAAAGGCAGCGTCACGGTGCCCCAAGGCGGGTACGTGGAGTACAAGCTCGCGGTGAAGGACAAGAAGAACAAGGTACACTGGGAGACACGACACAACCGGACGTTACAGTTGTTCGACGGCGGGTCGGATTTAACGGTGACCGGCCGGTACGGCAACGGCGGGTCGTTGCACATCGTGAAGAAAGACGCGACGAAGAACGTCAAGGTAGCGTTCGCGATTCACACCAAGGTTACGTACGGCCACGAGATCGCTATAGTGGGTGGCGCGAAAGAGTTGGGCGGGTGGAACCCGGATGACGCGATACCGCTAAAGTGGGAGAAAGGCGACGTGTGGAAAGCGGAGGTCGAGATGACCGCAGGCGGGCAGGTGGAGTATAAGATGATCACGCGCCGTATCAGGACGGGGCAGTGGAAAAGCGAGTTCAGGCGGGACTTCAAACGTATTGTTCAGGTGTACTCGGGCGGCGAAACAGTCGTGTGCACCGGGGAGTACCGCGGGATGGTTGACGTGCGTTTGAAGTCGGCGGCGCCTTTTGAAGTCAAAAAGGAGGAGACGAAGAAGGAGACGAAGAAGGAGGAGAAGAAGGAGGAGAAGAAGGAAGAGAAGAAGGAGGTCAAGGCGGAGAAGAAGGAGGAGAAGAAAGAGGAGAAGAAGGAAGAGAAGAAGGAAGAGAATAAGGAGGAGGTCAAGGCGGAGAAGAAGGAAGAGAAGAAGGAGGAGAAGGGGTGGGGTGACGTGAAGGTGGAGAAGAAGGAGGAGAAGAAGGAGGAGAAGAAGGAGGAGAAGAAGGAGGTCATCAAGGCTGGCGAGAAGAAGGAAGACACGAAGCTTTCCGACGCCGCGGCGAAAGCGGACGCCGCGGCGAAAGCGGCGCAGGCGGCGGTGGAGAAGGCCATGAAGGCGCCTTCATCACAGGCGGAGCAGGACGTGGAGGAGATGCTGCAGAGTTTCCGGGACTCGTTCGCCAAGACAAAGTCTGAGGCGGGCGCGGGCGCGAAGGCGCCGCCCCCGCCGCCCCCCCAAACCGCCAAGCCCAACATGTCGGGTTCGACCGGCGGCGCCGGGAGCAAGTGGGGCGATTTGAAAGCGAGTGGCTCGAAGGACTCACTCGGAGTCGCGACGAAGGATGACAAGAGCAAGGATGATGAGTACGATTCCTTTTTCCCGAAAGAAACCAAAACCGCGGTTCCGGCTCCGGCGCTCGCGAAACCGGCGTACGCCTCGCCGCCGCCCGCGACGCCGCGCCCGTACTCGCCGCCGCCGGTCACGTCGGCGCCGCAGTCCCCGCCCCCACCCTCCGTGGTTGGTGCGTCCTCGGCTGGCTCCTCAAAAAGCAAGTGGGGTGCTTTGAAGGAGGGGGTGAAGGAACCCACGAACGCGATCGAACGCGCCAAGCTGGTCAAGGAACAAGACGTGCCGCCGCCGCCGCCGCCCACGCGCGGCGTATCGGCGGGCGCCGTTGACACGGACATCGACGTCGTCAAGCCCACCGGGGGGGGCGATTCCTTCACCGCGCGGATAAAAGCGGCGCAGCAGGCGAAAGCGGGCGCGAGTCGTTAAAGTGGCGATAAATGACGATATGTTCGGGTGATTATGACGTAAAGAAGATGAGCAAGAAGATGATCATCGGTTAGAGTTCAGAGGAGGTTGAGTTGTTTTGTGCATCAACGCAAGAATTTGCGCGCAGTGAGTCAGAGTTTCGTTTCCGTACGCGCGAGGTACCGTCGGTTGGTACGTTCGCAAAACTGTATTCCCAAAACTGCGTATAAATCACTCTACTCCCCACTCCCGTCTAGCTTGCTCATGATCTTCGCCAGCATCGCGGCGGTGGCTTCGTTGCCCTTGTTCATCTCTTGTTTCAGCTCCTCCTGCGACTTCGCGAGCAACTCGGCGACTTGTTTCTCCGCGTGCGTCTTGACGCTCTCGATTTCCCGTTGCATCTCGTTCAAACGTTCCTTGGCTTCCGAGATGTCGCTGTGCACGCTTTTCGCGTCGTCGTTGTTTTCGTCGTCCCCGGCGCCGCCTGACGCTTCGGGTTTCGAGGTTTCAATCGTCTCGAGTCGTTCCACCGCGCTCGCCACGTCGCCCCGCAACTCGGAAAGCGCCTCCGCGTTCAAACCCAAACCCTCCGTCACCGTGTTCTGCAGCAACGCCACGACCTGTTCCGCGTGCGCCTCGCAATGCGCGCGCGTAACCTCGCTCTCGGTGGTGATATCCGCGGACAACTCAAGCACCTTGGCTTTCAGCTCAGCCGCGACGGCGCCGATTTCGCGCGCGATTTTGTCACCAACCTCCGCGTCGCCGTTTTTGCGACCGGCAATTTCCTCGTCGAGCGCGTCCGCGCACTTCGCGGCGGTTTCCGCGATGGTTCGTTTGCGCTCGCCGGATTCGTGTTCGATTCTTTCAACAAGCGAGCTGGCGTTGCGTTCGATCTTTTCAGAAAGCGAAACGCTCTCCTGTTCGATCTTGCCTGCCAACTCATTGGCGGTTTCTGCGACCGTGCGTGTGCGCTCGCTCGATTCGCGTTCAATCGCTTCAGAAAGCGAGCTGGCTTGGCTTTCAATCCTTCCAGAAAGCGAAACGCTCGTCCGTTCAATCTTTCCAGCCAGCGAAACGCTCGTCCGTTCGATCCTTCCACCCAACAAGTCGCTCTCCTCGCGAATCGCGGTCTCAAGCTCCTGTCGCAAAACCTCGCTCACCACCACCACGTCAACGCCGGCTTGTTGCTTCGCGTCGTTCACGTCCTCCGCGACGCGCGCCCGTAAGTCCCGCAACGCGCGTTCCCTGGAAGTAGCCTCGAACCCGATACTCGCCTCAAACTCGGCTCTGTACGCCTCTTGCTCCGTGACTCGCGTCGCCGCTTGCGTCACAAGCTCCTGTTCCACCCGGGACACGTCCCCGTGCACCTGCCTGAACGCTTTTTCGACTTCGTCCGCGTTCGCAGCGCCGGCGAGGGATTTCTCGATCTCCACCACGCGTTTCGTGACCGGCTCGCACGCCCCCGCGGCAGCGCCCCCGATTGAAACGCAGTGCGTTTCCACTTGTGTTCGCATCGCAGCAACCGCGTCCTGCATCTGCGCCAGGCCGTCATCTACCTCCGCGCGGAGCATCTCTTCCTCAAGTTTCTGCGTCGCGATGTTCCCAGCCGCGGTTTCTTCTAGGTTCCGCACGTCCGTTTCAAGCCGCGACCTGGCGCTGTCCAAGGTTAGGGATAAATCGCGGTGCAGAGTCGTTGCTTGGTGCGTGCGCTCCGCGACTTCGTCCCGCAACCCCTCCCGTAACTCACGCACCGCCTCAGCCGCGGTGTCCTCCAGGTTAGCGATGTCGTCCTCGTAAGCCCTTCGTGTGTCGTCGTCTCCTCGTCTGCGAGCACTCGCTTCCTCCTCCACCACCGCGATGACGTGCTGTTTCAACTTATCAATCGCCTCGCCTCGTTTGACTTTTTCGAAATCCAACGCATCCTCAAACTCGCCGACCCTGCCAATCGCGAACTGCTCCAAGTCCAACCGCGCGGTTTCGTGTTCCAAGGTCTGCGCGACGTAGTGTTGCTCCATCGCGTGCCACACGTTGCCTAAGGCTTCGTCTCTCAAAGAAGCGTGTTTCACAACATCCGCGTCGGTTTGCGTTCGAGCCACGACTTCCGAATCAATCGCCGCCCTCAGGGACGCAAGGGGAACCCACAGCTCAGTCCTGATCTCCTCCATGCGCTGCGCGTTGCGTCTCGAAAGATCCTCCGCCGTGACTCGTAACTTGCCCTCGATCATCTCCGCCGCCCCACCAACCTCCATCATCGCCACGTCCACCTGGTTTTGTAACGTCTCGGTTTCCACGAGCGTAGCGCACGCGTTGTAGTCCATCTCAGCGTGTATCAAGTCCATCGCAGCTTCCGTCGTCGCCAAGTTCTCGCTCGCCGTCTCACGCACCACACCGAGCTCGCGCTCGAACACGGCGAGCTGCCCGAACGCGTCCGCGACCTGTTTCTCCGTTTGCCACGCTCGGTCCCGTAAACCAGGCTCGCCAGCGGACCCGGGGCCGAACACGGCTTGCTCAAGCGCCTCCGCCGCGGCGCGGTCTCGCTTGTCCTGCGCCGCGATTTTTTCCACCAAACCTTGCACCGCGTCCGTGACATACTCCGCCTGGACGTTGTCTGTTTCCGTGTTCAGGGCCTGGGCCACGGCGGCGACGGTAACTTCTTCTTGCATCGAGTCGAACGCGTTGACCACGTCTCGTTTGAACGCATCCAAATCAAGCTCGAGGGCGGTTTGCCGGGCGTACCTGCGATTGGGAAAGAAAAGTGTCAGTCTTGTGTCTCGAGTACGGGTGTACTTCGTAATGTATATGAGCAAACAGTCGGGCGTATTCGGGCCGAACAGCGCACTTGTGATGTATTTGTAAGAGTTGCCAGTGCTGGTAAGAGTTACCAGTAGAAACAGTAAATAGCCACGCAGGGCCAGCAAACAGTGCCTGGATTTGGGAAAGGCGCAATACGTACAGCTTGCGAAGCGCCGCCACCTCCACCTCAACCCGGCCCTCTGTGGCGGCTAATCGCCGCGACAGCTTCACCTCCGTGGTTCTTACGGCCTGCGCGGCTTCCACCCTGCCCGCTGCTAAAAGGCGTTCGGACTCCGTGGTCGCCCTGACAAGCACTTTGTTCATGGCGTCCATCGTGGTCATCCGCGATTCGATTTCGGTTTTCAAAATTTGGTGCATCGAATCACGCTCCTCGTCAAGGCGCTCGTTCGTATCACGGTTCGCGTCGTGGAGCTTACCGAGTGTGGTGGTGATTTGCCCTCGGAGCTTGCTTTCCTTAGATTCACGTGCCAAACGCTCATCGTTCACGAGCGCCACGACGTCGTGGTTAATCCGGTCCAGCTGTTTCGTGACGCTCGCGACTTGCGACACGCGCGCCGCGTGCTCCTCGCGAATCGCTTTTTCCAAAACCATCTGGTGCTCAATCGTCTTTTGGCGTTCCTTTTTCGTGCCCTGCTCAAGCGCATTCATCTGGTCATCTTTCTCACGAATAATGTCCGAATCACGCAGCGCGGCTTCGTCAGCCTCGTCCAGGACCTGAGTGATGGGAAGAAAAGTGGTTAACGTCCCGTGTTGGGCGTGTATTGGACGATGTATGGACAACAGTCACCGTAATCGGTCCGAACAGTCACCAGCGTTAGAGATAAAACAGTGTGTGTCGGATTTGGGAAAGGACCAAGGCCGTACCTTTCGAGTCAGCTCGGTGACCCGATCCGTTAGCTCGCGCTCGAATTTGCGGTACATTCCGTTTTCACGCGCCGAACCGTTTTCCTCCATTCGCTGTAACATCCCCTCGAACCTGGTTTCCGTTTCCAGCGCTCGCGCTTTTTCAATCAATAGCTGGTCTGACAACCCTCTTGCTACTTCTTCCGTCGCGTTGAGCTTAGCGCGTAAATCACCGATTTGCGTAAGCGAGTTATCGCTACTTTTCTGCCCCGACAGCCGCGCTAAATCCGCCTCCATCAGTTGGCGCTTGGATAAATCATCCCCGCGGTTATCCGCCACCTCCCTGTTCAAACGCGCGATCTCCGCGGACAGCGTGTCTAAGCGCTTCGCATCCGAGCTCTGCTCCACCGAGATCCGTTGGCCGATTTGCTCCATGTTTCCCATCGCGCCGACGATGGCGCTTTGCGCGCCGCGCTCCTGTGATTGGAAAAGAAAAGTGTCAGTCTTTCGGACCGCGTTACGTGAGTAATTACGGGCGGACAATCGGCAAGCAGTGGTGGGATTTGGGAAACGCGCAACACGTACCACCCGCGCCGCTTGCGCCCGCGCCTCCCGCGCGTCCGACTCCGCGGCTTCCAACCGCCCTCGCATCTCAGCCTTTTCGCTTTCACTCCTGGCGAACATTTGCGTAAGCGCGTCTACGCGTCGCTCAAGCGCCTCTGACGAACCTTGCCTTCCGTTGTCGTCCTCCTTGCGCGCCGCCTCCGCGATTGCCACGCGGCGCTCCAAGTTGCGCACGCGAAGCGACTGCGCCGCGTGTTGGGACTCTTGCACGACGACTCTTTCCTCCAGCTCTCTTCCAGAGTTTCGCGATGATGGTCTTCCGCCAGGAGGCGTCGCTCTTCCGGACAAAGGCCGGTTGCGGATTCCGGACAAAGGTCGTTGCAACCCGGGGGGAGGCTGTTGAAACGAACGCTCCGCGTTCGTGGGCGGCGTGGACGGGCCGCGCGGCGCGCCGCGAGCGAACAAATCGATGGGCGGTAAGTTTTCGTACCGCTCATCGTACCGCTCATTCGCCCTCGAAGGCGCGTCTCGATTGACACCGACTCCCAGGTTCACCGCGCCTCGTCCCGGTGGGTCGATTTCGCCCGTGAGAAGCAAACGGGGAGGCGCGCCTCTCGCAACCGCGGGGGGTGGAGCGGGGTTTCCGCCTCCACCTTTTTGGGGAAAGCCGACTTGGTTCTGCGCGGCGAAACCTTTCGCGCCGTTTGCGCCGACGCCGTTCGGGGGACCTGTGCGTGGTGCGCGTGCGTTGGGAGATAGCGGGAAGTTGGTCAGTCGGGATGGTCAGTCGAGAAGGTCAGTCGGGATGCGGAGGGATGGGGAGGTTGACC
>Ga0302116_1001256_pt1 | contig 15349 bp, 19 predicted proteins | sample AG5_SCM_MG_FD_203124 | JGI IMG/M metagenome (GOLD analysis project Ga0302116, IMG submission 203124) | Marine microbial communities from Western Arctic Ocean, Canada - AG5_SCM | ecosystem: Environmental > Aquatic > Marine > Oceanic | place: Canada: Western Arctic Ocean | collected 2017-10-01 | reverse complement strand
GTCATTTCGAACCGCACCTTCCCCCCCTGCTTCTCTCTGCACACACTCCCAACAAAATTTCCCTCCATCCAAACACGTAGTTTCACAAAGTTATTCTCGTTCACCAGCCAAACCGCAAACTCTCTCAGCGTGCAGTGCAAGTCCTCCGCCACGATGCTCTCGCCGAACTGCGGCGTGAGCGCGCACATTTCGGCCGTTGTCAGGTCTGTTTCGTCGCCCTCATTCCCGTCCCCCTTGACCTTTGAGGCCAAATTTTCCAGGCAGGCTTTAATCTCCTCCTGCTCGGGAAGGCTGAACCTGCGCCGAGCGAAGCGAAGCGAAGCGAAGCGAAGCAAGGCGCATTTTTTAACGAAGCACGAGAGCAGCGAGCGAGCAAAAATAGTTTGAGTGGGTTAAAATTCAATAGTGGATGTAGTCATGTTAGAAATTTTGTAAGAAGTTTCGCACTCTTTGTCACAAGGCTCGCTCGCTTCGCTCGCTCACCCACATTCGAACTGGTACCCTAACCCGAACTTGCTCTTCAGGTGTTGGGCTGAACCCAAGCACTTGAATTTTCCTCCGACCATGATTCCGATGCGCTGACACAACGCTTCGCACTCCTCCATGCTGTGCGTCGTCAGCACAACACTGGTGTTGCCTTCATTGCAAATGTCGTTGATTTTGCCCCACATGAACCTCCTCGCAACTGGGTCCATTCCAGTGCTCGGCTCATCCAATATGATAATGCTCGGGCTGCCAATCATTGCGCACGCAACACTCAGCTTTCTCTTGTTTCCCCCGCTGTACCCCCCCGCCAAGCGATCCGCGTACTCGGTTAAGTCCATCTTGACTATCTGCTGATCGACAATCCTCTTGCAGTGTGACTCTGGGATCCCCTTGATCCTCGCGTACATGAACAAGTGCTCCCTGGCCGTCAAGTTCTCGAACAGCGCGTCGAACTGGGGGCAGTAGCCCATGACTCTTCTGACCTCGGTACTATCTCTGAAAACGTCCTTGCCAGCGAGGAAGGCCCTGCCGCTCGTGGCGGGGAACTCGCCGGACAAAATTGACAGAACTGTGGTCTTGCCGGCTCCGTTGATTCCCAGCAGGCCGAAACTGCGCCAGTCAAAAGAATTGAGTGGGTTAGTTTAGTAGTGGATGTAGCCATTATGTCTGTAGCCATTTCGCGGGAGGATTCATCGCGAGTATGCTCGTCTTCATCAAGGCTTGCTCGCTTCGCTCGCTCACCATTCGCCGTAAGGAATTCCGAGCGAGAAGCCTCGCACGGCGGCTTTTCCGCCCGGGTAGACTTTCGTGAGGCGGTTGACGATTACAGCGTCTTCTGTCTTGGCTATGTTTTCAACGTCTCCCCCTCCCTCTCCGGACAGTTTCTTCTCGACGTCTGCCTGGACGCGCAGCTCCTCTTCCCTGACGTCGCTGTCCTCCCCAATCTCTTCGGCCTTCAACCGGTAGAAGTACGAGAAGATCCAGCCGTAGAGCGCAGGGGTTGCGAGAATGTAATCCATGATAATGGCGAGCAACAAATAGCCCACAGCTTCGACGGCCATGTACTTGATGTCCAGCCCGGCAATCTTGTCGTCCATGGCTCCTAGGTCCTGCGCCGAGCGAAGCGAGGCGCATTTTTAAAGCAAAACCAAAACGAGCGAGTCAAAAGAATTGAGTGGGTTAGTTCATTAGTGGATGTAGCCATTATGTCTGTAGCCATTTCGCGAGATCCATCGCGAGTATGCTCGTCTTCATCAAGGCTCGCTCGCTCACCTCTTCGGGGTAATCCGGGACGGTCATGTTGTTCGTCTCGGCGTACTCGACATCAATCTGGTAGTTCACCAAGGTGAAGAAACCAGCGAAGTTAACCGCAAGGAGTCCGTGACCAAGGTTGAATCCTGGCAACAATCGGTAGAAGGTCAGGAGGGTATTGTTCAAGTCTCTAGTTGTGGGGATGATGAACATTGTGATTGACGCCAAGGCCATGATGAAGCCGGTCAGGAAGCTGAAGAAGATGACGAAGTTTTGGGCGTAGGAGTGGGACTTGAAGAAGAATGAGAGGCAGTAGCAGAAGCTGGACATGCTTGCTCCGTAGAGCACCATGATCGCCACGATTCCGGTCCAATTGCTCTCGCTCGTCAAGACGTCTATGTCAAAAATGTGGAACATGACCAGCACGCTGCGCCGAGCGAAACGAAATGGGTGGGTTAGCTTAGTAGTGGATGTGGCCGTCTGTAGCACTTTCGCCACTTCATCGCGAATATGCTCGTCTTCCGAAAGGCTCGCTCGCTTCGCTCACTCACCTCCAGGAAGGTAGCTGGTAGCTGACGAAATCGAAGATCCAAGTCGCGAGCCAGTAGCTGTAAGGGGTGACGCCGCTCACCATCTGGATGTGCTTCGCCTTGTTCTCCTTCTCCTTCACGACGAAGATGATGAACTGCGAAGGGATGAACGGAAAGGCAAGAAGGATGAACATGACAGTTGTCAGGGTGGCGATGGTTGCCTGAGTGATGCTCTCGGAATAGGTTTGCGGAAAAGGGTGGAGGGAGGTTGTGAGAGTTGTGCCGGATTTGAGGTTGGAGAGCAGGGAACTGTACACCTCGCTCAGGTAAAGTGGTGCGCCGTGGAATATCGTCCAGTTTGTGAAAATCACTGCGCCGTGCGAAATAATGTTAGTGTTCCCCACAAGGCTCGCGTATAATATTGGCTTCGCTCGCTCACCTCCGGAGGGGTACGGCAACAACGAACCAGGGTCTGGGACATGTTCCCACTGTAATGCTGCATATCGCGATGCCTCCATCGTACTCGAGCTATTCAAAAGCCACTCCGAGTATTCTGTTAGGGTAGACACGTAAGGGTTGGTAACTGAGCCGTCGCTCTCTATTGGAATGCCCTGTCCGTGCTCGGAGAAGGGTTTAGACATGAATTCAGCTACTTTATCGATGTCCTTGATGAAGCAGCAAATGGGTTCGGGTTGGTTGTATGGATTGTTGGAGTTGAGGCAAGTGTTTTGGGTGTAAAAATCTGCGTTGCTGCTAGTTGGGGTGCACTGAAACTGAGTCCCATTTACGTTGTACGGCACCGGGTTGCGCCCCTCCATGTTCTCAGCGGACAGATCTTGGTTGAACATGTTCGTGGACAGTTCAATAGACGGAGCATCCTCGACGGCGCTGTTCGAAAAGGTTATCAGCAATCCCGAAAAAACGACCAATACGGGCATGAAGAACCCGAAGAACCACATCTTCTTATCCCTGAGAAAGTACTTCAGCCGCTTGTGGAGCAAAGCCGACATGTGCCTGTAGAAGAAGGTGCAAGATTTTGATGGATCAACCTTGATTGCGTCGCGCTGACCATCTGGCACGTTGTCGTCGTCGACCTTGTTGATCATGCTGTTGCTTCTTTTCACCTGCAACTCCTGCTTGCTCTCAACAGCGGCATTCTTGTCGTCGTCGTGCCCCCTGGCAACCTTGAGGAATACCTCCTCCAGGGTGGTCACGCTCACACCAAAGTTAACGACGCCCATCATCTCTTTCTTGCTCTCCAGATCGTTGAACAGGCTCTTGAACTTGGTCGAGGACGTGAGCGGAAGTTGAAATGATAGTTCCTTGCCAACTGCGTAAAGATTAGATTAGTATTGCTCCCTCTTTCACACGCTCACTCGCTCACTCGCTCACTAGCTCACCTTGGCTCAAAATCTCAGCCTTGTCGACGGTCGCGTTCACGAACTCTATGATTTTGCCGTCGTTTGCGGTGGCCGTTTTCTCAATGGTCAAGTTGTACCCGACACCGTACATGTTCTTCAAGAAGAGGGATGTGCCAGCGCACCTCAGCTTTCCGTCGGCCATAATTGCAATGCGGTCGCCCAATAGGTCCGCTTCGTCCATGAAATGCGTGGTTAAAATGATGGTACGGTTCTCCCTGTACTTCCTGATCACGTTCCAGGTAAACCTCCGCGAATACGGATCCATGCCTGACGTGGGTTCATCCAAGAGCAACACCTTGGAACCGCCAATAACCGCAATTCCCAAGCTCAGCTTCCTCTTCATCCCGCCAGATAAATTCTTTGAGAACTCGTTAGCTTTCTCAGTTAGGCCAACGTCTGCGATGATCTGCGCACGAGCGAAATTAAGGGTTAGGAGTGAGTTAGGAGTGAGTTAGGAGTGGGCTCGCTCACCTTGGAAACTTCCTCACTCCGATTCGCGTTCGAGCTGCCCTTGAAGGTTGCGAACATGTTGAGGTGCTCGGTTACGGTTAGGTCCGGGAAGAGGATGTCGTGTTGGGGGCACACGCCCAAGTCCTTGCGGATCTCATCCATGTCGGTTGAGATGTCCTGTTTTGGGTTGGGGAATAGTGTAAGTCAGAGAAGGAGAGCAAACCCAACCATAAATGATCTCACCTTGCCCATAATCTTGCAGCTGCCAGCGGTGATGGGCAACAAGCCCGTCATCATGGCAATAGTTGTCGTTTTCCCCGCTCCATTGTGCCCGAGCAAGCAGGTGATCTGATTGTGATAAAAATTCAGATTCAACTTGTCCACCGCGTGCTTCACACCATTGGTCGTTTGGAACGATTTCTGGAGGTTCTCGATGCAGATTCCTTCGCCCTCTCTCAGCCTGCTCGTCATGTCTGGGCTGACCACTTCGACATTGACGTCCTCGGATTGGGAAATTTCTTTCATTTCCCCGGAGACGACCGGGTGAAGGTGCGTTTTAGAGAAATTCCAGTAGGATGGGGTGAATAAGAAATGGGGTGGCAAATGCGTGCCGAACTCAGACGGCATCACCCGCTCAAAGTAAAAGTGGAGGAAGGCGTAGAGAACAATGTCCAGAAGGAACATGTAAAGGACGGTTTGGAACGTGAATTGATCTGCGCCGAGCGAAGCGAGGCGCATTTTTAATGAAGCAGGGGGGAGCGAGTGTAATAATGTTAGTTTAGTTGTGGCTCGTATGCTCGTCTTCATCAAGGCTCGCTCGCTTCGCTCACTCACCCGGGCTTGTTGTGGTGTCGAAGGTGAAGGTGGTGACGCCCTGCTTGCTGTCCTCAAACTCGACAAACGCATCTAGACCAAAAACGAACGCACCCACGGGGTGGATAGAAATGAGGCACTTCGTCATGAATGTGTCGGTGGGGAACATGCTGCGATGCGCAAAGCAAATTAAAAAAAAAATTATCAAGTTAGTAGTGTGTTCTCGTGCTCGTGCTCGTGCTCGTGCTCGTGCTCGTGCTCGCTCACCTGCTCAGCATACTACCCAGAACGAACGCCATGCCGCTAACAATCGCCGAGGTTTTGGACCGGCTGAAGAGGGTGGAGAGGAAGAAGCAGAACGAAATTGTTGCGTTGAGGAACAAGAAGAAATAGAGGAAAATGAAAATCGTGTCGGAGTACTCGAAGAGTCCACCGGCGAAAACGGTTACGAGGACGGTGATCACCCAGTAGAGGGACCCAAAGTGGAGAATCCAGGAGGCTGTGTGCGCAACCGAGGTGAGGGACATCATCTTCATTCCTTCTTTGATTTTAAGCTGACGGTAGATTTAGTAGTGGATGCTGATGTGGATGGCTGTCGCTCGCTCTCTTACCTCCTTTTCGCTAACCAGCGCCCTGACGGTATTACTGACCGGTAGCAGGAAACTCATGGTGATCATGTAGGCGAACAGGTCCTTAATTTGCCCCCAGAAGCCATCATCGGAAAAACTGGCACTTGGAAACGTCCCAAACCAAACGTCAAAGAAACTACTTTTGGGGTAGTTCTCGCAGTCTTGATTGTTCATATTCTGGGCGGCGTTGTTCCTGCACGCTGCTTCTTCGGCTGCATCCTCGTTGTCGGCGACCAGCAGCACGTCGTTCAGAATGAAATCGCTGACCATTCTTTGGATTGTTAGTTCGCCCGATCCGACGTAGATCCCCTGGCAGCTCATCTGGTTAGTCACGCCCGAGAAACCACCGTTGAAATTTTCGCAGGGGTTGGAACCGCCGTTTTGACTCTTCATCGGTGGGAGGAAGATGTCCGAGGTGGATGGCTGGGGTGACAGGTTATCCCTCCTATTCAGGCGATGGAGATTGAATGAATATTATGATGTTGATGCAATAATCTGATTTTCGATGTTACTCACCTGCTCTCTGTGTTGTTCATTCGAACGGTGAAACTGTAGTCCGGGGCGGCGGAACCGATCACGATTCCGAAACCGTACCGAGGGGAGGAGCCCTCGGTATCCGAAGAATAGGAGGGAGATTTTATCTTCGCAGTCACGACGCTGTCCGAGCTTGACACTACCACCTTGGTGTCGTAATTAGGGCCCAAATACGTTGAGGTGATAAACTCCGCGAGGCGGTTGACAAGGTCAACGGTCCCGACGTCATTCTGCGCTTCGTTGGACGGAGAGATAGAAATGTCCCGAAACTCGCAATACTTCGCTGCCGGCTCTTGGTCCTCGCTGCACAGATCCTCGTCGCACATGAAGAGGGGGGTGTTTATGGCCTGGCTGTAGTATACTTGAGGCACACCGTTCTCAATGTAACTTTGCGCCACCCTGCCAATTGAAAGTTTTGGGTTCCCATCCCGATCCGTGTTCCAGGGCGAAGTGTAGCAAACCAAGTCAGAGATCTCATCCTTGGAAACGACAGTTAAATTAAAGTTGTTTAAGAAAGCAGCTTCTCCCGGTAGTTCCGCTTTTGTGGTTTCAATGTCACCACCAGCCTCGCTTTTGAGGTAGGTGAACAGGTAGAAAATGAGCAGGGGAAGGGCTATTTCAAAAAGGGTTCCTACAGGGTGCCTTTTACGAAGGATTAAGTTCTTGAGCGACAGCGCTTGGAACTGTCTGAAATACATGCTTGGTTTATTGAGAATAGTATTTTAAAGTGTTGAACGGGGTTCTAACTTCGCCGTTTTAAACTCCAAATATTATGACTCGTGAATGATTTGTTTTAGCAACACTTTTTTTTTGTTCCGAAATGGTTCGGAATTTAAGTTAACCATCTCTGCGCCTCGGTAATCACAAATCACGTTTCGCTTGAACCAATCTAAAAGCTCGTAACGCTCTGTGAGGCAAGTAATAATACATTAAAGATCGAATGTTCCTCTCCATCTTTTGGCCTGCTTTGTACTGTCGACTAACCCACGTAACTCGCACAATTCTCACGGTACACCGACTGCGCAGCATTCTTTGCGATGATGAAGTATGACACCGAGCGAATTTTCCAAGGTGAGGGATAAAAAGCGCGAGGGACGCCCTAATGCGCCCCCCCCAGGGGTTAATTACTTTGATTGGAGTTTTGAGCAAGAAAAAAAAAAAGGGGAGTTGATGGGAGGGGGAATTTGGGGGGGATGAGGGGAGGAGGTGATGGGAGGGGGATGTGGGGAGGAGGTGATTGGAGGGGGGGTTTGGGGGGAATGAGGGGGGGGGGCATGGGGGGACAGCAGGATGGACATAGCGTGCAGAGGGGAGACTTGGGTGCGATGTTTGCAGCAATGAACATGAACAACAACACGCAAAATCGAGGTGAGGTTAAGGGTCACGACAGGCGTGGTCACGAAAGAGTTATTCATCGAGGGCAGCCCAATGAGTTTAAAGTCTGGGTTAAGGGTGGCCCAGTCAATGGCGGGGCGTAAAAGTAATCTTGCTGCAATTGATGAGGTGTGAACGAGATGTGTTAAAACGGGAGAAGATGTATAATTTGGGAAATAAGCAGATTTAGTGTGGTGGCGCAAATAAGCAACTTGAAAAATCGAATTAAAGTTGGAAATCGCAATATTTAATTACCATCCATTTATATCGCCACTCCGGTTCGCACTGAAATCGTGTTGGCTTGAAATATTTATACCTTTTGGGGGTGGTGATGAAATTATGTGAAAGTTGTTGTTGTTGTTGTTGTTGTCGTTGTTGAGGTTTGTTGTTGTTGTTGTTGTTGTTGTTGTTGTTGTTGTTGTTGTTGTTCTTGTTTATTTGGTATTGTAGAGGATAGCTGTTGTAAGTGTAGTTGTGTGGGTGTTGGGTTTTTTTACTCGGTGGCAGCGGGAGCCTCCTCTTTCGGCTTCTCCGCCTCCGCCTCCGCCTCCACCTCCTCCTCCGCCCCCCCCTCCACCTTCGCACCCTCCAAAGCTCCTGCCAACTCGTCCCCCGCCTCCTGGCTCCCTCCATCAGCTCCACCCATCTCAGCCTCCATGACCTTCTGTGCGGCCAAAAACTCCACCTTGAACTCCTCAGCTTTCTCGCTGTTGCCAAATCGCATTGCGAAAATTGTTTCCTTCAGCTCCTCCCCGTCGGCAAAGTCAAAGGCGCTCCACACCCAGGACCGGTCGGACCCGCTGTTGGGCTCCAGCACGATCCTAGGGTCGATCACGTGGTTAACGATGATCTTCAGCGTCTTCTCCTGCCTCATCAAGATTCGAATCTTCCCAAACTCATTGTGCTTGAGGAGCTGCACCGAGCCCACGCCCCTCTCTCGCCAGGTTTTGTTCCCGGTTCCAACGTCAAGCATGGTCTCCCCAAAGATGAAGAGCTTCGCACGTTGTGTGTAAATGACTGACTCCTCCTCGGTTCCGGTCTTCGTCTCAACCTCCTCCAGCTTGATCACAGCCTCAAAAGTTGCCGTGCACTCCTTCTCAAGTGCAGCAGCTTCGTCAGAGGCTGCTGCACTGGATCCAATGGAGGTGGAGGTGGAGGTGGAGGTGAAGGTGGAGGTGAAGGTGGAAGTTGGCACGGGGGCATCGGTTGCAGACGCGCCAGCTGCTAGTTCTGCAAGTGAGGCCATTATGAATCTGGTGTAAGGTGTGACTGAATGTGCATGTGTATGTGGTATGTGTTATATGTGTATGTTTTGAGGTCGTTGAGTTAGTGAAGAACGTTCAGCGTATTGTAGATGAATGGTGGAGGTTTTGGTGGGAAACGATCGATTAGGTTGCAGGCAAAGCAGATTAGTTCTACGAGTTACAGTCTTACCGAGATAATTTATGGTTTCCAAAAATGAAGTAAAAAAGTTTCATTTCCTTCTCCATCCGCATATCCGTGTCCGCCCCCCCATTCCTTCAAGAAGTGCATTTTAGCGTCTGGAATCAAAAAAGCAAAAAACATAAAAAACAAAACACAAAATCCAATCGACCATGAAATTAAAATCCAGCTTGCTCATCTACTTTGCCACCAACGCTACCCCAATCTCCTCCCTCGTCAATCTTCCCCTTGGAGCGAAAAAGATGATTAATCGACTCCAAGGCCAAGGCCAAGGCCAAGCATCCTGCCCAGGCATGGAATCTAGAAAGTGGACCCAAACAAACAAATTAGAACATGCCGACACATACCATTCAGTTGCACTAGAGACTCCCCGCGGCGGCGGCGAGGCACCTGGATTTCCAATGTCGACTGTGCTGCCATCGGCGTTTGCTATCAGCTTCCTCACGTACAATCTGGTGAAGTCGATCCGTAGAATAGTCCCAATTGCGTTTGCCCCAATTATAGGAGACATGACTCTCACGCCGTTTCAGCAAGCTATCTACATCATCAACATGCTTTACTTTGCTTATGCAGAGGGCTACAAAGGTTTCCAGAAGAAGCTCGGTCCCCTGGTAGTCTCTCGGAGCTTGACTCTTGACTACAAAACTTCTCCTCTCCACCACGTGATTTTTGGATCGTTTTACAGCATGGGCTATTTCCATGCGACGAAGAAGCGGAAAATTTTGAGTATCAGCGTTTCGAGTATCATTGTTTTGGTGATAATTGGAGTAAAGAGGTTGCCAAGTCCGTGGAAGAATATTATCGATGGTGGTGTTGTGGTGGGGCTGAGTTGGGGGGTTGCTGCGATTGTGGTGGGCTACCTGAAAGCAATTTTGAGCGGGGTGAGGCCAACGGCTGATCCTTGCCTACCACTTAAATGAACACTTCCGTTTTCGTTTTAAACACAATAATAATTTAATTTGGTGTTGTCGTCTCCGCTTTGAAATCGTACCCCGCATCCACAAGACAGTTGGTAACGTCCCCCAAGGTGGATGAGTGAGCTCCGAATTCCTTGTCGCAAAGATCTTGGGCTTGGCACCAGTAGTTGCACGTCGGTTGATATTCTGTATTGGTGTCACTCTGCAGGTGCCTCAAATGCCTCGCGTAAATATCCCCGACAGTCGGGTCTACGTGTTCAGCCTTAAACCTGGCAAGCAGATCTTCGAGATTGGTTCGGTTCAGTTTGTCGTAACCGTACTCGGTGCTGCGCCGAGCGAAGCGAGGTGCATTTTTAATGAAAAAAGAGCAAAACGAGCGAGCAAAGATTTGAGTGAGTTAGTGTTAATAAATAGATGTAGCCGTCTTTGGCCATTTCGCAAAATCAAAGACAAAAAAAGACGCATCACTGGGATCGGTTTTAGACGTTCAAAATTTGGACACGGTGGCGGGTTCGGCCAGGCGCATCTTTTAGTGCATCGCGATTATTCAGGGACGGCTCAAAGCTCGCTCGCTTCGCTCGCTCACCTGAACGTGTAACTCTTGGACCAGTAAGGGACGTGCTCCTTGTTGCTCTTGAGCAAATCAAAGTGATACTGGTCGTAATCGTTGACGTCCCCATCCTCTTCGGTTTTCCACAGTCTGATTGTTGGGTTGCTCGTTGGGTATGCCGTGGACATCGAGGGTGATGTTGTAAGGAACGACTTCTCGCCAGAAATTCTAAAGGTGTCAGTGTGCTCGTGTCCAGCAATCTGGATTTTGATTATGTCTTGGAACTGGTCAGTAACGTCGGTGTACGCACGCGCAAAGAGCTGCGGCATAAACGGTCGGTAAATTGCTTCTGGCTGGGTTACAAGGTCGTTGGCGTAGCCGATTTCGTAGCCGGGAGAGATATGGCCGTACAAGTATACAGTCTCATTGTTTGCGCGGGCAGCAGTGAGAGTCTCGGTAAGCCAGTCGAACTGCGCATAGCCATCTTCAACAGTTAGGCCTTGTTGAACCACGTCGTTTCCATAATCATAATACTCAGTGTTGAGAACGACGAGCCGAACGTTTTTCTTCCCTACTTTCTGGGAGTACCAGCCCTTGGTGGACATGGTGGCTTTGGCGTCGTCGTCAAGGTAGTCGCCCCAGACTTCGACAGCCCTGAGTTGGGGTTTGGGTTTATAAGTTTTGGAAGTTGCAGTAAAATTTCATTTCAATTCATCTCACCTGGGATACATTTTCTTGGCGTCGTCGCCGGAAGGATTCATGTCGCCGTCAAAGTCGTGGTTGCCAAGACAGAAGAAGAGAGGGGTGTTGGGGAACTTGTCTGTGATTGACTTCTTGATTCGGCTGTGAGTGTCGAAGATATCGTCCCCCCATGGTGTATCACCCGTGTAGAAGATGAAGTCCTCAGGATCCTCGAGAGGCTCAGTTTGGATCATGAAATCAGCAGCCGAGTCAATGAGCTCAGGCGTGCAACCGCACCCGGTGGCCGAGTTATCAAAGTTCCCATAAGGTGTGGAGTTAGTGCCTGAACAAGCCCCAGACATGTCCATGTGAGGATCGGTCCACTGCCAAAAGTTGGCCATGGCTGGGGAAGCCGTCAAGGCGAGGCTGGCAAGAGTGAGCTTCATCCTTGAGTTTGAACTGTGATAAAAAAATCGCCTTCAATCAAGGTGTCAAGTCAAATCAAGTTGATTTTTTGTTTGTTAGAAGCCTGTGCCTGGGTCTGCCAAGTGCAGAACTTCTTTGATCCTGAAGTTTAAAGTTTGTTTGGAAGTCTCCCTGAACTCTCTCTCCAACCCACAGACCTTTTCCTAGTTCTGTAGGTGGTGAGAGTGCCCTCCAAGTTTCAGTCGTGTAAGCCTGTGCCTGGTTGTACCCAAGGCAGAGCTCTTTTGAATGAAGCTCTTTTGAATGAAGCTTAGGCGAAGTACTCAAAGCTGTTTTGTTTTGAACGTATAGATGAACCTTGTAAGACTATATCTTACTCACGCACTGCTAATTCCGTATACGGTAATCAGAGTAAAGTAGGCCCTTAAAAACTGTAATATCTGTAATATCCGTAAGGTCGTCTACAATTATTACGTGGAAAGCCGCTTTTCGTTTCAGTTTTTTCACTTTTTCAGGCTTACTGCGTTTTCCAATCAGATTTCAATTAGTGACTACGCAACACTTTCTTTTTACCGCCCAGTCCTCTGTAGACCTTCTCCGCATTGGGGTGCTTAAAGAAAATCTGTGTAACTACACCAGACGGTCTTTCACGAGTTCAACTCCTTTCTCTAGTTGGGGCCGAAGTTGAAATCTTTTGTCAATCCGCATTGCTTGCTTGCATAACCAAAACCAAATTCCCACTTCAACTTTAAAGTTCTTCCTCCAACCCCCACTCCCGACAAACCAATGACCCAACAAAAAATGCTCACCCAGGGGCAACAGAAGCACATCAAATTTACAGGTTATTTGCAACCGAGTTTTCCCAAATCAGTCCCAAAGCCCGCAGTTTTGTACAACAAGGGAGGTTGCGACTTCCGCACGGCGATTCAGCCCGCGGTCGGGAAGCAACCAATTTCCGGAAAGCACCTAACGTCTGCCGGGAGACCTGTGTTTGCTCAGAACAAACGTTTTATGGAGGCAAAGTTTCGGAGCCCGGGGCCGGCCTACGACCCTATTAGCAGCATGGGGAAGCCGGTAAATAGCCAAAAGTTCGCCGCCGGTGGATGTAAATTTGGGACGAGCAGCCGAGATGGTGCAATGAAGCTTTACGCAATTTACACAACGAAGTGAGACAGTGTGTGAGTGGAGCGAGTGAGTGAGTGAGTGAGTGAGTGAGTGAGTGAGTGAGTGAATGAGTGAATGAGTGAATGAATGAATGAGAGTGGTAGATAATGGAAAATTGAAAGGGAGATGTTTCAAATGTATGTCTAAATCTAATGGGCATCGTCATCTCCTACGCCAATCATCAAACCTCTGGAGCACAACCCCAGCAGCCACGTTCACGTTGAGACTCGCTGTACCATGGCCAAACTGGCTGATGTATACAAAGTAATCACAAATAGCTAGCTGCTTCTCGTTCATTCCGCTCCCCTCATTGCCAAGCATAAATGCAGTGTCTCGGGTGAATGGGAGCGTATCAATGTTAAAACACTTTGTCTTGTCCTCCATTATTTCCACACCCACGAGGTCGGCTTTCAATGTGAGGGTGATGTACGTTGCGCACTCGGGAAGGTTTTGGAACCTTTTGTGGGGAATGTCGGTAAGGAGTGCTGAATCGAGTTTTGGGGCTCCAACCACAAGTATTTGCATTGCTGAGAAGCTCATTGCGGTTTGGATCAAATCTGCGCCGAGCGAAGCGAGGCGCATTTTTAATTAAGCACGAGCGAACCACGCGAGCCAAACAAATGAGTAGGTTAGTTCAGTAGTGGATGTAGCCATTATTTCTGCAGCCATTTCGCGAGATTTATCGCGGAATATGTTTTTGTCATTGCTTTCATCACGGCTCGCTTCGCTTCAGTCACCTTTAATATTGTTTGATTTGGATATGTTGTAGATGACAAGGTAGAGGAGGGGAGAGGGAGAGGGAGAGGGAGAGGGAAAGTGTGGGGGGGTGGGGGAGGTGTTTGAAGATCGGAAGGTATCCAACTCTATGGATGATGGTGCTTCTGACTGCATTTGTTGTCGTTGTTGCATGCCATCAAGGTCGAACATTTGCTGGAGTGTGGAGCCTGGAGCAAACAACTTCTTGATAGACATGGGTGATGAGAATGTTTTGTCGTGATTATTTTACTTCCCTCCATCAACGAATCCTACCATGAAGAAAGAAGTTATCAAACTCATTCTCGACGGCGCGCCCAATGTTGCAGAAGCTTTGCTTCGCTCAGCGCCAAAATTCGGTATTCTTTCATCTCGACAAATCGAACAGTTCTTGCTGGAACATGAGCCTACGGATTTTGAGGGTGATTTCACCGCTTGTGTTCATTTCATCATAAAGCATGACGACCACTCATTGACCTCGAAGAAAAGAGCAGAGGACGCAGTAACAATGTTGGAGAAGAAGAAGGCTGCTTTCGAAGCAGCAACGGTTGCTGCTGCTGCTGCTGATGATGATGATGATGATGATGATGATGATGATGATACTGATGATGATGATACTGATGATGATACTGAAACTGCTGCTGCTGCTGTTGCTGATGCAATTGCTATGGCTACCACTGGTGATGCTGGATCGTCCCTCGAGCGAATGAAGAAGGAACTTGCACGTGCAGAGAAGGAAGTTAAGGCAACGAAACTTCCCAAAACCTCAAAAACAGGGAAGCTCATGAGCTCTCTACTTTCAGCTGACTTTACGAAGAAGAAGAAACGGGATCCATTGCTCGCTGCTGCTGCGGCAAAGGGGTGCCTCGTCATCGTGAAGAGCTTGCTCGAGGGGGGCGCTCCCGTCAATCAGACTGATTCAACTTCGGGCAGGACTGCTCTACTTTCCGCCGCCGCGGTCGAGTCAAATAGCGAGGTCGTCGAGGCGTTGCTGAAAGCCGGGGCGGACGTGAAAGCTGTCGACAAGGAGGGTCAGTCCGCCCTCATGCTCGCGGCGAAGGTCGACGTCGAAATCGTCAAGTTGCTGCTGCTGAGCTCCAACAAGAGCGAAGTCAATCGAGTTGACAAGAGTGGTCAGACTGCAATTTTCTCCGCGCTGTTGAATAATGACGTGAACTTGGAAACCGTTGAGGCTCTGCTGAGTGCAGGGGCCGACGTGAATGTGACTGGGCAAAGGATGAGCGTGCTTCTCGCGGCGTGTTACACTGCGAAGGAAGAGCGCGGTCTCGACAGCGTCGTTGCAATTCTTCGCAAGGGGGTTCAGGGGACAATAGCTCGTTCCTGCTTGAATCTCGGGCCGAAGATACTCACGGACAGTGGCCCTCAGTGTGCGTTGAGGCTCGTCGAGGCTTACGTGGCTGGGAAGCCGTACGCGTGCGGTGGAGTTGTGGGGGGGAAGCCTTGATACAAAAATATGGAGGAAATTGTGCTGAAGGACTGTCAAGGCTGCTTGAAGGTGGGGTACTGTTCTCGTGAGTGTCAGGTCAGCGATTGGAGCAAGCACAAGTTGAGCTGCAGCAAATCTTCGGTTTCAAAGAAGGTTGCAGGCAAGGGCAAGGGCAAGAAAAAATAAAGAGTCTTTTTATGGTTTGTATTATTAGTTGCAGCAAGATCGACGGTCTTTGCAGCCGGTCTTAGTGACCCCCTCCCCACCACATCTAGAACAAGCCCACGCCCCCCCCACGCTGTACTCTCCCTCCCCGCACTCCTTCGGCTCCTTGGTCCCCTTAGGACAATAGAACCCCTTCGGACAATACCCCTCGCAGTTCTCGTCGACCATTCCCTCCTCACTTCCATAAATCCCATCCCTACAAATCCTCTTGACCCCCCCCTTGCAGAAATACCCAGCTTCGCACTTGACCTGACC
>Ga0302116_1001251_pt1 | contig 15360 bp, 16 predicted proteins | sample AG5_SCM_MG_FD_203124 | JGI IMG/M metagenome (GOLD analysis project Ga0302116, IMG submission 203124) | Marine microbial communities from Western Arctic Ocean, Canada - AG5_SCM | ecosystem: Environmental > Aquatic > Marine > Oceanic | place: Canada: Western Arctic Ocean | collected 2017-10-01 | reverse complement strand
ACCCCACACCCACCCACACCCACCACACCCACCCACACCCACCCACACCACACCCACAGACACCAACTAACATTATTTTAATCATAATTATCATATCTTCTCAAACAAGCACAGCTCAAACTCAACCCCATCAACACCTATGCTTCGGTTGACAACTTCGTTGGAACGCCATCTCCCTCCCCCGCGCCAACTGCGCAGGTTCTGTGGCTCCCCAATTTGAGATGCGGAGAGGAGTTTCCCATCCCGGGTGGCGGCGGCGATCCGTACCAGTGCAACCCGAACAGCGCTGCACCTTGCTGCAAGTTGGATATTGGCTACTGTGGAGGGGCTTCGACCTTCTGCAGCTGCGGGGATTTGTGTATCGACTACAGCGACAGGAGGCTGGGGGAGGAAAGCAAATATTCCGACAATTTTTTGGCTCCTTCCGACTCGTCCGACTCGTCCGACTCGTTCGACTGGACAGACTGGACACCCGAGACACGTACCCACCACCAGCAGATGGTCACCTCCAACCATGGACCCCGCCACCTCGCCTCCTCCAAGGAACCCGGCGTTTCCCTCTCAACCCTCTCCTCTCCGGTTGGAATTTGCCTCAACACGTTCACGAACAACAAAAACGGCCAGATGCACCGTCCGCTCAACATAGATCTCTGCACCTCCAACCAGATGCAGGGCTGGGAGCTAACCGACGAGAACTACATTCGAAACATGTTCTGGCCCGACCACTGCATTGCGGTTGACAAGGACGACTTGGCAAATCTCGTCGGGGCAGATGTCTACCTGAAGCCTTGCAAGGACAGCAACTACGTGAACCTGGTGTGGAAAGTTCCAAACCACGAGCAGCAGGTGAGTCTCACTCAGTCTCCGCTTGCCTTGACGAAGACGAGAATACGAGCCACTACTAGACTAACGTTATTCCACTCAATTCGTATTCTCACCTTCTTCGCTCGGCGCAGCTGCTCAACACAATAGAGCACAAGGCTTCAATAAACACCAACACAATCACCCACGAGCCCTGCTATTTTTTGTCCAACGCCAAGAACGAAAAATATTGGCCGAATGACGTTTACCGCGACAACCACAAAACTTGCTTGAACTTTTACAATTTGGACAACGAGCAGGATAGCAGCATCATCTACAACGTACCGGCAGGTTTCAACAGGTTCCAGACTCACGTTGGGATGGCTGGGGCTGGCGAAAACCCCGTCGGAATGCTCTCCTACGAGATCTGGCTCGACAACAAGTTCGCTGCCCGGGTTGACTGCGAAGGTGAGCCAGCGAGCAGCAAGCGATGCGAGCAGCAAGCGAAGCGAAGCGAGCTAGTCACAACTAGTGTTCAGACGAGAATACGAGCCTCTACTAACTAACCCCTTCGCACCATCTTCTCTCGGCGCAGCAACCACCCTCAAATTCGGCGACGTGCGCGTGTACAACGAGACAATATACCCTCACATGAACCGCACAATGTTCAACTCCACTCACTACACCCCAAACATCAAGGGAATGAACCCCAACTACAACAACCAATCCCACTCTTACATCAAAAGTATTGAACAAGACTCCTTCATGACCACCAAAGTCCGCAACATGTGCAAGTTCGCAGACTGCACCTACTCCCAACTGGACGAGTTCCTCGGTGCAACGGATAAGAACAACCCGTGCTTGCAATCAGCCCAGCCAATTGACGTGGTTGTGGCTGGCGTGACCACGATTGAGCTCAAGATCAAGCAAACTCTGTGCCAAACGCACACGGACCCAACAACCGGCTTCCAGATCAAAACGGGCTGCGGCACTCGCCCGTATGCAGCATTTGGAACGCCAGTGTTCACCAATGCAGTCCGAGACGGACAAGAAAGCCAGAAGGCGTACACAGATCGAATGCTCTGGGGAATGCACGCCACAATTTTCGAGCCAGTTTGGGTCATTTACATTTGTATGGAGGTGAGCGAGCGAAGCGAGCGAGCCTTGATGAAGACAAGCATACTCGCGATGAATCCCGCGAAATGGATACAGACATAATTGCTACATACACCACTGAACTAACATTATTCCACTCATTCTTTTGACTCGCCTTCACTCGTTTTGCTCTTGCTTCATTAAAAATGCGCCTCACTTCGCTCGGCGCAGATTTTCATCCTCATCACCGACGTCATTGCCTTTGTCATCATTGCCTACGCCCTCTGGTACTGGCTGGCGTACAAGAGATCAAGGAAGTACTTGTGGATAGCCTGGGCAATCACCTTCATCGGCCCGTTGCTGGTCTCGTGCATACCGGTGAGGCTCTTTATCCCCTGGGACAACGCAAACGCTCACGTTGAGAGCTACTTGTTCGACTTCGAGAAGCGGTACAACTTGCAGCGCTACGAGGACATGGTCATGGAGACCTGCAGGTGAGCGAGAAAAATCGATTAAAAAAAAACAAAACAAAACAACAAATCCTAACATTTTTTTTGCGCAGAACATTCACGGAGGGCTACGGAGACATGGCGATCGAGTCACTCATTGGCACGGTGACATCTCTGTGCGCTAAGAAGGATAACGTTCCGGCCACTTGCCCGACGGACGATGGTCCAGAACTCCCAGAAGACGACGAGTGCTACGATTACCAAGCGCCCAAGGGAGGAGCTCTGGAGTGGGCGAACGAGGTCAACCCACCCATGGTGAATGAGATCGTTTACTCCGATCTGCTGTTCACCTCTCCGTCGAACCAGCGAGTCGAAGGATTCCCTGGCACGTGCTACGACATCTTTGGCGACACGAAGTTCAACGACGTGTGCGATGAAGGCTTCGTTTTTCCCACCAGTGAGGGGGAGGTGAGCGAGCGAAGCGAGCGAGCCTTTTGGAAGACGAGCATACGAGCCACCTAAACTAACATTATTCCACTCATTTTGTAATGCGCCTCGCTCCGCTCGGCGCTTCGTTCGGCGCAGCTCGCCGGAGATATGCCTTGCTCCTGCACCACGAGCGGCTGCGCCTTAACCGGGTCATGTCGGCTGTCACCAGAGTCCTCCGTGGAGTGCTCTGCACTGTACGAGTACATGAACTGCACGCTCGTGAACAAGTACTACAAGGACATTTGCGATTGCACCTGCTCCATAGATCTGCAAAACCCTCCTCCAACCCCCGAGCTGGGGGACAACGCTGTTGAGAATCAGGCCCCCGAGTGGTACTACGACGAAGTTAAGAACCTAGAGTTCGAGTTCTGCGTGGACGGCATGATCGAAATGATGGTTCCAAAGGTCAACGCGGGCGTTAGGTGGGTGCCGTTCAAGGGAAACGTGGATATGAACACCTATCCGATGCACGTGGATTGCGGCAAGGCCCGCGGTCTGCTCTTCGAAGGAAAGTTTGACCAGGCAATCTCCCAGGTCCGCGAAACCTGCGGAAAGATTTTGGATCTCTACGAGAAAGACGGCATGTCTTCCATGGATAGGGTGCTGCAGGGAATGCGCAGACTTCTCGAGTACGCCACCCAGCTTGCTGGCTTGTCCGCGTCAGTCTACAACGCTATGACCATGATGCAGATCGCTCTTCCGGTGGCGTTGTGCATTGGCCCGGCGTTGTTGCGCGGCGCGCTTAGGACGAAGCTGTTGGTTCCTCAGTCCGCAACGCCGGGACTGTTCATCCAGCTGCTACCATGGCTCTACTGCCCCATAGTCTGGTGCTTGTTCAACTTCGTCTTTCAGATTTTCGGCAACATTTACATGCTGCCTGGATTGCTGTTGATAGCTTATATACCTATGGTTTACTTTGTCGTGGGTGTGAAGCAAGAACTTAGCAAGGTGAGCGAACGCGAACGGGAACGCGCCGCGCCTACAACTCACTCGAAACTAACTCACTACTCTATTCTATATATTCACAGCCCATGACCAGGGAAGCCATCAGCAGGGTGGTGTACTGGCTGGACGTTTTCACCGGAATTGCCAACTTGGTCGCTTATTCCCTGCTCACGTACGGCCTTTACTACACGTTCTTCGTGGACCCCAACACTGCCTACATGTCCGACGTAATTATTGGCCAGCTGTTTGGCGGCGACGGCAAGAAGCTCAAGTACCTTGGCATGATCTTCGGTTTCATGTTCTTCAAGGTGCTGTTCAAGTACATGTGCACCACGTGCATGGGGGTTGACTTCATGATGTACGAGCTCATTCAGCAGCGGTTCTACGAATTGTTCTTGGAGAAGGGAGACGAGACGGCCATTGTTTTGCAAGAGGCTAGGGCGAACCGCCTGGATGCCTTCACCCAAATTTTGAAAGACAGGGGAGAGATGAGAAAGGCGGCGCGAGCCAAGAAGATAAAGGAGAAGAAGAGGAAGAAGAAGCACGACAGAAAGTCCCACCTGTCCGCACAAAGCAGCGGAGACGAGAGCGGACCGGAATCCTTCGGCAATATGAGCGACGGCGATTTCAACGAGTTCGACGAAAGCTCGGGCAGCAGGGGGAGCAGGTGAGCGAGCGAAGCGAGCGAGCTTTTTGGAAGACGAGAATACGAACAAAACTAAAAACACTGACCCACTCAATTTACTTCGCACCTTCTTCGCTCGGCGCAGCTTCGGAGACAGCAGCAGGAACTCGGGCATGGTTGGATCCGCTACCATCAAGCAGGTTTTCAAGAAGCAAGCATCCGTGTGGGATCTCATCAACAACGGACAACCGAAATTGAAGAGGATGATTCCAAACTATTTCAACGCAGTTGGAACCACCCTCCAACATCTCAAACGCTCCAGGTCCAAGCTCGAGATCCACAAGAAGATGGCGAGTCGATCCGAAGTGGCCTACCTGAGTAAGAAGATGGGGCTGACCCACACTCCCGATTCGGCCATCGTGTACGAATTGCTCGTTTGGCGTCGTTCTTCCCTCTGGGTACTGATGATATTCGGCTCCATTGCCACCATCTTTGCTCTGGCGAACATATCCAAGGGTTACATGAATTCTGCCGCGTATTTCGACCTTGCCACGAAATCTTCCCTCCACCGTTTCCCCGTCCCCGGAGAACTTGAATTGTACACTCAGCAGCACTTCAAGATCAAGGACGCGGAGAATTGGACCAAGTATTCCGGTCCCATCAGGTGAGTGGATTTTGGCACAAACTTTCACATTCACATTCACATACACTTTCACTTTACTAAACTATGCGCAGCACCAACGTGACAAACCCTTCAACGGGATTTACCGAGACGAGGTATTTGAGCTTGGTCGGAACCAACGCCAAGACCACGATGGCCCCGGCCGGCCTCGTTGCCGATTACAAGTACAACAACAATTACATGCAATGGGGACTCGACAAGGTAAACGGGACGCTCAAGAACGAGATGGGTCTCTGCATGCAGAGCAGCACCCATGGGACGTTCGGTTGGGGCCAGCCTGTTGTTGGGTTCAGCTGCATAAACGAGTTTCTGCGTGACAAAGTGAATTTGAATAAAAACCAGATTTGGTCTTACAACGAAGTCACCAGGCAGATAAACAGGTGAGCGAGCGAGCCTTGATGAAGACTAAAGCGATGGATCCCGCAAAATGGCTACGGACGGCTACATCCACTACTAAACTAACATTATTCCACTTAATTCTCCCTCTTGCTCGGCGCAGCTTCGACGGAATTTTCTGCCTCGCATATAACCGCGACGTGCAGCCGAAATGGCACCCTCCAGACTCGGATGGGGTGGTGAATTGCGGCACAAAGTACCCGCTCGAAACCACAGACGCTTCTCAGTGCCCGCCTTCCGAAACGGGCCAGAAGTTCTGCTGCAGTAATGACCTGCGCGGGTGGAAAGACGCGTTTGGAGTTTCCGAGTTCATCGGTGGGACTTGCGGTTCGAGTGAAGAACACTGCAGTTGCGAGGAGAACCCTGCAGACTGCACAGACTACAGGATTGAGGCTAACCAAGCCGAATTATCGAACATTCCGCTCACCGTCGCGAAGTGCGACGACGTCAACGACCATAACGGCGGCCCTCTGTACTTTGATATGCCAAACCAGAAGAACGTGCTTGAGCGGCTGAGTAGCTGGTGCAACGACGAAAACAACTGTATGTGGGCCGAAAACAAAACGATGCACGCGTTGTACGATGTTGGAGACACCTACTACTTCGGAAACAAGGACAGAAGATGGAGGTGAGCGAGCGAAGCGAGCGAGCTTTGAGGAAGACGAGAAATATATACGAGCCACTACGAAACTAACATTATATTATTCCACTCAATTCGTATTCGTTTGGGACCTTCTTCGCTCGGTGCAGGTGCTACGCCGAGGACATTCTAACCGACAAGACCTACACGACGGCGGGTCAGACGTACGTGAGGCGAGAGTACAACAAGCAGCAGACCGGAAACAAGTATTGCGACGTGCACATGCACATTGTCGATCTGCTCGAGAAGAGCCAGGGGAGAGGTGAGCGAGCGAAGCGAGCGAGCCTTGCGACTACTAAACTAACCATATCATGCGCCTCTCTTCGCTCGGCGCCTACGCAGAGGATTTCTCCGATTTCCAAAAGAGAATGACAAAGGTTGGCTACGCCAAAATGATGGTCGACGCGGAGAAGGCGACCGTCTCGATCAACATTATTTTAATTTTGTTGGCTTGGGCGGCGCTCATATTGGCGAGTTTAAGTTTCCACATGTACAGCAACTACAAGATGAGCAGAAACTTGGTGATGCTCGGGTGGCTGTGCACGTTTTTGGCACCCTTCTTGCTGTCAGTGATTCCGCTGAGGCTGTTCATTAAGTGGGAGGCGACGGAAGAGGTGACCGACGCAATGATGCTGGAGCTTCGGGACCAGTACGGGTTAGAGACAAAGGAGAAGGCACTCATCGAGACCTGTGCCGCGTTGGAGGAGGACGGGAGCGTCGACAGCATGATTGGTCTTGTGCTCGGGATCTGCGCCTACAGCAAGGAGATTGACGCAATGACCGCGTACCAGACAATGGGCGATAGCTTCTTCGCGGAGGACACCCAAATTCCCATGGGGGCCTACGTGTGCGGAAAGGACACGTACAATGATCCGCCCGAGTGGGACTACACCCACCTAATGACTTTACCCTGGAACAAAACGGACGGGGTGCCAAACACCTATACCGGGTATCCGCCCGTGGCGAAAGACCCGTGCGCGGGAATTGAGAGCTTGAGCGGCCAGGCGTGGGTGGACAAGGGCACGTACGTGTGCAACAACGGCGCGGACTGCGATTGCCCCGAAGGAGAAACGCAGAACTGCGACGCGGCGCAGAGCTCTCAGATGGCACCGGATCTGGAGGAGTGGAAGCGAATTTGCGACGAGCTGCCGGCGGAGGAGATTTACAGATTGTATCCGCTTTACTACGACGGCTATGCGAGCTTGTTGTTGAAGACGAGCTCGGCGGGGAGGGGTGACGGAAAGGATAGCGGGGTTAGCGGCAATTTGCCGTGGCCCTTCAGCATCGCGGTTAGCGACGTGACGTTCGACGTGAATGAAGTCCACACGGAGTGCGGAAAGGCGAGGCGGCACATTTGCCAGGGCGAGTTCAAAGAAGCCGAAGCGAGGGCGAAGGCGGCTTGCGCTGAAATTCGAGCATTTTTGGACGACGACCAAGGGACGGACGCCCAAAACATCGAGGAGACGGTGCAGTTGTTGGTCGGCAGCATGAAGGAGCTGACCGAGATCAGCGTGTCGTTGATTCATAGCTTGAAGAGCTTCAAAATGATGAGTTCTGCCACATTCGCGCTCGCTCCGGCGCTGATCCGAAGTGCGATCAGGGTGAAGACCGCAGTGCCCCAAAATTCGATTTCGGGAATGTTCGTCATTGTTCTCCCCTGGCTGTACTCACCCCTGGTGTGGTGCGTCTACAACTTGGTCTTTCAGCTCATCGGCAACTGGCCTTTGTTGTTCGGATTGATTGTGATGGCCTACGGACCCGTAGCGTTTTTCATTATTGGCGTGTGGAAGGACATCACTAGACCGATGCCCGACCGAGAAATCCACGTCATCAGGGTCATGTGCACGGTGCTGAATCGACTGAAGCTGGTCGTGAGCGCGCTGCTTATTGGCTGGGGGTTGTGGGTGTATACGTTTGAGGAGCAGGGCGAGTACACGAGCGATTACAAGGACCAGATCACGGATGACTTTAGCACGATGAGCATGGTGAGTGAGTGAGTGAGTGAGGGGAGTGGATCTCTGTATATTACAAGTTAAAACTAACTAAAAAAATTCGCTCGGCGCAGATGGAACTCGCGAGTAACATCATGATGAAATACTACTACACGACAATTGTGGGAGTTGACTACATGCTGAGCCAAATCCTGAGCGCCAGAAAGTACGAAGTTTACATGGAGATGGCCAGCAAGAACGCCAAGTGGAAGGACAGCCGCCCAGCCAAAAGGGCCGCGGAGCTAAGGGCAAACTACGTGACACTGATGGACAACTTCTGCTTAATGGCGGGGAGATCGACGGCTGATTTGCCCGCTTTTAGCAATTACAGGCTGCACAAGTTGAACAAGAGGAGGAAGGAGGACAGGAAGGCAAAACTCGCCAAGGAGAAGAGCGAAAAGGTAGGCGACTTGGAAGCCATGTTCAAGAGCATCGACGAAGACGGGGACGGCAACTTGGACACCAACGAGCTGAATCACGCGCTAAAGAGCGGAAAGTACAGCGAAAAAGTGTGTCACACGCTGAGGGAAATCCTCCACGACATGAAGAAGGCTGGGGAAACGGAAATGAACTGGAAAACGAGCGGGCTGACGAGGAAGCACAGGACAAAGAACGAGCAGAAGAGCTTCTGGCAGCAAATGTGGAGCACGCCGCCGGACAGGAGGTGAGTGAGCCGTGATGTGTTTTTCATTCACTCCCTTTCGCAATACTATATTTTATATTAATTCAAATTTTTAATTTAATTCAGCACCGGCATCCCAGACGTCGAGCAGCAGCTCATTGACGTGGGGTTCACGGGTGATGTGGTGAGGGACAACAGGTCGCCGAGCGTAAGAGAAGGTTTGAAAATGTTCGAGAATCCGCTGGCGGTGATTCACAAGAAGGGCAAGAGGATGAGCAAGAGGATGAGCCGGAGGGGAGGAGGAGGAGGAGGAGGAGGAAACGAGGAGGGGTTGGAGCTAAAGAATTTCGACGGAAACGGGGGAGGGGGAGGGGGAGACGGAAGCAAGGAACTTGACGAGGCGGAGGAAAGGGAGAAGAGCGAGGGAAAAGGAGGAGAAAAATGGCAGGATTGCGTGGACCCGGCGAGCGGCAAGAAGTACAGGTACAACGAGAGCACCGGGGTTACAGAATGGGCGGAGGACTTGGTCAGGGGCGCGGGAGTGGCGCTGAGCGACGAGGAGCTGATTAAATTGCTGAAGAAGCCGCCGAGAGACGTGCCCGAGATGCACTCGAGGGAAGCGTTCAAGGTGTTCCTGAGGGGAATTACCAAAAAGAGACTGAAACACGTGCTGGGGATTGTGTACGAGGGCCAGGAGGGGCTGAGCGAAGAGGAGAAGGCTTTCAAGGTGAAGAAGAGGTTGAAGTTGTTGGACGGAGAGTTTGCAGGGGATAAAGAGTTTGCTGATTGAATGAATAGAATATGTGAAAAATGTGTGGAAATAAATTTGGATTATTTTCGCCGCTTGGCTAAATTTATTCTTTAAGACTTCTTCCTCTTCTTCTTTTTCTTCTCGACGAAGTCGTCAGCAGCTTCAATTTTCTCCGAGTCTCCGCTCCCACCGCTGCTCTTCCTCTTCAAGCTGGAGACAATGTCGTCAATGGCTTTTGCATCAGACACTTTTACTTTGACTTTGACTTTTTGCGCCTCAACCTCGGCCTTTTCACTCTCCTTGAACTCGAATTCCTCAGCCCTGGCCAGCTTCTTCTCCCTCCCCTTCTGCTTGGCCTTCTCCATCTTCTCGCTTTCCTTCCTCCTCTTCCTCTCCCTCTCATTCAAAAAGTACTCGCCGCTTTCCAGCTGCTCGTCGACCTTGCTCTTGGTGGGCGCGGGCGGGAACGGCGTGTACTTCCTCTTTTCGGTGATGTTCTTGGGCTTCTTGCGCTGCACGTTCTTCTTCTTAAAGTTGGGCAGGAACCGCCCCCAGTCCTCCTCCTTGAGCCCCTCATCCTTGGCGAGCTCCCTCTTGATCATGAGCTGCTTGATGTTGTACACGGGGTGGATGTTCTTCATGCAGTCAACCACCACCGAGCGGACCTGCTTCAAACCCCCGTAGTTGCCCATCACGCTCACGGTGTTCCCCTGAACCAGAATGTAGCACGAAGTGAGAAGCTGCAAAAAGCGAAGAAGGGAAGAAGGGAAGAAGGGGCGAGTTTGTGCGCATTTTTAATTTAATTTATGGATCAGGGGGGAGGCGCGAGCGAGCACAAAGAATTAGAATTGAGTGGAATAATATAATATAATAATATATGTTAGTTGAGTGTTGGGATGACCGCCATTATATTATGTCTGCAGCCATGAACCATGAGCCATGAACTATGAGCCATGAACTATGAGCCATGAACTATGAGCCATGAACTATGAGCCATGAACTATGAGCCATTTCGAAGAGGATTCATCGCTCGTATGCTCGTCTTCCTCAACAACAAAACCAGCGGAGACTGAGCGAGACTCACCTCCAGCGCCTTCAACGTAGCCCCGCCCGGCCCCACTAGCCTCTGCCGGCGATTGACGAACCGCTCCTTGTTGCGCACCAGCCCGCCGATCTTTATCACGTCGCACTCCGTCCCGTCCTGGAGGATCTTGACTGCCTGGGGGAACGGGATCGACCGAGCTAGGAGCTTGATCAGGTCGCGGGCCTTTAGGATCACATACGGATCGTCGGTCTTGGACGTCGTGGAAACAGTCATGGAACCTTCAATCAGGTCCAGCTCGCAGGAGACTTTACACTTGTCTAGAGAACGTGTGACCACAGGCCACACCTCTCGAAGGTACTTCTCGCGGTACTTGGGGAACAGGGTGGCAAACGAGGAGGAGGCCAATAACGAAGATGGCATCATTGAAGATTCCCAAGACTCTGATTTCCAATGGTCAATGTTCTCGTTGTCCCAAGGTTTGTCTCGACGGTACTTTTTGTGGTTTTTGGGACCATCAGATTGCTGGGTTGACGAAGAATTAGGTTCCTGGGATTCAGGCATAAGGGTGGCTTATTTGTGTGATGGATTTGGAATTGTGGTCACAAAATTTGATGGGGTGATTTTGGTGGTTTTTCTGGGAGACCAAATATAGTGCCAAAGGTGTTACTACACTACCAAAAATAGTATAGTCCTTCCCTTCCCCCTTCTTTAGTTCCTTTTCACGAGCATTATGCCTTCCAACGAGCACCACAAGTGGCTCAAAAAGCGTGATTGGCCCGCGGTAGAATGGGCCATGACTGACCCAAATCGTGACATAGATTTGTTCAGGAGAAAGTACAAGGAGAGAGATGAGCATGGACGACTGCCACATCATTGGATGGCAGCGAAAGCTCAGACACACACACATACTCTTGCCTATGTGGGCGTGGAGTCGATTTGCTTGAATGTGGAGGCCCTCACCACACGAGACAATAAAGGCGAAACTCCCATCGACATTGCCCGTAGGAGTGAAGCCTGTGCTGAGATCATCGGCTTGCTCTCCCACACTCCCGAGGAAGCTGATTCGTTGGAATGGAAGGGGGTGGCCCCCTTGTACGCACCAGTGGCTTATTGGAGGGGTGAGATGAATGGGTGGATCAGATCACGATCATGGGTAGACTGTCACAAGTGGATCAATGAGCACGATGACGAGTTGGTGCGTGAAGTGCTCAAATACAACAATTCTGAACTTCTTCGAGGGATTGCTTGCTATAGCCAGGTATACAGCGAGTCCCTCATGTTTCTTGCTCTTCGAATGATCCATCGGCACCCACTTGCCCTTACTACCAGAGATCCTCTTGGTCAGCTAACTGTTCAATATGCTGAGCACCCCCAATTCAATGCGTGCCAGGAGATCCGCAAGGTCCTCCGCCTCACCCCCAAGTACATCTCCTCCACCCCCTTCCCCACCCTCCTCATCCAATCCCTCCCCACCAAGCACCACGAGATCTACGGCCCCTACAACACCGTCTGCCAGTTCATCAAGCACATGAAGTACGACAAGGCTGAGCTGGTCGAAATTGAGGCCGTCCTCAAGCCGGCTCGCAAATGCGATGTCTGCAGCTCCCTCGGCGCGAAACCGTGTGCACGGTGTAAGCGCACGTTCTACTGCTCGGCCGAGTGCCAGAAGTCTGCGTGGAAGAAGCACAAGAAGACGTGCAAGGCGCCGCCAAGTCCTCCTGCAACCGAGGCCGATCTCTGCACCCTCCACAAGGGCATTGCCCTCCTGAACATGTGCATACAGAGGCCTGGGGCTGGGGATGGCCCAACGAGTGTGGTGGTGGACTTCCTGTTGCCCGGTCCAGCAATTTAAAATAAGAATAATGGTTTCGTTTTCGTTTTCAAATACTTCCTTTTTTACACAATTCCTTTTACACAAATTTCTTCTAATTTCTTGATTTTGATTTCCACCTGGTCGGGGTTATTTGAATTGGGAGGTGGGCTAGGGATAGGAAGGAGAGGATAACGGAGGTTACGTCGTAACCGCCGTTGAACACGCACTCGCCGAGAAGTCTAATTGTGTGGGCGTGGGTTGGAGTCCGCCGGGAGTGTTTTGGGAAGGACACGTAGTCTCGCTTGTAGACGATGTGGAGAATGAGGTTGAGGATGGGGGTGAGGGATGTGCGGGTGTACTCTCGGCAGGGGGTGATTCTAACCGTGTGGTCGTAGTTGGATGAAACAATGAAGTTGGAATCGGCCGTGATGGTGAGCTGGTTGGTGTTGAATTCTTGCTCAAACATGTGCTTGAGCTCGAAAGTCTCAGCATCCCAGATCTTCATCGTTTTGTCGTCACCAGCACTCACAAGAATACGCCCGTTGGGGGAGTATGAGACGCTCATGACGTAAGAGGTGTGAGCCTGGTCGATGCTCTTCACCAAGCTTCCATCGGCAGGGTTCCAACATTTGATGGACTTGTAACTTCCCGAGCAAAGGAGTTTGCAGTCGGGAGAGAACGAGAGGGAATAGACCCAGCTGGTGTGGCCCTCCAACGTGTGCGCTAAGATGGCATTTCCCTCGTTGAAGCTGTAGAGGTTGATGGACTTGTCGAGGCTTCCAGTAGCCAGCTGCTTGCCGTCGGGGGAGAAGCACACTGCAAGAATAATACTCGTGTGATCCTCAAGCACTTGCACGCTCGCCACCCTCCCCCGGCTCCGACCAAATCATCACCTTCTTATCATATCCACCAGAAGCAAAGTGGGAGCCTGATGGAGAGACGGTGACGCATGAAGCACCATTACCGTGTCCCACCAAGGTCTGGACCAACTCGAGGGAAGGGCTAAGTACCTTCAAGCCACCGTCATGGCCACAAGCCACAAGTGAGCCAGTCGGAAGATAGCAAAGACCATTGACATCATAGGCAAAAACATTGTCAGCTTGATATTCTACCTTGTTGGAGCTGGTCGAGTGGACGATGATTGACCCGTTTCTACTACCCGATGCCACATGACCGTTACTCCGCGATAACGCCACGCAACGTACAATAACATTATGCCCGTGGAGGAGCTGTTCATCCATCTTCACAAACTTAATTGAGATTGGTGGGGAGGGGTCGAGGGTTGTTTGGGTTATCTGGGCTAGAAGAAGGAGAAAACTAGGGGTTGAAGAGCAAGCTGGTGTATTGAATAGAGCTTTGTGACAAGACAGAGGTACGAGGAAAGTGAAAATCTCCTTTTTCTGTTCTCCAAAATTTTCCTATTTTGTCCCACTCCCAGAAATACGTAATGGTCGGACGGGACAACTCAAACCTCCCCCCCCCCCTCCACCCACCCCACCCTCCAATCCCTAGATTTTCCTCCCCTGCCTCGGTGGGTTCTATAGCAACCCACCTTCAGTTCCTCTCCCTGCATGTCTACCCCCACATACCATCCAGCCACACCTACCCGCGGTCCCTAACAACAATCCCCGTCACCCTCCTCTCCTCCCTCCTCCACCCCTCCTCCTCTCCATTCTCCTCATTAACCCCACTCCTCTTCTACGCTTTCGCCAATTTCCTCTCCCTCCTCCTCCTCACCCCCCTCTACCTCCTCACCTCCCTCCTCCCCGAATACCCAACGGCAATCCTCCTCCTCGTCCTCCTCCCCACCTACGCCGGCCGGCGGCTAATCCGCTCGCTGTCCTTCCCCGGCGCTGGCCCGGCCCAGCTCTCCGCGATCTCCCTCGAAGTAACGAGCTCAGTCTCGAGGGGGATCCAAGCCGTCGCGAAGGACGTTATCGACGGGGCCGTGAGGGGGTACTGCAGGGAGAAGGCGGTGGCGGTGGCGGAGGCGGAGGCGGAAGCGGAGGCGGAGGCGGAGGCAAGCCGAGCGAGGGGAGGGGGGGGGAGGGGGGGGGGAAGTAGACACAAGACGACGACAATGACGATGACGATGACGAGAGACGCTGAGTTCGTTCGAGTTGTCAGTGAAGGCGTTGAGAGGCTAAGGTTCTACGAGCGGGGGCTGCTGCTCGGGGAGGAGGAGGAGGAGGAGGAGAAGGATGGAGGGGTTGCGAGGGAGGTTGCCGGGATTGTTGGAGAGGTTATATCAAGTCTGAACACGATTTGTCAGCACGTTATAAATAGTTGCCAGGAGGAGCGGTTGGAGGAGGACAGCAGCAGCAGCAGCAGCAGCAGCAGCAGCAGCAGCAGCAGCAGCAGCAGCAGCAGCAGCAGCAGCAGAAGCTTAGAAAATAGCAAAATTCTCACCCCCCTCCAGTCCCGGCTGAACTCCCTCCTTCTTTCGCTAAGTAGCTGCCTGAAGAGCATGGAGCTAGCCGCGACTGAGGCGGAACTTACCCGGCGGTCGACGAGCTTTGCGGGGCTTTTTGAGGCCGAGGCCGACGATTTGGAGGGTGCTGCCACTACGCGGCCTTTTAGAGTTAGGCTTTTTAACTTGCTCAAGAATAAGATAATGAATTTCGGACCGACGACGACGACGACGACGACTCCACCCGCAGTTGAGGTGGAGGCGGCCACATCATCTCAATCCTCTCCACAGCCGCAGCCTTCGCTACTCCTAACAATCGACACACTGCGCAACCTAGTCCTAGCCTCCTACCCCTCCTCCCTCCGCCTCCAAATCCCCCGCCCCACTGGCGGAAACCTAGACATGCTCAAATTCCCCCAGCCCAACCCTTCCTCAGCATCAACCCCAAAAATCACAGTCGTATACTGCAACCCCAACGCGGGCCTGATGGAGTTAAACACGAAGATCGGGCTAGGGTGCGGAGGGGGAGGGGGTTGCTGGTTGGAGTATTACAGGAGCGTTCTTAACGCCGAGGTGTACCTGTTTAACTACGCGGGGTACGGGCGG
>Ga0302116_1001250_pt1 | contig 15387 bp, 7 predicted proteins | sample AG5_SCM_MG_FD_203124 | JGI IMG/M metagenome (GOLD analysis project Ga0302116, IMG submission 203124) | Marine microbial communities from Western Arctic Ocean, Canada - AG5_SCM | ecosystem: Environmental > Aquatic > Marine > Oceanic | place: Canada: Western Arctic Ocean | collected 2017-10-01 | reverse complement strand
GTGCCCCGAGGTGTACTTTGACCAGCGGAAGCAGCGACTGAAAAACGTCACCTCCGCGCTCAAGCGCGGCTCCTACATCAAGTGCAACCACTGCGGCCTGAAGGGCGCGACCGTCGGGTGCACCCTACCGCAGTGCCCGAAGAGTTACCACCTCGCGTGCGCGCACGCCGCCGGCAGCAGGTTCAACGCCGAAGCATTCACCGTGCTCTGCCCCGACCACGGAGCCGACCGCAAACGAGCCCCAGCGCCGCTCTGGTCCAAGACCATGAACGGGGATCCCGCCACCTTCCTCAACGGCGACGAACCGCGTTCGCCTCACGCGCCCGTCGAGAGGCCCAGGGCGCAGACCGAACGCCCGGGTTTACGGCGGAGCAAGCGCAAGCGGCTACAGGCCAAGGGCGAAGTACCCCGGGAAGAGGACAAGGACCGCGCGGACATGCACTCGCAGGCGGAGAAGATCCTCGCCGCGGTCATGGCCGCCGGCCAGCGCCTGCGCAAAGAGGAGGAGCACGTCAGCGACGACGAGGAAGCCTTCGCGAAGCGCGAACGGAGGCGGACGGTCAAGGACAAGTCCCGCATCCCTTGCGTCACAGTCGGCGGTTCTTTCCGCGGCGGCGGCGTCGACGGGGACGATTCGTTGCCCGGCGGCTGGGAGACCCTCGCGGGGATGGAGCGCGAGATCAAGGTGCTCAAGGAGGTGGCGCTGCTACCGCTGGTGTACCCTGAGGCGTTCGAGCGCCTGGGGGTTAACCCCGGCCGAGGCGTTTTGCTTCACGGACCGCCGGTACGTTTCTTCTTTTCATTTGAGTAACCTTCTTTTTATTTTCGTGAGGGCGACTGGACTGACTTCAAGTGTTTTGTGTACAGGGGACGGGTAAGACTGCGGCGGTTCGCGCGCTGCTGGGCGCCGCGGCCAAAGGCCCGAGACCGGTCTCGTTCTTCAACCGCAAGGGCGCGGACTGCCTCGGCAAGTACATGGGCGAGGCGGAGCGGTCCTTACGTTTGCTCTTCCAGGAGGCTGAGCGAAGGCAGCCGAGTATAATCTTCTTCGATGAGATCGACGGGTTGGCGCCGGCGAGAAAGTCGGGCGGCGGCGGCCAGGAGCACGACCAGATCCACGGCTCCGTCGTCGCCACATTACTGGCGCTCATGGACGGCCTGAACCCGCGGGGCAGCGTCGTGGTGGTGGCGGCCACGAACCGCCCGGACGCGGTGGATCCCGCGTTGCGACGGCCGGGCCGGTTCGATCGCGAACTTCACTTTTCGCTTCCGGGCCCGGCGGCGCGGCGCGAGATTCTGCGGCTGCACACGCGCGAGTGGAGGCCGACGCCCGCGGAGCGGACGATCGCGGCGGTGGCTGCGCGGACGGAGGGCGCGGCGGGTGCGGATCTGCGCGCGCTGTGTTCCGCGGCGCTTCTATCGGCGCTGCGAAGGCGGGTCCCGCGGTTGCTCTCAGGTGACGCGACTCGAGAGAAACTCGCGGCGGAGCTCGAGCCGATGCTCCCGGACCCCCCGCGGTACCAGGAGCTACTGACCGCGGCGAAGGAGCAGGCCACGCAGGGTCACACGGGCGCCAGGCTGGCGGTGCACGAGTTTGAGGCGATCGGCGCCAGGGTGGAGGTGAGTGTTTTTAAAAGTTTCTCGTACCGTTTGCCCGTACGAACTTAACTTTGTGTTTTTCAGGTGTTTTGGTCCGGCGACGGCGTCTTCTTCCCGGGGATAATCACCGCGTTCGACAAGGCGTCGCTGTCGCACAGGGTGACCTACGACGAGGGCGGCGAGCACCACTGGCTCAGGCTGTGGAGAGAGGGCGAGGTTATCCGCGTGCGTAGCTTCCGCGGCGACGAGGACGGCGGCGACGACGGGGACAAGGAAAACGCAAAGGAAAACGAGAGGGACGACGCGCCCCGCGACGAGAACGAGGGAACCCCCGGGCAAAAGGGAGAACAGGAGGTGAAACTCGAGCCCGGAACCGAGGAGGAGCTTCCACCCACGGACACCCACGAGGCGATGGACGTGGACGTCGTCGCGGAGGAGGGCGCCACGGCTGAGGAGGTCGAGGGCGCCGAAGAGGACGTCGAGGCTGAACCGCCGCTGCCGCCGCTCCCGCCGCAACTCGAGGATGTCCCGTGCCTCGTGTGCGGGCAACTCGACGGCGAGGAGGACTTTGTGCTCTGCGACGCGTGCCCCAGCGGCGGCCACTACCGGTGCCTCAAGATGGACGCCATACCCACCGGCGAGTGGTACTGCGAGCAGTGCGTCTCGAAGGGGAAGGTTTGCAAGCCGGACCCGCCGCCGACGGAGGATGAAAACCCAGTCATGGTCGTGTGCAAGAACAAGTGCGGCATGTTCCACCCGGGGCAGGGCACGCACGGCATGATCCGGTGCCTGTGCGGGCCGTGCGAGGTGGCCACCAGGGAGAACAAACACAGCGTATCGTGGCAGGAACCCGCCAGGTGGGAACGCCACTGCGGCATGAAGGGCACTCGCAAGTGGAAGAGCTCCGTTCGAGTGGTGCTCAACCCCGGGAAGGGCTTCTTGGGCGGGCCGGGGTACCAGACCACGCCGGTGGGCAAGTGGATGGAGATGGAGCGCGACGGCATGAGCTTCGCGCAGCTCCAGGCGAGAGCCGCGTCCACCGGGAAGGGCGACGACGGCGTCGAGATGGGAATCGAGTGGGTCCCGGTTGCCCCCCACGACGTCGACAAATGCGCGGCGCAGGCTAAGGAACTCAGGGAGGCGTTCCTCCACGCGTCCACCAAGCGCAACGGGCTGCGGGTCACCGCCGGGGACTGGGCCGCCGCGCTGAGCACGTCCACCGGCCCGTGCGCACGGCGGTCCGCGGCTGGGGGCGCGCTATCACCCGTCGGCGCGCCGCTGCCGAGGCACCTGGCGCCCGCGCTCGCCGCGCCCGTCGTCGACGTCCTGCGCGCGCTCAACGACGCGCGCGCGCCCCTGGAGCCCGCGGCGCGCGCCGCCGCGGACGATGCACGCGCGTCATCCACCCGCGGGGATATCTGCGAGGCGATACTGGACAGCGCCGGGGTTCTGGACGGGAGCGCGGGGAGGAGAAGAGACGCGGCGTCCACCGAGGCGTCCACCGAAGTCGCCGCCGAAGAGGATGAAGAAGAAGCCGTCGAGGACGAAGCGCCCGCGGCTGAGGAGGCTGCCGCCGCGCTGCACGGCTCGGCGCTCGGCCGCCAGCCCCAGCCCGCGCGTATACTCCTCTGCGGCGACGGCGGGCAAGGGCAGCAAACCGCGCTGGGCGCCGCGCTGCACATGCTTCAGGGTGTCCCTTCGTTCACGGTGTCGCTCGCGAGTCTCATCTCCGAGGGCGAGGGCGACCCCGCCGTCGGGTGCGTGCGGGGTTTGAAGGAACCCCTGCGACAGGCTGCGCGTAGTCCCTCGCTGCTTCACCTCTCGAGGCTCGAATCATGGGCGCTCGCGTCAGCCGAGCTGCCGGAGGGGTGGTCCGGCGCCGGCGGTGAAGGCGGTGAAGGCGGCGTGGGAATCGCGACGTCGCACCTCTGGGACCTGTTCGAACAGACCGTCGGCGCCAACGGCCCGGCGTCGGGTGACGCCGGCCCGGGCGGCGGACCCGGCTCGCTCGTGGTCATCGCCACCACCGACCTTCCCGCGTGCGACTTACCCGACCGCGTGCTTCGGTTCTTTCGGCCCGGGAACGGGTGCGGCGCGGGCGCGCGGTGCGTGGTTCTCGACCTCTCACCGCCCGCGGCCGCCGCGCGAGCCGCGGTGCTCGCGAGGGGCGCCGCGGCCATCGTGCAGGGCGCGGTTGCTCCCGCGCTGACATCCGCGGCTGCGCGCGCCGCGAGGGCCGCCGCCGCCGAGGCTGAAGCCGAGGCGGACGCCGCGAGGAACGCGGCGGCGGCGGAGGATGGGGGCGAAACCGCGGAGCAGGAACTCGCTCGGCTCGTCGCCGAGAAGGACCGCGCCGTCGAGCTCAGCGCCAGGGAAACCGCGGCGAAGATCCTGGGCGGTAAGGCTAAGGATGCCCGCGCGAGGGTCACGGAGATGGTCCAGTCCGTCGCGCAGGCGTTGTCGAAGACGCCGCGGTTCGCGCCCGCGCTCAAGGATCACCCGCCCGCCGCGGCGACCATCGCGGCGGCGCTCGCCGGTGAATTCGCATCCCCTATGAACTTCCTCGAGGCGTTGAAGAGGGGCGTATCGGGCCTCGTGCCCACGCGGCTCAGATCCGCGCGGGGCATGTACATCCACATCACCGTGTACGACCCGCGGAACGGATCGGGCGCCGCGGCGGCTGCCGCGGTGGACACCGCGGAGAGCTGGCTACACGGCGTCAAGCACGTCGTGGCCCAGGCGGAGGAGGCGGAGACGGAATACTTCGACGCGCAGAAACTGGCGGATGAGATGCTCCCCCCGGAACCCGGCGTCTTGGATCTAACCGGCGCGGGCGAGGATGCCGCACGAGACTCGATTCAACCCCCGCTCACCCCCGGGGAACGACCGGACCCGGTCGCCGAGACACCGCGAGGTACGGTCCGCGGTACGATCACGTCGCCGCCGCCGTCGTCCCGTCCTAGCGAACGCGCCAGGCGGTACGTGCGCGTCGCGGAAAACGCGGCGAGACACGTCGGTCCGAGCGTCTCGGAGACGGCGGCGGCGGCGGCGTCGCTCGCGTCCGCGCTGACCTCACTGACCAAGGCGTCGTCGCCGGGCGTCGACGCGCTGGATAGGCTGCTGGGCGCGTGCGCGGGGTTGCTGACGCATAAAGCGCGCGGGGCGACGGCGCCGTTTTCGTTGGAGGGTTTGCTGGCCGACGCGGCGGGGGACATCGAGAAGTTGGCGGCTGATTGCGTGGCATCCGCGTGAAGTTGGCCGTGAGTTCGTTGGAGTAGCACTATGATGACATTACATTCGTTTGATGCACGGCTCCGTGTTGAATTTCTCGATCAACCTCACTGTGCGCGTCCTCCCTGGCGCGCTCGGCACCATTCTGTTGTTAGCAAAACACGTCACGCAAAAAGTACGTGGTTCGCCCTTTTCAGATATTTAATCGATCTTTTGCGCGCCAACCGGAAAAGGCTGTTCACACCGACGCGCGCAAGCAGCGGGTGGAGAGCATGCTCGCCGCATCGAGTGGATCCAAGGCGTTCCGCGCGCTGCCGAGGCGTGATGTGCGCCCTCAACGTAGATCACGGCGCGTCCAACCCGCCCGCGCGTCCAATCGGACCGATGGTGGAAATATCTACAAGCCGCGTGTACCATTCGTGGACCTTTACGAGGTCCTCGCGCTCGAGCCCAGCGCGACCGACGGCGAGGTGAAAACCGCGTATCGCATCCTGCAGAAGGCTGTCCATCCCGACCTCGCGGGCGAATACGCGTCCGCGGCCGCGGCGCTGGTCAACGAGGCAGCCTCGGTGCTCACATCCCGCGCGGATCGAGCTCGGTTCGATAAGGACAGACACGAATGGCTATCGAACGGTAAAAACTCGGGCGGCGACCAGTCCTTGATGGACCCGACTCCGCTCTCCGCGTGGTCGGGACCTGCGCAGGGCGATCCCGAGGACGAGCGAGGCAGACACGACGCCGCGTTCGTGGACGAGAGCTCGTGCATCGGATGCCTCCAGTGCGCGCTCATCGCCCCGCAGAGCTTCTACATCGAGACCAGGTTCGGCTGCGCGCGGGTAGTGGACCAGTGGGCGGATGGGCGGGAAGCCGTCGAGGACGCCGTCGCCGCCTGCCCGGTGCAGTGCATCCACTTCGTGAACGCGCACGCGGAGCTCCCGTTACTCGAGCGCGTCGCCGCGAGGCAGTGGAGGGAAGGGGGAACCGGCGGCGGCGCGAGGGCGCGGCGCGGATCGGGCTCGGCGTCTCCCTTTGCCGTCGCCGCGTCGCTGAGGAAGAAAGCCGCTCGGGGTGGATTCACCGCCTGGCCCTCGCGCCGCGGCAGGGTCAAGAACGTGGACTGCAGCGCGGTGGACGCCGCCGTGGCGGCTGCTGCTGCGGCGGCGGCGGCGGCGTACGAGGCATCCGCGTGGGCGGAGGCGACGGGGGGCGAGGCGGAAGCCGCCGCCGCCGCCGAAGAAGAAGAATCCGTCGAGAGCAACATCGTCGCCGTCGCCTCTTTCATCGACCGGGAGGTGACCACCGGGTCGATGTTCGGGGGTAACGCCGCGTCCGCCGCGTACTCCACCGGCGCGCGCGGTCCTTCCTCCAGGATCGGTAGGTCATCCGAGGAGGTTGCACGCGTGCAGTCGCTGTTGGACCGGGGATCCGGCGACTTTGACTCCAACCTCGAAGAAAGCCTCGAGTTTTGGAAACCGGCGCCCGATTCGGAACGACCGGCGTCCGCATCCTTCGAGGAGGACGACGACGGCGGGTACGCGCCGACGGAGTGGCTGCAGAGCATGCGACGGAACGTGCGGGGGAGTCAACCGAGCGGCGTGGACGCGGCGGGCAGGGCGGCGTTTGAAGATGGAAAGTTTGAACAAGATGGAAAGTTTGAACAAGATGGAAAGTTTAACGAGCGGACCCGCTCGTCGAGGCGACGGAGACCCCGCGAGTTGTTCGCGGGGGTGAGCCGCCCGCTCGCGACGGCATCCGCGGCGGTCGCCATCGCGGTCGGCGCGAGGCTACTCTTCGGCGCGCCGCAGGACGCCGTCGCGGGCGTGGACCCGACGATAGTGGTCAACGGCGTCCGCGCGGATTGGCTCAACGGCGAGTGGGCCAGTTTGGGATGCAGCGTCGTGGCGTGGAACGTGGCGCTCACCGCGGCGATGTTGGTGGCGGACTCCGTGGCGTTCGTGGCGGTGGGGGGGGACGACGAGGGTGGTGATTAGGGTACTTAATAGCGTTTTACAATTCATCGTACCGCTTCTGTATTGACGTCACGGTCACGGTCCCAGCACGCGGGGCAGGACCCAGTTATCGCCCTCGACGTTCAGCACCATGTTGGTCGCGTGCCTGGTGGGTCCGTAGAGATCAAACGAAATCCCGTCGACGCCGCGCCCGACGTCCACGATGAACCCCTGTTGCTCGTACATCTTCACCGCTCCAGCGTTGGTACACTCCACGCGCAGCCGCACCTCACACGCGCCGCCAGCCTTCGCGGCGTTCACCGCGGTCCACAGCATGTACCGGCCGAACCCGCCGCGTCTCACATTCGGATCAACCGCGACTTTCGTAACCTCGACTGCCATGGACCCGGGCGTATACGTGAGGAACCCGACGCAGGTACCCTCCTGGTCCCACGCCGCGACCAGGCCCGTGCTGCGTCGTAGCGCGGCGGACTGGGCGAGCGCCGCGACGTTGCGATGCTTGGGTTCGTAGCACCGCTCGTCGACGGCGACGAGGCTGGCGAGTGTCTCTGGAAATCGCGAGTCGTTCGGCTCCAGAACTTTGACCCTGCCCTTGGGTTTGGGCCACTCCACAGCCCGCTTCTTCTTCGGCATGGTCGCTGCCTCACTCACCAACTCACTCACTCACTCACTCACTCACTCACTCACTCAGGCCAGCCCCGCGGCGCGCTTCTTCTTGAGGAGCTTCTTGAGTTTCTTCTGGCTCCCGCCCTTGACGCCCACGACTCCGATGGCTCGTTTTTTGGCAATGTCAGCCGCCTGCCCCGCTCGGTACTTGCGCGCCTCGGTCGGGGCGGGTGTGGGTTCGGGTGCGGGTGGCGGTGGTGTCGCCGTGGGTGCCGGCGCGGTGGTGTCGGTTTCGAGTGGTTTGGGTCGCGAGCGCACGAGCGCCGCGAACGGGTTGGCGGAGGTGGATGCCCGCTGCTTTTTTACGCGCTTCTTCTCGTCGGAAGCTCCGTTGGACTTCTCCCCCTCTCGCTGCACGCGCTGAAGCCTCGCCTGCGCCGCCGCCTTGGCCGCCTTTACCGCGCGTACCGCCGCGAGTTCCTCGGCGTCGAGTCCCTCCTCGTCCCGTAGGTCGGTGCCGGCGTCAGCCGCCGCGAAGATGGCCTCGGCGCCCGGGTCGATTTCCGCCTCGGCCGCCGCCGCTGATTCTTCCGCCGCGTGTCGCGCGCGGATCTCCTCCGACTTCTTGTCCTCGAGGCGCTCCCACTGGCCCTCCTCGTGCTCGTGCTTCTTCAGGCGCTCCTTCACGCGTTTCTGCCAGCGATGGCCCTGCGTGATAGGGTTCGTCCCTTTCATCGCATGACGAAGTGATGGCGCCCAAAGCAATTCGTGAATGAAAAGTTTGTGCAACGCACAACGCACAACGCGTGGGCGCGGCATGGAGTCGAGAGGAGGGCCCGCGCAGCCCACGCGGCGGCGGAAGCGCGGGGATCCCCTCACGCCCGCGCAGGCTGCGGAGGCTGTGCACGCGCGCGTCGCCGCGAACGGCTCGGAGCGTCTCAGCCTCAAGGGGAGGACCCTGGACGGACCGCTCGCGGTTCGAGCGGCGTGCGACGAGATCCTGACGCTCTACCCTCCAACCCAGACGCTGAACCTGACCGGCGCCGAGGTGTGCCACGGGGGCGCGAACGTCCTCGCGGACTTCCTCGTGGACTACAGATGCGCGGTCGAGGAGCTGTGCCTGGTGGATAACCCCCGGCTGGGCGTGCACATGGCCGACACCGGCGTCGCCGCGAGAGACATCCCCGACAGGGGCGAAGACGAACCCATCTCCGACGGCGCGGGGATGGTACCGCTCGCGCGCGCGCTGAGCCAACGCGCCGTCCGGCTCAGGAGGCTCAATCTCGGAAACTGCGGGCTCGACGACTCCGCCGCGGAGACGCTCGCGGCGGCGCTCGCGAACCCAAACGCGTCCCCATCGCTCGAGTCCATCAACCTCAGATCCAACGACCTCTCCGACCGCGGCGTCGACGTCCTCGCCGCCGCCATGGCCACCCGAGGCGGCTGCCCGCTGAAGGAAATCGCGCTGGCGAACAACCCACGGGTGACATCCGCGTCCATCGCGGCGCTGGACGGGTACCTACGGGTAAACAGGCGCGCGGACCTGGTGCGGGAAGCCACGCGGCTGTGCGTGGAAAACGGCGGTCGATGCGCGCTCCGACGCCGCGGGCTCGACGACGACGACGCGTTCGCCCTCGCGCGATCCCTGCGCGGCGACGTTGACTCATCCGTTGACACCCCCTCGGACTCCTCCTCCGTCTCCCTCGCGGCGGTGTGCGTCGGGATGGACCTGAGCGATAACGAGATTGGACCCGCGGGGGTTGCGGCCATAGCCGACGCGGTTCGCCTCGGGACGTGTCGCGCGATCACCGCGGTGTCCGTGTCCGGCAACCCGGGCGGCGAGATCCACCCGCACAAATCCCCGAGCACGGCGGCGCAGGTTTTGCACGGGTGCTGCGCCGCCAACGTGCTGCGTAACGCGGGGGAAAGTGAGGCGCTGAAGTCGGTGGGTGATCGAGGGTTGGGCGACGACGGAGCCGAGGAGGTTGCCCGGTACCTATCTCAGGAGCGAGGGTACTCGCACAGGCACCGCGCCGTCGGTCTGCAACACAACGACATAGGCCCTCGCGGCGCGCGCGCCTTGGCCGAGGCGTTGGCGTCGCTCCCGAAGCTGGACGAGGTTGCGATGTACTCGAACCGCATCGGCGGCGAGGGCGCGAGGTGGCTGGCGAGGATGGTTAAATCGTGTCCGACGTTGCGGGTGTTGGACGTGGGCGGTAACTGCATCGGCGACGCCGGGTGCATCGCGTTGGCCGAGGCGATCGTGAACCACCCCAGCATGGAGGAGCTGCACCTCGACCACAACGGTATAGGCGCCGAGGGCGCGATGGGGTTACTGGGCGCCATGCAGATGACCGAGGATGGCCGAAAAGGCCGGGGGCTCCGGCGGGTGTGGCTCCACGGCAACGACGGCGTGCCCGAGGGGATAAACGCGAGGGTGCACGCCATAGCCGGGCGAAACGCGGGTGCGAACGGCGAGCGACCCGAGCGTATCCCCCACGACGACCTCGCCGCGCTGGAGGCTTGGGAGGACGAGGCGGCGGCGGCGGCGGAGAGGGACGCGGCGGCGGCGGGCGGCGGGACGCTTCCCGGCGGATTCCGCGAGACTTCGACGCTCTTCGCCAACCGGGTCGCGGCGGCGGCGGGATGTGCGTACCGGCGCTGGTTCCCGGACCACGCAACGCACACGCGGGGCGCGGCGGTCATCGCCGCGATCGTCGCGCACGAAAGGCACGCCTCGTCGCCCTTCGACGCGCCGGGTCACGGCGACCGGCTCCGGGTGCTGTCGCTCGGGTCCGGGACCAAGTTTATGCCGAGGGAGGTCGCCGCCGCCGCCGCCGCGGGGGGCACGGCGCGGTGGGAGAGCGTGGTGCACGACAGCCACGCGGAGGTTCTCGCGCGACGCGCGTTCCTGCGTATGTGCTACCGCGAGATCATGGACATCGCGCGCGAGAGCTCCACGTACCGAGTCGCGGGCGCGGGGACGCCGTGGCGGCTGCTCGAAGCGACGGGGCACGCCGGAGGCTTCCGGCTACGTCCGGGCGTGACACTCCACCTCTACGTGTCCACCGCGCCGTGCGGCTCGTGCTCCATGCCCGCGACGGTTGGCGAGTGCGCGGCGATAGGAACGTCGTCCGGGTCGATGGGAACGTCGTCGTCGTCGTTCGCGATGAGGGACGTGGACGACGTGCCGTGGAACGAGCTGTGGTCCGGCGTCGGGTCCCGGCACGAAGCCGCCGTGTTCGCGCCGAATAAGCCGGCCACCACGGTGAAGGGCGCGGCCGGGCGGGGCGAGCGGGCACCCGCGCCGGGTGTCGTGTTCGCTCGGTTGCGCGACGCGGAGAAGGTCCCGGGCATGACGCTGTCGTGCAGCGACAAGATCTCGCGGTGGCAGGCGCTGGGGTTACAGGGCGCGGCGCTCTCGCACCTGATGCCCGCGCCGCTCGCCTTTGACACCGTGGTGGTGGGTCGTAAGTTTAACCCCGATCGGTTGCGTCTGGGCACGTGCTGCGCGCTGAGGGGGTTCGCGTCGAGCGCCGCCGCGCTGCGCGTGCACCCGCCGAGGCACTGCGCCGCGCTGGGCACCACGGTGAAGCTCGAGGGAGCCGCGGGCGTCGGGGAGAAAATCGCAAACAAAAACCGAGCCGACGCCGGCGACAGCGACGAATCGCTCACCTGGGCGAGGGGCGACGCGCGCGCGAGCAGGCACGACGGGCGGACGGGCGGGCCCGTGGGCGGCGGCGGGCCGATGCCCGCGTGTTCCAGGGCGGCGTTGCACGGCATGTTCCGCGAGGCGGTGGCCGCGTTGGAGGGTCGCGGGGATTTGGCTTCTATACCGCCGTCGTTCAAGACGATGGAACCGTCGGATGTGAAACGCGCCGCGAAGGCGTACTCGGCGGGTCAGTTCGCGCTGTTCAGGGGGCTGATCGAGCGCAGGCGATGAGTGCATAGACTAGCTAGGTAGGTAGACGGTGGGGGTTCGAGAATAATAGCTGCGTTTCAAGGCTATTCGTATTAGTTTCTTTTCGACCGGGTAAAATGCACCCAGTCTTTTCTGTTCTGTTCATCCCCCGCTTAAACTCACGCGGACTCCTCGCTGTCATCGTCATCGTCATCCCACGCGCTGTCCGCCATACCCGCGAGCGAGTTGGTGGATCCCTTCACGGTCACGCTCTCCGTCTCGGTCGTCACGCCAGTCGCGGCGTCGTCGTCGTCGTCGGAGTCGTCCCACGCGTCGGGGACGTCCGCGTCCCGCGTCTCCTTCATCGTCGGCCCGAGGTCGGCGGCGGGCTGAATCGCGCCTCCGCCTCCGCCGCCCCCGCCGCCCCACATCGTCGGCGAGAGCATGGCGCCCATCGTCATCACCTCACCCGCGCCGCGCCCGCCGATCTCCTCGAGTGAGCTCATGCCGATGGTCGCGAGCCGCGATGCGGCGTCGGCGTCGGCGGCGGCTAGGCCGCAAATCAATCCGTTATCGCCAGCCCACTGCAGCCACGGTCCCCACACCTCGGGGTCCCGTCGCAGGGTGCCGAGGTTGCCGATGATGATCAGGCCGCGGCGTGCGCGGGTGAGCATCACGTTCACGCGCCTCGGGTCGGCGAGGAAACCCACGTTGCCGTTGGGATTCGCTCGCGTGCAGCAAAACACGATGACCTCCTTCTCTCGGCCCTGGAATCCGTCGACGGAGCAAACCTCGAGGGCTTGGATGGTGTTGGGATCCGCGGGGGCGTCGAAACGGCTTCGGATATCCGGCTTGTTGCCGTTGAGCAGGCGCTTGATCGCGCGGACCTGCGCGCTGTACGGGGTGACGACGCCGATCTCGCCGAAGATGACGTCGTGACTTCCGGCGAGCTTCTTGACGATGTTCACAATCTTCTGCGCCTCCACCGGGTTCGTCTGAGACGAACCGTCCGATCGCTCGTACCCGTCGGGGACGTCCACGAACGCGAGGGGTACCGCGGGGACCGGCCAGTCGAAGCCCATCGGCGCGCGGCGCGCCGAGGGAGGAGTCCCCGAGAGGAGTGCGCCTGCGTAGAAAGCCTTGCTCGGGTAGGCGGCGATGGCGGGGTGCATGCGGTACTGCACCTTGAGCATGAACGTGCGGATACCCCTGGAGAGCATGCGCTCGAAGAGGGAGGTGCCGAGACCCGCGGCGTCCGCCTCACGCGAGATGATCGTGGGCGGGAGCTGCTTCTGGTCTCCGATGAGGACAACCTGCGAGCACCCCTTCGTGAGCGGGACGACGGTGGCGGGCTCCGTCGCCTGCGTAGCCTCGTCGATGAGGCACGCCTGGAAGGAGAACCGTTCCAGGATGTCCGACCCGGCACCCGCGCACGTGGCGCACACAACCTCCGCGCGTCGCAGCACGCCGTTGATAGCCTGGTACTGCTGATCTTTGCTCATCTTGGACCCGGGTTCGATCCCCGCGATGGACTCAACCATAAACTGCATCAAGTCCTGTCGCACAGCCTCGGGGCGGCCGATGCGCGCCACCCTGACACCCGCGCGGGACAGACCGTCCACCAGGTTATCCACCGCGATGTTCGAGTCCGAGGTGCACAGAATCGGGGAGGTGCGGTTCCGGAGCCACATCTGCACCAGCGCGACGGCGGTGTGCGTCTTACCGGTACCCGGGGGACCCTGGATGAGCGTCACCCTCTGGAACAGCGCAGCCTCGAGCGCGTCGGTCTGGGACTTGTTCATGTGCGCCATCGCCTGCAGGTCCATCGCGTTGTCGATCATGCGCTGGCGCTGCATCAAGGTGAGGTTGGGATCGCGCTCGGCGCTGCACATATCCGGGATGCCGTTGATGGCGGCGCGGTTGTGGTCCCAACCGGCGACGAGAATGTCGCGAATGGCGGGATCGACGCCAGCCTTCTGGCTCGTCCCGGGCTTGACCTCGACCATGTCTTGGAGGGCGTTGAGCTGGCGGAGGAACGACGTGCGGTTGGCGAGCTTGTCCACCCTCCACCCGCCTCCCCGCACCGTTTGCGCCTGCGCCTGCGTACACCCCACGAGCTTCACGCTGAGGTTGGGAAACATGGCGCTCACCTCAGCCTCAAACTCGTAATCCGCGCGCCACCCACCGCCCCGTGCCCCGCCCCGGCCCACCGGCCCCGTCGTGTTATCCCGCCTCGGGCCCGTGGGCATCACCAGGTTCTCCTCGTCGAACACGTGGACGTCGCCGCCGGGCCCCTTGGGCATCTCGCCCCCCATCTGCCTCGCCGCCTCGCCCGTGCGGGAGAGCAGCACGGTGTCGCCCTTCATCAACCCGCGCTGAAGCTCGGAACCGAGCGCGGGGATGTTCAGCGCGAGCTGGCCACCCTTGTGCGACGAGTTCATCACCACGTCCATCGCGGCCAATCCGCTCTCCTGCAATCCAAACGCGGGCGCGTTAGCCACGCGGTCCAGCGTCTGAAGCGCCTCCTCCAAAAACTCCTGCACCACGAGCTTGGCGAAGTGGAAGTGGTAGTTGTGCACAGCCTTGGACTCGTAGTCGATGATGTGCTCCAGGGCGTTGAGGAACTCGAGGGCGTCCATCGGGTTAGCTCGCTGCGACATGCCGGTGATGATGGCGGTGAACTGTCGCAGCGGCATCTTCATGCCGCGCTCCTTGAGGTAGTCGGCAACCTGGATAGCCTCCGCGAGGTGGCACGCGCGCACCAGGCCCATGATCAAAGTCGTCGCCGTCTGCAGGTCGATGCCGCCGACTTTTTGCTTGGCGTCGAAAACCGTCACGGCGGCGTCCACGTTACCCGTCTCCAGGTGTCGGCGAATCTCCTTCCCGGTGGCTTGCGCCAGCGTTCGGTTCACGCCGCTGCCGTCATCCTTCTTCTCCTTGATCTCCCGCTTCTTCTTGGGCTTGGGTGCGGCGGCGGAGGACGGGTCGGAGGAATGGTCCGCGGCGGCGTCGTTGGAATCGAGTCCGTTGGAATCGAGTCCGTTGGCGTCGCCGTTCTCCTTGTCCACGCGCTCAGCCTTGGGCTTCTTCTCCTTCTTAGCCTTGGGCTTCTTCTCCGCGGCGCCGGGGTCCGGCTTGGCGGCGGCGCCGTCCAGCGCGGGGTGGCCCTTGGGCAGGGGAATCACACCCTTGCGGGGAATCGCGCCTCTGGACTTGGACTCCCCCTTCTCGTCCCCCTCCGGCTTGGGCGCGACGAACGAGCCGCCACCCTTGGGCGCCGGGATCGCCTTCTTCCCGTCGGCTTCAAGCTTGTGATGCACCTCAACCTCGACGACGTTACCCACGTCCGCCTTGTCCTTACCACCACCCTTACCCCGGCGCGACTTGGGCTTAGCCGTCGCCGGTTTGGCATCGCCGTTGGGGGCGTCCGAGGCGGAGCCGGGGCCGGAGCCGTCAGCCTTGCCTTTCCCTTTGCCGCCGCGGGGCTTCTTCGGCTTTTCCCCGGAGGGAGCGCCGTTGCCGTTGCTCAGCGGGGTGGGGATGGCGTTCGGGGTAGGGATGCCGCCCTTGAGGCCGGACTTGCCGCCGACGGAAACGTCGGCGAGAGTCAACCTCGCAACCTCCTCGACGACCATCTCCGATCCAGGCTTCTTGCTGGACGTCGTCGAGTTGCGGTGCGGGCGGTGACCTCCTCGTTTGCTAAGCTCCGGCGCCTTGCTCGTCTCGCTCTTTGTCATATACTCACGTAGCCTGCGATCGCGTGGGGAGGGCGGGCGGGTACCGTTAGCGAATGGGACGTGGGCGGGGCGGCGGATCGCGGGAAAAAGAAAGAGGCGGCCCGGTTGACTTGCGCGCGTTTTTTGTGACGGCGGCGGCGGCGTTTGGCGCCGACGACGGCGCCGAAGGACGTCCGGCGGGCACCTCGGATGGGTTCGGTGCCAACGACGAGTGATGCCGGATGCTGATCGAGACTTTTCGCGCGTTCGCGTTACCACCCGGGTCGGATCCGAGACGCCAAGATCCGGACGGCGCGGCTTGAAACATGGGTGTTTTTGCAGCCAAAAAACGAGGGAGGAGTCG
>Ga0302116_1001248_pt1 | contig 15393 bp, 19 predicted proteins | sample AG5_SCM_MG_FD_203124 | JGI IMG/M metagenome (GOLD analysis project Ga0302116, IMG submission 203124) | Marine microbial communities from Western Arctic Ocean, Canada - AG5_SCM | ecosystem: Environmental > Aquatic > Marine > Oceanic | place: Canada: Western Arctic Ocean | collected 2017-10-01 | reverse complement strand
GGTTGGTAGGTGCGTGTCGGGGGTGCGATCGCGGCACTCCGCGCGGTTCGGGCACTCGTACTCGAGCTCCCAGATGTAATCCTGTGCACAAAACACAAGTGACGTCAGTCCAATCGCCTATACGTACGAAGTCTAATTGCCTATAAACGCACCTCCAGGTCGTAGGTGTGCATGTACACCGGGTGGACGTATCGCGAACGCCGTTCACCCTGAACCTCGTACACGTGCTCGCCGCGTTCGATGTAAAAAGGATCTCGAGTCAGACGCAGCGCGTACGTACCCTCCGCCTTTAAACAACAAAACACGACGTCAGTCAGTCCGTTTGCCCATACGCGAATTAAAAATAACTTACCAAACGCCGAGTACCGTCGCACAGACAGGTGCCGTCGTACTGACACGTGCCGTGGTCGCACGGCTCGCACGGTGTGAGGCATCGGAACCCGGCCCAGCCCGTGTGGCAGTCACACGCGCCGGTCTGCGCGTTGCAAATGCCGTTTTCACTGCACGGCGCTGTAAACAGTAAATAGAACACGACGTCATCCCAATTGCCCGTACACACGAGAAATAAAATGTAACGCACCGCACGGAATCTCGCACTGCGCCCCCGCCCATCCCTGAAAGTAGTAATCGTACGCCTTGCTCTCGTACCCAGTCGCGCTCGGGTGCTTGAACCGGCCGTTACGGATGGAGTCGCAGACGCAGTACCCGCCGTGAAACGGCTGGCCGTCCAGCAGCTCGTCGTCCCCGACGTCGCAGTACCCGCCCTGCACCTGCCCCCACTGGCTGAACAGACGCTTAACCTGTAAACGGTAAACAAGACACGCCGTCAATCCAATTGCCCGTATATTTGATGTACTAAAGTCCAATTGCCCATGAACTCACCTGCTCGGTACGGACAAAGGCATCGACGAACGCGTCCCATACGGCGTACGCCATTGCGAACAAGTTCACCGCGGGCTCACCTGTGAACAAAACACAAGTGCCGTCATTCTAATCGCCCACACGAGAAGAATTAAAAGAGAAACTCTCACCGGTGACGGCGTCGACGCAATCTGTCCCGTTGACGATGACACCCGTGCACCCGTACCCGCCGTTGTTGTCAGGGTCAAGCACGGTCCAAGCCGTGAGGTTATCGGTGTACCCCGCCCCAGTCGGCCCGCACGTCGCGTTGAACAGCTCGCCTGTGAACAACAACACACGACGTCAGTCTAATTGCAAGAATTACAAAAATTACAAAAATAAAAAACAACTCTCACCGTTCATGTTGCACGGGTGCCTCGCCGCGCACGTGTGGTATTTCTCTTGGTAAAAGAATCCGTACAGCACAGTCGGGAACGGGCTGATCGGTTCCTTCTCCCCCACGTCGGAAGTCTCCGCGAGCGGTCCTTGCCAGATGTAACCGTAGTCGCAGAGACAACTCCCGTCGTCCTGGCACGTCCCGTGGACGCAATCGAAGCACGGCATGGAGCAGTTACGCCCGCGGCTCGGGGCGTTGGGCGCCAGCTGAAGGTTCTCCTCGGGTAAACCGGTCCAACCGTCTTCGCACACCACCTCGGCGGTCCAAGGCGTTCCGTAATCGGAATCGCTCGGATCCTGCAAACGGTAAATAGAACACGTCGTCATTCTAACAGCCCGTACGAAGATTAAAATAAATAGAAAGAAACAAACCTTGACGACGCAGATGCCGTGTACTTCGTCGTACGGGTACGGACACGGGTGCGAACACGTCGGGCCGGTCCACATGTAGTCACAGTCGCACGTCACGCCGGTACCTTCCAGGCCCATGCCGGGTTGGGCGCCGGTGAGGTTAACGACGCCGCGGCTGCCGATGTAAACCTGAGACGAAAACACACGTGTCGTCAGTACGATTGCCCATACTCGAGGAATTAAAAAGGATAAACTCACCTCGCCGGCTGATATTTGCCCGATTGTCATGCCGAAGGCGGTGTCCTCAATCTCACGAAACGCGTACGCGGTGCCCGGGTCGCCGCACTCGATCAAACACGCGGGATCGGAGAAACCCGGATTACACACGCACTGCCCGTAGGAACCGGGTTCGGACGAGCACGTCCCGTTGAAGCACGGCTCGCACGGATAAAAGCACGAAGGACCGACAAATCCTGTAAACAGTAAATAGAACACGACGTCAGTTCAATTGCCCACACGACGACGACGACTAAAGTGTTAAACTCACCGTAACCCTTCGTGCCGTCTTGCACCAGCTTACTCTCCGACCCTTTCGAATTAGGCGCGTCTTTGAAACAATCGCACACGCCGCGCGTGCCGTCGTACTCGCATTTGCCGTTAGTGCTCAGGCACGGATCACACGGAACGTCGCAGAACGGGCCGGTGTACCCTTGGCCGTTTTCGGCGTTGAACGGCAATTCATTGAAAGGTATCGGTTCAACCTCGTCGGAGACTGCGTTTCGTCTGTACCCACACGCGCAATACGCCCACGTATCGTTCGTGGGAGTCTGCGATACCCCGTAGAGCTCGTACACGTCGAACAGCCCGCTCTGGTTGTAATTGGCGTTACCTGGCACCAGCGGCAGGTTATCGAAGTCCGCGTGGGTGTACGTTTCGTTAAATTGCGGAAATAGGATGATCCCCGCGCCGTTGCATTGGTCCTGGCACCGCCATCCCGAATACCCCGGGAAACACTCGCACGAACCGTCCGGCTGGCACGTGCCCATATCGCACGGCCGGCAAGATACCGAGCAGTCGTCTCCGGCGTACCCGAGCCCGCCGAACACGTTCTCCACGGATGAGTCGCACGCGCACGTCCCGTTGACGGTGGCTGTGAACAAAACACAAGTGCCGTCAGTCCATTTCCCCATACGAAGATAAAAATAAACTCACCTTCGAAAATCTTGAGAGCCAGCGTCGAGCCGGTGAACGTCGCGCTGAGCTCCACGAGTGTCTGTCCGACGCCGTCCTCATATCCAATCGGTGGCTGACACGTGCCTTGATCCGCCACGCACGCCGGGCACGGTATCGTGCAGTCGGATCCGACGTACCCATCCTGGCACAGGCAAATACCCAGCTCTTCGTCTGGATATTCGTCAAGTTCGAGCTTTGCCAAGTCGACCGCGCACGTTCCTTTGCCGAATCCCCCCTTGGCGCACGGACACGGTATCGTGCAATTAGCGCCGAGGTAATCGTCAGTGCACGTACACACGGTATCTATCAGGAGGTACTCCTGCGTGGCAGGCTGCCACGTGGATGCCGAAAAGTCAGTGAGCGAACACGTCCCAAACTCCCCGTCGCACCCTGAGTACACAAAACATGACGTCAATCAAAGTGCCCGTACGGGAATTAAAATAAACGTACCGTCGCATCGCGCGTCGCAATTAAATCCCGTCCACCCCTTGTGACACACGCACCCACCCGTGGCCGCATCGTATTTACCGTTACCCCCGCACTCCACGTCGCACACGTCACCGCTGAACTTATCGTCGCAGTCGCACGTCTTCTCACCGGTGGAAGGGTCCAGAAACACCAGCGTCCCTCGATACCCGCACGGGTGAATCTCACTGAAAAGAAGAAAACACACGTGCCGTCAGTCCCATTGCTCAAACAGAAGCCCACACAGAATCCCATATAGAAATTGAGATGAACGCACCATAAATCACCCTCGAACCCCGCGTCGCACACGCAAGTCTCCGGGTCGCCCGTTCCCTGTATAAACAAAACACGACGTCAGTCCAATTGCCCGCACGAGAATTAAAATAAACGCACCAACTCGTCGTCGAGATCCCGGTACCCCGCCCCGCTGCACTCCTTCGGCGTTCGTTGCAACTCATCACGCGCCGGGTCACCCACGCGCGTCACCTCGCTGACCAAAACCTCGGACACCGCGCGAGTCACCGCGCCGTCCACGTCCTGCACCTCAAACGTGAATCGCCTGAGATTAAACAAAACACGACGTCAGTCTAGACTAATTGCCCGTTTGTATGGAAATAAACATAGAAATAGAAATAAACTCTCACCTTGCGCCTGCGGTGAAACCCAGCTCTTTCGTCGGCGGTCTCTGCGTGTCGATCGTGAACAGCTTACCGGTGTTGACGTACCGCGCGGACGCTAGGATGGATCGGTAGGCGTCCACGGTGTCGGGGCCGGTGAGCTCGAACGCACGCGACGCGGGGTCCCACGTCCCAGTCACCGAAGTTCCCTTGAGGTTCAAAGTAACGCTCTCGGCGTCTCCATCCTGTGGATTTAAAAAACACGTCGTCATTCTCATTGCCCATACGGATACGAAAATAAAAAGAAACGAAAATAAAAACGAAAATAAACAAAAACACGACGTCATTCTAGTTGCCCATACGGGAATTAAAATAAACTTACCGGAAAGTCTGTCGCCGAGTAGCCGACCCCCGCCGGGTCGTACGCGACGCGCCCTCGCACGATGAGTGTCCCGTCCGCGTCCCCGACGTAAAGGTCGGCGTCCACGAGCGCCACGCCGAGAACTCGCTCGTGTTCGCCCATGGTTGATGAGTACCCGGTCCCGCCGCGGTGAAGGCCGTTGAGGTCCAACGTCGGAGCGTCGTTGACGCTGAGAATGTCGACGAGGAACGCGGCGGGCGCGGAGGTTCCGCCGTCGGCGTCGACCACCTCGAAGGATACGCCGCGCGTCGCGGTGTCAGGCCGTTTACCGGTGTGGTGGTAGGTGACGTGTCGAAGCGCGTCGCGTATCGCGTGCGTCGTCGGCGCGTCCATCGCGTCGAGCAACTCCTCGCCTCGCGCGAGAGGCGCGACGATCTCCAGCGTACCGAGCTGTGGCCTGATGGTCACGGTGAGACGCCCGGTCCACGACGTTTGGTCCGCCGCGGAGGACGCCACGACGTCGATGTTCACGCCAGGCCCCGTGCGTTTGGTCAACGCTACGTCGGAAGGCGCGTCCGCGTAAGGCGCGCCGTTCGCGGCGTACCACGCCGAGTAGGCATCGGTGAGTCCGAGGAACTCGAGGGGCGCGTCCGCGGGGTTCGCGATCTTCACCACCGCTCGTACCAGCGGTGCGCCGCCTTCCACGCCCGCGAGCAGCGCGTCGGACGTCAGCCGAAGCGGCGCGTTGCCCTCGGTGTACGACGCTCGCAGCGTGAGCCCGCTCGCGCGCGATGCGGGGTCTAAGACGACTTCCGGGGGGCGGGCACCCCCGGCCAGAGGTACATGGACGCACGCGAGGAGCATGAACACCAGCGCGAGACCGGGCATCCGCACAAGGGGCAGCGCCGCCCCATCGCCGCCGAGGCGCCGTCGCCGCATGCTAACCACCGGCGCTCACGAGTGCCACACCGCCGCGCTCGAGGGTGCCTATTGTACTGCGGTTTAAAATAAAGTTGACAACGGTTTCGAGGGCGAGAGAAAAAAATTGATTGATTGAAGTGCTCTCGCTGACACCGTGCTCTATCAAACGTTATCGACCGTCAACACTAAGCCTCGCCCACGCCCATCTCCGCCACGCACTTCTTCAACAACGTCACGGCGTCGTCGTGCCAGTTCACCACCCGCTTACTCACGCGCTGCCACAGCTCGCCGTGCTTGGGCTCGGACGCTTTACATCGCTCCGCCACCGCCGCCGCATTTTCATCGCCGCCGTGCTGCGCCTCGAAGCGGTAGTACGCCGCCCAGTGGTCGCCGATGTCCGGGTCCAGCGTGCACGCGCGGTTGAACCACGACCTCGCCTTGTCAACCTTGCGATCGGACGCGAAGAGCGCGGCGATGGACGCGATGATCCGCGGATCGTTGTCGCATCTGTGGAAAGAATGGGGGGATTGGTCAGTAATCGGGTGGTAATTGGGTGGTGATTGGGTATTTGAGTATGGGAGGGAGACTGTTCGCACCGTTTCAACGCGTCGACGGATTTCGCCTTTCGCTGCGGCCGCGGCGCGGCTTTGACCGCCTGCGCCCAGAGCGCGCCGCTGCCCGGGCACTCCTGCAGGCCCTTCGCGAGCAACGCGTCCGCGGCTTTGATGGCGTCCGGGTCGACTCCCGATGGATCCGCGGCGAGTTCTTGGCGCACTGCGGCGAGCCATAGCCACTCGTTCTTGGGCACGCGGGTTCTCGCCTGTTCCAAGATTGCCCTGGACTTGGCGGGGACGCCGCATCGTTGCTCCAACGTCGCCGCCGCGGTCCACAGCGGAACGCACGCGTGGCACCGCCGGCATCCTTTCGTGTACGCGGTTCGCGCGGCGTCCACGGCGCCCTGCGACTCCTCCAGCTGCCCGAGCATGAGCCACATCTGAAAACAAAACACGCCGTCAGTGGAATTGCCCATACGGAAATAATAAAAAGGAAACTCACCTTCCACGCAGTCGGAAATTTGTCGAGCCCTTCCGCCAACAGCCGCCGCTCCTCGGTCACGTCCCCAACCTCGCGCTCCACGATCGCGCTCTTCATCCAAACACGCTCGCTCGCGTTTTCCTTCTCGCGAACCTGTGAATAAAACACGGCGTCAGTCACATTGCCCGTACGCACGCAAATAAAGATTAACTCACCTTCGCCAGTAGTATCCGGGCACGTTCCGGTTCCCTGTTCTCAAACTCCAGCTTGAACGCCGCGAGCCAGATATCTTCACTCTCCGGATTAACCACGAAAGCCTCCTCCAGGACGTCCCGCGCGCCCGGGACGTCGCCGCACAGCCAACGCTCCTTCGCAGCCTGTAAAGAAAGCACGACGTCAGACTAATCGCCCGTATGAAACAAATACAAATAAACTTGCCATCAACCACAAAATCTCAGCCCGAGGGCAATGCACGACGGCTCGCTTGAGTATCGCGTCCATCGCGGCGCTGTCGTTTACCGACTTTTCGAGCCTCGCGGCGAGCACCCACAGGCCTTTCTTCGCGGGGAATAGCCCGCACGCGTGCGACAGGACGGCGCGGGCGGTGTGAACCGAACCGCGTTTCTGGCACTCAGCCTGTAAACAGTAAATAGAACACGACGTCAGTCTAATCGCCCGTACGGAAATAAGAAGAAACTCAATAAAAACAATACGTACCGCGTCAGCTTTCCACGTTCGCTTCATGTCTTCTTCCTCGACTCCAGACCCGATGGTCACGCGGACAATCTCGCGGCACACCGCCAACGAGGGCGGTTCGTTCTTCTCCGCGGCTTCCGCCTCTTTGAGCCAATACTCGCGGTCGATCGACACGCCGTGGTTGCCCAAGGATTTAACCGCGCGTTCGACGATTTTACCTGTGAACAAAACAAGACGTCATTCTAATTGCCCATATGAGAGTTAAAATAAACTTACCGATCATGGCGCCGTTGTCGTTGGCCTCTTCGAGCTTCGCGGCTGTGATCCAGATCGCCGGTTCCGTTGGCAACGTCTCCCGTGCCTTGTTCAACACCTTCCGCGCCTGTTCGTACGATTCGAGCCGCGCGAGTGCGAGCCAGAGGTCGACGTGCTGCGGGCAACATTCGACGGCTCGAGATAACAACACCCGCGCGTCGTCCTCGCGGGATAAGTCGACGACGGTTTTCCACAGCTTGACGCTGTTTGGGATGTTCTCCAACGCCCGTCGCAGCACCCGCCGCTTGCGTTCGTCGTCCATCTCCAGCTTAGCGGCTTGCATCCAAATCTTGACGCTGTTGGGCAGGGACGCGACGCCTCGAGCCAAGATGGCTTTGGCGTTTTCCGGGGTGTTGAGCCTGCAGACAAAACATGTAAACGTCAATCTCGAATTGCCCATACGGAAATAATAATAGAAACGTACCGCGCGGCTTCGATCCAGACGTCCTCGGATTTTGGACACGCGTCGCACCCTTTCTGGATGAAACTCCGGGCAGCCTGGAGCTTACCCGCGAGCTCTTCGAGCCGCGCGGCGGCGATCCAACCCGGCGCGTGTTTCGGGTTTGTGGAGATGACGGACTTTAAGAGCAGCCGAGCTTTTTTAATGTCGGAGATCTCAGCCTCGGACGAGATCTTGATGGAGCTCAGATCCGTGAGGTACCCCTTAGGGTCCACCACCGTCTGGCCAGACACGGAATCGGAGAGCTTGTCGAGCTTTAAACCGAGCACGGTACCGCGGCCCTCGCCGACGGCGTTGAGATCCTGTAAACAGCAAATAGAACACGGCGTCAGTCCAATCGCCCACACGAACATTAAAAAAAACTCACCGTCACGATTCCGTCGTCGACTTCTTGAGTCGAAGTTCCTTTCTCGTCCAGCGCTCGTTGCAAAAGCGTATCCGGCGCGGGTGCGAACTGCGCAAAATCCTTCTTCTTTTTGATCGTGTAATCGCCGATGTCCGGTATGGCGTCCCACTCCTCGTACGAGACTTCGCCCAGCTTCCGCTTCAAATCCCGAAACTGTTCGGTGATTTTGGGATTGTCGCGGCGGTACTTCTCCAAGTCTTCCTTCAGCCGTGCCTCGCGCTGGTCCTTCCGCCGCGAGTCCATGTGCGCGTCGATCTCGGCGTAGATCCGATCCGCCTCCGCGTCGTCCTCGTCGTACTCGGCGTTGGCGAAGAGGCCGGAGTCTCCACCCTCGAATTTGTCAAAGTTTTTATCGTCGCCGCCGGCGTCGGCGTCGCCGCCGCCGCCCTCCGCGCCCGCCGCCTTCTCTGCGTTCTCGCGTGAGAACTTGGCGAGCGCGGACCTCGAGCCGGCGCCCTCGCCGAGTCCGCCCTGCGATGGAATCGGGGGAGGGGGAGTCAGGGAAAGGGTTCGGGATCGCGTGGCGAGGTTTTAGGGTTCGTTTTTTCACGCGCGGCGATGGATGGGAGGGGCACGCGTACCTGTCCTGGAGCCGGCGCGACGGCTCCGCCGAGGTCGGAGCGGGTCATGAAGCCCGCGGCGCCGCGGCCCATGCCCGGGACGTAGCCCTTCGGGGCCTCCCCGAAGTTCGTCTGGGGCGCGTAGCCTCGACCCGCCATGATGGCGCGTTCGTTTCAACCGATTACTTCCTCCGCGGACTGCGGTGACTCACTGCGGTGACTGGCCAGCCACGGAAACGGACGACTGCTCCACGGATGCCTCAACGGACTGACGAGCCTTAACACCACGCGCGTTCTGATGACAATAGGCGATCTTCGCCCCCGCAAGCGCGCGGCTCACACTGTTGGAAGCCACTCGAGAGAAAAAGACTTTTCGGACGACGAAGTTTTGGAGCGACAAAAATGCAAACGGAACGAACATTGCAAACGCGCGCCCGTCACTCACGACGAACGGGGCGCTAGGTCGGGTGCGTCCGAAGGATCATCAGTCATGGTGCGTGCCTCCGAGCCCTCGATCCAGCCCCCGGACCATACCCCAAACCCTCCGTCGCGACTCCCTTTGCCGCGCGGTGACGCGTCGACGGACGACGGTCATTTTCTGACTTTCCCCCCGAACCGTCCCATCCCCCATCCCGCAGACGATGTACGTGCGCGTGAAGCGCGCGAGGACGACGATGTTCCTCCACGTCGAGCCCACGGAGACGGTGCTCGAGCTCAAGGCTAAGATCCAGCTCGCGACGGACGGCGACGACTGCCCCGGGGGGTTCCCCCCGCGCACGCAGAAGCTCCTCGTCGGCCCGGGTTGGCACAGCGCCATGGAAGACGGTATGCAGCTGCAGGAGCTCAAGGTTGAAAACGACATGGAGATCGCGCTCGTGTTGCTACACAAGGTGGACCCGCCGGATGGCTCGCCGGAAGGGACGGAGCCGACGGAGGAGTGGGAGGAGGTGCGCATCGAGGAACCCGGCGCGTCCGAGCCCGCCGCCTGATGACCGGTTGCCAGCGGGAAACGAACCAAAACGAGTAAGAGATTAGATTAAATCCAGGCGGGACTCTCTCCCGATGTAACAGTAGCTAACGGTGACGAACGAGTACGAGTACCGACGCGTGCTCGGTGGAACGATTCAACGTACTAGCAACTACGTCATAGATCCAGCTCGACCGCCAGAGCCGTGCGACCAGGCGCGGACGTCGTCGACTTTGGAGCCGGCGTCTGAGCTGGCGTCGACTTTGGAGGCGCGACGGGCGCGGGCGCCGCTTTGAACGAGAACGGCGCCGCCTTCGGCTCCTCCTCCTCTTCTTCCTCCTCCTCCGGCTCCGGCTCGGGCTCCGGCTCGACGAAGGGCTTCGGTGCGCCGCTCAGTCGGCTCATGATCCCGCCTCCGCCACCCGGCTTCGCCTCCGCATGAGTGGACAGCAGCGAGAACCCTCCGTTGAAAGGACTCGCCGCGACAGGTGTATCCTCCGTGCGCACGGGCGTGGACGCGGGCGGCGGCGCGAAGCTGAACGCCGCGAACGGGCTCGCGCCGCCGCCGCCGCCGCCGCCGTCTCCTCCGGACGTCGGCGTCATGCCAGATGGCGCGCCTCCCCCCGTCGGCCGTTTGGCTCGGACGATTTTCCGTTCGCGCCTTCCCTGTCCTCCCATACCGGACGTGGGTGCCGGCGAATCCCCAGCCTTGCGTCGTTCCTCGTACACCTTCCCTTTGGCCTCCGCGGCCTCGATCTCTTTTTGCCGTTCCACCGCCTCTTCGCGCTCGCGTTTGATTCGTTGAGCTTCGACCATGCGTTTGGCTTCTTCGATCTCGCGCATCCAATCGTCGTCCGCGGATGGCGCCGGCATGGCGAAAGGGTTGGCGCCGACTGGCGCGGCGCCTTCCTTCGCGGCTCTTCCGAAGTAATTCTCGCCTCCACTTGGGACGTCGTCGTCGGTGCCCGCGACGTCGTTGGGGGTCTCGTCCTCGGTACCGCCCGCTGCGTCTGAGTCTGAGTCGAGCTCGACGACAGCCTCTTCGGCGTCCTCTGGGTCTGCGACCGCCATGGTGGACGTGTGGGTGGGCGCTGGGTGGTCGCCGCCCTCTTCCTTCTTGCCTCGCGGCTTGCGTCTGGGTGGCCTTCCTATCTTTGCGCGTCGAACGAGGGCGCGCCGTCGTCTGGTGAGAGCGAGGGGGGCGCGAGATCTCTCTTTGAAACGTGCGTAAGTGACTTATTAGCGACAGACTGGTATCGGCGCCAACCTGCCAACAACTCAACTCGAGCCCCGGATAAGTAAAAGCGAGGTTGCCGAGTCCGCCGGTGCCAGGACACCGCGCGCGGCGCCGACGAAGGACCGTTCCACGTCGACGGCACCGAGACACGCACCGTAGGAGCACGCGTTCCCCTCGGCGTGAGCGCGCCGTCATAAACCCCGGTGACGCCGCGAGCGCACGCACGCACGGCAACCCCCGTCGAAGGAAGAAAAGGGGGCTAAGGAAATTGGCACGTGGCACGGCAACCTCGCGCATCATCATGAGCGGCAGCGACTACGACGAGGACGTCGAGGACATGGAGAATGAGAGCGCCAGCGAGGAGGAACAGAGCCTCGAGGACCAGCTCATCGAGGCCGCGGCCGCCGGGCGCCTCATCGAGGTCGACCGCCTCCTCGCGGAAGGCGTCGTGGACGTCGACGGCACCAGCAATCTCCGCGACGATCGGTCCAGAGCACTTCACCTCAGCTGCACGTTCGGACGGCCGCTGGTGACCAACTCGCTGATTCGCGCTGGGGCTGACGTCAACGCGACGAACGAAGGCGGCGACACACCACTCATCCTCGCATCACTCAACGGCCACGGCAGCATCGTCGAAGCATTACTCAAAGCGGGCGCCAACGTCCACGCCACCGATCAGTTCGGTGAGTAAATTTGGTTTTTTTTGGTTTTTTTTGGTTTTTTGGTTTTTTTTGGTTATTCGTGTATGGGCAATTCGTTTGACGTTGTGTTTTTTTTAACAGGCTCGTGCGCGCTCTTCTACGCGTCGAGGCAAGGCCACTGCGGCTTAGTGGACGCGCTCCTGAAAGCCGGCGCGGACGTCAACGGAAGCCGCGTCACCGCGCTGCTCATCGCGTCGCGGTTCGGGCACGCATCCGCGGTGGTCAAGCTCATGCACGCGGGCGCAGACGTCACAGCCGTGGACGACGACGGCAACACCGGTGAGTTTATTTGGTTATTTTTTGGTTATTTTTGGTTATTTTTGGTTATTTTTGGTTATCTTTGTATGGGCAATTCGTATGACGTCGTGTTTTATTTACAGCGCTTCATCGATGCGCCCTCGAAACCACGCCGGCGGCGGTGTACGGCGGCAAGACTGGGCAGGTGGTGTCCGCGCTCGTCGCCGCGTGCGCTGACATCGAGGCGCTTAACGCCCAACGCCTCACGCCGCTGGAACTGGCGCACAACGGCCTCGCGAACGGGACATCCGAGTGGCAGAAGCTGCGGTGCCGCGAGACGGTTGAAGTGCTCGAGGTTGCCAAGGATATGACTTTGGCGCTTCGCCGGTGGCTGTTCGCGGCGGGACTCGCGGAGCAATGGCGCGAGTTCGCACGTCTCGGCGCCAAGGAGAAGGAAGATATCGAGATGATCGAGCGGGACGACGTGCGCCGGGACAAAGGCAGCGCGTTGACCCCCATCGAAGTCAACCGCTTATTCCGAGCCATCGGTGCGTTTATTTTTATTATCGTATGGGCAATTTGATTGACGGCGTGTTTTTCAGCGCACGGAACCGAGCACCCCGGTGAGCCGCTCGCGATGGGTGACAAGTTCGAATCGTTCCTACACGCGCACAGGCTGGACGATTACGTCGCTCACTTTCGTGTGTTGGGCGTGGCGTTTGAACGGGACCTACTGGACATCACGGACGCGCAGCTGACGCTCATGGTGGAGCGGCACGGTTTGAAGATTCTGGACCGGCGACGGTGAGTTTATTTTTTATTTCGTATGGGCAATTAGTGAATGACGGTGTGTGTGTTTTTTTCCACAGGTTCGACAAGGCGATGGTGGCGTTGAGACGGAAACTGGCGGGGCACCACCCGCCTGGGGAGGAATCGGGCGCCGGGGAGGAGGAGAGGCACCCGATCCGCGTCAAGAAGGAACACGCTCACGCTCCCCAGGTTGCCGGCATATCGGAGTGATTCCATCATGAGGAGGTGTATTTAAGCGAGTTATAGACGAGTGTGTCGATGTAAAGCAAGGCGAGCGAGGTTGTGTACGGGCGAGAACCATCCATCTGTGTCTTTTTCCGCTTTCTTTTTTTCGCCCCGGCTGCGAATCACATTTTGCCGAGTGGGATCCACGTTGGAGGATGGTTTTTCAGAACCGTTTGGCGATTGGGCGGATTTGCGTTTGTCCGAACGTCCGAACTCAGGAATCGCCAGTCTGATTGCCCACCGAAATCAGCTGCAATCGAAAATTTGAAAAACCCCGCCAAACCAAAATTGCGGGGGAAAGACTGGTGAGTCACCTAACGGCCAAATGCACGCCCGACAATCGTCACAACGCGCCGTCGCTCAAACGACGAAACGCATCGTACCAGGTGAGTTGCTCGGCTTGAAGGGCGACATTGTCGATCGGTGGTTTTCGTCCTGGGTTTAAGGGCGCGCATCCACGCGTGTCGCGCTCCGATGCGCTCGACTCGCATTCAAAATTAGAATCGATGACACGGATCCTTTTTTCGCGCTTTTTCTTAATTGGCGGCAACCGGCTGACCACGTCCCTCCCGCATCCGCGCAGAAACCACCATGGTTCTCGATAACAAGTCCTTCGCGCAGAAGACCCTCGTGGTCTACGGCCTCTGCTACGTCTTCTACGGCGCCACCTTCATGGGCGAGACTCTCGGCCTCGAAGATGCCGGCGCCAAGTACCAGGGCAAGAAATCCGGCCCCGTCGGCTGGTCCGCCGCGCAGTGGGCCGGTATCGGCGCCATCGTCTGCGGCCTCGACTGCCTCTTCGTCGCCTTCAAGACCGGCGAGCAGACCGCCATGCGCACCATCGCCGTCAACTGCTTCGCCTCCTTCATGCGCCTCGGCATCTTCGCCGCGCACGGCTCCACCCAGTGGGGCGGCGTCACCGTCCACAAAGAATTCCTCCAGGGCGGAGCCATCACCACCACTTTCCTCATGGTCGGCCTTTACAACCTCAACGGCTCCATGAAGGCGGTCAAGAACGTCTTCAAGGTTCCCTCCCTCGCCGACCTCACCCACGCGGGTCTCCTCGTCCAGTTCACCCTCTTCTTCTTCTACATCATGTCCTTCATCTGGACCGACTTCCCCGGCGCCAACTACGCGTGCAAGGGCGGGTGCCGCTCCGAAGGCGGCGTCTACGAGATGATGGCGTGGACCGTCTCCATGTGGACCCAGGTTACGCTGACCATCTTGGCCGTCATGCAGACCGCGACTAACGCCGAGAAGATGGAGTTCGCCAAGATGCGCGCGCTCACCGTCCTCGTCCAGATTTGGCAGATGGAGCAACCCGCCGAGAAAGCCGTCGCCGTCCCCGAGAAGCTCATGGAGAACAAGATCGCCATGGGCATCTCCGTGCTCTCCTGCCTCGTCGCCGGCTTCAGCGACAAGCTCAAGGGTAACGCCAAGCCCACCAAGTCCACCACCCGCTCCAAGCGCAGGTAAGCGGCTCAGGTTTTAACCTGAATCCAATCCCGCCATCAAGAACAAGTCACACGGCGGGTGACAAAAAACCAAAAACAACGCGTCAAAAACCAAAAAAGAACGTTGCGGTGTCGCGAGACGCACAGCCGAGCGCCGATGGGTTCACACTCACGAGGCCGCCGCTAGTGTGTGTCGCCACCGAATGATGTATTGACCTTATATGTTGAAGCGAGCGTCGAGAGTTTGTTGTAATCGTCACGATATGAGAAGACGTCGGCGCTTGAATCAAATCACATTTTCGAAACGAGTTTTTTCGTCAAACCCGAGCGTTCACACCCCCGCTTCCATGTTCGCGTCGCGTTCCATGTTGTCCAAGATGGAGAGCACCGCGCTCTCGTCGATTCGCATCTCGCGGATCCGAACCCACGCGCGCCAGGCGCATACACACGTCCCGGCCCACGCCCACAGCACACCGCACGCGGACACCAGATCCGCGTCGGGCGAAGGAGCGAACCCGCCCAGCTCCGCCCACTCCCCGTCGCCGTCGAGGGACGCGCGGAGCATCGGCGCCGCCGCGAGCAGCGCGCGCGTGGCGTCTCCGAGCTTGCGGTCCGCGGTGAGCCCTGCCCGGACCTTGATCGCGGCCATCGGATCCGCGTCCGCATCGTTGATCAATCCGTCGACGCACGGGAGTAACTCTGTCCATAGACGACTCGCGCGAATCGCCGCGAGATCCCCCGTCGACCTCAATCGCGTCTCCATCTTACGCACGTCCCCGCTCTTGCCCACCGGGGGTAGCCGGAGGTCGATCCCGAGCGCGTCGCTGGCGGAGGTATCCTTACGTCGCCTGGTCAGCACGGTATCCACCGCGGACGCCGCCTCGGAGGCATCAGTGAACGCCTGCACACAAAACACGATTTTTTCAGTACAATCGGCCATCTTATACGAAAGTTACAATGCAAACGTACCTTGGCGTCGACGCGCGTGAACGGCGGCGGCTGCGCATCCACCGTGCCCACACACGCGCACACCGCCCACGCGGACA
>Ga0302116_1001245_pt1 | contig 15400 bp, 12 predicted proteins | sample AG5_SCM_MG_FD_203124 | JGI IMG/M metagenome (GOLD analysis project Ga0302116, IMG submission 203124) | Marine microbial communities from Western Arctic Ocean, Canada - AG5_SCM | ecosystem: Environmental > Aquatic > Marine > Oceanic | place: Canada: Western Arctic Ocean | collected 2017-10-01 | reverse complement strand
CGACCTTCGCCGCCCCCGCACCACGCGTCGACTGCAAGCCCACAGCCGCGAAGACCAGCCTCGAGACGGCTACGTGCTCGGGCGAACCGACGCCGTGGACGTTCGCCGCGAGACCCGCGCTTCTCATATCGACGTAGTACGGCGGGACACGAGCCGCCGGGGTGGGAAGTCGGAGCAGGCACGACAGTTCCCTCGAGAGACGCCACCGCCAGCTGTCCGCCGCCAGCCGTCCGCCGCCGCTCGCCGTCCCCGGGTGCCACGGCTCGACGACGACGACGCCGCCGCCGAGATCGTCAAACCGGAAACCCCATCCGCCGCCGTCGTCGCGTGTGCCGTCTTGACCACCGTCCAGGGTCACCAGCGTCGCCCCCGTGAGTGCCGCGACCTTCTCGAGTACGTCCTCGTCGACGATGAGCCCGTCGTCGTCGCCGCCGCACCGGTCGTGGACGAGCGCGTTTGTGGAACCCTCCGTCGCGTCGAACCCGGCGACGACTTCCCACGCCGCGTCGCAGTCCGTTCCGCTTGCCACGTCCCGCGAGTGGATCACCGCCCCCGACCCCGCCGTTCCCGTGTCGAGCGCCGAGCGCATCGTCGCTCGGGTCCCGTTCGCCGCGCCCCTGACGCGATAGACGACCGTCGCGCCCGGATCGTGCGAGATGGCTTCGTTCGCGAGCAGCGAGTCGAGCTTCGCGGACGTCGCCTTCGCGATTCTCGTCGAGGGTGGACGCGCGTGCGCCACCGTGGAGATGACCGCGGTGATATCCTCCGGGTGAAGGACGCAATACGAACCCGCGTCGTCGCCCGAACCAGGGTCGACGCACCGGTCGGCGTCCCGCAGCCGCGGCGTACCCGCGCGGTCGTCGACGAGAAGAACCTCTTGCCCGGTGGCCCGGGACGAACGCGCGACGGACGACGGGACGTTCAAGACGAGGACGCCCAACACGAGCGCCCAGCCCACGCGGTCGGGACACGATCGTCGAGATCCGGGGAACATCGAAGGGTTCTGGGATCGGTGCCGGTCTTGCCTCGATCGAGGAGTGTGCCTCGAGGGGGCGTCCTGGGGGCGAAAAAGATGTCGTTGCTTTTTCTCGGCGAGACGGGCGAAGGGGCTGGTCAGCTGTGAGAGCTGGCACTGGGCGCGACTGGAACAGTTTTCAGGATTGCAAAACGATGGTTTATAACTCAGCATGAAGTGCTCGCATTACAAAATCCAGGGTCGCGACGAAATCACTCATGATTTACGGTTCATCAGTGCCTCGCCTGCGCTGTTGCCAAAAAAGGATTCCGACGGCGGGCTTTGGGCGGGTGGATTCGACAATCCGCTCGCGACCCTTCTTCACTTGGTCATCTTCTGGACGCCGGCTTCGGCCATCATGACGGCGGCGAGCGCGGTGGCCTGGGCGGCGTTCGCGGCATCGCAGAAGGCCTGAGCATCCTTGAGACCGGGCGCGTAGCTGCGGAGGCAGGGGCAGCAGCAGTTGTTCGCCCACGCCTGCCTGGCGGTGGCGGCAACCTCGCCCTGGCACTCGATGAAGCAAAAACTGTGGAAGGGGGTGCAGGCGGTGGCGCGCTTCCAGGGCGCGAACTTGGCATCTTTGTCGAAATACTTGACGCTGACCATGTCCTTCAAGCAGCTGTCCATCGGAAGGCAGTTAACCATGGGCGTGTTGGACTCGAGGCGGTTCTCGTACACCCTGTGGTACGCGCGCTTGTTCCAAAATTCGAACGCGATGCACGGGATGGGAGACCAAATGGGGGTGAGGAGAAAGTTGCACTGGCGGCACATGCTGTCGTCGAACTCGGCGTTGTGCAGCTCCTTGAGGGTGCCGGGGGTGGACACCGCCTTGTAGATCGGGTGGGTACCGGTAATGGCAGCCATGTTGAACGGTTGGTCTTAGCGTGCGTGCGGCGTTGAGCGCGCGCGATCAAGTGTTGGAATTCAGAGTGTTACGATAAATCGTCGCCGAAAGGACCGTGAAATATCCCGCCTTGCTGGCGAATCGCATGCGCGGCCCAGGCAACAATGGTGGGTTTTCCCGTATGGGATTGTGGTCACGATCCCATAAATTACCGTTAGAAAAATATTCTTTGTATGACCAAACAGTTAAAAGTTTTAGGTTCTACATGGTTCTAATGCAACAACGTAAACCAACGGCGGCACAAGTACGAGTTAGCACTATGGGTTTTATAGTCTGACGACTTATTTACAGTTAAAATATCACCTGCAAACAGTCATACCATCACACGCGCCAAATTACCAAGTTTCCAACTCCTGAGAGTGCACTAATACATCGCTCATCACATAGCAGGTGCGGGCGCGAAGACGGGAGGAGGGTTGGGCCCACCGAGATGGCGAGCGGCGCCGAGGGTTCCGATTCGAAGCTCCTCGGCGTGTCGCTGGAGGGCGCCTCGTCGTCGTCGTCGTCGTCTCGCCCTTCCGCGTCGACGGACGCCGGGATGGAGGACCCATCGGGAGGGCGCACGTTATTTTCGCTCGAGCTCGTGGCGAGGAGCGCGCCGGGTGTGGGCGCGGTGGCGACGTGCGCCGCCGCGGCGGGGGGTCTGGTGGTGGTGGGCACAAGCTCGGGGACGTGCACGGTGCACGACTTCGCGGACGGAACATCGCGCGACGTGGACTGCGCCTCGCTCGTTCATTCGGGGCGCGGGTCGTCGTCACCGTCGGTCGGGGCGGGCATCGGGTCGGACGCGCTCGGACGCCTGACCTCCGCGTTCGGTGCCTCCGTATCGAGCTCCTCGTCCGCGCCACAGACCCCGCCCCGAGCCGTCGCCGTGTCCGCGGTGTGGCTCGACCCCACGGGCGCGCACTGCGTGGTGACGCTGGTGGACGCCGGGGATGAGAACGCGGGAGCGGGCTGGGGATACTTCCACGCGCGCTCGTGGCGGCGACCCAAGCGCCTCGCCGCGCCCTCGAACGCCACCGGGTCCACGCCCCGGTCCGCCGATACCCCCGCGACGGGCCACGTGCGGGTCACCGCGCTGGGGTGGAGGCCGGACGCGTGCGACGACAGGGTGGCGCGGGACGTGTTAGTGGGCACCTCCGACGGCCGCGTGCACGAGGTGTCGCTCGATGCCGGATGCGGCGAGGACGGCCCGCGTCGGCCGGACAAGGGATGCCGCCTGTTGATCGACCTCAACGCGATCGACGGAACAGGAGCGAACGAACCTTCCGGGGCGGTGTGCGGGATACGGACGTGCGTCGTGGACTCCGACGCTTCCGGCCCTTCCAAGATGTACGTCGTCCTGGTGGCGACGGAGACGCGGCTGCGGTGCTTCACGGGTGGTGACACGCTCGCGCGGACGTTCCAGGGGCCGGGCGGGAGGGGTCCACGGGGCGGTGGCATCGACCCGATCGTGTCCATGCCAACCGGAATGGGCGGGCGTGACAGGTCCGAGCTGCACGCGTGGTCGCACGATAGGGGCGGCGCGGGCGTCTCTCCCGACCGCGTCGCGTGGCTGGTCCCGCACTACGGGGTCTACTACGGCCACCTGGACGTCACCGGCTGCGACCCGAGTGCCGCGGACACGGTGCTCCAGAACCACTCGCTCGTTCCGTTCCCGCCCGGTCTGCGCGTTGAGGTGGGCACCGGGAGCGAGTTTACATCGCCGCGTTCGATGGCGCCGACCCGTCACCACGTCCTCGCGGCGTTCAAAAAGAGGCTCGTCGCGGTCAACGCCGTCACCGGGAACCTCGCCGCCGAACTGAACCCTCACGACGTTGTGGCCACGTTCGCACGGTCCGAGAGAAAGAATGAGACGGATGGTCCCGACGGGCCGCCCAACGAACGGGAGGCTGAGGATTGCGGAGACAACGCGTGTTTGGCGACGGACGACGTCGTCGGGGTTTCGTTCCTGATCACCACCCGCGGGCACGTCGTTAAGATATCGGCGAAGGACGAGGACAAGGACGCGTGGCGCGGGTACCTGGCAAGGCACGATTTCGCCAGGGCGCTGAGCCACTGCAGGACCGATGCGCAGAGGGAGGAGGTGCACTGCGCGCAGGCTGAGCGCGTGATGGCCGCGAACGACGCGGGCAAGGCGGCGAGGTGCTACGCCAAGGCTGGAGACTTTGTGGACGCCGACGTGGTGGTGAAGATGTTCAGGGATAGAAACGAGGTGGACGCGCTGGAGACGTACCTGCGCAGGAGGCTCGACCTGCGCGAGGCGGAGGGTGCCCCCGACGGTGACCCCGCCGCGCGTCAGCTCGCGGCGTGGCTCCTGGACCTCAACGTGTCCCGGGCCGATGCGGCGGCGGGAACTTCCGTTCGCGAGGACGAGTTCATGGCGGCCGGTTCGCTGCAGCACTTCATCCACGAGCACGGCGCGCGTCTCGACTTTGCCCACGCGAGGAAGACGTTGGTGCAGCGCGGACGGATGGACGACGCGGCGCACCTGAGCGAGGCGTTTGGTGACTGGGACGGCGCGGTGACGCACTGGCTGGCGGTGAGGCAGGACCCGGCGGAGGCGGCGCGGGTGATTGGGAACCCGAGGATACCGCCGGACACGCGTCTCAGGCACGCCCCCGCGCTGTTCACCCTGGACCCAAAGACGGCCGTGGACGCGTTCATCGCCGACGACGGGCTCGACGTGACCGCCATCGCGTCGCGCGTGATTGACCCCCTCGTCGTCGCGGTCGACCCGGGCGACGTCGCGACGGCGGAGGGTGCGCGGTACCTGACGCACGCGGTGACTCGCCGACGCGTCACCGACCGAGGGGTCCACGACCTCACCCTCCGTCTCTTGGCCCGGCGCCACGACAAAGACCCACACGCGCTGGTTCGGTACCTCGACGGAGCCGGGTGGGACGAACAGACGGGTGTATCGCGTTACGACCCGCTCCTCGCCGCGGATCTGTGCGAACGGGCCGGCGCGGTCAAGGCGGCGATACGCGTCCACTGCGACCGTGGCGACCACGACCGGGCCATCGCGCTCGTTATGCGCACCGACGACCTCGCCCTGGCCAAGTCCGTGTTGGACGCAGTGGACGGCGCGCGGGGCGCCCGGTTCGGGGTGACCCGGCGGGATATCTGGCGTAAGATCGCGGTCGGGGTCGTGGTGAGGGGCTTCGGCGCGAGCGTGACCGAAGCCGACGTCGCGGAAGCCGCGGAGCTGCGCGAGCGGTACGAAGACACCTTCGGGGACGGAGGAGAGGAGATGGGCCTAAACCCTAACCCTAAACCCCAAGACGAGCCGGCGGATCCAAAGCCGGATCCGACGTCGTCGGCGAGAATAGCCGCCGAGGCGTACGCCGTGTCCCGCGCATGCGGCGCGTCCAGCTCATCCAGAGACCCTACCATTCGTAAGAGGGTGGTCGATAAGATCGCGGCGTTGGTGGAGGATTCGGACGGTACGCTCGGCGTGGACGACGTCTTGCCTTACTTCCCCGCCGCCGTCGTGTCCGTGGACGAGTGGCGCGTCGCGGTGCTGGCGGACCTCGACGCCAGGGACGCAAGAGTAGACGCGCACAACTCCGCCACCGCCGAGGCCAACGCTAAGATCGAGTCTGCGAGGCGGACGCTGAGTACACTGGAGACGAGAGAGGCGGTGATCGGTTGGGACGAGCCGTGCGCCAGGTGCGGCGGTGCCGTGTCCCAAACGCCGTTTTCGTACAACGCCTTCGCGAGTCAAGGTTCGTTTCTTTTCAGTTTATTTTCCACTGATGGGCAATTTGGTTGACGGCGAGTGTTTTGTGTACAGGGTACGACCCGGACGAGGTGGCGGCGACGTCGCGACTGCCCGGGATGTACGTGTTTCCGTGCGGGATGTGCTTCCACGTGACGTGTCTGTTGGAGTCGTCCGTGCCAAGGTTGGGTCGTTCGAAACGGACGGAATGCGTTTCGCTCATGGACAAACTCGAAGTGCCAAAGACGATTGGTTTGGCGACGATGCGGCGAAGGTTGGGAAAGAGGCTCTCGGGTGGACGGGTTTTTGAGAACCTGGACGGAGAACCGCGGCGCGAGGGTACGGCGAGATTGGACGAGATCCTGCGTGAGCGGTGCCCGTTCTGCGACGAGGTTGAGTTTAGCGGATAGTCATCGTTCCGACGGGCGAATTAGTGTTTAGCGAAACAAACTTTGTTTCAGTCCGTGGTCGCTATCTAACGCTCTATCTTGCTGCAGCTATGATGAACGCGGACTCTGCTCGACGCGACGCCGATCCCCGGGTCGTCGCGGAGTCCGCGCTGAGACAAATGAATCTGAACCGAATCATCCAAACGAATCCAATCTCCCGCCGGAGATGAGTGTCCCGACTCCGACACCGTGTCTTCTCGTGTCCTCGCTCAGATGGTCGCGAAGTACTCCTTGCTACCCTCCGGGTCCGGCTTCATGGTCGCGTCGCCCGGCTTCCAGCCCGCGGGGCACACCTCGTCGGGGTTCTCCTGCACGTACTGAAGCGCCTGCAGGGTACGCAACGTCTCGTCCACGCTGCGGCCAAACGCGAGGTTGTTCACGGTGGAGTGCTGGATAATGCCCTCCTTGTCGATGATGAAAAGGCCGCGGAGCGCGACGCCCTCTTCGCTGAGCACGTCGTACGCCTTCGAGATCTCCCGTTTGAGGTCGGACACGAGCGGGTACTCGATGTCCCCGAGCCCACCCGCGTTGCGATCGGTCTGGATCCACGCCAGGTGCGAGAAGTGCGAGTCCACCGAACATCCGAGGATCTCGGTGTTGAGCTCGGCAAACTCTTCGTATCGGTCGGAGAAGGCGGTGATCTCGGTGGGGCACACGAAGGTGAAGTCGAGCGGGTAGAAGAACAGGATGACGTACTTGCCCCTGTAATCCGATAGCTTCACGTCCACGAACTCCTGGTCGTGCACAGCCTCGGCGGTGAAGTCGGGGGCGGGGTTGCCCACCAAGGGGTAGGTGCGGGGGGTGAGGTCCGCGCCGCCGGTGTACGTGGCGCCGGTCACGACGGAGTGGCGCGAACTGCGTCGACGGATGGGTGAGGAAGGACGTGGAGGTCAGCGAAGGGACGTTCGGGGCGGCGTACGGAAGGGACGGGGACGGCAGACGGAAGGGCGCCTCCGTCAAATCTGTTCTTTTTGCGGCGAACCCAACCGGGGGATGGATATTTTGGAGGTGCGTACCCGTTGGCACGAAGCGCGCGGATGGGGGCGCGAGCGGCGACGAGCGCCGCGGTCTTGCGCCCGGAGGTGGCGGTGTGCACTTGAGCCGCGCGGCACGGGGTCGCCGCGGACATGGTGACGGCCTGCATTCTACACGAGAGGCCTTCCGCGGCAGGTGAGTGTGTCACGACAGATATTCGCGTCGCACGGTTAGAACGGTTAATTATTTTGTGGCGTTCGCTGCGCTTTTTGCCAAACCAGTGGGCGATTAGTCTGAACTTTTTCCACTCGACTGTGATTGGCCGACGGTTCGCGACAAGGGGCTCTCCCTCGCTCTCTCCGAGAGTTCTGACCCATCGCTCTTGACCCAACCACCTTTCTTGGAGTCAAGTCGCGGTACCCCTCGGCGGCGTCATCATTCGGCACGCGCGCGAACCCCGGGCCCACGGGACGCGTCAGTCACTTCAACTCGAAGCAGTTCAGCTCCCGAGCGAACCGCCGTAGTCGACACGCGACGCCTTCTGACAAAGGAGACGACCGCGACACCAACCCCGTGATCGGTCCATTGGATTGCCGGAAACCCAGTCATGTCGATTGTGTCCTGCGTCTCCACCGTCGCGGTTCCCGCCGCGGCCCCCCGCTTCGCCGGCCTCCGCCGCGTCGCCGGCCCCGCGGCTCTCAACTGTGATGTCGAGCAGCCCTCCGCGGTGTCCCTCCAGGTGAGCGTCAACGCCGTCTTCCCCCGAACGCGCCCCAATCGCGGCAACCCCCGCGACTCTATCCAGAGGATAGGAAATATCCCGGGGGTGGCGTCGCGACTAGCACCCGAGATTTTCCCCCGGGCGTGGGGACCCGATCCCGGTCTCGATGCGCGGCGCGGGGGACCTCGTCACTCGCGCGGGCCCGTTCGATCACCCGCGATGACATTCGTGTGTTTCGTCGTCCCCGCGTTCCCGTCGGATCACTCCTACCTCGCGATCACCCAACCCAAACACTGACCATTCCGCGATCGCCACCCTCGCCATCCCCAATCAGGTTTCCGGCCGAGCCTCCTCCAAGGCTTCCAGGCGATGCGTCGCCACGATGGCCGGCACCGGCCGCTTCGTGGTCGGCGGCAACTGGAAGTGCAACGGCAACACCGCGAGCATCCAGAAGCTGGTGCAGGATCTCAACGCGGGAGAGATCACCGCCGACGTCGAGGTCATCTGCGCCCCGCCCATGGTGTACCTGCCGCGGGTGCAATCCACCTTGGACCGCAAGTACGCGCTCTCCGCGCAGAACTGCTGGGTCGGCGAGGGCGGCGCTTACACGGGCGAGGTCGCGGCGGAGATGCTCGTGGACAACAACATCCCCTGGGTCATCCTCGGCCACTCCGAACGTCGCGCCCTCATCGGCGAGTCGGACGAGTTCATCGGCCAGAAGTGCGCGTACGCAATCTCCAAGGGCCTCTCCGTGATGGCTTGCATCGGCGAGACTCTGGAGGAGCGCGAGCGGGGCGATACCCTCAACGTGTGCCGCAGGCAGCTGCAGGCGATCGTGAACGCCATCTCGCCAGCCGACTGGGAGAAGGTCGTCATCGCCTACGAGCCCGTGTGGGCCATCGGGACCGGCAAGGTTGCCACGCCGGCGGAGGCGCAGGAGACGCACGCGGGCATTCGAGCTTACATGGCGGAGGCGGTGTCCGCATCGGTGGCGTCCGCGGTGAGGATTCAGTACGGTGGCTCCGTCAACGCGGGTAACTGCGAGGAGCTCGCCCGATGCGAGGACATCGACGGGTTCCTCGTCGGCGGCGCGTCCCTGGACGGCGGCGCGTTCGTCACCATCTGCAACTCGGCCAGGTTCAACAACTAAATCGAAGTTTGGGCTCTGAAAAAGATGGAACCGAGTTGAAAGCGCCCGCGTCGAAAGACCAGACGCGACGACGCACGCGCGTCGGGACCTCCACACTTGGATGAGGGCGGCGAATACCTCGTGTTCTACCCCGGTTGTTGGCTGATTTGATTTATTGCGCGCGGCGCGGCGCGACTTGTTGTGAATACGGTTGACTCTCTTTATCTCACACAGTTAAATCATAATGATACTCAACTCGTTATCGTATTGAACAAATAAGCGACTCGCAATAAGCGTCCTATAGGGTGTCATCGACCAATCAGTCTACTGCGTGCAAAGAATTTTCCGTCGACGGCACGTCATCGTGCCGCGGTGGAGGTCTAAGAATGAATAAGCGTCTCGGGTGCGCTCGCCCCCGGCGTGTGGCCACGTAAATTTGAACCGATGAATCATCGGTAGTAAGCCATGTGTCGTGATCCGAACCGGTCCTCCAGGCTGGACTTGGGCTTGGGGTTCGCCTTCTCCACAATCTCGCGTTCCTTCCTGTTCGTCCTGTCCACCACCAGCCAGTCGTACACCGTGCTCAGGAGGTGCCTCACGCCCTTCAAGTCGCCGACGTCCTCCTTCAGTCCGCCGTGCACCAGCTTGCCGTCGCTGGTGAACGCGATGTGGGTCATCCACGGTTCCATGCCGTCGAAGATGTGCGTGGCGTACACCACCGTGGCACCGCGCTGCTCGCACTCCTCCTTCAGGAAGTTGAGCAGGTCCAGGCGGCCGAGGATGTCGAGGTCGACGGTGATCTCGTCGCAGAGGAGAACCTTGAACGGCTTGAGGAGACCCATGCAGATCTGCACCCGTCGTCTCTGGCCGTCGCTGACCCGCATCATGTTCCAGTCGACGTCGATGTCGAGGATGTCGATGAGGTCAGCCCTGCGGTTCTTGTCGATGCCCTCGACGCCGAAGATCATCTTGCCCGCGCTGATGTCGCCCGCCAGCGCCACGGAACCGGCGCTGCCCACGTTGCGACGCCACTGCGCGCCGAGGTACCCGAGGTCGCCGGAGCACGTGAGGTCGGTGTCGTGGAAAGGGGGACGGCCGATGACGCGGACGTCCTCGACGGGGACCATGGTCTTGCCCGCGAGCACCTGGAGCAGCGTGGTCTTGCCCGCGCCGTTCGCGCCCGAGAGCAAGCATCGCGAGCCGGGCGGGAGGGTGAGGGAGAAGTCCTTGATGATCTTTTCGCCCATGGGGTACGCGTAGCTGAGGTTGTTGATGACGAGGCTGGGCGCCGCGTCGGTGCCCGCGGTAGCCACAGCCTTGACACCCATCGGTGCGTCCATCTTAACGTCCACTACGGAGGTGGCAACCATCGTCGGTGACGCGGTTTGTGGCGACGTGTGTTCGCGAAAAGCCGCGGAAAAAGGCACCAAAAGGATGATTCTGAGGCCAGCAGGCACGCACACAAACGCGCCACGTCGACGGCATAGTTTATTTGGATGTGTATCACTATTTGCATGTATATGTGCAGCACTATTTACGATTAACGGGTTCTATTTGCTTTCGGATTCTCAATCTTCTGTTTCCAGCTGCCAGCTGGTGATGAACCGTGCCAGCTCACCACCACTCAAATAGGCGTACACACGCCGCGTGAGGTCACAGAACGAGCATGCAGGCAATCACCGCCTCGCCGACCATCGCTCCAACGCGCGTCGCCGCGCCGATCAAGGCTGGGCGCGCCTCCGCTTCCCGATGCTCCGGTGGCATCATCGCGAAGAAGCGTCAATCCTCAATCGTTCTCCCCGCCACAGCCACTGCGTCGATCGCCGCGCTCTCCGCCCCCACCGCGGCGCTCGCGGCCACCTCGAGCGGCCACCTGGAGCCCATCGCCCAGGTCGCCGGGGACGTCTTCGCGGAGACCGGTTTGGGCCCCGCGCTCTGCGTCGCGGGCACCGTATGGGTCGGATGGATCGTCTGGTCGGGGACCAGGACCATCAAGGCGCTCAAGGAGGAGCTCACCGGCATGGGGTACGACGTGGACGAGTTCAACAGGATCGGTGAGCTCAAGGCGATCAAGCGCGCGGTGGAGGACGGCACCGTGGACTCCATATTCGACAAGGTGTGGTACTCCCGCGCGGCGATGGCGGCGGGCAGCGGCTCCATCGTCGACGTTCAGAAGGTTCAGGCGTACTGGAAGGGCAAGGGAATCACCGTCAAGACCCTCGCGGACCTGGACAAGGTGACCGCCTACATGATCAAGAAGTACGGCAAGGACGCCAAGATGGGGATGATGTGATGACTGCGTTATGAAATGTAGACTGTGTTGTGAAATGTAGACTGTGTTATGAAATGTATCGTGCGAGTTCAAGAGAAAAACCAACTCACTCGCCGTCGCCCCCCGCGGCTCCCTCGCCGTCGTCCCCGCCCTTAACCCAGTCCGCCCGTTTGTTATCCGGCGATCGAGCGCGCTCCCCTCCGTCCAGGTACGCGGCGTACCTCCCGGCCTTCTTGGTCTCCCTGTCGGGGCTCGGCGAGCGATCGCGTCTCGGGCTTCGGTCCCGCTTCCTCCCTCTGCCTCCTCTACCTCTGCCTCCTTTTTCGGAGCGGTTACCTGCCTTGGGATTGACCTTCCTCTCAGGGCAATCTCTGATGGCATGAGCCTCGCCGCAGATCATACACTCACCCGCTTTCTTGTCGCGCTTCCTGTCGGGACATTTCTCGATGAAGTGCGTCACGGCGCCGCAAAGGGGGCAGAACCGGTCCCTGACCCCTCCGCTCTTCTTCTCGACAACTTCGGTCGAGTTCCCCGCGACCTCGCCGTCCTCCTCATCCCCCTCTTCCCCAGCACCCCTCTCCTCCCTCCTCGCCTTCTTCTTCTCGTGCCTGTGTTCTTCCCTTTCTTCCCTGTTCGGCTTGTCCCTCTTCGGCTTGTCCTTCTTGTTCGGATTGACCTTTTTCTGAGGGCAATCTCCAATTGCGTGATCCTCGCCGCAGATCATGCACTTGCCCTTGTCGCGCTTCCTGTCCGGGCAGGTCTCGATGTAGTGCGATCCACACGCGCCGCAGAGGCAACAGAACGCTTTCTCTCGATTCTTCTTCTGACGTTCATCCCTCGTCATCGGGTCGTCATCCCTCTGTCTCTTCCCCTTACCCTTGCGCGGCAGATCGAGTCGGCCTCGGAGGTTGTTGCCCGATGCGGGTGGCGGAGATCGGCTCCTGCTCCTCCGAACCCTCCGCACCACCACCCGCACGGGTTTGTGTTCGCCCGGACCGCGGACGTTCCTATCCCTGGACGGCGCGCGGTCCCTGCCCCTGCCGTCGTTCCTATCCCTGGACGCGATCTTCATGACGACGCGCTTGTTTGGCCCGGCGGGTTGGGTAGACGCCCCGTCGCGTCCGTCCGATTGTTGCCCCGTGTGATCGGAGGGTCGAACATCCGCCCCACGCTGGTCGGCGAGGTACTCGGGGGCGCCCGGTGTGTCGTCGTGGGCGTTCGTGCCGCCGCCGGGTGCGGGGAGGATATCGCCGAAGTCGAGCTCGTCGTCCATGTCTTCGTCCAACGCGCGTCGCTGCGAGTGGTAAACGATCTCAGGCTGACGCGACAAAAACGACGGGAGTTGGGCGGGCGCGATATTTTGGCAGACGATTTTTGGAGTTTTTGGCCACTTGCGCGAAGGAAAACACGCGCGTTCTCGCGGCGCCTCGGTGAATCTACGGTGATGTTTCGTATTAATGATGATGTACACGCGCCTCCGAGTCCGTGCCCGCGGCTCACCAAACCCCAAGCTAGAACTAACTCACTCGACTACTTATTACCTTCGCCGCTCCACTCCAAGTTGTTACCTTCGCGTACTAGTGACGGCGACAAACTCAGAGCGTCTCCGCGGCGCCGGGCTTGGTGATGGCGACCGCCGCGCGGAAGGCGCAGATCAAACCTAACGCCCCCGCGAACTCCACCTGCTCGTTGATGACCGGCGGGAAGGTCATCATGCTCCCCTCCACGTTGCGCAGGAGGATGGCAAACGCGGAGCCCGAGAACCAGGTCAGCGCGCCGGTGGTCATGGCCCGCGGCGCGTCGCCCCACAGCGCCGCGTTGGGTGAGTCGACGTCGTAGTCCCCCGCGAGGAACCCGGCGCCGACCCACCCGACCACGAACGGGGGAATCGCGGCGACGGTGCCCGCGGAGAGCACGGACTCTCCCGCGACGCCGCGCGCGATGAGGGTGATGAGCACCGCGGCTGCGAAGTCACCCGCGGCGAGGAAGAGCGGGTTGATCGGTGGCTTGCCGACGCCGGGCTTGGACTTTGGGGGAGCCTCCACGACCTTGGGCGTCGTCTCGGTGGCGGTGTCGGATTCCTCGGCGGCGCGGACGCGGATGGCGAGGCGCCTGTCGGTGCGGTGCGATGAGGTTCCGGAGGAAGAGACGAGGGCACGGCTTGCCATCGCGGGGCGCGCGGCGACGGCGCGGGTGGCACGCGCGGCGGCGGTGGCGCGGGTGCCCGCGGAGGCGACGACCGCGAGGGTGGGAGCGCGGACGGTGACGGCGAACATGTTTATCCGGTCGATACACACGCGAGGTCGCGAGGTGGTGTGTCGGCATTTCTCAATCGGCTTCATCTCAAATCTGGTTGGTCCACTGGATCCGACTGGACGAAAAGGAGATCTCCTATGCGGATTCAGTCTCCTTTGCTCCCGGGAAATAGAAATATCTGAAGATCCGCCTCTTGCCGCCGGTTCGAACCCAACCTTTTTCGGTTTGGGCTTTTTTGAACTCGGACGTGCAACGAAGAAAGAAAGGCCGCGTGTGCGGGAACCCGCCCCTCACTCACCTCCGCGCCAATCGCGTGAACACAAAGGCCGGTCACCATGTTGAGTTTCCTCTTCAGGGTCTACACCTTCTTCCTGGGCTTCCTCTACCCTGCGTGAGTGCCCCGACCCGCCGTCGAGCGCCCCGGACCCGCGCGCCACGAGCCCCGAGATTCATTCTTTTAATGGCGCGCCCCCTCGAGAATCACGAGCGCACCCCCCCTTCACGGCCAGTGGCTGACCGTCCACCCCGTTCTTTTTCTTCACGAACAGGTACGCCTCGTACAAGGCGATCGAGAGCGAGGCCAAGAATGACGATACCCAGTGGCTCACCTACTGGGTCGTGTACTCCGTGCTCATGATCGCCGAGTCCTTCGCGGACTACAGCGTGTTTTGGATCCCGGGCTACCGATTCGCCAAGTGCGGCTTCATCTTCTGGCTCGCCTCCCCTCGCTTCAAGGGCGCGCTCATGCTCTACGACAAGTGCATCCGCGAGACCCTCAAGAAGGCTGAGCCCATCATCGACTCCGTCTCCGCCCAGCTCGCCAAGGGCGACCTCTCCGCGGTGCAGAAGGAGCTCGCGCCCGCCACTGAGCTCCTCCAGAAGCACGGATCCGAGATGTTCGCGAAAGGGATGACGGCCGCCGCGGGTGCCGCCAAGCTGGCGCAGGAGGAGCTCGCGAAGGCCAACGCCAACGCCGCCGCCAACGCGGACAAGAAGGACTAAACGGACCTGGGTTCGATCCTCTGTAGGGTACGAATCACACAAAGGCTGATTGGAAGAACAGCCGGGTCGAGACGCGAGTGAATCATCGTCCGAATCACTGGCGCTCCCCAGCCCCGCCGGGCAAGATGCACGGCGGGTGTACATAGACGCAGGGCAAACACGTAGCGGAAGTAGTGTGTTTGTGCATGATAAGATCACACGCGAATGCCGTATCCCGTCGCACCCGACACAGGCTGAGCAAATCTCCACCCATACACCCTGGGCTGCACCCGCTGCCAAAATAAAACCAAAAATGAATAAATTTTCTCGTCGATCCCAACCGCTCTCCACTTGGCACCAGGTGTGGCTGAGTGCGGCGACAGCTCAGCTCGGGCGAGAAGAAAAAAAAGCACTCGACGACGTATCGAGGACGGGCTCCTCCCGCGCTAGTTCTGTGGGGACACACGAGCCTTCGCCGCGCGTCACGCACGCGTGTCGGGTTCGGTCGTCGTACACGTCCGGTGCGGTCGTCCCAGCCGGTGTAACCGTCGGGTGCATCGATCGATACGAGCCAGGGCCCCGCGGGGAGCTCGGGGAGCTCGGGGCGGAAGAAATCTTGGACTGTTGCTCTCCAGCAGCGGTTGAATCTGAAAACGGGAGGGTGCGTCTGATGGCGGGTCTCGCGCTCGCGCCGATGGCGACGGGAGTGTCGAAGACGTGCGCCAAGGCTGCCGCCATCTTCCCCATCGCGTTCCTCTACCATCTCACCGCGCTCGCGTCGCTTCCGGTCCAGGTGGCGCTCGCCACGGCGCGGACCATCGCGGGCGTCAAGGGGCGTGGGGTGGATGAGCTGTTCGCGTCTTTCTTCACCCCGCGCGGCGTGCGCGCGGGGTCCAAGGAGGACGTCGAACTCATCGAGGGGCTGAGGGAGAGGCACGGGGCCGCGATGGCGGCGGTTAAAGACCAGCTGGACGACA
>Ga0302116_1001229_pt1 | contig 15502 bp, 16 predicted proteins | sample AG5_SCM_MG_FD_203124 | JGI IMG/M metagenome (GOLD analysis project Ga0302116, IMG submission 203124) | Marine microbial communities from Western Arctic Ocean, Canada - AG5_SCM | ecosystem: Environmental > Aquatic > Marine > Oceanic | place: Canada: Western Arctic Ocean | collected 2017-10-01 | reverse complement strand
CCGACATGGGAATCTCCAAGGTGGCGAGTGAGAAAACGCTGCAGACCGTCACAAACGCATCCGCGGGCACACCCACGTACATGCCGTGTGAATTGCTGGACGACGAGGAGGAGCAGGGAGGGACATCAACAAAGGAGCGCTTCGTTGCGCACGACATGTTCTCGTTGGGCGTGTTGCTCCACTACGTTCTGACGAGCGGCGAACACCCGTTTGGAATTGGGAAAAAGAAGAAAACATATCAAATAGTAACGAACATTGCCAGCAAAGGGGAGCCGAACTTGAGCTTGCTGAAGCAGCAAGGTTTAGAACGGGGCGGGGCCGAGTGCGCGATTGGCCTAGTGAGAGGACTTGTGAGCCACGTGCCAAGTGAGAGAGGCGACGCGGGTTATGTGTTCAACCACCCGCTCTTCTGGAGTGCCGAGGAACGCTGCAGGTTTATCGTCGAGAGCTATACACGAGATTCCTTCGTTGGCAAATTTCGTGGGTCTAAGGAATCATTTCCGGCGGGCGGAGATTGGCGAGAGATGGTCGACTCGAGCTTGTGGAGCGGGAGTTCGAATTCGATTGGGACGTTGATTTCCACGCGGAATCAGAAGGGAAAGTCGTTTTTCTACAAGAGCACAGTTTACGATTTGGTGCGGTTTGTGAGAAACATCCACGCGCACTTCAACGACTTTCTTGTCGACACGCAACACCCCCTCGTCGGAGCGCTCGGTTTGGATGCGAACACGATTGGGATTTGCAAGAACTCCCTCTCGCGAAGGCAGAGCATACTAGGTAGCTACATTAGCGCCAAAGTTGGCAGCGTCGAGCTGCTTCTTTACGTAAAACTCTATTTTGGTTCTTCTAAAATTAAATGCACCCTCTTCGCATCTTCCTCCAAAAATGTATCGATATTCACGAACTCAGCGAGTTTTAGCGGTGCAGGAGAATTGTGATTGTCCCCTCCGTTAATGATGAAGACCTTTTTTCTCGCCTCCTCGCCTAAAAACTTGCTGATCGCTTTCCAGGCAAATATGGCGATGCGAGGAAGCGGATAAATAATGCATTGTTTTGTCCGCCCTGGAAAGTGTGCGGGCAGCATCTCGTTGATTGCCCTGACCATGCCCAAAAATGCCGAGCTAGCTGGTGACTGCGCCAAGCGAAGCGGGGCGCATTTTCAACGAAGCACGAGAGCAGCGAGCGAGCAGAAATAGTTGAGTAGGTTAGTTCAGTGGTGGATGTAGCCGTATAGCAATTTCGCACGGGCGAGCAGCGAGCGAAGCGAGCTAGTCACAACTAGTGCATGGTGTTGCTGGCGAGCTAGTAAAAAATATATATATAGCGTTGCTGGCTCGCTTCGCTTCGCTTCGCTTCGCTTCGCTTCGCTTCGCTTCGCTTCGCTTCGCTTCGCTTCGCTTCGCTTCGCTTCGCTTCGCTTCGCTCGCTAGTCGCTTCCCACTCTTTTGTCACAAGGCTCGCTCGCATCGCTCGCTCACCGGGTTTGTGTAATTGGTGCCAGGCTCCTTCAAGTTCCCAGCTCGAACGTCGATCATAACAGTAACCTTTCCCCTCGCGTCATCAGAGTCGTGATCTTCGCCCCCAAATGCCGGATCGAACATATTCCTCACTAATGCGCCCACCGCTATAGCATACAGCGTAGGGTCTATTTTGTTGTCAAACCTTGCCCCTTGAATGTACACACACGGAGCCCCGTCGTTGTCAACCCCCCCCTTCCGTATCCAATTTTTAGGAATTAACTCCATTGCCAAGTCGGCGTTTTCCTTCGAGCAATCGTTTTGCATCCAATCGCGGTGCTTTTCAATTATAGCAACCGATTTTGAAATTGAAATTTTCTTGGTTTTCTTGCTTCCTTCATTATTGGGAAAGAACCGCGGGAAGTCAGACTCTCGCCCAAATTCGTCATCTGGAAATCTCTTCCGCAAAACTTCGTGCAACTCGCTGGCAGTTATTAAATCGTGGTTGTCTTCCTTATATCCCATCATCCTGCTCATTGACGCCCGCACGCTGCTGCGACGAGAGGCTGAACGCGTGGATCTTCTCGGTGAAGAACTGCACTTCTGCCCCCCTACACTATCTTCATCATTGTCGGCATTATTATTATTCGAACTCACAAGGAAGTTGAAAAATGAAGGAATCCACCCGTCGTTTGCCTTCTCATCTATGCTCTCAAGCCTTCTCTTTATTCTTGCGTTGTGGAAGTCTTCGCTCTGCTTTCTTGTCCTCTTACCCTGCTCCTGCCCTTCCCCCAGAACTGCTGCTTCATCTTCCTTAAGTGTAAGTGAGTTTGGATTAAATGTGCCAAAAACTTGTTTGTTGATGTGGTCGAGATCATCGCGTATAGAGACCGACTCGAACGGTTTTTCCTTTTTTCGCTTCTTTAAACATTTGAATATCATTGAACAGGTGTTTGGCATGGAGAGCGCAACCCCAGAAAATAATCTGCAAAAATTCCAAAAAAATTCTTTAGTTTTTCTCCAAGTGTCCAACTGAAGAACCCAACAAATTTATATCATCAGTATATATTATGGCTGCACCAGCTCTCAACCTTGAGCAATACCAAAAGAACTATGGGTGCGGCATCCCATCCTGGTCTCCCCTCTATCACGAGGATCCGGAGCCTGCTGCCAATCCAAACATGGTCGGTGGAGTTCTGCTCCCCCCCAATATGCGAACAGTAGACCAGGACGCCATTTCGTTCGGCTTGAACGTCTTGAGCGGAAAGGACGAGAAGGGCAACAAGACAACATCCCTTGGTTGGAGCAAAGCTGAAACTGCCGAGGGTTGCAGAATTCGCGACTATGGTTCGGGAGTTCCGCATTGGAGTCCTCTTTACGGTGGCTCTGAGTGGCGAAAGGAGGAAAACAAGCAAGGGCAGATCCGGTACAAGAACTTTCGTACTGGTGAAGTCACCGAAAAGCCCAGTGACAACATATCATAGCTCATATCATGCTCTTCATAAAGTAGATATCAATTTAACTTCATATTTTTCATCCCAGTTTCCACATTCCCGTTTTCCTTGTAAAATTTTATGGCCGCCTCCAGCTCGAAGAGCTCATCGTCCTCCTCGTCCCCGTCACTGTACTTGATCCGGAACAATTCCGGCAAATCCGCGCTCTTGTCAGCTTTTAAATACTCGATAACAACCCCTTCATAAATCTCGTCGTCGAAGGGCTTCATGACTTGGTTGCCTATGTAATCGCGCCCACTCTTTTCCTTCGCTACCAGCACTTCCACGTTGTCAACGTTGTTGGGTCTGCTCCAAGTTGTTTCCATCGTAACCGTGTTGTAGAAGTACGTCTTGCCGCTATTCTGGTCCTTCGCCTCTCTCCAAATTCCAGCTCCGTTATTCTTCCCATCGTCCTGAGGTTTTGCCCCCTTCTCTCCCCCCCCCTCCTTCTCCCAGAACGCATCCCTCGCCCTCTCAACCACGTTCACCCACTGCGTCCTCAAGTCCTCGCTATCGGCGCACAGCAGACTGCTCTTGCCGTTCATCGTCTCGACTATGAAAGGGAAGCTCAATTGGGTTTTGATCAAGTTAACATTTGCCACTGCTCCCTTGGCCACCCCCGTCACCTCAACGCTGTCTGCGCTCGTCTTGTAGCACCTCTTGATGTTTCGCACCTTGGTTGCTCCCAGCACACACGACGCGCTGGTATTATCAGGGCTCTTGTAGTAAGACAAGGTGTCGTCGCTAATTACGAAGAATCGCCTCTTGTTGCTGCTCAATTTACCACCGGCCTGCCCCCCGGCCTTCTTCACCAGCCAGCCGCTCAGGGATCCGCTGCCGAGCATCTCGGCCGACTTCAAATTCACCACGGTCTTCTTTCCCTCCTCGTCGTGAATCCTGTGCCTGCCGAGGCGCAGAATTGTTGTGGACAGGTGGCAGACCAAGTCGCCGTGGCCGTTCTTCCTGATAAAGCCTTCCAAGTACATCGAAAGCCACTCGCTGGGGGGAAACTTCCTGATGCACACCTCCATTAGGTGCCAGCCGCGCTCGCGGCTTTCGGCCGATGGGTTGAGTTGGAGCTGCTTCATCAGCTGACAGAAAGTTTCGTCCTGGAGCTCCGGATTCTCCAAGCTCAACCGAATCACCTCGTCGATAAACACGTCCCTGTACATGCTGGGCCTGTCTCCCATGTACCCCATCACGTTCTTAAACTGCAGCAACGCAATCCTCGCAACTTCCTTCTCCTTCGCCTTGCAGTTGACCCCCACTTTCTCTCCAGATTTCAGCTTCGTCAGCGGAGACCTCAAATCGTCAATGGTGTGGAACAGCATTGCCTGTGCCGACGTGGGTTGGGTTATTAGTTTGGTTTTGTAGAGTATAAATATTGATATTTTATATATATTTCGCTCACCTCCATCTTCCTCCGCATCCTGGAGTTTGGCACCGGGTCGTCCCACCGTCTTCCCACGAACTCATCCCTCGACTTGAGCACGCTGCAGAACTCGAACTCGTACGAATTTCCGCTGCTCTCGAAGATGATGTCGTGCAGGCGAATCCACGTCTCGACCATCATGTCAATGTCCCCAGCTTTCTCGGCAAAGTCGAGCTGCATTCGCAGAAATTTGTCCAAGGGGAGGCCGATGAAGGTGCGCAGTAGCTCGATGTGGGAGTTGTTGTAGCCAACGGAGGTTGCCCGAGTTATGACGGGGAGCATGTCGATCTCTCGCTCCAGTGACCAAATTGCGGCGCTGGCCTCCTCGATGATCTCGTCAATCTTCATCAGCAAGTCTCGCGCGGCGCTAACCACAGGCTTGTCGTAGCCAATTTCTTCCGCCGACGCCAGCGACTCGACCAGTTCCTGCCGGTTCGCGTTCAAAATGGCCTTCTCCAAGCCCTCCCTCAGCGCCTCGACGATGCTCAGCACCTCGTGCGCCTTCTTAAGGCTCTCCCGCCACTCGAAGTTGTCGCTCTTCTCAATGTTGAGCCTCTCGCACTGGTACACGTGGTGGTTCAGCGCCTCCTCGTTCCACGCGTCGCAGGCCAGGTTCATTCTCTTGATGATCTCCTCCACGACAGAGTAGCGGAGGGAAACGTCCTGGCCGATGACGTACTCGGTCTCGAGCGAGGCTGCGCAAAACGAGCGAGCCAAACGAATTGAGTGGGTTAGTTCAGGTAGTGGACGCGGTGGTGTAGCCATTTCGCTCGCTCACCATCCATGTCGCGCGGCTTTTCGCTCAGCACCCCCTCGAGCGTTTCGATCGTGGCGTTGGCAGCGACGAACTCGTCGCCGACCGAGGCCTCCAACGCTTGAAGAAAACCACCACCTCTTTCACAGTACGCCTCAGCCGAACCATGTACCTGCTGTGCATCAGAGACTTTTGGTCGTTCGGGTGGGTGATTCCGAACAAGTTTGCCTCCTTGATCGCGCCCTCCAGCATGCTTGTGGAAATTGAGGTGCCTGGGGGGAGAGATTCCGCCGGCCCAAGTCGTTCGTGCTTCAACGCAAGGGTTACGTTGTGCATGAGCTCCTTCTCCTTCAAGACCCGCTTGAGGGCCGTTTCCGCGTGAGTTTTTTCCTTCTTCACCAAATCCACAGTGCTCAGTTTCTTCTTCTCAAACGCTTCCGCTTCCTTGATCGCCGCCCGCAAAATTTCTTCGCTTGGGCAGGGTTTCTCATCCAAGCTTGCCTTTAAATGGTTGACGACGTTGTCAAACTCCTTGCACAGCGAGGTCATCAGCTCGACCTCTGCCCTGATGATGTTCTGAGCGCTCAAGGCGTGCTCAGAAGTCAGGTCGCAAATGTCGGACTTTTCCCTCGCCATCGAATCGAAGCTCGCCCAAGGATTGCAGCCAACCTCGCTCACGCAGTCGTGAGCCGCACAGTCCGCCACCGCCTGGCAGGCGGCTGCACGAATTTTCGAAGTGTACGCTGCGAGCTGGAGAAGCTCGCGAGTGGAAGACTTCTTGCAGCCGTGGGACGTGGTTTCGGACACCGCCTGCGCCGAGCGAAGTGAAGCGAGCCAAACGAATGAGTGGGTTAGTTCAGTAGTGGATGTGGGTGGTTGTAGTCCTTTCCGCACGTTCACTCGCTCACCTTGTCCAAGAACTCCGTGTTCAGCGTGGGTGGGATGCACTTGTTTCGGAACGCCGTCTCTCCGAGCGTGTTGATCAAGTCGTTGGCAAGCTTGATCTCCTTCAGCAAGTGGTTGAGGAGCTGCAGGGCCGGGGCTTCTTCCTCGACACCCATGCCATCGCCGTACTTTTCCTTCAGCCTGTGGAGGCGATTCAGCGCGTCGGACAGTTCGGATTCGGACGGGTCGGCGGAGTCAAGGTTGCGCCTAAAGATTTCTCTGCACTCGCGCTTCTCGGCAACTTGCTCGTAGAGCGCCTCGGCCCTCTTGAAGAGGTCGGTTTGCATTTCGATTTCTCGGCCGAGCTCGACAAGCTTCTCGAAGTTCTCGTCGATCTCGGTGAGGTCGACGGTCACGAGGGTTTCGAACTGCTTCTCCAGGTCTCGCTCAGTCTCGAGGCAGTATTTCAGGCGCTCAAGGCGCACCACGTCGTGATTTCTGAAGGAGATGGCTTGGGCAATGTTCCAACCATCGATTGCCATGTCCAGATCGCGCGTGGATTTGGATGTATTGTACTTTTGCCTGACAACCTTGAGCTGCTTGTTCAAGTGCCGCGCACGGGACGACCGTGACATGCACTGCATGATTACAATCGCCGTGTGCTCCACTTCCTTGCGAGCTTCTCGCAAAGGGTGCTCTTGAGGAGCCTTCCAGAGCACGAGCGAGTTTCCGACCTGCACCGAGCGAAGAAGGTGCGAAGTAATGGAGTGGGTTAGTTTGTTTAATTTGTTTAGTTTAGTTTAGTTCAGTTCAGTTAGTAGTAGCTCGTGCTCGTCTTCCACAACCCTCTCCCGCTCCGCTCGCTCGCTCACCTGGCAGTTTCCAACCTCCTTGAACTTGGAAATTTTGGCCAGCTCAACCACAAGCTTGCTGCACGCAGCCTTCCAATTTTTTATTGTGGAGGGTGACTCAACGGTTGACTTGGCGAGCAGCCAGAACTTTCTATAAAATCGCAAGTGCGACAGCCTGAATGGGTATCCCTTCTTGCGAATGTCGACTGCCTCAAACACCCCAGAATAGAGCAGCTGCTCCTCAACCATGTGACCCAGATACTCCAACGGAGTCTTTGTCGGATTGGGCTTGATGCAGCGGATGTAGTGGGGCTGAGTGGACTGGAGCATGCTCATGAGCCCAGTGAGCTGGTCGGAGAACTTCCGAGACTGAGTTTTGTACTTTCCGGTGGATGTGCGCTCCTCAGAGACGCGGTCCACCTCGCCGGAGAAGAGCTCGTTGGCCAGGAGGTGGATGGAGGAGGTTTTCATCAAGGTGGACAGGTCATCGAGCATGCGGTCTTTGTTCTTGTCGAGGAAGGAAGCCACCTCGTAGGAGACCTTTCCGGCATAGTGGTTGACCTGGAAAGTGGTAGGTTTCTTGAAGTCAGCCCCGAACCGAGCGTGGGTTTTAAAGGTACTCTTGCATTTATTGAGGAAGCCAGTGTCAGAGCCTCGGGGGGTCACGACCTCATCGTCCAGAGTGTTGAAGAGAGATTTTTTGGCCGAGATGAGGTCGATGACGTCCTGTGGGTGTGGGTGTGGGTGTGGGTGTGGGTATGGGTGTGGGTATGGGTGTGAGAGGTGAGGGGGGATGTCGAGTTGTGTTAATTTGCGAGTTTCAATGATGAGATGTTGCTCACAATCCTTACCTGGTTGGAAATGTATACTACATTCTCGAATGGCACCCCCTCACTCTTGTAGAGTTGCTCCTCCATGTCAAAGGTGTGACTGGTGAAGTGCTGCTGCAACTTCTCATTCGCAAAGTTGATGCACAGCTGCTCAAAGCTGTTGATGGCGAAAATATCAAATCCGAAAATATCCAAAATGCCAATAAACTTCAAATTGGCAGTACTGCCAGTCGTCTCGGTCTCGCTGTTGATCCTCAACACGATCCAGTTGAAAAGCCGACCGTACAGCTCCTTAGAGAGCGAGTCGCGGGCGGAATTCGCTGCCGCAGTGTCGAGATTCGCCTTGATGTTGGCGACGGTGCGGTGCGTGAGGCACTCGCAGAGGGCGGACTGGTCGACACCAAGGAGGGTGGCAGCCATGGAGATTCCGGAGGTGGATTTGTCAGACTGCTCAATTACGGACTTTCGACGAGTGCGAGTGTTGGAGACCGAGGATCGACGCCGGCCGCCAGGCAGTGGGGCGCCCATCACGGTGGATCCTGCAATTAAATTTGGAGGGATTGATTTGGTTTTGGATTAGAGTGAGTGATGAGCTGCGATGCGCTGTGAAACGAGTTATCTCACCTTCACCGTCAGCAGACTCCGAAAAGGACACTTGCCCTAAATGGAGAATCGTGGCAACGATTGTCATCATCTCCTTCCGCGTAGTCTCGTCGAAACCGAGGTCAGAGAGAGCTTGAACAAGCTCGTCAAACTCCTTGCAGTCGTTGACATGCGCCACAGTTACTTCCCCGCCGGTGGTCAGAATCTTGTACTCCGAGGGAGGGTTGAGCTTGAACTGAGGAAACTTCTTCCTGCTGCAGGCAAGCTGGTACAGCACGTGAAAATTCCTCTCTCCCTGGGCTGGATTCACGACGCGAGACTTTTCCAGCAGGTAGTTTACGGTGGCTGAGCCGCAGATGGAGTACCTGGAGCTGAAGAACACCTGAGTAAACTTTCCGAACCGAGAGGAGTTGTCGTTTCGGACAGTCTTGGCGTTACCAAAGGCTTCAAGAACAGGGTTGGCTTGTAGGATTTTGTTTTCTGCAAAGTGATGTGGATTTAGTACAATTCAGGTTTTCAATTCCCCCTCGGATATTTTACCACTCAACTCACCTATAGACGTCATCTCAGACTCGCCATGATCGCCAAGAGCCACTTCGCTGAGCAAGTGCAAACACTGCTTCGTCGCCTCCGTCTTTCCCGCACCACTCTCCCCACTGATCAAAATCGACTGGCACCTGTCCTCAGTCCTCATGGACCGAAAAGCGTCCATCGCAATTCCAAACACGTGAGGGTACAGATCCTGCGGGTCCTTCCTGATGAAGTCCTCGATAACCTGCGGGGTGTAGAGCGGAAGCATCTTGTACGGATTGATGGCGATCAGAATGTCGCCAACAGAGGTGTAGATTTTTTGGGAGGCGCAACGACGTCGTAGGTTGTCAATAATTGAAGCTTTGTGAACTTCATCCATTTTCACCAGGTCGTCATAGAGCATGGAAAGATGCTCAACAGAATGTATTTCATCCAATACGTCAGCAGCTGGCACGGTGAATGTGCGGGAAGTGGTAAGGTCAGACACTGTGGCGGATGTGCCGGTAAGTTTTGTGAGTTTAGTCGGGAGGTAAGCATGAATATCGTCCTTGCACCAATAACTTCCTCCTTCCTTAGGAGGTGGGGGTGGGGGTTTAGCCATTTGGGGGAACTGGAATGCAATCAGAACAGTTAAATTTATTTTCTTTTTCGAAACACAGTTGGGATTTTTCTTGTTCCCTGATTTCTTAAAAAAATGAAGTTTATAACGAAACGACCCAAGAGAAACTAACCAGAATTGTGGATGGGCTTCTTCCGGAAGTCGCCGAAAAAAAGGGTTCCAATTACAGCAGCAACCACAACCACACCAACCAGCGAACCATCAACAAGCACAGGTGATGGCTACTCGACTGTCCATCGCGACTTGCAGCAGCAACAACATCAGAAGACTCGTCCAGGAATGGAGCGATTACCGCCTTGGATCAAGGTAACAGACTGGACTGATGGGAAATTAACAAGCCTCCTCACAAACCTCTTTACCAAATACGATGAAAGAAGAATCGGGGCAGTGGCAAGGATGTCAGAGAACTTCAGGGGAAAAGAGCTGATATGTTTATCCACGCTGGCTAGAGAGTTTGAGATTGAAGGGGATGATTGGCAGGAGGTTGTCCACGCGGGGTTGGAGAAGCAATTGAGCGTGGGTTTGATGGAGCCAGACGAAGATGATAGTGATGAAAACGATAACAATAACAATAACAACAACAACAACAACAACAACAACAACAACAACAATAACAACAATTTTAGGCTGCATTCAAATCTGCAAACGGAAAAAATCGAAAAAGAAAAAGTGGAAACACAACACGCACAACACGAAAGCCAGATGCAGCAGTACCAAATTTACCAGCAGCAAATGCAACAGTACCAACTTCAGCAACAGGCGTATGTATTCCAGCAGCAAAAAGCCCAACAGGCGCAACATCCACCGCCAACTTTCACAGCAAGCCCCCCCCCAGCCGAGGCCAACAATAATGTGTACGAGAAGGAATGGGCGGCGTACTACTCCGCTCTAGCCGCACAACAAAATGTTCATGCCGAGAGACCATCCACTCCCCCGGCAGTCGATGAGATCGAAGAGACGCAGATCGAGATTGAGAACAACGTTGCTGACGCCGAGTTTTCGGCGGGTTTGCTGGACGGTTACATGAAAAGCGTTATTAAGCAGGGGGGCAAACAGGGGAAACGCGCGACATTGAGTTTGCACGGGCTGACTGATGGGGAGGGGGGGACGGCAGAGGTGGTGGAGGAGGAGGGGGAAGGGGAAGGGGGGTGGGAGGAACCGACGGAGAACATACACCACAGCTACAAATCGAACGTTCCACCAAACGAACCGCAAACTCGACCAACGATGACCTATAAACTTATCCTCACGGCGTTTTACGCCGCTTACAACCCCTCAAAATTGGGCAGCATCGACTTTATTCTATCAAGCGCTTCGGGCGACGATAAGGAGCTAATTCTCAAGTCGCTTGAGGAGAAGTACGGCGTGCCCGCGTCAACGTGGAACGATATTTGCGAGGGGAAGTGGCGCGGGAGGAAGAGCGTGAGCTACTTGGACTACGACGCGAGCGCGATCCAAGAGCAAATGAAGAATAGCGTGTTCAATGAGCGGAAAGTTAGGCTCACGGGAGGGAGCTACAATCAGAGGGGCAACACGCTCAATTTAGTTGTTCACTCGGCGGAGAATTTGACCAGCGAGCTCCCTGCGGAACACTGCTTCTGTAGAGTTAGTCTGGTTCTGAGCAACAACAGCGTGGTCATCGAGAACGAGATCGAGAGCAAGCCGGTCGAGCTGACGGAGGGCACCGTTAACTTCGACACGTGCGTGCATGTGGAGGGAGCAGATGGAGAAGGAGTGCACGGGATTAGAGTTAGCGTGTGGGCAATGGACGAGTACACGAGCATGCTAGGGAGCGCGACAGTCACAATGGAGGATTATTTGACGCTCGACGCGCTTCACCAGAAGTTAGATTTGGGCAGGGGGCAGAGCGTCAGGGTGAGCTACTCGAACGACAATAGCTTGAACAGGGACAACATAGTTAGGAGGTGTGCGGTGGACAACGAGCTTGCAAGAACCAAGGATTTGCTCAAGGTTGCCGAGGATGAGAAGGAAAAAATTGCGGAGTTGTTCTACCAGATGGGGGAAGACCCCAAGAAAGTTAGTGGGACTATTCTCAAGTATTTCGACGGGCTGAAAAAGAGCGAGAAGAAGATTATGGAGATGAAAAATGATGATGTTGATATGCTGGCAACAGATATGAATGGGAATATGAGTATGAATATGAGGTTGGAAACGGAATTGCACGAGGAGAATTTCGAGAATGGGGACATACGAAGCGTTAGCACAAGTGGGACCAACAGCCACGGGAGGCGAAGAAGCCAACACTTTGTTGACGGCGACTCCATGCGCCCTAGACAATTCAAGGAAAAACCGCTGGACGTAAAAAGCCTTCACTTGCTAGGCCAGAGCGTGTGGGCACCTAACGGAGAAATGATTCATGAAACCAAGGATAAACAGGCTATGAAGGGACTGCACCACGGAGTGGTACCAGAATTCGAGAGGTGAGCGAGCGAAGCGAGCGAGTCTCGAAAAGGCTGCAGACGGCTACATCCACTACTGAGCCAACCCGCTCGCTGCTCTCGTTGCTTCGTTAAAAATGCGCCTCGCTTCGCTCGGCGCAGGATTACGCCGACCAATACGGGAACGACGGAGCCGACGTTCAAGAGTTCGGGTTCTGGACCCAGCAACAGTACTCTGTTCAACACACCGAACAAGAAATTGAGGGGGGAAACGGCCGGTGTGTATCACGTGAATGGCGGATTGTTGAGTGAGAAGAAGAGAGGCTACATGCTAAATACCCACCAGAACAACAACAAATTCGAAAATATCGCAAACAAGGACCACACAGACGGGGTTGATTTTTTGAAGCAACTGCGTGGGGAGCATGAGGGTAAAGCACGAGCTGTGGAAATGCAGAAAAGCGCAACGAAGCTGAAGAAGGGAACGGGGCACGACGTTCATTTGGTCACTAAAATTGACTTGGGGGGGAGTCGGGGGAAGGGGAAGGCGAGGGATGAGAAGGGAAGGGCGGTCCATGAAAAACCTTTTGGTTTGCACGAGTTTGATGATTAATTGAATGGTTTAAAATAGCAATAGCTAGGTTTTTTGCTTCAGAAAATTCGTACAGATCAGATCATGGTGATCGATCAGATTGTCTATGAGATTGTCTATGTCTATACGTCCATCCAGACGTTTTCCCCGGGACGCCTGCTGCTCCCACCGACGTCGCTGCACTTGGTCAGCAATGCCACTCTCTTGAAATTTCCTTGGGGGTTGTACGCCTTGTTGTGGTGCTCACGAATCGGCAAAGTCGCATTCGCAATGTCCTCCGGCTTCAGGACCGGGTAGCCGTTCAATTTATAGTGAATTGCTGGGTCCTCACCGTACATCCAAGCTCGCTGTGCCAACGTGGAGTTTTTGGGATCAGGGTCGTCCTTCCACACCTCCCCGGAGAGAGATTTGGGCTGGTTGCCCTTCTCCTTGACCGGCTTCTTGCTTCCTGCGAATATTTCGTTCTTTTTCGTTTTCATTGTTGTCGACTCGCGCTTCGTTGTCCCGAAGGCGTATTGGGAGTTTGATGTAAAGTGCTTTTCGGCATCTGCCGTGGCTTTGGGAAGAATTGCCCCGAAGCCCTCCTCTGGTGCACTCGACTTTCTGTCCGCGATACTCTCCTGGAACGTTGATTGCTGGGCCATTGCGAAGCCTCCGTGGGCAACATTTTCCTGTAGCTTTTTGAGGTTTTGTGCTCGAGAATATTTATGATCATCATCCTTGTGAACTCCCCATGTTCGGGAGGCATCGGTATCAAAGATCTTGTAGCCGTAGTCTAGGAAGGTGGAAGAGAGGTTAGGGTAAGATGATACAACGATAAAGTAATGGTTTGGGGTGGGATGTTTGCTTGGCATGCTGTGATGGTTGGTATGAAAGAATTTACCTGCTATAATTCGACCTTCGGGAGACTCCTGCTGGATGCGATCTTCAAACCAGTTTCCAAGGCAAGCACTGTTACTAAAAGTTTTTATCGAGCTTTGCATTGCCATTCTGAAATGATGTATATATTCAGTTAAGCTTTAAGAAAGTGTGAAAAATAGATTTTATTTTTTTCCCTTTTCCCTGTAACAATATTTGTACGAAAACCTAACGTCCCTAACGTCAAGACCAGAAGAAATTACTTCATGAAGCACCTTCTTCTGAGTGCTCTCACACTCAATTTTTTTGCTTCGGCCATCCCAAGCTCAGCAACAGATGGCAATTATGTGTACTCAATTGCAAGCAACCCATACATTAGGATCAAGTGGCCTGCCCACAACCTTCCGACAACGTCCAAGCGTGTGGAGGCTCAGATTTTGAACCTATCTCCCAATTTGCTAGAAGCCAATGCGGTGTCAGTATGCTTCCAAAATTTCATGACCGACCTTCCTGACAACGACCCGAGAAGAATAAATCAGGTTTTGGACGATACTGTCGGCAACAGCTGCACGTTACTCGGTGCACAACACATTGACGTTAACAACCCTTACAGCGTGAATGACAGTCACTCCGCGATTAGCTGGACAACGCTGGACATTCCGGACAGTGTCAGTGATGTGAATGTTACCGTGGTGGCGAGTTTGAGGATTTACGACAGCATTGCAAGTCAAGCAAAGGTTAACTTCGAGTTCACAACGGACAGGAAGAAGACGCGGGAGAACACGGCGGTGTTCGATAACAATAACGATGTGGTGATGGCGGTGGAGAAAGCGTTCGGGTTGGCGAACAGCATGATTAGCAACATTGAGGCTGGGGTTTTGGAAATAGATGGCATGAGTGGGAACAAATTCAGGCACTTTCTCAACAACTTGGTAAGGTTGGTGGGCTGTGAGAACTACTTGGAGATTGGTGTTTGGGCTGGGAGTAGCTTTTGCAGGTAGGTGGGGATTGAAATTGTGTGAAGATTTGATGCAATAGATACTTACCGAACACACTCACACACACACACACACACACACACACACACACACACACACACACACTCAACACTTCGTCCAGCGCCATCAACAACAACTTCAACCTAGTCCATGCACTCGCCATCGACAATTTCAGCGAGTACGGGGGCCCCAAAGACGTCTTCCTCAATAACGTGAACAAGTTCAAGACCAACAAGGACTTGAAGAGCTTCCTGTACGAGGTGAGCGAGCGAAGCGAAGTGAGCGAGCCGTGTGGAAGACGAGACGAGACGAGAGTACGAGACTACTGACAAAACTGATATGATATGGAGCGCAGAGTGACTGCTGGAAAGTCGACCGAAATGCTGTGGCCAGCAATGGGCCGTTTCAAGTTTACTTTTTCGACGGACCGCACGAGCAGCAGGACCACTACAGAGCGATGATCGATTACTTCGAGTTCTTGGATGACTGCAACGTGGTCATATTGGTGGACGATTGGAACTACGTTGACGTGAGAATTGGCACGCATAGCGCGCTGAGCCAGCTACCTTTGAAAATCATCTACGCACGCGAAATATTTACAAGTGAAAATGCGCCCAGCGACGTTGTGACTGACTGGCACAACGGACTCGGGGTGTTTGTGATTAGCAAGGTTATGGACAGGGGGGCGGAGAGCGTGAAGATCGATCAGTTTTATGCAAATCAACACAAAGAAGAACGGGTTTGGGAAGAATTTTGATGAAGACCACCAGGATAACGTATGGAAGGCACAGGAAAGCGATGGAATGTAACACGCTAATTCTGCATGCTTCCAAATGCTTCATATGAAAATATTTTGTAGAATCAAACGCCCGCTTGGTTTAAACAAAAAAAAGATTTTCGCTTCCAATTTATTCGGTCGGAAGTGCGGAATGTGATCATTAATAAGAAAAAATGAAATTTTCATGACACTCTTTTGCAAATTGGATCCTCTTTATATAAATCTATATTAGATACATAGGTTCCATAACGGTCGTCCAATAGGCCACAGGATCAATAAGTTTTAACTCAATTCGATGCCGGGGCCGGAACCGAACTCTCCAATTTTTTTGGATGATGATCTTGATTCTTTACGGGCAGCGGTTTCAAAGCTAAAGCAAGAGGTGAGGAAGTTGGGGTGCTTCAGGGGTGGGGCGGGGTGGT
>Ga0302116_1001227_pt1 | contig 15505 bp, 6 predicted proteins | sample AG5_SCM_MG_FD_203124 | JGI IMG/M metagenome (GOLD analysis project Ga0302116, IMG submission 203124) | Marine microbial communities from Western Arctic Ocean, Canada - AG5_SCM | ecosystem: Environmental > Aquatic > Marine > Oceanic | place: Canada: Western Arctic Ocean | collected 2017-10-01 | reverse complement strand
ACGTGCGTTCACTCCAAGCAAGGTTGTGCTCTCGCGTCCACTTCAGCAGTCTTACACTCCCCCGGCGAGCAGCGTGGTTGCATACTTTTACCAAGTACATAGTACCAAGAAGTCCAACGACTCTCTCGTAGGGTAGAGACAGGGCTTCGTCGTTGTCCAACAGGCCTGTGACACGAGTACGCCACGTGTCTGCATCCATGTCCGGGAACGCGTCGAAGTCGAACCAGCGAGGGTACGCAGCGGCAGGCTTGGAGGCGTCCTTCCACAACTTGCTCACCACCGCGAGGTTGACGCGGGTCTTGACGCATTGCACGTGGGAGAAGACCACGGTCGCGATATCCAAGTGCGGATCGAAGGTGGGACGGTACGCATCGAGCGTTTGTATGCCGTTCCTGAGCTGCATGGTGACGGTGCGGGGAGGAGAGTGAGGCGTCGTGGCTCCTCCAGGCCGAGGCTTTTACTTTTATCTCGAAAAAGCCAATTTTTGCCCGCCACCCGCGTCGTTTCGTTTGACAACGTTTAACAACGACACACCGACACGACACGATGGCCGCTTCGATGCTCGCGACCGCGACCCTGGGCCTCGGGTTCATCCCCGCGACTACCCGTGTCCGTTCAAAGGCCGTTCAGCACCTCCGAGCTCGCGCTTCCGCCTCCCTCGGCGCTCCCCGCATCCTCCTCGCCTCTTCTGGCCTCCCCCGCGACTCCCGCCATTCCCGAAGGTCGTCGACGCTTCGACTCGTCGCCGAGTTCGACAGCGACGACAAGATGAGCGTGCCACCCGGCGCGTTCGGCGGCACGACACCCGAGAAAAAGGCGGCGTCGATGATGGAGTCCATGTTCACCTACATCGCCTGCTGGATAGTCATAGACCAGACCGAGAACGCGGCGCCCAAAATTAACACCGCCGACGGCACCGACGGAGCGAACCAGGACGCGCACGACGTCGACTCTGACTCCGCCACGCGCGAGGTGCGACGCGTCGTCAACGTGCACGAGTTCCTCCTCAACTTCCTCGAGGCGAACCCCGTCAAAGACGCGGACGCGTTCATGCGCCTGCTCTCCAAGGCGTCGCCCGAGATCGCCATGCGCGTCATGGAGGTTCGAGCCGCGTACGCCGAGGACGACTTCGAGTGGCAGAACTCACGGCGCCTGGCGCTGGAGAACATGAGGAAGGTGAACGGGGACGTGATGCGCGAGCACGCCACCGCCGCGCTCGCAGCCTCCATGGTAACCTCCGAAGACCCGGGAGCCTTGTGACGACGCGACGAGATGACCCCATTGTACTTTTGAAGAAGACCAAATCTGTTGTACCACTAGCTAGAGCTGCTGTTGTAAGAAGAAGACCGATCACTTGTCTGAGGATTAAATGTTGGTCGATACGGGTGACTAACGGATCAGCGCCACTGGCCGCCGCGGGGCTTGCGCCCGCCGCCGAGCGACACCATGCGCTCCTTCCGGTCCTCGTTCGGATCCTTCGCCTCCTTTTTAAACTTTCCGCCGCCGCGCTTGGAAAAGTCGCCGTCGTGGAAGGAACCGTAGCGATCGCCCCTCCTGCGTCCCTTGTCCCTATCGTCCCTACCGCCCCGGCCACCGCGGCCGCCGCGTCCGCCCCTCCGGCCGCCGTCGTCGTCGTCGCCGCCCCTGCCGCCGCGTCCACCGCGCCCGCCCCGTCGGCCGCCTCCGCCTCCGCCGCCGCCCTCGTCCTCAAAGTCAAAGAGCTGCGCGCCGCCGGCGCCCACGTGGAGCTCCAGCGCGCGCTCGTTGGCGTCCAGGAGCACCGCGCACTTCTCCGCGAAGGTCATCGCGAGGGACTGGAGCCTGCTCGGCTCGACGTGGGACATCACGACGGTCCGCGTGACGTCGTCGCACATCCCTTGCAGCTCCTCGGACATGATCATGCGCGACACGAGCGAATACGCGGCTTTCCCGTCGAGCTCAAACATCTCGGCGAGGACGTCGAGGGACACCGAGGCGTACTGCGCGGCGAACTGGAATAAGTAGGTTCGCATGGCTTCCTCCTTGAGCCGCCTGATGACGGCATCGAGGACGGATTCCTTGTCCCCGGGGAGGAGCTTCCAGACGTCGAGGCCGAGGATGAGATCCTTGGCATCCTTCCACTTTCCGTCGAGCATCTGGCGGGTGGCGGCCATGATGTGGTCGCGGATGTTCTCGGGCGGGCCGTTGAAGGTCTGCCTGTCGTAGTTGTCCACGAGCCGGGCGAAGGGCTTGTTGTTGGACCTGGCGCGGCGCATGGAGTTGGCCATGTAAGGCACCTCCTGGAGCATGGAGCACACGAGGTGCACCGACTCGAGGAGCTCGAGGTTCACGTGCATGTGGAAAGGCATCTGGCGGCGGCGCTCCAGCTTCTCCTGCTCCACGCTCCTGTCGTGGAAGCGGCTCTGCGTGACACCCTGCGCGAGTAACTCACGCACGCGGCCGCCCATGTAGAGCTCGGAGAGGCACGCCTGAGCCTCGGTGAACATACCGGCGCGAAACGCGGCGAGGCCGAGCTGCGCCATCGCGCGGTTGAACAGAATCTGCGTCGCGATGTCGGTGTGCGAGATGTTCTCCTGGAGGTGGGACATGAGCATGAGGTCCCGCCCGCGGCGGAAGTCGCCCTCGAGTCCTTTGTTGAAGATGTCGCAGAGCATGGCCCGCGCCTTGCTTCGCTCGTCGCCATCCTTGTAGATGGACAGGGAGAGCGTCTTGAGGCACTCGGGGAGCTCGGGCGCCGGAAAGGTGAAACCTGCGGGGTAGGGAATCTCTGAAGCCTCCTTAGCCTCCGCCTCGTCGGCGTCCTCGTCGTCGAGGTACTCGTCGCCTTCCTCCTCAGCCTCCTTCGCGCGTCGCGCGTCCGCCTCCTCCTTGGCGGCTTTAGCCGCCGCGGCTTTCTTCTCATCCACGGCGAGCTCGTCAGCCTCGGCGAGCTTCTGCGTGGCAAACTTGCGTAACGCCTCGTAGACGGTCGCGGGTTTGTAGTACAGGTGCTCGAGGAGCCTCAGGGAGAGCTTGCACACAACCTCGGTGTTGTTGCGCTCGACGTAGTAGGAGATCACCTCGTTGGCGAGGACGACGAACAGCGCCTCGTCCTGCATGCGGAAGACGTACTCCTTGGTGTGGGGGTCGATGGACTGCATGGACTTGAAGTACTCGTCATCGAGGCGCTCGGCGAAGGCGCAGAGTGATCCCCACAGCTGGACGGGCGCGCCCGCGACGATCTCGTCCGCGGCGGGTCTCGCCTCGGGCTCGGCGTTTTCGGTGAGGGAGATTTGTTTGTTCCTCGCCAAGAGCTGCCTGACGCGGAGCAAGTTGTTGACGCAGCGCTTCCAGATGGGGATGGGCATGTGCGTGGACATGGACCCGGAGATGTCGAACTGCGCGGAGATGAGCATGATGATCACCTCGATCTCCTGCGCCGCGCACTTGGACACCTCGGCGAGGTAGACGAGCGCCTCCACGTTTTCGTGGCGATCCGTCCCCTTCTTACCGCGCGACGTGATAATCTCCTTGAGCTTCTTCTCAACCATCTCGTACGTGATCTTGTCCTTGGGGCACTTCATGACGTCGAGCTCCTTCACGGGCTCGGCGGCGCCGCCCTTGCCCTTCTTGGAGGTGGTCTTGCCACCCTTGCCCACGGTTTCGAATCCGTCGTCGTCGCCGGCGTCCTGGGCTTGGCCTCGGCCGGGCGCTTCGTCGTCCGAGTCGTCGTCCGACGCGTCGGACATTTCCTCGTCGGTGGACTCCATCTTCTCCTTGGCCGCGGCGACGCCGGCGGCCATCGAGGCATCGTCCCTCTGGTGCTTGCGGAGCCTCTGCCTGATCGAGTTGAACGCCTTCGAGTTCGTGGATGAGAACTTCTTCACCGTCGGCTTATCCGCGAAGACTCGTTCGATGACGTCGTCGAGTCTCGCGAGGCACCTGAAGTAAAACTTGGGCACCTCGGAGGTCTGCGCGGTCCTCAACGTCTTGTCCAGCTGCTTGTTCAGCTTATCGAAGAGGGTCGTGATGGTGAGCCAATCGCTGATCTTCGACTTGTTGTCCACCTCGGCCACCGTCTGCCTCAGCTCGATGAACCTCTTGTCCTTGGCGGATCGAACCACGCGCTCCTCGTCGGAGTCGGAGTCGTCCGAGGAGCCGGCCCTCATGTACTTGGACGGGCCCGCATCCGAATCGGAGGAGGAAGAGGAAGAGGAAGAGGAGGAAGAGGAACCGGATCCTTTCTCCGAACCGGAGTCGGAGCTGGACGAGGAGCTGGACTCGGAGTCGGAGTCCGAGCTGTCGCCTCCCCAGAACTTGGACGCCTGTGGATGGAACGCGGAAAACATCGGTCAGAGGGGTGCGGAGGAATGGACGCGGACGCGTTCGCGTGGCGGACGCGGGCCGAGGACACAGCCGGTCCCGAGGCGAGGCGAGGACGCAGCAAAAATACCCTCGAACCCTAAAGCTTTGGTGCGAGATGCGTCTCAGGCGATCGGTCCGCCCGCACAGCTGTGATCGCCGCGTGGTCGGCGCTCGGAGCGTGATACGAGGCATGGGTGACGCACCATGGTGTCCTAAGTTTTCGCTTGGTGCGTCGCAGCCGGCAGAGTGTGTCTGCTCGGTGCCGCCGAAAGAGGGAGCGCGCGCACGCGTGGGCGACGCTTTGAAGCCTCTCGCAGTTTTTTGGCGGCTGATATTTTCCAATCGCGTGTTAACCGTATTCTCCGTCACGTACGTCACATAATACTCACTCAACTTACGTGAAACCTCATTCGCGAGAGGACGGTACGTAACTAAATACGCATACTGATGAAAATTCATAAAATGAAAATATCGCTGGCCGCCGGTACTTTCCGCAACAACTAAAAGTTCGAAGGTGCATCTCATCCAAACCTCGCGACGTGGGACCGGGTCACGGCGGATTGACCGGTTGCACGCGCGTTTAGACAGTCCCGGGTCATTCGACGCACTCCACACGCGCTCGATACCCGGCGACACATCGAGGTGACCCAAAGGAAGGGGTCGCGGGCGGGTCAACAGCGCGTCGGTGTCGGCGTTGTGAAAATCAGTCGAGATGCCCCCCAAGGCTGGAGCGAAGAAGAGCAAGGCGGCGAAGATGGTGACGAACAAGCGCCGCCGAGGGTTCATCGACCCCGACCTACGGACGAGCAAGAAGCAGCAGAAGAAGGACGACGCCAAGTTCGTGCGCGCCAAGTTCGGCAACATCTTCGACGGCAAGGAGGAGGACCGAAAGAATCGGCGCGCGGCCGCCGCCGACGCCGGCGACGGTTCCGACAGCGACGGCAGCTACGTCTCCTCCGACGACGAGGACGCGCGCAACGCGCTGGGACGCAAGCCCCCGAAGGTCCGCAAGCGTCACTTCAAGACGTTCGCCGAGCGCGTGGGCGAGGTGGACGTGGACGTGCACAGGACCACCGGCGAGCTCCGCACCGCCCCCATCGACGGCTCCTCAAACTTTTTGCACGAAACCTTGCTCAAGTGGCAGGAGCTCAACTGCGGCGCGGACTTTGGGGACTTTGGACGCGAGACGATGCAACTGTGCCAATCCCTCCCGCAGCTCGTGCTGCACCAGAACCAGGTCCTGGATGCGCTGCTGGCTAAACTACGCATGGACGCGAGGCACTCGTTGGAGGCGCTGCTGGCGTGCCTGAGCTCGTTGGCTAGAGATCTTAGGGCTGATTTCTTAACCAGGCTCGGCGACGTGACGCACGCGCTGTCGCGGCTGCTGATGGACGGCGCCGAGCGCGAACCCGAGCTGCTGGAGTACGTGTTCGCGTGCCTCGCCCGCGTGCTGAAGTGGACGCAGCGGCAGCTGGCGGCGGACCTCCCGCTCGCGTTGCGTCACACGCGGTCCCTTCGGCGGCACAGGTCGAAACACGTGCGGTTGTTCGCGGCGCAGGCGGCGGCGTTCTTGCTTCGCGCGGCGCCGGACGCGGCGGTGGAGGACGGCGTGCGCGCGTTGATCGACGAGGCGACGTCCAAGCACACCACGGTCACCGTCGAGGCTGAGGCGCCTCATGAGAATGACGACGGGGATGGGAAATTGAGCGGCGGTAGGAAATTTGAGGAGCGGACTCGCGCGGTGACCAAGAAGGAGATGATGAACAACTCCGACGCCGCCGGGTCGCTTCTCGCGGAGGCGATGAAGGGCGCCGCGCACGGGCTGCATTCGCGCGCGCCGCGGCTGCTCACGCGCGTCCTCCGTCCTGGGCTGATGACGAAGGAGACGAGCGACGAAGAGGGCGACGGAGACGATACAGAAGAAACGGGTTTAGGGAGGCTGGCCCGCGCGTACGCCGTCGCGGAGGGCGCGATCGACTCCCTCGCCAAGCACACCAGGCGTGGCAAGTGCGGCGTCATGTGGACGCACGTGATGCGCGCGGCGCGACGCGCGTGCGCTGAGGCTGGTGGAGAGAAACCCGAACCCGACGAAGAAGCGGACGAGGACGAGGATGACGAATCCGAGGATGACGAGGATGAACGCGCCGCCGCCGACGGCGTCAACGCCGCGGAACGCGCGGCGAGGAGCCTAGGCCTCGTCGCGACCGCGGTCGAGGTGTACAACGGCGCGAGGGTCGAGGACTACGAGCCGATATTCAACCTCATCAAACGCTCCGCGCTACCCGCGCTCAAGAAGGCGGCGGCCGATGAGAGCGAACAAACACTCTCGTCGCTGTCGTCGTCGACGCACCGGCTGTGCCTGGCTTGCGTGGATGCGCACAATAAGGTGGCGGGCGCGTCACGGGGACCCGAGTCCATCACCCGCGCCGCGGGCGACTGGGGCGTCGCGCTGGCCAAAGCACCGCCGGGCGACGCCTTTGTCTTCGTCTCCTCGCTGCGGCAAAGAGCCGCGGAGGGCGCGCCAGCCGCCGCCGCCGCGCTCTCCGCCCTCCTCCCCGCCGTCGCCCCCGCCATCGCGCGGCTCCTCAACCTCGGATGGTCGGGTGACACCGGCGAGAAGGAGGAGGAGGACGCGAGAGGTGGCTCTTCCGTGATCGACGCGGACGCCGCGGCGGGTCTCTTGGGGGACGTGTGCGACGTGCTGTCCAGGGACGGGCATCTCGGGACGGGTGAGGCGCTCGTCCTGTCCGCGGCGCCGAAAGCCGCCGCGGAAATCGCCGCGCGGTGCGAATCGTCGAGCCAGGGTTCCGCCCGGAAGGGTTCAAAGCAGGCGCCGGGGCCTCCCGCGAGGCGACGGTGGGCGCTCCTCCGCGTGTTACCCCACTGCGCGGACATTCACGGGGTGAGACGCGCGACGGGCGACGCGATCGCGTGGGCGCTCCAAACGCTTGGCGCGGACGAAATCGACGGGTTACCCGCGGCTGACGCGAGCTACGCGTCAGTGGGGACGGCGAAGGACGCCGCCGCCGTCCTGGCGGCCGCCACCGCCGCGAGGGCCGCGGCGGGTCCCGAGCCGAGCGACGAGAACGTCGACGCGGCGATCGCGGCTGCGTCGGCCCTCTCGGCGGGGGAGTATCCCGCCGCGCTCTCCGCCGCCGCCGACTTGTTGGCGGGCGCGTCCGATCCTAACGCCGTCGGGTCGTTCATGGACGCCGTGGCTGCCCACCAGTCCTCGCTGAAGTCCCCGAGCAGGCACATGCGCGTGGGTGCGTTACGTTACCTGTGCGCGGTGGCTGACGCGGTTGGCGAGTGCGACGCGGATGACGCTCGAGCCGCGGGTGCCAACGACACTCCCGCCAATCTCGCCGAGTGCCTGCACCGGTGGCTCAAGGTGAACGAGGTTGACGTGCACGACACGTCAAACGGCCCGAACGTGATGGAGTTTGCCAAGACGGCGCAGGTGTCCATAGCCGCCATACGCCGCGCGGTGGAGCAGGAAGTTTTGGGCGCGGAGTGCGCGCAGACGTTGGCGACGTGCGGATTAGGCGCGTTGCACATACGGCTCGCGAGCGTGTGGCCAGAGACGTATAAGCTGTTCGGCGCGTTGACGGAACGGAAAGAGTTTGAACTGGCGTGGACGGTACTGTTTGACGATTTGAATGAGTATCAGGTGCTGTGCCTGGACGCGCACGACGCCGCGGCGATCAACGCGGCGGAACACGGTCGCAAGAAGGGCGAGTGGCGCGACGGCGAGGGCGGCGGTGAAGGAAGGCGCGACGACGCGCACGCAAACGCCGCCGCCGAGGCGCTTCAGCGGCGAATGGAAAACGAAACCGTCCCGACGGAGCAGGGCACCGAGCGGTGGCAGCGGCTCGGGCTGCTGCTTCGATCGGTGGCGTCGTCGCCGCCCGCGGCGTCGCGGCACCCCGCGCCTCTCGCCAAGCTCTTCCTCGCGTTCAACGCCCCGAAACCCGACGGAAATCGCCGCGCCGGTAAAGCCTGGCGCGCCGGTTTACGCGAGTGGCTCAAGGTTATCCGCGACGGCCTCAGCGGCGGCAAGGCTGTCCGCGCGATGACGGGCACCGGCGACGCGGTCCGGGTCATCTTGGAGCGGTGCGTCGGCGCGGACGAGCCGGACCTGGCGCAGCTCGCGGTTCGCTGCCTCGGCCAGTGGCGTCTCCCGCATCTCACCGCGGACAACGCGGATCGCCTGGCGCGCGTCGCCGACCCGAACACGATGAAGGATGAGCTCATCTCCATGCGAGTCGAACCCGGGGAGACGGAGGAGCAACGCGCGTGCGTCGAGCCCGAGCACAGGCCCGCGTTCGCGTCGCTGGTGGTCAGGTGTTTACTCCCGCGGTTGAAGAGGCGGACCGGTCGGTTCGCGCCGCACAGAGTCGCGGCGCTGCGGTGGATCGGAAAATTGGACCCGTCGGAGATTGTTCCGCTGATTCACTCGGTGATTTCCCCGATGGAACCCACGGCGGTGCGCGATGTGAATGATGCCGATGTGAATGATGCCGGCGAGGATACCCACGGGATGATGGTGCCGAATACAAATACACCCTGGCTCGACGCGCTGGTGGTCACCGCGAGCGGCGCCGGCGGCGACGCCATGGCGAACGCGTGGCTTCAGCTGGCGAAGGATGCCAACGTGTCGTCGTTGGTTGGATCCGGGAGCAAGGTCCCGTCCGGTTTTCTTCGCGCGGCGGGTGACTTGCTGAAGGTGATGGCTGAGCACACCAAGGCGTACCTGCACCCGTTGATGTCGTTGACGGTTGAGATGCTGGGGGCGAGTTCGGAGATTTGCGAAACCGCGGCGCGGTCGCGGGAGGCGCGGCGGACCGATCAAATCGAGCCCGAGGCGGCCGACGACGACGCGGTGGAGGACGACGGCGATCAAATCGAGCCCGAGGACGACATCGAGGACGTTGAAGGCGAGGCAAAGGGCGTCATCGCGCCGGGCCAGGCGCACAGGGACGCCCGGGAGGTTCGCGTCCTCGCGGTTCGTCTCCTCGGCGCCCTCTTCGAGCGTCATCCCGACTTTGACTACTCCCCGTACTGGACCGCGATACTGCTCGCGGTGCGCCCGATGGCGGAGCGCATGCCGGCGGAGTCCGCGGCGCCCACGCCGCCGCCCGCGCTCGCCATCGTCGCCGCGTTGGCCGACGACGACGCACTCGCGCCGCTCCTCGAGAGCCCCGGCGCCGAGTCCCTCTTAACGCAGCTGTGGCGCGCGTTGGGCGCGCCGTTCGCGTCGCCAGCCACGCGAGCCGCCGCGCTGGCCGCCGCGGAGTCCCTCATCGAACGCGCTGAAGAGGCGCATTGGGCGAGGAAGAGACGGGAAGGGGACGACGACGAGAGGCTCAATGATACCGAGCACGTGTCGTCGCGTCTGTTGCGAGCGCACGCGCCGGCGCTTCTCGACGCGCTCCAAGCCGCGCTCGCCGCGAGAGCCGCGCGGGGCCGACGCGCGCAAACCCCGGGCAGCAAGATCGCCGCCGCCACCGAGAAGGGCGCCGCTCGCAACGCGGGGGTGAGCTCCGGGTCGTCCGGGCGGGAGCTGGCGGTGCTGAAGCGACTGGGGCCGCTGCTCGGACGAGCGGCGGCGTCGGCGGCCATCGCGGATACCCTCGTCCCCGTGCTCGCGCTGCGACGCTTGGACGAAAACGCCGCGTCGGAGGTACTCGGCGCGCTCGCAGCCGTGGTTCCACCGCCGGATGAGCTACGTGAAGACGCGGACAGGGCGGCGGCGGCGACCGCCGCCGCGCGTCACCGCTCCGCGCTCGCGCCGCTGTTCGGCCGGCTGCGCAGTCGGTCCGCCCGGAAAGCGCTATGCCACGCGTGGAACGCAATCGGGCGACACGACGTCGCCGCGGATGCCTGCGATAAGATCTTGAACGACTTTCACGCCGACGCGAAGAACTCGATCGACGGCATCGACTACGACACGAGGCTCGGGGCGTACGACCTACTCACCGCAGAGTGGTTCCTCGCGGCGCCCCCCGCGAGCTCGGTGCCCGTGTTGAACCACGTGATTCACGAACTTCGCGGGGCGGATATGGCTCTGCGACACGCCGCCGCCGCGGCGCTCGGTAGGTTTCTCGACGCGGCTGTGCGTTCCGGCTCCATGTCGGGTGACGTGAAGGTCGTGGACGACGACGACGACGACGAAGATGACGAGGTGGACGCCGAGGCGGACGACGAGGTTGACGAAGAGGACGAAGGCGGCGAGAAAGACGGTGATGACGACTCTGGCGAACGCAAAGCCAAAGCCCCGACGGACGCGGTCGACGCGGACGATTTCGATCCCGTCGCCGGCATGTCCACCGCGGCTGAACGCGCCGCGGAAGCCGCGAAGGCTTCCGAGGCGTCGCTCGCGGGTGCCGTCGCGGGTGTGTTGGCGCCGGGCATCAGGGGCTTACTCCGGTCCCCGGAGGCGACGACCCGGCAGGAAGCCATCGCGTGCTTCAGGCGTCTCGCGCTGTCGTGGCCGTCCGCGGCTCCGGGCGCGGCGACGCTCGCGGACGACGCCGATGGCGGGGAGCACGACTTCTTCTCCAACATGGGGCACCTGCAGGCGCACAGGCGGTGCCGAGCGCTGCGTAAGATGGCCAAGGCTTGCGAGGACGGCGCGGTTCCGTTTGCCACGATCAACGGGTACCTAGCGCCGCTCGCGGTCGCGTCACTGGGCGACGGCGGCGCGGACGTGGCGTCCACCGCGGCGGCTGCGATCGGGTCCCTCGCGGCGGCGCTTCCGTGGGCGTCCTACCGCGATCTCTTGCTGTGGATGCTGCGCAAGGCTGGCGGCAACCGAGCCGCGAGGCGGGGTTTCAACGTCGAGGGCAGCAAAGCGCTTCACATCCGCGCCGCCGCCACCGTCCTCGAGAGTTTCCACGAGTTTGAAACGGAAACCGAGACACTCTCAGGCGTGGGCGCGACGAACGTCGTGGGCAGGTCGATCCACCCCGCGGTGGTGGCCACGCTACGGGCCGATATCCTCCCCCACCTGGAAAAGCTCACCGTGGTGGAGGACAAGGAGGGCAAAGGTGGCACCGTCCGACCCGCCGCGTCCGCCGCCGTCGTGTCCCTGCTGAGGCTCCTCCCGGAGCAGGACCTCAACTTTGACATCGGCCGCGTGCTCGGTAAGATCGCCAACTGCCTCCGCTCGCGGGCGCAGGGCGTACGGGACAGCGCCAGGACAGCGCTAGCCGTCGCGGCTAAGGGCCTGGGGTGCAAAACGCTGCCGCAGGTTGTCGCGCTGCTGTCCAACCGACTGGACCGGGGGTTCATGACGCACGTGCTGGGCGCGACGCTGTTTTCCTTGGTCGATGCATGCGTGCACGGCGCGGACCCGATGGACGTGGAAAACGCACTGGACGAGATCGTTCCCCTCCTCGACGCGGACCTCTTCGGTCGAGCCGCCGAGGAAAGAACCGTCGACGCCATCCGAGGCGCGTACCAAGAAGCTAAGCGGTGCCGCTCGCACGAAGTACTCGCCATCCTCGCCGCGAACGCGCCGTGCCCCAGCGCGCTTCCCACGCTTCTATCGCCCGTGACGAGACGGCTGCACACGGCGCACGTGCCCGCGTTGAAGCGCCAGATCGAGGCGTGCCTGGCGTCGGTGCAGAAAGGGGTGCTGAATAACAAACACGCGGTGCCCGAGGAGACGTTGGTGCTGGTGCACTCGGTGGTCAACGACGGGATCAGCCAGGAGGAGCGGCAGGCTGAGTACATGGAGGCTGTCGCGCAGGGTCACCTTGAAGATAACCAGCTCGGTGCGAGGCGCAGGGGCGAAAAGGAGACGGGTAACCGGGTCTGGGAGAGAGGATGGTAAGTTCAGAGCACCCCTTCGGCGCGAATGTTTTTTTTTTTCCTCTCTCGCGGCTTTTTCCCCGTCTCTCGCTCGCCGGGCTCAGCAATTTCTCCGTACTCGTCGCGTGACCGATACGCGAATGACGTCCCGTTTCACGCTGAGTAGATCGACGCCCCTTGGGGCTCCCGCGCGCTTCATTTGGACCGATGGTGGTTGTCATGAGCGCGGGACGCGCCTCGTCGGGGGTTACATTTGGATTTATCACATTCGCGCCCGTTCACCCGAGGACGTTTTCACCCGCGAGTTTTCACCCGGACCCGCGGCGCAAACGCTCACACTCCGCACCTTTTCCCGCCCACAACCCACGCAGGTACCTCATCAAGCTCCCCGCCGCTGGTTCGGACAAGTACATCAAAGAGGACAAGGGCCCGGAGGCTGGCGACAGGTACAAAAAAGCGAAATACGGCGGCCCCGACTCCGACGACGAAGCTCCCCCGGAGAAGCAGAGTGCACACGGAGGAAAGAAAGTCGGCGTCGCCGCGGTCATCGCCAACGCGCGCAGCGACGAGGACGTCCCTCCCAACTTCGACTTACTCGTCACCTTCGCCCTCGGGCTCCTCAGAGCGCTGCTCCGCAAGATGTCCGGTGAGAAGGGCGTGGGCGGCGGCGGCAAGGCGCTCGGCGAGAAACGCGAGTCTATCCTGGAAGGCGTCGTTCCCCTCGCGGTCAGGGCGCTGTCTTCGCGACGGGGTTCAATCCCGCCGCTCGCGGTGCGATGCCTCGCGCAGCTGTCCACCATGAAGCTCGCCGCGTTCGACTCCTCCACCGGGGCGTTGGCCAGGCGGATCATGGCGCTGCTTCGCGAGTGCTCATCCCCGAACGAGCAGCTCGCGCAGGACTGCCTGAAGCTGCTGAACAACCTGTTGAAGCGCCACACCGCGTTCACGCCGACGGACGCGCAGTTCAGGTTCATCATCACGTTCGCGTTCGGGGACCTGGAAGGGGACCACAGGGAGGAGCAGCGGTCCACGACGTTCTCGCTGATGCGGGCGGTGTTGGCGAGAAGGCCTTTACTTCCCGAGGTTTACGACTGCATGAAGACTGTTTCTTCGTTGGTGGTCAGGGCCAACGCTAAGGACGTCCGCGAGTTGTGCGCGCAGGCGTTGGTGCAGTTTTTGCTGGACTACCCGCTCGGCGAGCGGAGGCTGCAGCAGCACCTCGAAGCGTTGGCCGCTAACCTGGAGTACCAGCACGCGTCCGGGAGGCTGAGCGCCATGAACTGCCTGCGGGACGTGGTGGCTCGGTTCCCGGCTGAGGCGGTGGAGGCGCAGGCTACGTTTCTGTTCGTGCCCATGGTCGCGAGGCTCGGCGCGGATGAGGACGCCGCATGCCGCCGCGCCGCGGGGGAGGCGCTCACCACGCTGCTCAAGCGCGTCGCGGGCACGGGCGCGGGCCGCAAGCTCCTCGCGCTCGCCGTCGGGTGGTGCGCGGGGAGTGAGTCCGGATCTTCCGGCGCGACGTCCGATCCGAGGCTTCGACGCGCGGCGATGCAGACGCTCGGCCTGGCGGTGACCGCCGCGCCGAAGGATGCCGCGCGCGCGGTGGCCGTCGCGAGGCCCCACGTGGCCTCCGCGCTGCACGAGCACGACCCGGAGAAGGGTGGCGACGACGACGACGACGACGCCACCGTCCGAGGGTGGCAGACGGCGTATTACGCCCTCTTACTCGTGGAGAAGGCGGCGGCGTCGTGCCCCAAGGCGCTCTCCGACCCCATCCCGGGTGCGACGGGAGACGACGACGGTACGATGGTTCCCGTTGGGAGGTTTGATGACCCGGATGCGGTGTGGTCCGGCGCGCAGGCGCTGCTGCTGCACAGGCACCAGTGGGTGCAACACGCGGCGGCTCGTGTCGTCGGTCACAGACTCGCGAGCCACGGTTCGCAGATGGCCTCCGCGCTCGCGTCCGGGACGGAGACGAACGGCCCGATCGACCTAGAGCGCGTGGCGAGGTGCTGCGTCGCGGTGTTGGAGCAAGGTACCGGCGGGGGTGCCGTGGAGATTGACGACGGCCTCGCGGAGCAGACGGTGAAGAACCTCACGTTCGCAACCGTCGTCTTGCTGCAAACCGCGACGAACGAGGCCACTTGCGAGGCGGACGCGGACGACGACGAGGACGACGCCGAGGGCGGCTCGGACAAGGACGAGGACACAGAAGAGAAGGAGGCGAGGCCGCCGTACCCTTGGCTGTTTCGCCGGATGGGTAAGGTTGGCGCGGGCGGAGTCGGCGCCGCGAGAGCCGCCGCGCTTCGATGGTCCGCCGCGACGGCGGCTTCGCTGGGATCGGATGGCTTCGCGAAGCTTCCCGCGTGCGCGCCGGCGCTTCTACTCCCCGCGGTGCTGTGCGCGGACGTGGCGGTGAAGAACGTGGATGAGGCGCACAGGGACTTGGCGGCGGAGGCGCTCGAGGTGATGCGAGCCACGCTGCCCGCGGATGCATTCGGTAAAGCGTTTGCAAAGGTGCAACGACGCATCACGGAGCGGCGCGATCAGAGACGGAAGATGAAGGCGCTCGAGGCTGTGACGGACCCGGAGAAGGCGGCTCGTGCGCGGCTTGTGAAGAACGGGAAACGGGCCGCGGCGAGGAAGCGTAAGATTCAGGAGTACCGCGGCGTCAAGGGGACGTCGCAGAGCACCAAGAAGAGAGCCCGCGAGGTCTGATGGATGGGCTCATCGGTAGACCACACGATTATTTATTCAAGCACGGTAGAGGCTTTTGCTTTTTCATGGCTCCGTGCTTACAAAGACTAAAAGACTATGCACACACGGCGCTCCTCTCGTATCTTCGCGGTATGATACACAATGCCCGTTCATTGATGAGTGCATGCGTCGCGTCGCGCCGGGCCCTTGACCCATCCCGGCTGCGTCGGTGCGGCGCATTTCTTAAAACCCAGGGCGTCGAGCGACATCACCGGAGCTCCGACGCCGCCGTGCTTTTACACACGTCAGCATCGAAACTCCGGGAGGCTCAGACGCGCTCGTCCTTTGCCGATGATTTAATCGGACTTCTTGGAGGACTTGTTGATGAGGGACTTGTGGATGTGGGGGATCACACCACCGCCGGCGATGGTCGCCTTGATGAGGGTGTCGAGCTCCTCGTCACCACGGATGGCGAGCTGAAGGTGGCGGGGGGTGATGCGCTTGACCTGAGGTGATCAGGGAGGGAGGGATTTAGACGTCAGCGATGGTGTCGATTGACGTGCGTGGGGTGTGTGGTGGATTGATTCGAGCCGGCTTCACATGGGGTGAACGCGGCCGTCGGCGCGGGGATTGAAGTTCAAACTCTGGC
>Ga0302116_1001226_pt1 | contig 15505 bp, 14 predicted proteins | sample AG5_SCM_MG_FD_203124 | JGI IMG/M metagenome (GOLD analysis project Ga0302116, IMG submission 203124) | Marine microbial communities from Western Arctic Ocean, Canada - AG5_SCM | ecosystem: Environmental > Aquatic > Marine > Oceanic | place: Canada: Western Arctic Ocean | collected 2017-10-01 | reverse complement strand
AAAACTCTCCGGCTCCGTCGCAGGCTGTACAAGACGCAGCCGCCGCGCCAGAGAATTTGCCCGCAGCGCACACAGTGCAACCCTGAAGGTTGGCGTCTCCAGACTTGCCGGCTGGGCACGACGTGCAACTGCTCGCTCCGGTGAGCGAGAAAGTACCAGCTACACAGTCATCGCACGTCGCTGCTCCACCCGCGCTGAACGTACCCGCTGCACAATTCACCTCGGCGGTCTGGCCTGCATCTGGTTTCTTCCCTGCTCCGGCAACAGGGCAGTAGCTTGACCCGGCGGAGCTGAACCTTCCGGCTGCACAGTCATCGCACATCGTAGCTGCGACGAGCGGCCGAGCGAAGCAGCAAAACGGATTAGGTGAGTGAGTGAGTGGGTAATTTTGGCGCTTAATTTGTCGTTCGTTCGCTCACTCACCTCCACCCTCACTGAACTTTCCCGCCGCACAGTTCTCGACGCCGTTTCGACCGCTCAGTGGCTTCTTCCCTGCTCCGGCAACGCTGCAGTAGCTCGACCCAGCGTCGGAAGTGACTGAAAACTCTCCGGCTCCGTCGCAGGCTGTACAAGACGCAGCCGCCGCGCCAGAGAATTTGCCCGCAGCGCACACAGTGCAACCCTGAAGGTTGGCGTCTCCAGACTTGCCGGCTGGGCACGACGTGCAGGTGGGGGCTCCGGTACTGGCTGAGAAGGTCCCTTGGGTGCAGGCGCTGCACTCGTTCAATCCAGAGTCCAGCGAGAACGTTTCCGGCGAGCAATCGGTGCAGGAAGTGGCGGATGGCGTGTTTACGGCTTTTCCAGGGGGGCAGTCGGTGCAGGCGAGGGTTCCCGTTCCACTGGGGTTGAGATTGTGTTAGGATTGTATTGGAGGGATACTTGTGGGTGTCTTACTCACCTCGCATACTTCCCCGTGGCGCAATTGGTACACACCGTGGCACCTGTGCTTCCGAAATATTTCCCACTCGGGCAGCTCACGCAGTTGTATTGGGAGGGCGAGCCTGTGGAGCCAAGGTACTTCCCCTCGCCACAGTTTACGCACGCCGTCACTCCTGGCACCTCGTTGTACTTGCCCGCGCCACAGTCGGTGCAAGACGTGACTCCAGCCCCGCTAATCTTCCCAACTCCGCAGTTGGGACAAATGATCGTCCCCAGAGTATTGCTCATCTTTCCGGCAGCGCAGTTAGTGCAATCGCTCAGAGTATTGTGGCTGAGAACCGTGTTGTCGTCCGAGATGTACTTGGCAACTGCGGTTGTATTGAATTGACTTAGTCTTGGAAAAATAAAAAATGTTTGAATCCATTCTCCATCTCTTCTCACCTGGACACAGCTCGCAGGTGGTCAGTCCACTGCTCATCGAGTAGCGCCCTCCTTGGCAGACTTGGCATTCGTAACCTTGCCAAAGCTGGAACTTGCCAGCTGGGCAAGCGGCGCAGGTGGCTCCACCAACATCTGTGGAATGTCCGGTGGTTGTGCAGACCGAGTTGCAGGTGTAACTAACACCTTCAACGGTCACGTAAGTACTATCGCTGTCGTTATTCATTGGAGTTCCGGTCCCACCTCCGGCAAGCCCCGTTACGAAACCAGCCGGACAGCCCTCAATGGTAAGATTATCAGTAGCCATTTTTTGCATGATGTCCGCTCCAGTTTGCGCCGTATTACCAGCGAAAGTACAACCCTGCAAAGAGAGTCTGTAAGTCGCGCTGCATAAGACAAATATGGCACCGCCTTCTCCTGAGGTCCCTCCCGCGTTATCGATGAACCTCATGACGGCCAGAAATACATGCGAGTTGAAAATTTTCAACCCGGCACCGTACCCCTTGTCTCCGTCACGGATTGTCATGAAGTGGAACGCCATTACTCCACCAGTGTTGGAAATGTACACAACTCGAAAACCGTTTGCTCCCTTGAGGGTGCAAGTGGACGAGGGGTTGTTTTGGTCCGTTTGGGAGCAAGAGAATGACGCTGCGCCGAGCGAAGCGAGGCGCATTTTTAATGAAGCACGAGCGAACCAAGCGAGACAAACGAATTGAGTGGGTTAGCACAGTAGTCTTACTTAAAGCTCGCTCGCTTCGCTCGCTCACTCACCTGCCTTGTTCTGGAACGTGAACTTCGCACCACTTGAAATCTCGTCGCCTGCATCCACAGTTTCAGGAGTGAGGTCGATTTTTTGGTTGTTAGAAGCTGCTTCGAAAGCAGCAACGATTTCAACTGTGGAGACGAGCTTGATGCACTGATCGGATGTCGTGGAGCCGATGCGTCTACAGAATTTTACTTTTAGTTTTGACAATATTCTTTGATTTTTTGATTTTCACTCACCTAGTCGTGACCGAGTCACAACCGCACGAGGCGCACGCACCAATTTCCGTCGACGTGAAGAATCCCAGGGGGCAGATGCACTGCTCTAACAGCGTCGCACCGACCGCCGCCGTCGTCCCGCCTTTGCAGCTCTCACAGGCTCCATCCTTGAGGTAGGTCCCAAGGCCGCATCCACACTGGTCGATCGAGGTGGCGCCTATGCTGGCTGTGGTCATGCCGATGGGACAAAGCTCGCAGCCCTGGCTGGTTAAGTAGGCACCACCCATGCACGTGCAGCCTGTATAAGATGTTGTGCCGGTGGATGTCGTCGTCCCGGAGTGTCCGCACGGCTGGCAGGCTTGTTCCGCAATAACAAAACTGTTCTGTGGGCAGGTGGAGAGACACGTGGAAGTGGAGATCACCGAAAACTGGGAGGAGGAGCAGGTTTTGAGGCACGTATAAGAGTTTGCGGAGGTGAAACCCATATTACCAAGGTTCAGGGTGGTGCCAACAGTGGATGCATAACCCTCGGGACACTCTAAAAAATCTACTGATCCTCCATTCATATAGACGTCATTTCCCGCTGTGGATGTGGATGTGGATAGGATTGAGTAGAATTGAGTAGAATTGAGTAGAATTGAGTTGAATTAGGTTTGTTAGAGAAATTGTAAAAATATGTTGTGTTGTGTTGTGCTCGGCTTTACCCACCATTTGCTTGTCCCGCCAAGTTGTCAGTAAACGTACAGCCCTTAACCACCAACCCCCAGCTAGAAGAACCAGGACCATTGATACGGATCGCCCCTCCGCTAGTATCTGCGACATTATCTATGAAGGAGCAAACGACAGTTTCAACTGGAGTGTTGGAATTAGTGAGATAAAGATAAAGTCCTCCTCCATCGGCGGCATCGCCATCCGTGAAGATGAGGAAGCCGAAGGTGGCTGTTCCGATAGCAGGGTATGGCTTATAGTACAAAACTCCCTTGCCTGGAGCACCCTTGAGCGTACACAACCCGCCGTCGTTATTATTACAAGAATAATTAACAACCTTGCCTTGAAACCAGAGGTTGACGTCTGGAGAAATCCCGTCGTGGGAAGCAACAACACCCGGGTTGAGCTGCACAGAGGATCCCGTCAATGCTCCTGCGTACGAAGAGGCGATTGAAGGCATGTTTACTTGACCGGGGGTGAGGAGGGGGAGGAGGAGGAGAAGTAGGAGGAGGAAAGTCATTGATTGGGGTTGGGATTGGGGCTGGGGTAGGTAGGGGTGGGCCCGGGGGTTAGTGGGGCAGTTGAAACATCTTGTGAGTGAGCAACTGGGGGGCAGTTGTACTTAAACACTCACCACTTGGATCGAAGTTGAAAGTGCTGAGGGAATTGTAAAAACACTTGACAACTGTTCAAGTGTGAAGCCAAGGGCGAGGAAAAAGTGTATGTTAACAAGATGTGTTGCAAACAAAAAATAAGGATACGAGAAATCCCAAAATTTCAGCGCAAAAATAAGGATGCACCCAAAATCAGATTGAAACAGAATATTAATACAGTTTTTTTGGCTTTTTCCCTTTTACAAACTAAAAAAAAAGAAAAAGAGCGAATTATGACATAGGTAAAAGGTTGTTTCTACGCCACTGGCCCACCCTCCTAAACCTTGGCCACAGACCCATTGTAGGCGTAAACACACATGTAGGCGGTCTTCCTGTTCTCCCCAGTTCCAAAGACTTCCGCCTGGCTCGATTCCTTCGCCACCGAGTCGTTGAACCTCGTCCAGCTGTTGTGTTTCTTAACGTCCGTCACGTAGTGCCCGGAGAAGGCGTTGCTCCCGATGTGGTGGACGACCGACTTCATTGAGAAGTTTGCGTTGGTGTTGTTGTTGTTGTTGTTGTTGTTGCTTCCTTTTCCATTTCCTTCCAACTTCTTCTCAGTGCTGCTGCTCTTGTCGAACTGCAGAGCCCTGGGCATCGCTGGGTACTCGAAGTCATCCTCGCAGAATTTTTCGAGATTTATCGTCTCGCCGAACTCCACAGGAGCGGCATTCTTCCTGAGCGAGAAGGATTTGTCGGGCTTCTCGTACACGACGAATCTTTTCATGTGGAGGATGAGGGCACCGGGGAGCTTGGTGAACTGAGCCGTCTGGGTTGCGGTCTTTCCCGTTGTGCACTTCTCGCAAACGATGTCGACGATTTCGGGAGAGAAGAACCTCGCGAGGGCTGACTCGATCTTGTCGTTTTCTTCGACATCTGCACCGAGCGAAGCGAAGGTGCATTTTAATGGAGCAGGGGGGAGGCGAGTGAGCAAAACGAGTGCAATTGAGTGGATAAAGTTAGTATACAGTGGCTCGTAACATTTTTCGTCTTCCTTCAAAGCTCGCTCGCTTCGCTCGCTCACCTACAGAGAAATGACGGTACGTTTCCTTCTTCGACCTGCGCCACTTGCACTGGGGATTCTCGCAGCAGAGATGCACATTCAGCTCTGCGCTGAAGAACTTGTTTGTGGGAATTGTGGCAAGGTCGAAGTTGGGGTCCAAAGTGATGTTGCTGTTGTTGCGCCGAGCGAAGCGAGGCGCATTTTTAATGAAGGACGAGGAAAACGAGCGAGCCAAACGAATTGAGTGGGTTAGCTTAGTAGTGGATGTAGCCATTATGTCCGTAGCCATTTCGCACACTTCATCGCGACTTCATCGCGAATATTTCTCGTCTTCCAGGAGGCTCGCTCGCTTCGCTCGCTCACCTGTTGTTGTTGTTGGTGGGGGTGATTTTGGGAGCTGCCTCGGAGGCAGCGGAGTTGGGAACAACCTTGTCTGCCGGGGTTGTGGTTGTGGTTGCGGTTGCGGTTGTGGCGGGGGTGGTTGAGGCCAGGGCTAGGATTTTCGCAAGCGACGATGTCGTCGCTTGTGAGGGTGTGGTAGGTGTTTGCTGAATTTCCTCCTGCTCCTGATCCTGCTCATCGTCAGAATCGTCCGGGCAAATCTCCATGTGCAACAAATCCAACAAACTGTTCAAGAACTCGTGAGCGTCCTGCTGCATGTTCCCCTTGAATTGGTCACTCAACGTGTCAATGACTTTTTTCAAATTCGCCGCGGAGTCGCTCTCGTTGACGCCTCCCTTGCCCTTCTCCTCCCTCGCCCTCGCAATTTGCGTGAGCGCATTATGCAGTGGGAAATTGACATCCAGGTCCTTGAGGGTCGCGACCGAGCCGGCCGTGAGGTCGGAGAGAAAGTTGGGGAGGGCGAAGAGGGACTGCGGAGCGAAGAAGGCGCGAACACGAATTGAGGGAACAATGTTAGTTTCGTAGTGGCTCGCATTCTCGTCTTCCTCAAAGCAAGCGGAAATTGAGTGAGACTCACCTGGAGGACCGAGTTGATGTAGCACGTGTTGCCCAAGTTCTTCAGCCCGCCGGCGAAGTTGGAGGAATTGGAATTGGAATTGGAAACGAAGCTGAACTTCTTGAGGGTCTTGTTCGTTTTGAACGTCTTTTTGTTTGTTTTTGCGTACGGGTTACGCCTCTTGGCTGTTGTAGTTGTAGTTGCTGCTGTTGCTCTTGCTGTTGCTGTTTTGGACTGGGATTTGGTAGCCTTGTCAGCTGCGGAAAAAGCTTCGGAGAAGGTCGACGAATTCTTCATCCGCCTCATCCTGTCCTCCAGCTTGTCGAACGAGACCGTCTTTTGGTCCGCTTTTTGCCCCCTTGTCGTTGTTTCAGCGTCATCATCATCCAAGTAGTCCATCATCCCAGCCTGTCCAAACGACTTGGCCACGTCCACGGGAGAACGCATGGGAGAACGCAACGGAGTGCCTGAGGCAGAATGGCCTGGGGAGTTGAAGCGGTGCTTGGGGCGCTGGCCGAAGAGGTTGCGCTGGGAGGGGGAGGCGTAAGGGTCGGATGGAGTTGTGGATTGCTTTGTAGGGGTGTTGTTGTTGCTGTTGCTGTTGCAGTGGCTGTTGTTGTGGCTGTCCGAGTCCGAGTCCGAGTCAGCAATCGCCCTGCTGGAAGCCTTGCTTCGCCTGCGCACGTTGACGTCATCGTCAACGTCATCGTCATCCAATGCCTCCTCAACCAAACTCTTCCCCTCCTTTATCGCCAGGCTCGAGACCTTCTTGGAATTCTCCCCGTCATTTACGTCAATCCCGCTGCCGCTGCCGCCGTTTCCGGTGAACGGCGAGTTCCACTTTTGGGAAGGGGTCTGGGACTTCGCCGCCTTCACGGGGGCCTGCTTCAGGGGGGAGGAGTAGGAGTTTGATCGGGACCGAGGGCGAGGGGGAAGCTCAACCTTGGCCTTGGTTTTGGTTTTGGGTTTGGTGGTGGTGGCAGTGTCGGTATTGGTGTTGGTGCGGACTGCGGTGGATTTGAAGGTCGAGGAGCCGGCCCCAGTGGCCGCCCCGAAGAACGACGAAATTGGGTTCTTGGTTGGGGGAGGAAGGGCGGCTTTCTTTGCCTTGGCCGCGGCTTTTGACTTGTCCGGAGAGGGATCCGTGTCGGAGACGACTGACCCCTCTGCTTTGTCCACTGCTTTGTCCACGTCCACGTCCACTTCCTTGGCCGCCTTCTTGCTATTGCTCTTGCTCTCGCTCTCGCTCTTGCTCTCGCTCTTGCTCTTGCCCTTGGAAAGACCAGAAAGATTCGAGTCGCCATTGCTATTGCCATTGCTATTGCTTTCGTTCTCAAACTCGAACATGTCGTTGAGATCGGACTGGGCCGAGGAGGAGCCAGTGGGGCTGACGGTGGAGCTCGTGACAGACTGACTGTCAGCCATGTCCTCGTCCTCATCCTTGTCCCACTCGTTCTCGTCGTAGTCGTTCGCATCCCCGTCTTGATCGGGATTGACAAACTCCCCAAGCGCCCTCCTCTTCACCCTCCCCCCGTAGACCTTCCCTCCGACTCCAACCGCCCCCTCCCCCCTTCGCCTCTTCGCCCCGGTGACCTCGTCGACCTCAATGCGGTCGGTTCGCCGGAGGACGTAGTCGGAGTCGGAGCCGTAGATCAACCGGTCCACTTGCTGGGACAGCCACAGCGAGAAGACCTCGAACTTTTTCAAGGTTTGGGGGACGTCGCCCATCACCTCTCGGGAGGCGCGGCGGTCCATTGTGTTTCTGGAATGGGGAATGAGGAATGGGGAACGAGGAATGAAAGGGAATGGTGAGGAGGGAAAAAGTAGGGTTAGGGTGATTTTTGGTGATTTTAGTTTTGCGTTTTGCATTTGTTGATGCTCACCTGTCAGTCGTCGTGCAAGTCTCGTACCGCTCACTGAGCTTCGCCCTCGCGTCGTTCGCGGCGGCCACCTTCTTGTTCGAGTTGACAATGTGGAGGTATGCCTCCCTGGCCGCCACAAACTTGCCCATGAAGGCGTCGAACTTGGCCAGCTTCTTAACCACCTTGGGGGGGTTTGGGTTTGGGCTGCGGTTGCGGTTGCGCGAGGAGTCAGAGTCAGACCCAGAGTCAGAGTCAGAATCTATAGGGACAGAAAAGTAGGTTGTTGAAGGTGGGAGGACCAGGCAAGTGATTGACTTTGTTGCTGTGTGGATGGTCAAATGAGGAGGGTCGTCAGGGGTGCCTTCTTCAGAGTCGCAGGCGATTATTCTGTAATGGGTGTGAGTGAGTGAGTGAGGATATCATATACGAATTTTGCGTGAACTCACTCATCCATTTCGTCAAAGGAAAGCTTCCACTTAAGATCATCTACACCCACAAAGAACAGCTTCTCGCCAGAACGACGCTTCTCGACACCCTCAACGAGTGTGAGATCGTTGGTTTTCAGGGGCTTTCGGACAGCTGTGCCATTGGGGGCTTTGACAATAAGTGTGATTGAGCTGAAGGCAAATTTGCTCTCTTTCGTCGACTTTTTTCCCATTGTGGGGAAAGGTGAGGAAGAGAGGGAAGGAGGAGGAGAGGATATAGGATAGATTGAGAACACCGAAACAAAAAAACTTTGTTAAATCTGGCGCGTAAAAGTTAAAACGATTTTCTCTTATGTTCAAGGAGCCAACCCTTCAACTAACTGTTGGCTTGGTGTGTAATAGCTCCTGCCCACAATAGGACCTGTGCAATCATTCTTTCGTTAACGTCACCGAAATATAATATTTCGAGTCTCTCATTAAGCTGGGATGATCGTGTAATCCACATAATCCCCACTTACTCTTCTCTACCTCGACCCCAGAATTGCAGCTTCCCTCGATGCACAGTATCTCAGCAAACCAAATCCCTCAGAAAAAAACAGACCAATCCAAACCCACTGCCAATCCAAACCCACTGTCCACAACACACAATTTTTATCTGCTCTGGATGACATTCAACTGGAAGATGATAAGCTTTCCGCCCGGGATGGGAGGCTAGCTCAATGATCCGGTGCGATACTGTGCTGACAGGGTGTGTTGCTGTGGGCGAGTACGAAGTGTGTGTTTGAGGACGAGTTCAGCTTCACTCCAGCCGAAGTAAACGAACTCTTCAAGAATTGCGTGTTGAACGACTACATCCAAACTCTTGCGACCTTCCATGCTCACAACGTTAAACAAAGATTCATTATTTTTTGTTATGACTTTTTTTTAGCTTCCAACCTGCGTTCATTTCTAGCGGCTTGTGATGCTGGCGACTTCTTCTTCTTCTTCTTTTTGTTTTTGCCCCCTCCCCCTTCCCCCCCACAATTTCCACTCTTACTTATATACTTTTCCCCCATTTTCTGTTTTTTCGCCTTACGTCCACTAATCACTCCCATTTTGCAGCTCTTCATCACAATAATATACCTTTCCTCCGTGCTAGAGTTGGCTCCCGCCCCTGCCTGCCACAGGGTGTCGAAGTAACTGCCTCCACCTCCACCTCCACCTCCACCTCCACCTCCACCTCCACCTCCACCCCCCACCCAGCCTACGCTAGCATTGGGCATCCCGCAAAAGATGCTAACAGTCTGCGACTCACGCCCCCTCACGAGCTCCTTTCTCCTTAGCCCTGAGCCCTGATTCACATTAACACCCTCCCCGCCGTCATTCATTCTGCAGGTGTTCCCCCCGCACATCAAGCTGGTCAGCAACCTGGCGATGAGCCTGGTGTAGCTCAGGTTGTCGCTCACCATGACGAATCTCCCTTTCCCGTTGCCGAGCAAGCACGCTCCGATGATCTTCAAGTTCGATTTCATCAGCATGTGCCCATTTTCGTCGTCGTCGATGTCGTTGCACTGCTGCTGGACCGGCTCTGGAAAATTAACAAAAACTGTCTCCACCTTGTTATCGCCGACGCGTAGCTTCAACACTTCGCCACATTCACCCCCAACGACGGCCAAGTTCGTCAAGCTGCCACCCCGCCCAGTTCCACCGGTCGCAGTCGCAACCTTGTTGATCGTCTCTGAGACGCGGTCGGAGCGTAGCTGCGCCGAGCGAAGCGATTAGTGATGTGCGGACGCGTGGATGTGTGGCTGTGTGGATGTGAACCCCCCTTCTCCACTGCGCTCGAATTTCCGCTCGCTGGCTCACCTCGATCGACACGAAGTTCTTGTTCGGCGAACTTAGCGCCTGTGATACGATCCAGTCGCCCGCTCCAGAGCCGAGCTCGACGCAGAGAGGATTGGTGGTGGAGCTGCCAAATATAGCACCGAGGTCAAACCCCCCAGTGTCCCCTATCGAGCCGTCGAAAGGGTTCGTTTCGCTATTAACATTCTTCTTGCCAGCATAGAGGCCAAAATTGTCGACAAGGGATTTCCGTAGGTTTGCGCGAACGTCTGCGGTAGGAGAAAAAGTGGCGGTGGCGGTGTCGTCCGTTAACTCCGTCGTTCCTCCGCCACCAAACACAAACACCTTCTTCTCCATGAGCTCGAACAGATCCCGTCTGCCACCCCACCGCTTGGAAGTGTCGGAACCTGCCTCCTGCTCGGCAACTCTTCTTCTAAACGCCACCTGGGTTAACCTCGAGAGTTCCGCCTTCAAGACGGAAATTTTGTGCGCTCGATACCTGATGTTGCTGAGATCGCGAGTATTAAATTCACCCTCGCCCTCCGCCGCAGTATTCAGCTCGGCCTCCTTGCCACGCCAGAATTTTTCCAGCACGGCCAACTTGGCGTGAACAGCTGGCCCAGCCTCAACCTCAGCCTCAACATTTTCGTTGAGCAACACGCTCACCCTCATCTTCCCAACCAAAAACTTTGCCATCGTCGTTTCGTGTTCGACGTTGAAATTGCCATCTTTATCGCTATCGCCAAACACCTCTAATATTTTCTCAATCTCCGCAAGTCGCAAACCCCTCAGCATCAGATCGACAAAGTAGCCAATGCTGACTCCGTCGCGCAAGCGCCCAGCCTTCGACGAGACACTTCCCTCGGCCTTTTCGAGCATCTTCCACAGCTTTCGCGCCTCCTTCACCCCACCACAGCCACTGCTGCCCCACACCATGCCCCGCAGAAGCGTGTTGACGGTGCGGGAATTAGGGTAGGCGTTGGCACCGTACCGACAGCTCGCCTTGTTGCTGAGCATCTCCCGCAGGAGAGTGAGCCCCTTGTGCTCGTTCGAAGTCGAAGACGAAGCGGATGATGACGATGAGTGGGCGTAGCCCTTCATCAGAGAAGTAAGAGAAGCCGTGGAGAGGTTGGAGTGCTGGCGACCGTTGCTGAACTTGATCGAATCCTCGCTCAACTTGGACTTGCGGAAATCGGTGAAGCGCTTCATTTCGCTCTCCACAATCTTTTCTGCGGAGATTAGGTCCCCCCCCCGAACGCAGCAGTTGACCATGATCGAAATTACGTAGGCGTCTATCATTGCACCGTTGGAGTGAACGTACTGGTGGAAATGGTAATTAAAGTGAGAAAGAGCTTGGCTGCTGTCTTTCTGGGCTGAGAATGTCTGCAGGAGAGATGTTAGCTCCATTTTTGAAGTTGCTGAGTTGGGGGGGAGGGGGCGAAATGGAGGTGTGGGTACAGGGAAGGAGGAGGAGGAGGAAGTGTGCAAATTTTCTGACGAAGTTATCTGTTTCGTATTTGATGAAGCATTGTGGCTCTTTGACCGCTTGCGCTTTTTCTTGGCGGTTAGTGAAGGATCCATGAAATGCTACCTTTTCTCACGTCTGTGAGGCTACCACTTTTGGCCGAGTGTGTTACACACTTTTGAGAGATGATCACGATGAGTTTTTTCATATTTCTGCAGGTGATTTTTTTTTTTTTTTTTTTTTTTTTTTTTTAATATGTTATATTGTTATATTTTTATTTCTGGCAAGATTAAATTTCCCCCCACCTCACAAATTAACACTGCTCAACTAAATCTCAACGCATTACTTGTTCACACCCACCACCATACCACCACCATACCACCATGAGCGCCCTAGCAATTATCCAGGCCCAGCTCGACACCGAACGTGCACAAAACTCAGAGCAAGCCTTGGCTCTGGCACATGCCCAGGCAGAGATCACCGCCCTGAAGGCGGAGCTGGCTGCTTGGCAGGATGCTTGGCAGGAGAAAAGCCCCTACATCGGAAGTTCGGAGTTCTTGGCTCCCGCGATCGCCGGCGCAGCAGCGGAGGCCGAGGGCTTGGCACTGGCACTGGCACTGGCACCAGTGCCACCGGCGCCCCCGATTGGCCTCGGTGGTAGTGTTTATCACGTTGAGTCAACTCGAAGATTGTGGTGCCAGAGCCCCAAGCCCGAGTACGACCTCCCAACGCAGCGCTACGGAATGCCGGCGCGCTGCATTCCGCTCATGCGCCCACAGCTGGACCTCATCGTCCTCCCAGGTGCCCATGCGCCGACTCTGGAAGCGTGGTGCTTCTACAAGGCAGTGCTCGGCCTGACCGACGATCAGGTGATCTGGACAGCGGGCAGCAAGTTCAACATGGACGACAATATGGATGAATCCACCGTGGAGACCCTCGTCAACCGCATGGAGTCTGTCTCCGTGCCCGGCCAGACAACCTGGCTGCTGGTACCTTACTGCCCGACACCCAACTTCCTGCGGTGGGCGTCGCCGCTGGTCGAGAACTCCGGGGGGCTCCTAACAATTTTCGGCGAGAGCTCGGAATGGCTGGCAAAGTACGGAGACAAGGGTGGCCTGCACCGCAAGATGAGTTCCCTCCACGAACCATCTGTTCTGGAGACCATCGATCCAACCATCGCCGTGCCTCGCGGCTTTGTCTGCGAGACGGTGGAGGAGCTGCTCGCTGCGCGCGAGCTAATGTCCGACCTCCCCGAAGTCTGCATCAAGCCCTTGAGCGGTGCCACCGGTGAAGGCATTGTGCTGAAGCCTACGCTAGAGTTCCTCAAGGAGTACAATTTCCACATGGGTGCTGTCAACCTCGAGCACTGCCTAAACCTCGACCTCGACGATCGCGGCGAGGCAATCTCCCCGGTGCTGCACTACATGGGTAACAAGTTTTGCGGCGACTACATGCTCGATCAGATCATGGATGGCTGCACGTACACGGGCTGGAGCCGCACCGCTGTGTCGCAGGAGTTCCAGGACGAGTCGGCGCGCGTCATGACGGCGTATCTCGAGTACTCGCAGCCGAACGGCGCCGGCGGCGTGGACTTCCTCTCTGTTGACGGGAAACCTCTGCTCACGGACATTAACACCGGCAGATTTAATGGCGCTCACCCCGCGAAGCTCTTCCACGAGGCGCACGCCCCGCCAGGCTCTGAGTTCTACTGTTGGAAGCTGTCGGCGGCGCAGATGGAGGAGATGAACGGCGTGGGAATGATGGAACTCTGGGAGGCGCTCCTCGAGGCCGGGCTCGGATTCTCTCCAGCTTCCGCTTCCGCTTCCGCTTCCGCCCAGGCCGGGGATTTCAATGCCAGATGCAGTGTCAGTTCTGGTGTGTTCCCGCTGATCTCTCTGCGGGGCCTGCGGTACCAGTTCCTCGTCATCGGTGAGAACCAGACGGAGACGATGGCACTCGTCCACCGCGCGAAGGAAGTGCTCGCCAGGGTGCGCCCCGTCGTCCCCGAGTCGCCTGTCCTGATGGCGATGGAGGCCAACCCAGCAAGCATTGAGCAGCTGATGCTGGAGCTTGCGGAGGCGGTCATGGAGTCGCTGCCGGACCAGTACGACGATGAGTCACAGTGTGCGTGGGACGTACACAAATTGATTCGCACGCCGCGCGACGAGCAACTGGAGGTCGAGCTGCCGAAGGCAGCGCGGCAGGAGATGATTGTGAGCGCTCTCGAAGGGGTCCTGGAGATGCAGACTGCGGAGGCGGTGCTGGCGAATGAGGCGGATGAGGCGGAGGCCAACTCTGGCTCCAACGTAACAAACGTTGCCGAGCTATACACCACCAAGGCGAAGGCTATCGGGGCCGCGAACGACGCGATCGACAGGCAGACAGCTAAGGAGAAACTTGAGGCGGAGGAGAAGGAGAAGGAGGCTGAGGGGAAAATAAATCCAATTGCCAGTGCCAGTGCCAGTGAGAGTGCCAGTGCCAGTGCCAGTGACAGTGCCAGTGCCAGTGCCAGCAGCAGACAAGAAAGACCTTAGCCACCTTCCTGCCGCCGAGCGGCTCCGTCGTGAGGCGGAGATTCAGTCAGGGGTAGATGTCGCGGAGCGGAGGGAGCGGTTTGCGGCCGGGGGGGAATCGTTGGTGACTTTTCAGACTGCTGTACACTAGGCGAGGCCGACCGGTGGCGCGCTCTACCGACTCAAGATGCCTTTTGGGATTATCATGGTTGCCGAGCTAGAATGGGGGAAGGGAAAGGGACAAGCTAATAAAATATTTACATCAACACTTTCACAATTCTACATCTCACTCATTTAATGCAAAAAACTATGAACACGAGCAAGATCTGTTTTTTGTTGTCATACTTCGATGAAGAGCGAGGAGTACTCAGCGAGTTGGGATTCTGATGAGCGGTAGAGAGAAACTGCTGTCGTTGAGGAGGTAGGAGATGGAACGTATTGATTTGAAGGCCGCCACGAAGAGCACATTGTTGACTTTGGCGTTGGCATTGGCATTGGAGTTTGCGCAAAACACAACCAAAAGGAAAAGGGGCATTTTTGTCGACGGTGGTGTTTGGAGGGAGAAGGTGGACACATGACGAGATGTCACCATCGTGAGGGAGAAAGAAGACCGAAACTGAGTGTGGATTGAAACCGGAGTGAACCCCAATAGACAGCCCCCCCAATGTATCGAAGGGTAGCAAAGAGAGGCAGAAGGAAGTCACTTCGAAGGATTTGATTTAGCTTCTGGATTCGGCTTAGGGAGGCTGGAGGGGAGAGAGGAAAGAATATGGAGAGGGGGTGGGTTAAGTGAAATCTAAAGCGTTTATAGCACACTTCATAAAAACTTTACACTTTTGCGAGAGTTTGGCATTTCACGAGCGAGGTGCACGAAATCTCCACTTCACGCGTATTGCCACCTTTGACCACCCGTCGGACCCAATATGGCAACCAATGAACACCACGAGTGGCTCAAGAAACGTGATTGGCCCAAGGTCCAACTAGCCATATGTGCCCATGATAGGGACTTAGATTTGCTCAGGATAAAGTACAAGGAGAGAGATGAGCATGGACGACTGCCATATCATTGGATGGCAGCGAAAGCTCAGACACACACACATATTCTTGCCTGTGTGGGCGTGCAGTCGATTTGCTTGAATCCAGAGGCCCTCGCCACACGAGACAATAAAGGCGAAACTCCCATCGACATTGCCCATAGGAGTGGAGCCTGTGCTGAGATCATCGGTTTGCTCTCCCTCACTCCCGAGGAAGTTCGTTCGTTGGAATGGAAGGGGATGGCCCCCTTGTACGCACCAGTGGCTTATTGGTGGAATGAGATGGTTGATTGGATCAAATCACGATCGTATGCAGACTGCCACAAGTTCATCAACGAGCACGATGACGAGTTGGTGCGTGAAGTGCTCAAACACCACAATTCTGATCTTCTTCTACTTGTTGCTCAGCAGAGCCAGACATACAGCGACTCCCTCGTGTTTCTTGCTCTTCGAATGATCCATCGGAACCCACTTTCCCTCACCACTAAAAACATTCAAGGCAATACGATGCTCGAGTCTGCTGAGCACCCCAAATACAATGCGTGCATAGAGATCCGAAACGTCCTCCGGCTCACCCCCAAGTACATCTCCTCCACCCCCTTCCCCACCCTCCTCCGACAGCACCTCCCCAAGCAGTTCGTCGACGAGGAGGTCTTCGGCACCTACAACACCGCTTGCACGTTCATCAAGCACATGAAGTACGACAAGGCTGAGCTGGTCGAGGTGGAGGACGTGCTGAAGAAACCGACCCACAAGTGCGACATCTGT
>Ga0302116_1001225_pt1 | contig 15513 bp, 17 predicted proteins | sample AG5_SCM_MG_FD_203124 | JGI IMG/M metagenome (GOLD analysis project Ga0302116, IMG submission 203124) | Marine microbial communities from Western Arctic Ocean, Canada - AG5_SCM | ecosystem: Environmental > Aquatic > Marine > Oceanic | place: Canada: Western Arctic Ocean | collected 2017-10-01 | reverse complement strand
TCTGAGGTTTTTCTTGGTTGAGGTGAGCGAGCGATACGTGCAAGTTACATTTTTTACTAAACTAACATTCGTTTGGCTCGCTCGGCGCAGGTTGGAGCGTACATGCTGTTCAAGATCTTGAGGCGAGACTTTTGGTACTGGCTCAGGGTGGAGGGTGTGCTTAGCATTGCATTGGCGGGGTTGGAAAGGACGTTGGTCAAGGTGGTAGCGGACTTCACGGGCTGCGTGCACTTCCGCCACCCGTTTGAAATGGGGGGGGCGGCCTACAGCCTTTCGATGGTTTGGGCGCAGATAATGCCCTTCTTGGCGTTGAGGTGGTACGAGGGGGAGAACAAGGAAGACCTGCGGTTGCTGCTGGTGGTGAATTTCACCGTTTGGGTGGTGCTGTACGGTTTTTTCTTCCTGTCGATTGAAAAGAGATTTGTGAAGACTTTCTTCACGAGGACGACAGCGCCGCAGTACACGGTGCAGTTGTTCTTGACGAGCGAGGAAGACGCGAACAAGTTCGACGCGGCGTTTGATAATAGGGCTAGCTATATTGGGGGTTGCAAGGAGGAGGTGAAAGAGTGGGTGAGGGTGAACATAGAGAGGTGGCGATTTGAGAATGCTGATTGGTTCAAGATCGACAAAATTCCGGACGCAATGCTGCCGGCGGAGGTGGTCCAGGAGGAGGGGGGGACGAGGCGGAGAAGGAGCAGCGTGCACAGTGTCAGAGAAATTCTTGGCATACAGAACGAGTAAAGCGAATGTTAATTAAAGCAACTTCGTAATCCTGTATTTTTCTATTCGTAGAATGTCCGGTACCCTCTTTTCGAACGCCTTGCTCGTGGCAATCTCCCCGCCAACGGCCACCATCATGGCTCTCTGGTACCGTATCCGAGCCTCAAATTGCTTTCGCAAGAAATCTTCCAACCTCCTCTGCTTCTCTGCGTCCGTTGGGAGTCCCCAGAACCTGGAAACGAATGAATAAGTTAGAATTACGCTGTGTGTTGTTCGCTCGCCCCGCCCCGCCCCGCCCCACCCCATACCCCACCCCCACCCCCCTTACCTATCAATCGCCCTCTGATCACACTCGCACAAACTCATTTCCCACCGCTCGTCTCCCTCCCTTGCCTCCTCTGCTGCCTTCCACTCCTGCCTCTCCAGCTCCATCCTTGCGTCCTCCTGCGCCCTCCTCTCGGCCAGCAGCCTCATTTCGTTCCTCAGTTCCTGGTTGATCATCTTCTGCTTGTCCCTCTTCTCGATCTTCTTGGTCCTCAGGAACTGCTGCCGCTTGTACTTTTGGTTAATCTTATCTAATACCTCCTGACTATCGGCCTTCCACTTGGTTAAATTCTGGTTGAAGTTCGATCGCTCTGCCGCTTCCCTCTGCCTCCTCTGCTCGTCTCTCCTCCAGTCGAGCTTTTCCTTCGCTTCCTTGAAGTCCAAGTTCCAGTTCCTGAGCTTGTGCGACTCGTCCTCGACGATTATTGGGTCTGTTCCGAACGCCGCGGAAGCTGCCGCCTTGGTTAGCGGGATGCCCGAAAGTGGGTGGTACTCGTTCAATTTTGAGGAGCGATCGTTCTTCCTGGTCAATATGCTGTTCTCGTGCAGGCCGTAATTCATTTCGAATTCCAAACTCGCTGCCAAGTTTCTCACCCCCAAGCTCTTCTGCTGCGTTCTCAACTCTTGAGACATCCACTTCCCGTCACACTCGACCGCGTCGCTGATCATCTTCTTCTTCACCTTCACGAGCAGATTCCTGGCCTCCTCCTCCTCCCTGAGCTTCTTCATCTTCTCCTCCATTTTCTTCGCCTCCCTCTTCCTCTTCTTCGTGTTTTTGTTCGCTTTCACAATTGCCCGCACCGTGTCCTTGTACTCGATGTCCCTTATCTCCCCCCCCCACCATTTGCTCTTCAGCCTGTTCCGGTCCCGCGCCTTCTCGTGCATTTCGAGCCGACCCTGCCACAGCGTGTGCCAAATTTCGTCGTCGTTCCCGACCCTCAGAGCGTACTCGTAGACTTCGTTTTTACAATCGTCGCAGATTAACTTTGTGTCGATAAAGTGGTACTTCGAGCTAATAGCCCTTCCCGCGGCGTCGCTCAGTTTGATTTCCGGCCTCCCGCTTCGCCGAGCGAAGAAAGTGCGAAGTGAATTGGGTGAATTGGGTGGGTTAGTAGTGGATGTGGGTGGCTGCAGCCATTTTCGTTCGTTCGTTCGTTCGTTCGTTCGTTCGTTCGTTCGTTCGTTCGTTCGCTCACCTCTCCTCGTTCAAGTCCAAACTGAAGAAATCCGAAAGCGGGTCTTGCGTAAAATCCCGCTGAGCCGAGCGAAACGAGGAGCATTTTAATGAATCACGAGCGAACCAAGCGAGCCAAAAAGCCAAAATAATTGAGTGGGTTAGTTTAGAATTCATCGCGAGATTGCTCGTCTTCCACAAGGCTCGCTCGCTTCGCTCACTCACCTTCTCAACCAGCTCGTTTTCGTACAGGCTGGTTGGCCTATTGAATTTTTCTTTCTGCGCTGGGTGGGTGAGCTGTTGTTGTGTGTGGTGATGAAAATGTGTTGATTCAATAACTCACCGCAGTTTTGTCGTGCAAATCGTGAATTCGCAAAAACTCCTTCTTGATTCTCCTCCTTGCCTTGCACATCGGGCAGGTGTCCTCGTCCCGCTGATTGAGCATCAGCTCCAGCAGCAAGTCGATGCTCATGCCGCACTTATCGCTGCAAACGAAAATGCTTTTCGCATCCGCATCGCTCATCTCGCCAACAATGTTCAAAAATGTCTGCAATTGTTCCTGCTCCAACTCAACGATATTCAAATACCGATCGAAATCTATGTTGTGCTGCAGCAGAAACAGCTGCCCGCAGCTCTCCGGTGATAGAAAGTGCAAAGAAGACAGCAACAATTCGCACGTTGGAACGTCTGCAACGTCCAAGAAGTCAAGCAGGCTTGCCCGAAGCTCGGGAGACATCTTCTTCATTGTTGTGTTCAGGTGTATTCTCGTGGTGGGCTTTGTGGCCCCCATGAACGCAACAGCTCGGGCGTGCTCGCTTTCATTCAGGAGTTCCAAAAATTTTGTCTTTGTCTCATTGTTGCTCGAGTTGTTGCTCATTGTGGTTATGTTATTTTTCGAAGCACGACGCCGTATACTCAAGCCGGACGGGGTAGATGGTTTTGAGTGGCTGCCGCTTGACGACGTTGGTCTTGAAGTTGGCTCAGCCATAGTTATTATGTTCAGGATTTGTATATTGTATAGTTTGTGTCGCAAATTCTGCTGTGGTCTGTTGTTTGCCTATTTTTTTTAATGTTTGGTGGTTTGGGTTATATGAATAAGTTCGGTTCTTCGATGTTTGGTTTGGTGTCTCGTGGGAGCTTGCAATCTTGCATATTTACTTGCTTCCAAAACACTTTTGGAAGTGATCAATGCTCAGCAAGTTTGATGCAAAAGTTTGGTAAATCACGTGTAAATAGCGACTCCCACAAAAACACTAGATGACTACCGAATCGGACTACACGTCCAAACTCAAGCAAATCAACCGCCTTTCCCAAGCCCAAACAGCAATTCTCCGGTCAACATTCCAATCCAAGTATAATGAGCAACACGAACTCACGACATCCCTCCTCAAACTAACTGCCCAGTCAAACATCCCAAAGAGCTCCGTTGAAGTTCACTTCCACAAGCACAAGAATCTCGCCAATTGGGTGGCGATGGCCACCGGTGAGGACACTGAAATAGACATTGGAGGGACAGTATCGACGAGCGAACTTCAAAATTTGCGTGAGGAGCGAAACAAGTTGCGGGACGATTTGAAGGAAGCTCAGAGCATGATGGGAAGTGCTGCCAACGGAGGAGGAGCGAGCAACGATGACGCGTACCAACTGAAGGTGAAGCTGAAAGATACCAAAAAAACTGTGAAGAAACTGGAGAAGGAAAACACCAAATTGCTGCTTCGGTTGCAGAGCAGTCAGAGCGACAACGTCAAGGGGAAAGGGAAGGGTGGGGGTCCATCAGGTGGGCCGCCAGGTGGGCCGCCAAAAGGACCCCCCGGGCCGCCTCCACCGCCGCAACCAGCAGCACCACCACCCCAAGAGCTCCTCGATGAAATACAGACGCTGAAGGAAAGCAACAGCAAGCTACAAAACCAACACCAAACCGAGTCCAGTGCCATGCGCGAGGAACTAACGAGGGCCAAGAAGGAGGGTGCAGCGCTAAAAGTTGAGGCTGAGTCCACCAAAGAAACGCTCAAAACTCAGCTAGCCCAAACTGAAACTTTGATGGTCAAAATGATCGAAACTGAAAAGTTGTCTGAAGAACAGTCTGAAAAGTTGAAGATTGAAATTTCTACGCTAAAAAAAAAGGCCAAGTCAAAGGCAAAGTACTACTGGAAGGTTGGCCAAAAATTTAAAGCAGTCACCGCAAAATTTATCGAGTTCAAGCAATTCGTTGGAAGCCAAATGAAGTTAGAATTGCCCTCCCTCATCGCTTCCACAACCAGTAGAATCAACACCCAGCTCTCCAAGACAATTGCAGACTCGACAGAGCTTCGAACAAACTACGAAAACGAGGTCAAAGAGCGGAAAAAGCTATTCAACCTTGTTCAAGAACTCAGGGGAAACATTAGAGTGTTTTGCAGGTGCCGACCGCCCCTTAAAAAGGAACTGTTGGAAGGTGGCGGGGGCAGCGAAATTGTTGTCAGATTTCCGGCCGAGGGAGAGGTGTATCTGAAGAACGACAAGGGGAAGGAGCGCACCTGGGAGTTCGACAAGGTCTTTGACACGAAGAGTGATCAAAGCCAAGTGTACAACGAGGTGTCGCCGCTAGTGACATCCGTTATGGACGGCTACAACGTCTGCATCTTCGCCTACGGGCAGACCGGTACGGGGAAAACTTTCACCATGATGGGTGACATGGAAGGAGAAAATAGCGGGGTGAACACTCGCGCGTTGGCCGAGCTATTCGAACTGTCGTCCAAAAGGTCAAAGGTGATTGAGGACAAAATTACCGTGAGCATTTTGGAGGTGTACAATGAGAGGTGAGTGGAGTGGAGTGGTGCGGGTATTGACAACAAACTAACACATTATATAGTATCAAGGACTTGCTAACGTCAGAGGTCGACATGAAGTATAGCGTGAGGGAGGGACCGCACGGGATGCACGTTCCTGACCTTACTATGGTGGACGTGAACTGCCTGGATGACGTCATGGAGCTGATGGAGATGTCACACGCCAACCGATCCACAGCCAAAACGAACATGAACGAGCACTCAAGTCGAAGTCACCTCATTTTGAGCTGCTACATGGTTAGCACAAACAAGCACAGCGGCGAGGTGTCGAGGGGGAAGCTGCATCTAATCGATTTGGCCGGAAGCGAGAGGCTGAGCAAGAGCGGTGCTACTGGGGTCGCCATGAAGGAGGCCCAGAACATTAACAAAAGCTTGAGCGCGCTTGGGGACGTGATCGCGGCCAGGGGCAGCGGGAGCAGCCATATTCCGTTTCGGAACAGCACGCTAACGCTGCTTCTGCAGGACAGCTTGAGCAGCAACTCGAAGACCTTGATGTTCGTCTGTGCGAGTCCTGTCATGTACAACGTAGAGGAGAGCTTCTGTTCGCTGAATTTTGCGGAGCGGGCTAGAAAGGTCGAGCTTGGGAAGGCATTTAAAAACATAAAAAAATAAATGGTAAAGGTTGATTTTTGTCAATAAAAAAGAATTTTGTGTGAGACCGCCCGCAACCAAGATCTGATTCCTATAATTTAATAATTTATAATTTATTAACAGGTAGGCTTTGCTGGAAGTGTCACCCCACACACCTCCCGTTGGAACCCCTAGCCTCTTACAGTATTTGCCAAGTCTTCTATTGGCCCTTAAGTGGCTCTCGACTTAGCGCTACTTACTTGCCCAAACATTTAACATTAGGAATGTTTATCATATTACCTACTAAACCACTACTAAACCACTTCATCTTCCAACTATACACAGCTCTCCTCCCACATCAATCCACCCCCCAACCAACTCTTCTAGAACACCCCCCCCAACCATGCAAAACATCAAGTGTGTAAGTTCACCAAGCAGTCTCCCTCACATCCCTCATTCAACACTTGGACTTCCAGATAGATACTAACCGCTGTGCTTTCCATCACACACCACTACAATACATAACATTATAGGTCGTCGTCGGCGATGGAGCTGTCGGAAAGACGTGCCTCCTCATTTCATACACAACAAATGCATTTCCTGGAGAATACATCCCAACCGTGTTTGACAATTACTCCGCCAACGTCATGGTGAACGGCGTGCCAATCAACCTTGGCCTTTGGGATACTGCCGGACAGGAAGATTACGATCGCCTCCGCCCCCTCTCCTACCCCCAGACTGACGTCTTCCTCATCTGCTTTGCCATCACCTCAGTCTCTTCCTTTGACAACGTCAAATCAAAGTGGTTCCCCGAGGTGCAGCACCACGCGCCCGGCGTCCCCTTCATCCTGGTCGGCACCAAGCTCGATCTTAGATCCGACGACCAGACCATTCAGAAGCTTGCGGAGAAGCGACAACAACCCATCACTTTCGAGCAGGGCCAGGCCCTAGCCCAGGAGATTGGGGCCTACAAATACGTCGAGTGCTCCGCCTTGACGCAGGGCGGCTTGAAGCAGGTGTTCGACGAGGGAATCAGGTGCGTTTTCAATAAGAAGGCCACCCCAAAAAAGAAGAGGGGGGGAGGGTGCGTCATTCTTTAAGGAGAGTCGGTCGAAGAGAATTAAATGTGGCAAAAAATAGGTTTTTCTTTCGTTTGGGAAAAAAAAAAGATCTAGTTTATTTATACCGAACGGCTCAGTAATGCCATCGTCTCCTCCTTCACCTCTGCCGTACGCTGTTGAATCTTGAGCGCTCCTGGAGCGTCAACGTTTACTAGCCTGTTGTACTTTTGCCTGAAGTCGCGCTTCTCGCACAAGCTTCTCAGCGCGAAGTAATATTTTGCATACAGCTGGGACGAGATGAACAAGTCCCACTTCACCTCCTTGAGAAATTGCATTTCCAGCTTGTTGATGGCGTCGAGGGAGAATTGGGGGTAGACGGTGGCGAATTCTATGTTCCAGCCGCTCAAATCCTGCCACACTTTACTGGCCAGCAGCAAACCACACAAAACAATTGGCCTCCACGTTTTGGCCATCATTGGCACATTTGCCCTCTCCATCAGCCTCTCCACGTATATCAAACAAACGATGCTGCACTCGTTGCTAAGTTGCACCTTCTTGAACAGGCTCACCATGAACTCGAAGATTTCGGTCTCGTCGGGGATCTCAAAGCTCCTCTTGATCTTCTTCAAGTCGTAAAAGCTGCTGTTGCACCCTGGCACTCGAACAAACGTGTACGCGTACTGGGGGGTCACGAAGTTGTCCTCGCTGAACATTGCTAGCTTCTTCATGTGGAACAAGCCGCTGTTCTGGGTTTCCTTCGTCCTGGTCTTGTACCGATCCTCAATTTTGCTAATGTGCTGGTGAACAACCATCGCAACTCGCTTCAGCGCGTCCCTGAAATTGACCCTGTTGAGCGTTCCCATTCCCTCGCCGATCACGCTCTGCGCCGAGCGAAGAAGGTGCGAAGTAAATTGAGTGGGTTGGTTTAGTAGTGGCTCGTATTCTCGTTTCCAAAAAGGCTCGCTCACCTGCTGCCCGGAGGTGATTATTTTCGCCGAGTTGGCTGACACAACGTTGGGAGGGGCCCTCGCTACTGGGTCCTTGTACCGAACCCCCTTCCGTGGCATTTTTGGGGTGTAGTGATCGCAGCTTGGACGAAAAGTTTCGTTGGCTGTTGTGTTGATTCGGACTGATTGTTTTTTTGCTGCGCCGAGCGAAGCGAGATTGTGCGCATTGCATTGTTTTAATGAAGCAAGAGCAAAACGAGTGAAGCGAGTCAAAAGAATTGAGTGGGTTAGTGCAGTAGTGGATGTGGGTGGCTGTAGCCATTTCGATGGATTCGTCGCGAGTATGCGAGTATGCTCGTCTTCATCAAGTCACCTTGTTTTGTTTTGGATTTGGTTGTGGTTGATGTGGTTGTGGCTGTGGTTGCTGGTTCTGATGCGGATGGTGCTGCTATTGTGCTAGATTCTTCAACCAAGTTGGCCAGCGAACTGCTGCTGCTGGATTTGTTGATTTTGCCCTTGTTCGCAACTGCAAGCTTGTGCGCCTTGGCAATCTTCTCAGAGTCGATTGTTATGGCGCTATTGTTCAATATTCCGTCGCTATTGCTGACATTTTTCGTCATTTTTAAATTGGATGACCGCGTAAGGAACGAATTCGACGAACCCGCTCCCGCAGCAATATCATTATTGTTGCTGAAATTGCTGCTGAAATTGCTGCTGTTGGGGTGGTTGCTGTTGCTGTTGTTGTTGTTGTTGTTGTTGTTGTTGTTGTTGTTGTTGCTGCTGCTGTTATTCTCAGCACTATCAAAGCTGTTGTTTGCGCTATTGAAGCTGGCACTGCCGTTGGAAACAAAACTCCCAGTCCCTATTGCTGAGTAAACCGGCTGACGGATGGATAAATAGGACTGGGGAGAAGCCGAATTGGGGGACATGGTACCACCGCCGGCATTATACAGTGGGGGGGGCTGCAGGTTTTGCGTGTTGTGGGTGGAAGAGGAGAGGTGCAAAGCATTGGAAGTGTCGTCAATGTTGAATTCTAGGATCTTTCGTGAGTTGTCCTTCATGAATGTGGTGGCTTTGAGGAGAGGGGAGTGCCGAGCCGTGCGCGATGGCGAGGATGACATAATGTGGAGTTGTATGTATGGGAGTGAATAAGGGTGACTTTTTCCATGCTTAAAGTGTTAAAAGCTAAAAAGCGTAGGTATATAGAAAGTTAAGAAATTACAATGACCTGGCCCAATCTCCCAACATTTGACTGCCCCTTATCCGATGATGGTCTTGAACACTCGCGAAGGAAACTTCACGAAGCAGCATTTGCACTCACATCATCGATTGACTTCAGTTCTTCGAGTGTTGTCCGATTGCCTTGCTTGACCCGGGACGAGACGCTCGGTTACCGATGCTCGTGTTCGTTCCAACTACTTTCCAACCCCTTTCGTTGGGCGATGCGCAACAACTTTGCTCCGGTTGCCCTCAACACCGACCGCTTTCCAATTGCGCTCGGTCGAATACAAGAGGCAATGGCTCAGTTTGTACTCATCCTCAACGACACCAACCATGACGTGGAAATCTCAACTCACCTCACAGGTGCGACTTTTTCATCGAGTTGGGACGAATCGGATTTGAACATGACTCTCCACTATGGTGGTCCGAAAGTATTTTCCTCTATAAATGGAGGAACTTGGACGAGCTCGATGAAAGTGATTCTAAACGATTTGAAGATCACCTCAATCATCGGTCGCAGCAAGGGCGTGAGAACTGTTGTCGGGCGAGAATCCACGATCCTTACTGATGTCGTAACTGTAACACATCCCATCCACAAATCCCCAATCTCGGTCAAATACGAAAAGCCGGAGGGCGCGTTCATGCATCCTAACCACTCAACCATGTTGAAGGCGTTGAATTGGATGTTGACGACCATTTCGTCGCTTTCATCATCGTCCAAGACAAAAATGAACCTGCTCGAAATGTACTGCGGCTTTGGTGCCCACACTGTCGTTCTGTCCAAGGCCAGCGTATTCGACAGGGTAGTCGCGATCGAAATGGACAAGCGTCTCGTCGAGTACGCGGAGAAGAACATCTTGCTCAACGATATGCAAGGGAGAGCTTTCGTTTTCAAGGACGACGCCAAAAACGTTGCTCGGCAAGGGGTCGCAAAATACTTTGCCAAAAAATTTGAAAATCCCATCGATTTCGACGTTCTTCTCGTTGATCCTCCTAGATCCGGTCTCGACAAGTCAGTGTGTTCCCTAGGTGAGTGGAGCGGAGCGAAGCGGAGCGAAGCGAAGCGAAGCGAGCGAGCCGAGCAATCTACCAAACTAACACATCCATCCATCGCTCGCTCGCGGCTCGCTTCTCGCTAGCTTGCCAAGGCAAATTTAAATACGTAATTTACGTAAGTTGCGGCAAGGAAGCCCTGGCGCGAGACCTCACCCTCCTAAAAAATTCTTTCATCGTTCGTGACATGTGTGTGACGGACCTTTTTCCTAGAACAACATCGGTCGAGACGCTCGTCTGCCTTGAGCGGCGCAAATAGTGAAAAAAAATTTGAATTGCTTGGTTTTTAATTTTATTATTTCCCCGTAATTCCGCTATCCTCCTTCATTAATATATGAAACTCCTCGTAACTGATAGTACCGTCACCATCAATGTCAACATCCTTCATAATTTCCTGGGCCTGCCCACTGTTCCCAAACACGGCACTCAAGTCCTTCACTGTGATGCTCCCTCTCTTTCCCTTGTCAAAGTAGTTGAAGGCGCTTCTAATCTTGTCCTCCCTCAAAGCCAGCGACTTGTCCATTGTTGCCGCCGCAAAGTCCTTCCAGTTCAAGCTCTCCTCCCCGTTAATCTTCATCGCCTCCAACATGTCGCTGATCTCCGCACACACATCCATTGAGAAGTTTCCATTCTTCAAGGCGTTTGTGAGTTCACTAATCGTCAATGTGCCATCGCCGTCCGTGTCGATCGCTCTAAATATCTCTTCCAACGTTCCAACCTCGGCGTGCGTCAAATGCGTGGCAATGTGCGCCAGCGCCGCCTTCTGCAGCTTGTTCATGTGCATAAACGTCTTGAACGAGCTGTTCTTATCGTTGCTGATGTTAAGCTTGGGCAAGGTTTTCTTGTCCACCACTCCCAGATCGGTGAACCACTCGTTCTCCAGTGATTGGCTTGCCGTCAGCCTCGCGTTTGGGTCCTTCTTCAGTAAGCAGTTGATGAAGTTCTTGGCCTGTAATAAATGTGTTAGCTTAAGTTTAGTAGTGTCTCGTATTCTCGTCTTCATCCAAGGCTCGCTCGCAGTATTTCGCTCGCTCACCTTGCTGCTAATGGCGTCCCATTCTGGAGAGGGGAAGTCGAATTTGGCGCTCTTCACACTCTCAAAAATTTGCGTGTCATTGTCACCGTAAAAGGGAGGATACCCGCAGAGCAATATGTAGGATATGACTCCGATGCTCCACATGTCGCAGCTCTTGTCGTACTCCTTCTTCAACACCTCCGGCGCTACGTAGTACGGAGTTCCAACTTTTGTTTTCATTTTCTGGGCCGTGTTGTCGCTGCCAAATGTTTCGTGCCGGCTCAGGCCAAAGTCGATAATTTTAATGGGGGCGTGCTCGTCTGTGGACGCAAAGAGGAAGTTCTCGGGCTTCAGGTCGCGGTGGCAAATGTGCTTCACGTCGTGGCAATATTGTATGGCTTCCAAAATGCTCTTGACAATCTCGGCAGCGTCGTGCTCAGAGTAGTGACCCTCGGCAGACTGGGTCTTGGCAATGATTCGGTCGAACAGTTCGCCCCCGGTGCACAACTCGGTGACCAGATGGAGGTACTTTTCGTCCTCGAATACTTCTCGGAGCTTGATGATATTGGGATGGTCGACTTCTGTCAGGAGGTCAATCTCACGTTTCAGCACATCGACCTTGCCAACCTTTTTCTTTCTTATTGACTTAATCGCGTACCAATCCTCGGTTTCTCGGTCCTGGCATTTTCGCACGACTCCGTAGTGTCCGTGTCCGAGTTCCTGAAAATAATGATGTTAAAGGGTTGGGGTGGGGGTGGGGTGGGGTGGGGTTAGTTGTGGTGTGATTTTGTAATTGTTTCTGTTCATTGGGATACCTCTTACCTTCGGCTGAATGTGATAACGAACACGCACATCACTCAAGTGGTCGGCAACAACTGCCTCTGCACGCTCAGGGGCATTGTTCATGGCTTTGGACAAGTTATTGTTGGGGGTCGGACCTTGCTGTTGCTGATTTTTGGGTGTGGGTAAGAGTGTTTCTTTCTTGCTCTTTCTCTATCATTGCAGTGCAGAGTAAGAGTTTGGTAATGAGAAAGAAAAGTTGAAGTGGGTTAGAAAATAAGTCTGTGTACTGCTTTGCTTTGGGCTGGACAATCCTTATGATTGGATTTGACGAACACTAAGTATAGTCATTATATTAACTCTTGTTCAACTCTTACTTTCAATTTGCCAGCTTTCTTCAGAGTATTACCCATGTCTCACAACTGAGTCACTTATGGAGTGTCTATAATTTTCATCAGAGATTCCAATTTTTTTTTTAATTATCATTATCTTGTTGTCATAAAACTAAACAGCGCAAAGAGCCCCAAGAGGCGACACCACACCCATCTTTCAAACCAACTTAAAATTACACCAGCACATTCCAAATCCTCCCACACCCCCCTTACGAAATACCAAATCAACAACTAGTGGTTTCAATTTTCTATCTCCCTCGATTTCCAATAAAATTGACAATGGTTGACCCCACGAAAGTAACCCCGGAACAACAACAGCAAGAAGAGCCTGAGGAGAAAGAACCTCCCAAGCTGCAACAATTTTACAATAACCTTCGCCACAAGGCCAACATTCTCCTCGATGATGCCCGATTCCTAACATTAATGACCACACTGACAATATTTGCGTTGTACGGTGACGACGTGAAGCTTTCCTTCTTCTCACCCGAAGCCATTGGCGCCTTCAACAGCGTGTACGTCTTCTGCCTATTTTGCTTCTGCTTCGAGCTCTTTCTTTCTTGCATTGGCAAGATTGGCTACTTCCCCAATTTCTACTTCTGGCTCGACCTGATATCTACCCTGAGCCTAATTCCCGACTCCGGGGTTATAGATCTGGACGACCTATTCCCGGATGCCGAGGCTGGAGCCACCACCGGGACTGATGCAATCAAGGCTGGCCGTGCTAGCAAGGCCGCCAGGGCAACCCGTGTCATTCGGTTGGTGCGGCTGGTGCGCATGGTGCGAATCGTCAAGCTATACAAGATGCACGCCGGTGACGAGGAGGAGGTTGTGAACGACAAAGTGGAAATTGAGCCGACCAAGGTTGGAAAGAAGCTAAACGAAATGACCACAAGAAAATTGATTTTGATGATATTGACCACGATCATCGTTTTGCCTTTGCTGGGGCCTGATTTTTGGGAGGTCAAGAATGCGGAAACGGACTTTGCAGGGTTCATGCTGAGTCAAATACACAACATGCCGAATGGCACGTCTGAGGATTTGATGAAGGTGAGTGGAATTAATTGTGTTGCATCAATTGTTTTTGCTATGCAGTACAGTATGCAGCATGCACTTACCCCATTTCCACCCAATCCCAACCCCAACCCCAACCCCAAACCCAAACCCAAACCCCAAACCCAAACCCAAACCCAACCCCAAACCCAAACCTAAACCCAAACCACAGCACCACATAAACTCCTACGCCACAGCCTACAACTCCAACGACCCACGAACAATTTCATCCACAAACGTGGACCTCGTTTACATGAAAATTTGCGAGCTACCTGCTCTGCCGAACGACGCCACCACTTGCCAATCGAACTGGGACCAAAACTCCTACTACGAGTGGATCAAGGAATCGACAGGCATGACACTCCCGTACAACACCATGGAGGAGGTGGAAAGCCACTTCCGCAACTCCGCGCTGTACTACGAGAAGGTGCGAATCTGCACCACTGCCGACTCAAATGAGGACGACGCCCAGTGCAGCGAGGTTGCGTTCGACAAGACGGCCAACATAGTCACCGGTTCCTTGATGAACATGATTAAAACCACCTTGGTGATGATCATACTGATTTGGGCGAACTTGAGCTTTGGCAAAGGTGAGCGAGCGCCAAAGCGCCAACATCCACAACTTATTCTATATCTAACCCACAACACAAAACAAACAAACCAATTCATTTCCGCAGACGCCCAAAACTTGGTGCTGACCCCGATCGAAAAGATGATTGCGCTCATCACCATGCTTTCGACCAATCCGATGGCCTCCACCAGCAAGAAGAAGAAGCAGGTGAGTGAGTGAGCGAGCGGAGGCGGAGCGGAGCGGAGCGGTTCGGGGGGGGGTTGAAGAAGACGAGAAAAAATATGCGAGCCACTAACTACTAAACTAACATTATTTATTATTCCACTCAATTTACTTCTCACCTTCTTCGCTCGGCGCAGCAGGATGAAGAAGTTGACATTGAACATATGAAGATGAAGGACGAGGGGTACGAGACTATGCTACTGGAGAGTACACTGATGAAGATCGGCTCGCTACTCCAAATTGGCTTCGGCGCAGCCGGCGCTGCAATAATCGGCAAGAACATGGGCACGGGGGAATTGAATCCAATGGTACCGGGCAAAATGATCACTTCAATCTACGGATTTTGTGACATACGAAACTTCACCGACACCACCGAGTGCTTACAGGAGGTGAGCGAGCCTTGAGGAAGACGAAATTTACGAACCGCTACTAAACTAACATTATTATCAATTATTTGGCTCGCTCGGCGCAGGAGGTCATGGTTTACGTTAACACAATAGGGGGAATCGTCCATGACTGTACCAACAGCTACTACGGCATGGCAAACAAGAACGTCGGAGATGCGTTTTTACTGAGTTGGAAGATCTGCGACGACTTGCTGCCGGGCTTCAACGCGTTCGAGGATTGCCCAGACGAGGAGACGAGGCTGAGGAGCAGCGAAACCGTGCACTGCACGGTGACGGGAGCCGGCCACAAGACGAGGAACATCACGCCAACCGAGCTTGCCGACTCGGCGCTGGCGGCCTTTTTGAAGTGCTTGATCGACTTGGACAACGCCAACACAGACGGCGGGTTGACCCCCTACTTGAGCTACCCCAAGGTTGTGAAGCGGTTCGGCGACAAGTTCAGGATCAAAATGGGCTTTGGGATGCACGTCGGGTGGGCCATCGAGGGGGCGATAGGAAGCAGCTACAAAATTGACGCCACCTACATGTCGCCCCACGTCGAGATGAGTGATAGGTGAGTGAGTGATCGGGAGAAGTTGGAGTGATCGGGAGAGTTGGAGGTGTGGTGTATGTGGCGCACAACTAACGAAAAATTACATTGTCACAGACTCGAAGCAGGAAGCAAAATCTTCGGCGTGCCCATCAACATCAGCCACTGGCTGGTGGCGCTGCTGAGCCCCCCGGCGAGAAAGTTCCTGAGGCCCATGGACAAAATTATGGTGGAGGGCTGCCCCGTCCCAATGACGGTGTACACCTTTGACGTGCTGCAGTTCCCAGTTAATTTCTGCACGGCCGTCATGGAGGAGGACGGGGAGACCCAAGTGGCGGTCGATTTTGAGAACGATCCCCAGTTCGCAAATTTGCAGAAGGGCCTGCACCCGGCGTTTTTGGACACGGCGAGGAATGCCGTAGAGTGCTACTTGGCGGGAGAGTGGGAGGAGGCCAGGAACATCATGACCCACGCCTTGATCCAAAAACCACAAGACGGACCAATTCTCAGGTTGCTGGGAATCATGCAGGACCAACAGTGGACGTGTCCACCGGATTTTCCGGGGTACACAGTTATGGACGGTTATTAATTGGGGGGGGGGGGAGGGGAGGGAAGGGGAGGGGAGGGGAGGGGAGGGGAGGGGAGGGGA